>Ga0190265_10000134_pt1 | contig 73078 bp, 74 predicted proteins | sample Popmic124T_FD_133135 | JGI IMG/M metagenome (GOLD analysis project Ga0190265, IMG submission 133135) | Populus adjacent soil microbial communities from riparian zone of Indian Creek, Utah, USA - 124 T | ecosystem: Environmental > Terrestrial > Soil > Riparian zone | place: USA: Utah | collected... | reverse complement strand
GATCCACAAGCTCGGCATCCCGCACGAATTTCCCGAGCCCGTGATCGCGGAGGCGGAGCGGGTGGCAAAGCTGAGCCTCGGCGAGAGGGAGGATCTGACCCACATTCCGATCGTCGCGATCGATCCCGCCGACGCGCGCGACCATGACGACGCGGTCTGGGCGGCGGCGGACGACGATCCCGGCAATCAGGGCGGCTGGACGGCGATCGTCGCGATCGCCGACGTCGCTTATTATGTGCGGCCCGGCTCGGCGCTCGACAAGGAGGCGCGAAAGCGCGGCAACAGCGTCTATTTCCCCGACCGGGTGGTGCCGATGCTGCCGGAAAACCTCTCCGCCGACATCTGCTCGCTGAAGCAAGGAGAGGACCGGGCGGCCCTGGTCTGCCACCTTCAGATCACCAGGAAGGGGACGTTGAAGTCGTGGCGTTTCTCGCGGGCCCGGGTCCGGATCGCGGCCAATATCGCTTATGAGGACGCCCAGGCGGCGATGGACGCGATCCTCCCCGGGACGGGGAGGGGGACCGCGACGCGCAGCGGCGTGGTGGAGGGGGAGCTGGGCCAGGTGGAGAGCCCCCTCCACCCCTCGCCTGCGGCGAGCGGTCCCCCTCCCCGTCCCGGGGAGGATCATATCGAGGTTGCGTCCTCGCCCTGTTCGATGCCGGAGATCGAGCCCGCTCCCCCGCCGGTCGATCCGGCGCTCGTCGAATCGACGCTCAGGCCGCTCTGGGCCTGCTGGCGCGCAATGTATGCGGCGCGGGCGAAAAGGGGGCCGCTCGAGCTCGACCTTCCCGAACGGCGGGTGACGCTCGACGAAAAGGGGCGGATTCTGTCGGTGGCGCCGCGCGAGCGGCTCGACGCGCACAAGCTCATCGAGGATTATATGATCGCCGCCAACGTCGCCGCGGCCAAGGCGCTGGAGGCGAAGAAGGCGCCGGTCATGTACCGGGTCCACGAGCCGCCGAGCCGCGAGAAACTGGTCGCGCTCAAGGATTATCTGAAGACCTTCGAAATCGAGTTCGCGCTCGGCCAGGTGGTCCGGCCCGACACGTTCAACCGCATCATCGAACGCGCGCATTCGATGATGCGCCCCGGCGAAGGCCGGGGAACGGAAGAGGAGGAATCCGCAATATTGCCCCAGATCATGGAGCAGATCCTGCGCACCCAGACCCAGGCCTATTACAGCCCGGCCAATCAGGGCCATTTCGGCCTCGCTTTGGGCTCCTACGCCCATTTCACCTCGCCGATCCGCCGCTATGCCGACCTCGTCGTCCACCGTGCGCTGGCGCGGGCCTACCGGCTCGGCGAGGGCGGGCTGACCGACGAGGAAACGGCGGCGATGGAGGTGACCGGCGAGCTCATCTCCAACCTCGAGCGCCGGGCGATGATCGCCGAGCGCGAGACGATGGACCGCTATGTCGCCGCCTTCCTGTCCGAGAAGGTCGGCGAAGCGGTCGCCTGCCGGATCACCGGCGTTCAGCCGTTCGGCTTCTTCGCGACGGTCGAGGGGCTCGGCGGCGACGGGCTGGTGCCGGCGGCGACCTTGGGCCGCGAATATTTCCGCTACGACGAAGCCCGCCAGAGCCTGGTCGGCGAGGAGAGCGAGACGACCTATTCGCTCGGCCAGCGCCTGACGTTGAGGCTCGCCGAGGCCAATCCGGTCAGCGGCGGCCTGCGCTTCGAGGTTCCGGACACGCCAGGCGGGGCGGGACGGACGCCGCGGGGCCGGGAGCCGCGCGGCGGCGGCAAGCATGCGCAGGGCAAGCGCGGCCGGCCGGCCAATATCCGGCACCAGGGGCGGCGCTAGCCTCTTCCATGCCGGGACGATCCGGGGGAGCGGGCCGCGGCCCTGACCGGACTTGCGCATTTCCCCGCGCCGCTTCCCAAGGCCGGCGGCGTACGCCATGACGGCCCGATGAGGATGTTCGCTTTGCTGATCGCGGCCCTGCCGGCCGCGACCCCCGCCTTTGCCGCCGACCTCGTCGTCGACGCCGCCTCCGGCTTCATCGTCGAGGCCACCATCAACGGCCATCCGGTGCGCCTGCGCGTCGATCCCGAGGCGTCGGGCTATGTCCTGCTCAATCCGGCGACGGTGGAGCGGATCGGGCTTCGGCGCTCGATGCTCGGATCGCGGACCCAGATCGGCCCGGTGCGGCTGACCGGATCGTCCAAGGTCGCCGAACTGTCGATCGGCGGCGTCACCGGCGACCGGCGCATGGTCTGGCTGACCGATCGCGTCGCCATCGCCGACGCCGACGGGCTGATCGGGCCCGCCGACATGCATTACGACCGGGTGACCTTCAACCTGGGTCCGGCGCAGGCGGGCGAGGGAGCGTTCGCCGTGGCGATGGAGTTCGAGCGCAGCTCCGGCCTGTTCTTCCCGCTGACGATGGGCGATCACGACGTCTGCTTCCAATTCACCCTGACCAAGGCCGACACGATGGCGACGGCCGGCGCCGGCGCCCATCTCGCCGCCCTCAACGGCGGCGCCTGGGCCGGGGAGGCGCGCGAGCAGATCATCGATTTCGGCGTGGTCCGGCCGGTGCGCGCGCTCACCTTGGCCCGGCCGGTGAGCCTCGGCGGCCTTCACCTCTCCAGCCTTCTCGTCCGGACCGGCGACAATCGGGGCAATCTCGCTTTGCCGCCCGAGCCCGATGCCGATCCCGAGGAGGTCGTCGTCACCGGCGCGAGCCGCCAGCGCGCCCGCTTCAACGTCACGATCGGCCGCGACCGGCTCGGCCAGTGCAGCAGCCTCGTCTGGGACAATCGCGCCAAGCGGATGATTCTCAATTGCCCGAACCCGCCGGCAACCCCTTGAAACGGCGATGACAAGGCCGCCCGCCCGGGTTTATTGAGGAGCCGGAACGAGGGAGGGGTGGATGCGAAAGGCGTTGCGTTGGCTTGGATACGGCCTGGCTGCGGTCCTGATCCTCGCGCTCGCCTTCGCCGCCTGGGTCTGGTTCGTCTCGTGGCGCGCGACCAGCGCCACCTACGAAGCGCGGGCCGAGCGGCTGGTCCGGCCCACGCCCGCCCAGCTCGCCGATGCGCCCCGCCAGGCGCGGATCCTCGGCTGCGTCTCCTGCCACGGCCAGGGACTGCGCGGGCGGATGATGTTCGACGCTCAGCCGTTCGCCACTGTCTGGGCGCCTAATCTGAGCGAATTGGCGCCGCGAGTCAGCGATCAGCAGCTCGCCGCCGCGATCCGCCAGGGCATCGGTCATGACGGCCAGGCTCTGTTCGTCATGCCTTCGGCCCAATATTCGCGGCTCGGCGACGGCGAGGTGGCGGCGCTGATCGCCTTCATCCGCGCGCAGCCGCCGGCGGGAGAGGCCACGCCCGAATCGCAGCTTGGCCCGATCGGGCGTTTCGCGGTCGCCACCGGCGGGCTCAAGCCGGCGACGGCGATGATCGCGGAATTCCGCCGCCGCGAGCCGTTCGACACCGGCCCCGCTTTCGCGGCCGGCCGCCGCCTCGCCGCCGCCGGCTGCGCCGATTGCCACGGGCCGGACCTGGCCGGCGGGCAGCCGACCCCCGATCAGGCCGCGCCGGACCTTGCCATTGCCGGCGCCTACGATCTTGCCCAGTTCCGCACCCTGATGCGCAGCGGCCGGCCGCCGGGCGGACGCGATCTCGGGCTGATGGCGCAAGTCGCGCGCGACGATTTCTCGCATCTGACCGACGAAGAGCTGGCCCAGCTCTGGGCCTATCTGCGGGCCAGGGCGGAACGGTTGGCGCGCTAGCGAGAAGCGCGATTGCCAAGCCGCGCGGGCCGCCGCAACATGGTTAACGCCTTTTCGGGAGAGCGCCATGAGTCGTCCGCCAGCCGCAATCCTTTTCCTGCCCTTATTGCCTTTGCTCGCCGCCGCCGGCCTGCCCCACGCCCAGGGGACATGCGGCGACGATTACCGCGTCGTGCGCGGCGATACGATGTACAGCATCGCCCGGCTCTGCGGCGGCACCGTCGCCGCCATCGCCCAGGCGAGCGGAATCGCCGACCCGGCCCGGATCGAGGTCGGCCAGCGGCTCGACACGGACGGCGCGGGCCCGCCTCGCCCGGCCGCCGGGGACGGCAAGGACGCCGGCCAAGCGCGCGAACCAGCCGGTCGGGGGCGCGACGCGGCCGCCGGCCAGGCGCGCGACGAGGGCGCCGTCTACCGGATGGCGCGCGGCGACACGCTCTATTCGCTGGCCAGGTGGGCGCGGGTGAGCCTGCGCGCGCTGCGCGCCGCCAATCCCGGAATGGATCCGGCGCGGATCGAGATCGGCGATCCGATCCGGCTGCCCGCCGGCGCGCGCGACCCGGGCCCGGCGCGGGCGCGCGAGCGCGGGCGCGAGGTCCCTACGGCGCCGCGCCCGGCGTCGGCGCGCATCGAGGCGCCGCCGGGTCACCAGTCGCGGCCGCGCCACGAGGCGCCGGCGCGCGACGAGCCTCGGCGCGAGGAGCGGCGCAACGCCGCGGACGAGCCCGATCCGGACAGGGAGCCCGAGGCGGAGGGGATGTAATTTCGGCCGGAGCAGGCTGCCTGCGCCCGTTCAGAGCTCGACGATCGGCCCGGTGGGTTCGACGACCTTGATATTGGCGGGAAGGGTTGCGAACAGCGTCGACAGCGCGTGATCGGCGTCCGACCATTCGGGCCGCGGCTGCTTGGGGGGCTTCAGCTCGCCCTCGCTTTGCCGCTTCAGCTCCTTCTTGCGCTCCTGGCCGTGCACGACCTTCCGCTCCGGATCGATCGCGCCGACCGAATAGGTAAGGATGAACTCCATCGTCGCCCCGGGCCGCGCGTCGGCCAGCATTCGGAACGTCTCGCGCTCGGGATTGCCGTGTTCGCCATTGCCGGTGAACAAATATTGCGGCGCGGTCACTCGCTTTAGGAAGTCCTCGTCGACGTTCCGGTCGCTGCCGTGATGCGGCATCTTGAGCAGGTCGACTTCGAGGCTGCCGCCCGCCGCGAGGAGGCCGCTTTCCTCGAGCCCCTCGATGACGAAGTCGCTCCGCGCATCGCCGGTCAGCAGCGCCTTGCGGCCGTCTCGCTCGGCGAGGATGACGATGCTCGACAGGTTCGCGACCGACGTGTCGGTCAGCGACTGGAGCAGCGAGCCCGGCGTGATCGGCTTGCCATCCTTCTGGCGCTTCTTGATCCAGGCGTCATGCGTGGCCTGGAGCTTCTTGAGCTCGGCCTTGCGCGGGCCGACGATGGTCAGCTTGATGCCGCCCAGCTCGCGCTCGGTCACCGCGCCCGCCTCGGTCTGGATGAGGCCGTCGAACCCGTCATTGATCGGGATCTGGAGCTCGTCGGACCCGGCGAGCTCGCGCAGCAAATGCCCCTGTTCGACGCTTTGCAGGATGAGCCCGGCGTCGAAGCCTTCCGGCTCCTCGGCCTCTTCGGTCAGCGGCGCGAATGAGGCGGCGCCATATTGGGCGGCGGTGGCGCCGACCTGGTCATTGCCGAGGATCTCGTCGAAGCTGTTGTGCCACAGGCCTCTCACCTCGAAGAGCGCATCATCGCCGGCCATGGCGAGCGCGCGCATCTCCTTCAAGAGGTCGATGATCCCCTCAATATGGTCGTCGTCGACGTGGCTGACGATGATCAGGTCGATGACCAGCGGCTCGGTATCGCCGAGCTCGCGATCGTCCCGCACCGCCATCAGCCGCTTGCGCAGATGCGCCTCGTAGGTGCCCGGCGGGCCGCCATCGATCAGGATCAGGACCGGCTCCTCCTCGCTGCCCCCGTGGATCAGGAAGGAATCGCCCTTGAAGGCCGGCAGGAATTCGAACTTCATCGTCTGGCTCCTTCACATCGATTGAATGGCCCGAAGCACATCGACCATGCCATGGCCCTGGAAGCTGCGCTCGCGCTTGAGATCGGTGGCCGTCTCGCAGAGGATCTGCTTGATCCGCGCCGGCTGGCCCTTGAGCTCCTCGTGGCGTCCCATCAGCAAGGCGGCGGCGCCGCTGACATGGGGCGCGGCCATGCTGGTGCCGTCCATCTGGTCCTCGCGACCGCCGGGCACGCAGCTCAGGATCTTCTCGCCGGGCGCCAGCAGATCGGGCTTCAGCCGCCCGTCGCCGGTCGGGCCGCGGCTGGAAAAGAAGCTGACGCCGTAGGTATGGGGCCAGTGGCGGTGGGTCGAGCCGACGGTGATAACGCCTTCGGCATTGCCCGGATCGGTGATGCTCGAGGCGGCATAGCCCTCATAGGTCGAGCTGTCGGCGAGCTGATATTGCTGGAAGCCGCGATTGCCGGCGGCGGCGACGACGACCACGCCGTTGGCGGCGAGCGCCTCCGCCTCGAGGCAAACCGGTGTGCGCCCGCAGGCATAGTTGCGGACGTTGTGGCGGATGGCGAGGCTCATGTTGACGCCGTTGATGCGCGGGCTGCCGCTCTGCTCGTTGTAGAAGCGGATGAACTGCAAGGCGGCGCTCACCGCAAACTCACTGTCGCCCAGGTTCGAGCCAAGGACTCGGCAATCGAACAGCAGGATATCGGGGCAAACGCCGCGAAGCACGCTCGCGTCGGGCTTGATCCAGTCGGCGCCGAGGATCCCCGCGACGTGGGTGCCGTGCGGATTGGCGGGCCGGGCCGTGGTCGAGCCTTCGCCGACATCGAGCTCGATCAGGGGATGAACCTTGCGCCAGTCGAGCGGCAGCCGCGCCTTCTTGTCGGCGCAGATCTCCTCAAGCAGCCGGACGATCTCGGCCTTGTCGATCTTGCGGTTCTCCCAGATATCTTCCGCCGCCAGCGCCGTCACCTGCGCCGGGGTCGCGACGCCCAATATGGCGCGGACACGGGTGAAATCGAACGTCCCCCTGATCCGGTGCGGATACCAATCGAGCCTGGTGACGGTGTCGGGATCGCCGCCGGCGTTGGCGGTTTCGCGCTTCTTGCGATCCAGCCTCTTGTCGCCCTCCTTATGGTCGCGGAACGCTTCGTGGGTGTGATCCACGCCGCTGTCGAGGACCGCCCAGGCGACCTTGCGGCAGCTGATCGTGAACAGCTGCCGCGCCGCATCCGCCTTGATCGCCAGCACGGACTCGGTGAGCGCGGCCTCGGCGGGCCGGTTGAGCGTGACCTGGAAGATGACGCCGTTCCAGTTGAGGCCTTCCTTGTTGGCGGCGGCGGTCAGCGCCTTGTGCCGCTTCTTGACGCGCTCGACGGCGCGGACGCCCTCTTCGACGATCGCCGCGGATGTCAGAAGCTTCACCGCGTCCGCGATCGTATCGACCGGCTTTTCGACATCCGCATGCTTCGCCGCGGCCAGGAACATGCCGAGCAAGGCGCCCAGCCTTGCGGCCTGCATGTCGTCGGTGTCGAGGCAGGGGCGGTGCGCCCGCGGCTGATCGAGCGCCTTGAAATCCGAGTGGGCGCCGGCCTTGTCGAGGCTGAGGCGGAGCTCGTCGCTTATCCATTGGCGGATCTCGGCCGCGCTCGGCATACCGCGTATCTGCCACCTGTCCTGAAGCTGATCCCACCAGTGCGTCGCCGGAAAGATCACTTCCGCGAGATCCTTCGCTTTCAGCGAGGCGACGACGAGGTCGTGGAGGTAGGCGACGCTGCGCGAATTGTCCGAGTCATTATGGCCGCGTGGGGCGATGATCTCGGCGACATGCACCGCCGATTTTTCGCGGGTGGGAATGATCAGCAGGTCGGATGCGCCTGCGGGGTTGCCGGCGAACTGCGTCCAGACGTCGCCGAGCACCGGGAAATCCTGGAGCTGGCGGCGCCGCCCCTCGGGGCCCAGCAACAATGCGTCGACGACCTTCGTGCCGAGCTTGACGGCCATATCCGCATCCCTCCCCGAGACGAAAAATCGAGCGCGCCGCCGCCGGCGACTCAGCGCGATTCTTGCATCGATACTATGGATCGCTCGAGACTCTCGCAAGAACTGGATTTTCGCGACTTCGCCGCGCCGGCCGGGACTTGTTCGTTTCTTTCGCGTCGCGCCGATCAGAGCTTCGGCAGGGTCACGCCCTTCTGACCCATATATTTGCCGGCGCGGTCGGCGTAGCTCACTTCGCAGGGCTCGTTGCCCTGGAGGAACAGGAACTGGCAGGCGCCTTCATTGGCGTAGACCTTGGCGGGCAGCGGCGTCGTGTTGGAGAATTCGAGGGTGACGTGGCCCTCCCAGCCCGGTTCGAGCGGCGTCACGTTGACGATGATTCCGCAGCGGGCATAGGTCGACTTGCCGAGGCAGATGACGAGCACGTCGCGCGGCACCCGGAAATATTCGACGGTGCGGGCGAGGACGAAGCTGTTGGGCGGGATGACGCAGACGTCGGTCTTGCGGTCGACGAAGGAGTTGGCGGCGAAGTGCTTGGGATCGACGATCGCCGAATCGACGTTGGTGAAGATCTTGAACTCGTCGGCGACTCGCGCGTCATAGCCGTAGGAGCTCAGGCCGTAGCTGATGCAGCCCTCGCGGCGCTGCGATTCGACGAACGGCTCGATCATCGCATGGGCCTGCGCCTGCTCGCGAATCCAGCGGTCGGAAAGGATCGCCATCTAGCGCCGCGGGGGCCGGATCAGGCGGCCGCCGCAGCCGAAGAGCTCGCGGCCGCTCAGGGTCACTCGGACATTGTCCTCGAATTCGCGGCCGCCGCTGGTGCAGGGGCCGGGGCGGGCCTCGACCGCGATCACCCGCGTGCCCTCGCCCGATTGCCAGATGCGGGCGTCGCCCTCGTGGCGGGGCAAGGTGCGCGGGAAGGCGACGTCGTCATGCTCGCCCGCCTCCTCGCCGCCGTCATGGCCGAGGCGCAGGACGATGCGGTCGTCGCCGATCGCCACCATCCAGAACGGATCGTGGCCGATGGCGGTGTAGCGCGGATCCTGGACGGGCTGGTAGAGGCCCGGGCCGGTCGCGCAGCCGGCGAGCAGCAGGGCGGCGGAGGCGAAGAGGAGACGAGTCATCCCGCTCTCGATGCGGGGGCAGGCGCGTGCGAGTCAACAGCCATGGCCGATTGCCTGATGTGGAGAACGCAGATCAGGGTGAACAGGCGGCGCGCCGTATCGAAATCCATCGCGACCTTGCCCTCCAGACATTCCCGCAGAAGATCGGCGGCCTCGTTGTGAAGGCCGCGGCGCGCCATGTCGATCGCCTCGATGCCCTTGGCGCCATCGGCGCGGACGGCGCGGAAATAGGACTCGCAGATCGCGAAATAATCGCGGATCGGGCGGCGGAAGCGGGCCAGGCCGATTCGGATCGTCTCTTCGGGCGCGCCGCCCCCGCCGAGCAATTCGATGGCGAGCCGGCCTTCCTCGACGCGAAGCCGGACGCGATGGGGGCCGTCGCGGCCGGGAATTTCGAAGCTGTTCCGCTCGAGCAGATCGAAAATGGCGATTCGCCGCTCCTGCTCGATATCGGCGTTGCGCTTCAGGATCGAGCGCTCGTCGAGCTGGATGTCGATGATCCGGGGATCGGCCATGACGGGTCTGTTAGCGGGTGCAGCATCAACTCGCCAGTGTCGCTCCGTCATTCCAGCGAAAGCTGGAATCTCCCTTCATTTTCTTCCTTCGCGCCCTCGCGCCTTCGCGTGACCTCATCGACAGAATTCTCACGCGGAGACGTGAAGGATCGCAAAGGCGCGAAGAAGGAGAGAGATTCCATTGAGGAGGTCGCCATATCCCCCGGATATGGCTGCGGATGTCCGGGGGACATCCGCACCTCCTCAATTTCGCTGGAATGACGAGAAGGGGAGTTTGCTTATCCACACCCGGTCCACAGAGTTAATGCGGGTTGTGACGTCGGGCTTATGAGTCCAGAGATTTCGGATGGTTCAACCGCTCAGCCTCGTCGATTCTCCGCCCTCCGCCGTCCAGGCCCTGCCGCACAATATCGAGGCCGAGGCCGCCTTGCTCGGCGCGCTGATGATCGACAACCGGCTGGCCGAGGACATCCAGCTGAAATTGCGGCCGGAGCATTTCTTCGAGCCGCTGCACGGACGGATATACGAGCAGATATTGCGGCTGCTCGACCGCAACATGATCGCCTCGCCGGTCACGCTCAGGCCCTTGTTCGAGGCCGACGAGGAGATGAAGGAACTCGGCGGGCCTTCCTATCTCGCCCAGCTGACCGGTTCGGGCGCGGCGATCATCGGCGCGCGCGACTTCGCCGGGCAGATATACGATCTGGCTTTGCTCCGCGCCCTGGTCGGCGTCGGCCGCGAGATGGTCGAAGGCGCGCTCGATACGTCGGACGAGGTCGACCCCAAGGGCCAGATCGAGAATGCCGAGGCGGCGCTCTACCGGGTCGCCGAGGAGGGCAACGGCGAGGGCTCGGTCAAGACCTTCGCGGTGGCGACCCGGATGGCCGTCCAGATGGCCGAAAAGGCGCTGAACAGCGGCGGCGGACTTTCCGGTCTCACCACCGGTCTCGACACGATCAACGCCAAGACCGGCGGCCTCCACAATTCGGACCTGATCATCCTCGCCGGCCGCCCGGGCATGGGCAAGACCGCGCTCGCCACCAACATCGCCTTCAACACGGCGCGGCGCTGGGTCCAGGAGGAGGAAGACGGGATCGAGCCGCACAAGCGCGCCGGCGCCGGAGTGGCCTTCTTCAGCCTCGAAATGTCGGCCGACCAGCTCGCCACGCGTATCCTCGCCGAGAATAGCGGGATCAGCTCCGAGCTTTTGCGCATGGGCAAGATCAGCCAGCAGGACTTCCGCAACCTGGCGCGGGCGGCCGCCGATCTCGAAACTCTGCCGCTCTATATCGACGACACGCCGGGCCTCACCATCGCCGCGCTGCGGACGCGGGCCCGGCGGATGAAGCGCCAGCGCGGAATCGGCCTGGTCGTGGTCGACTATCTTCAACTGCTGCAGGGCGCGGGCAAGAATTCGAACGACAATCGGGTCCAGGAGATTTCGGAGATTTCGCGGGGGCTGAAGACGCTCGCCAAGGAGCTTGGCGTGCCCGTGCTCGCGCTGTCGCAGCTTTCCCGCGCGGTCGAGCAGCGCGAGGACAAGCGCCCGCAGCTTTCGGACCTGCGAGAATCGGGCTCGATCGAGCAGGACGCCGACATCGTCCTGTTCGTCTATCGCGAGGAATATTATGTCGCCTCGCGCGAGCCCAAGCATCCGGCCGAAGGCGACGACGCCAAGATCTGGGAATCCTACGACCAGTGGCAGAACGACATGAAGCGCGTCTACCAGATGGCCGAGCTGATCGTCGCCAAGCAGCGCCACGGCGCCACCGGCAAGGTGAAGCTGAAGTTCGACGCCAAGATCACGCGCTTCTCGGATCATGCCGAGGCGGAATATCTGCCGGAGATTCGGGGCTGACATCTTCCTCCCCTCGATTTCGAGGGGAGGAACGAGCAGGTCGCCATATCCCCCGACACGATCTTCGGCTGCCGGGGGCTGCCGAAAGCGCACGCGCCCTCCCCCGCAAATGCAGGGGAGGATAGCCGGCCCTTGCGACTCCCTCGGCCCTGTCCTAGCCCCGCGTGACGGCATGTGGAGGGCAAAATGGCTTTTCGTTCGGTGGTCTTGGCGGGAGTATTGGCGGTGACGGGAACGGCGATTGCAGCCCAGACGGGCGCGCCGGCGGCGGACGACCCCTTCACCTGGCTCGAGGAGATCGAGGGCGAGCTGGCATTGGCCTGGGCTCGGGCCGAGAATGAGCGCACGCTGGGCGATCTCCAGGCCGATCCGCGCTACGCCCGGTTCCAGGGCCAGGCGCTCGAAATCCTGCAGGCGCGCGACCGCATCCCGTCGGTGAGCTTCCGCCCCGACGGGCTCTACAATTTCTGGCAGGATGCCGAGCATGTCCGAGGCATCGTCCGCCGCACCTCCCTGGCCAGCTACCGTACCGCCGAGCCGGCCTGGGAGACGATCCTCGACGTCGATGCTCTGGCGCGCACCGAAAATGCCAATTGGGTCTATCAGGGCATGCAATGCCTGCCGCCCGAGGAGACGCGCTGCCTGGTCATCCTCTCCGACGGCGGCCGCGACGCCAATGTCGTGCGCGAGTTCGACACCGCGACCCGAAGCTTCGTCGAGGGCGGCTTCTCGCTGCCCGACGGCAAGCAGAACGTCGCCTGGGAGGACGAGAATACGATCCTGATCGCCCGCGACTGGGGTGAGGGGACGATGACCGGGTCGGGCTACCCGTTCGTGATCAAGCGCCTGCGCCGCGGCCAGCCGCTCGATGCGGCGGTCGAGGTCTATCGCGGCAATGCGGCGGACGTGCGCGCGGCGCCGTTCGTGCTTCGCGACAGCGAGGGCCGGGTCCACGGCGTCGGCGCCTATCGCGGCATCGATTTCTTCCACAGCGAATTCGTGATGTTCCGCGCCGGCGGAAACGTCACGCTGCCGACCCCGCGGCGCGCCTCCGTCGCCGGAATCGTCGACGGCCGGGTGCTGGTCACCATCGACGAGGCCTGGGACGCCGGCAACGGCCTGCGTTTCGCCACCGATTCGATCCTGTCCTACGACCTGGGCCAATGGTCGCGCGATCCGATCGTCGCCAGGCCGAGCCTGGTCTGGGCGCCGGGGCCGCGGCAGACTCTGAGCGGCGTCGCCACCACCCGCGGCAAGCTCATCGTGTCGATCCTCGACAATGTCCGTGGCCGCGCCTTCGCGATGGATTTCGCGGACGGGCGCTGGCGCACCAGCGAAATCGCCTTGCCGCGCAACGCGACCATCGCGGTCACCGCCGCATCGGATCAGACCGACCAGGCGATGTTCGCGGTCACCGACTATCTGACGCCTTCGACGCTGTGGCTCTACGACGGCGCCACCGGCCAGCTGGAGACGATCAAGACCACGCCGGCGCGGTTCGACGCGTCGCGCCACGTCGTCGAGCAATTGGAGGCGACGTCGCGCGACGGCACCAAGATCCCCTATTTCCTGATCCGCCCGCGCGAGATGCGCCGCGACGGTTCGACCCCGACCTTGCTCTACGCTTATGGCGGCTTCCAGGTCAGCCAGGTGCCCAATTATTCGGGGACGATGGGCCGGCTCTGGCTCGAACAGGGCAATGCCTATGTCGTCGCCAATCTGCGCGGGGGCGGCGAATTCGGGCCCGACTGGCACCAGAGCGCCCAGCTCGCCAACAAGCAGCGCACGTGGGACGATTATATCGCGGTCGCCGAGGATCTGATCCGGCGCAACATCACCTCCGCGCGCCGGCTCGGCGTGGTCGGCGGCAGCCAGGGCGGCCTGCTCGTCGGCACCGCGATCACGCAGCGGCCGGAATTGTTCAACGCGGCGATCATCCAGGTGCCCTTGTTCGACATGATGCGCTACCATCTGATGGGCGCGGGCGCGTCGTGGATCGCCGAATATGGCGATCCGCGAATCCCCGAGCAGCGCGGCTGGATCACCGGCTATTCGCCCTACCAGAGGCTCACGCCCGGGCGGACCTACCCGATGCCGTTCGTTCTGACCTCGACCAAGGACGACCGGGTCCATCCCGGCCACGGCCGCAAGGCGGCGGCGCGGCTCCACGCGATCGGCGCGCCTTATTATTATTACGAGAATATCGACGGCGGCCACAGCGCGGCCGCGAATCTGCAGGAAACCGCGCGGCGCGTGGCGCTCGAATATACCTATGCGTCTAGGCGGCTGGTGGACTAGCTAAATCCTCCCCTGCAAATGCAGGGGAGGGGGACCATGCGAAGCATGGTGGAGGGGCCTCTTGCGGCAAAAGAAGCCCCTCCACCGCACTTCGTGCGGTCCCCTCCCCTCGAAATCGAGGGGAGGACATTTACCCCTCCAGATTCTCCGCGCTTGCCGCGTACGGGTCCGCCAGTCCCACCCCGATCGCCGCCCGCGGCGCTTCCGCCTCGGAGCTGGTCACCGGATAGGCGCAATAATCGGCGGCGTAATAGGCGCTCGGGCGGTGGTTGCCGCTCATTCCGATGCCGCCGAACGGCGCCGAGGAGGGGGCGCCGTTGGTCGGCTTGTTCCAATTGACGACGCCGGCGCGGATATTGGCCCAGAAGCGGTCGTACAATTCGGGCGTGCCGCCGACCAGGCTGGCGGCGAGGCCGTAGCGGGTCGCGTTGGCCTCGGCCAGAGCGGCGTCGAAATCGGCGACCCGGATCAGCTGCAGGACCGGGCCGAACATCTCGGCGTCCGGCCGGCGGGCGACGTCGGTGACGTCGATCAGAGCAGGGGTCAGGAACGGCCGGTCGTCCGATTTGCGGTCGAGGCGACGGATCGCTCGGCCGCCCTTGCCGGTCAGGTCGAGAAACGCCTCCTGCAGATGGTCGGCCGAACCATTGTCGATCACCGGGCCCATGAACGGCGCCGGGCTGGCGTGCGGGTGATCGACGATCAGGCGGTCGATCAGCTTGACGATCGCCTCGACCAGCTCCTCGTGGCGGCCGTCCTCGACGATCAGGCGCCGGGCCGCGGTGCAGCGCTGGCCGGCGCTCATATAGGCCGACTGGACCGCGATCGCGGCGGCGGCGTGGATATCGGCGGCGGCCCACACGACGAGCGGGTTGTTGCCTCCCATTTCGAGAGCGAGCATCTTGTGCGGGGTTTCGGCGAACTGCCTCGAAAGCGCCAGGCCGGCGCGGGCAGAGCCGGTGAACAGGAGGCCGTCGAGGCCGGCATGGCCAGCCAGCGCGCGCCCCGCCTCGGGGCCGCCCTGAACGCAGCGGACGACGCCCTCGGGCACGCCCGCCTCATGATAAAGCGAAACCAGATAGGCGCCGACCGCCGGCGTCTTCTCGCTCGGCTTGAACACGATCGCATTGCCGGCGAGCAGGGCCGGCACGATATGGCCGTTGGGCAAATGGGCCGGGAAATTATAGGGGCCGAGCACGCCCAGCACCCCGTGCGGCTTGTGGCGGACGGCGACTCGCGCGCCCATCGCGCCTTCGAGCCGGCGCTGGGCGGTGCGATCGGCATAAGCCGCGACCGAGATGTCGACCTTGCCGATCACCGCCTCGGCCTCGGTCCGCGCTTCCCAGAGCGGCTTGCCGGTTTCGCGCGCGATCAGGTCGGCGAACGGATCGAGCCTGGCGCGAACGGTATTGGCGAACCGGCGCAGGGTTTCGACCCGGTTGGTGAAGGGCCGCGCCGCCCAGCTCGACCAGGCGGCGCGGGCGGCGGCGACCTCGGCATCGACGTCGCCCGCCTCCCCGGTCCAGAGCGTCTCGCCGGTGGCGGGTTCCGTCGATGTGAGGGTGGCGGCCATGTGCGGCCACTCATGGCGGGACTCGCGGATTTTTCAAGTAATTGCGGCAAAGTGCGCCGCCTCCACGCCGCCGCGCCCTTTTCCCGCGTTCCGAGTCACCGAGTCGGGACGGTCGCGATCGGCTGCGTGGTGACCGTCCGGACGCAATCGAGCAGCCGCCCGACGGCGGCCGGGCTGTTGGGGAGGAGCAGGCGGTCGAGCAATCCGGTGTCGCGGTAGAAGTTCAGGCCGGTGCCGCGAACGACGTCGGTCAGCATCAGCGGGATCGCCGTCTCGTCGAAGTCCAGGCTGACAATGCCGATATTATCGCCGTCGCCCATATCCTGCAAACTGTCGCCGGAGAGGTTGGTCCAGTCGCCGTCGCTGCCCACGAACTGGATCCGAAAGCCGCGCACGCTTTCCTCGGGCAGGCGCCAGCTCTCGTTGCTGAACAGGAGGATGAGCGAAGGCGCGGCGCCCTCGTCGACCTTGTAGAAGATATTCAGGCTCGTGTCCGCCGGCCCGCCCCCGGTCGTGTAGCTGAAGCAGCCGTCCGGGCGGCGGACGACGCTCCAGCCGGGAATGGAGTTGTCGAAGCTCGTAAAGGGCGTCTCGCCGCCCGATCCCTGCGTGGAGGCCAAAGCGGCCGCCGCGATCATGTCGAAGATCATGGTTCCCCCTGTCGCCGGTTTCGTCCCGCGACTCCGGCCATCGCAGCATCCCACTGGCCGGGCGCCCTTGGCAAGACGCGCCGGCTAGGGCCGGTGAGCCTCGCCCATCCGACGGACGGCGGCGATCCTGGCGTCGAGCGGCGCCCAATCGTCGTCCGCGTCGATCGCCGCCCAGATCGCCTCGACCTCCTCGATATGCATCGAACAGGGCCCGGCATCGGACCAATAAGGGTGATCGAGAGCGCCGGGCACCGCTTCGCGCACTTCGATCAGCGCGGCCACCTCTTCGAAACCCTCATAGCCTGCGGGGCGGCGGCCGCCGCGCCAGTCGAAGAAGAAGCGATCGATCGTGACCGTCTCTTTCGCCAGCGCTTCCTCGATCGCGACGATAAGCGCCATGTCCTCGGCCACGACTCCGGCGCGGATGCCGAGGCGGGCGAAAAGGGCGTCTCGAAGCGCGTCCTGGAAAAGGCGCGGGAAGGCTTCGAGCGCGACCCTCAGGGCGCCTGAATCGGCGATTGCGGTCAGCGACCGGGCGAGCTCGACCAGGTCCCAGTGGATCGCCTCGGGCTGGCGGCCGAAGCTGTAGAGGCCTTGATGGTCGAAATAGGCGGCGGTGAAAGCGCCGTCCCAATAAGGCGTCCAGCGCCACGGACCGTAATCGAAGCTCTGCGCGGTGATCGCGATATTGTCCGAATTGAGCACGCCGTGAACGAAGCCCGCCGCGATATAGGAGGCGGCGAGCCGGGCGGCCGCGGCCGTGACGCGGTCGAGCAAGGCGATGGGGTCGCCGCTCTCGTCGGCATAATAATGGCGCAGGCAATATGCGGCGAGCCTGGCGATATTGTCGGTTTCGCCGAGGGTTGCGAGGCGCTGGAAGGTTCCGATCCGGATATGGCTGTGCTGGAGGCGGACCAACACCGCCGAGCGGGTCGGGGAGGGTTCGTCGCCCCGGTCCAGCGCCTCGCCGGTTTCGATCAGCGAAAAGGTCTTCGAGGTTTCGACCCCGAGCGCCTCGAGCATCTCGGTGGCGAGGATCTCGCGCACGCCGCCCTTCAGGGTCAGCCGGCCGTCGCCGAACCGGCTGTAGGGCGTTCGGCCCGAGCCCTTGGTGCCGAGATCGAGCAGGCGCCCCTGCCCGTCGCGAAGCTGCGCGAGCAGGAAGCCGCGGCCGTCGCCGATGTCGGGATTGTACACCCGGAACTGGTGGCCGTGATAGCGCAGCGCCAGCGGCTCCGGGAGGTTGTCCGGCAGCGGCGCGAAGCGGCCGAAATGGCGGACCCAGCCTTCGTCGTCGAGCCCGTCCAGCCCGACCGCGGCGGCCCAGCGGTCGTTGCGGAACCTCACGATCGCCTTCGGGAAATCGGCCGGGGCGACGGGATCGTAATAGGCGTCGCCGAGCGCCAGGATCGCCGTCTCGGGGCGGTACGCGCCGGGTTGCGGAAGCGTCGCCATCAGGTGATAGGGAGGCGCAGCGTCAGGGGGTATCGCATGGTCGAGTGGTCCGATGGCTATTGGTGGTCGAACGATGGCCTGAGGCTTCACTACCGCGATTATGCCGGCCCGGCGACCCGTCCGCCGATCCTCTGCATTCCGGGCCTCACCCGCAACGCGCGCGACTTCGAAGGGGTTGCGGCGCGCCTGGCGGGCAAGTGGCGGCTGATCTGCGTCGACCTGCGCGGCCGGGGCGAGAGCGCTTATGCCAAGGATCCGATGACCTATGCCCCGCTGACCTACATGCAGGACATGGAGGCGCTGATCGCGGAGCTGAAGCTCGAGCGCTTCGTCCTGTTCGGCACCTCGCTCGGCGGCCTCATCACCATGCTGCTCGCGGCGGCAGGCAAGGATCGGATCGCGGGCGCGCTGCTCAACGATATCGGCCCCGAGCTCGAAACCCGCGGGCTCGACAATATCCGCTCCTATGTCGGCCGCTCGCAAAACTGGCCGACCTGGCTGCACGCCGCCCGCTTCCTCGGCGAGGCGCAGGCCGATCGCTACCCGGACTGGAAGCTCGACGACTGGCTCATCTATGCCAAGAGGCTCGGCAAGCTGACCCCGGCCGGGCGGGTCGTGTTCGATTACGACATGCGCATCGCCGAGCCGTTCAAGCTGCCCGGCGGCGAAACCGGCTTCGATCTGTGGCCGGCCTTCCGGGCGCTCGACGGCATTCCCTCGCTGGTCGTCCACGGCGCCATTTCCGACCTGCTCACCGCCGAGACGATGGCGAAGATGAAGGCGGAGGCGGCGACTCTCGACAGCGTCACCGTCCCGCGCGTCGGCCACGCGCCGACGCTCGACGAGCCCGAAGCGGTGGCGGCGATCGACAAGCTGCTGAAGCGGGTCGCGGCGAAGACGACTTAGCGGCATAAGGGCGCATGCCGCTCCGCATCCTCCATTGCCATTCGACCTTCTCGCTGGGCGGGAAGGAGGCGCGCTCGGTGCGCCTGATGAACGCCTGGGGCGACGCCGCCGAGCATGTCGTGCTGAGCGCGATGCCGGGGCGGCTCGGCGCGCGCTCGGCGATCGCGCCCGGGGTAAAGGCCGAATTCCCGAGCGATGCGCCGGCGCTCCACGGCCGTTCGACGCCGCTCAGGCTGTGCCGGCTGGCGCGCTACATGCGCCGTTTCGATCTGGTGCTGACCTATAATTGGGGCGCGTTCGACGCGGTGATGGCGCGGCGGCTGTTCGGCGGTCCGCTCGGGCTGCCGCCGCTGATCCACCATGAGGACGGGTTCAATGAGGACGAAGCCGAGACGCTGAACCGGAAGCGCAACCTCTATCGCAGGCTCGGCCTCGGCGCCGCTCATGCCCTGGTGGTGCCGTCGGAGCGGCTCGAGCGGGTCGCCCGCGCGAACTGGGGGAAGGCGCCGGTGCGCATCGCCAACGGAGTCCCGGTGGCGCGCTTCGTCGGCCCGCCGGAAGCCGCCGCGATTCCCGGCTTCGAGCGGCGATCGGGCGAAGTCGTGATCGGCACCGTCGCCGGGCTGCGCGCGGTCAAGAACCTGCCCCGGCTGGTCCGGGCCTTTTCGCGCATGACCCACAAGGAGGCGCGCCTCGTCATCGTCGGCGAGGGCCCCGAAAGCGAGACGATCGCGGCCGAGGCGCGCGCGCGCGGCGTGGCGGCGCGCGTCCTGATGCCCGGGTTCCTGGCCGATCCAGCGCGCTGGATCGGCCATTTCGACGTCTTCGCTCTGTCGTCGGACAGCGAGCAATTCCCGATCTCGCTGATCGAGGCGATGGCGGCCGGGCTGCCGGCGGTGGCGACGGCGGTCGGCGACGTCTCGGCCATCGTCTCGCTGGACAACCGCCCGTTGATCGTCGAGCCCGCCGACGAGGCGGCTTTCGCGGCCGGCCTCGATAGTCTATCGGACCGCCCGGACCTGCGCAGGGCGATTGGATTGGCCAATCGCGAAAAGGCGGCTTCGTTATTTGATGAAAAGGCGATGATCGCGCATTATGCACGGCTCTATGGTGAAGCCATTGGCCGGCCGGATGCGTTCATCCCCGCATAGGTTGCCGCCCTGACTTATGTTATGACCCGGGCTCGCCGGCGTGGAGGAACGATTGTTCAAGGGTATCAGGCCGATCCTCTATGCGGGCCGCGAGGTGCTGCCGCTGATCGAAGGGGGCAAGGGGGTTTCGGCGACGAACGGGATGAGCTCCGGCGCCTGGGCCGCGGCCGGGGGCATCGGCACCGTCTCTGCCGTCAACGCCGACAGCTACGATCCCGAAGGCCGGATCGTCCCGCAAGTCTATCACGCGCTGACCCGGCGCGAGCGCCACGAGGAGTTGATCCGTTACGCGATCGACGGCGCCGTCGCGCAGGTCCATCGGGCCTGTGACATGGCGAACGGGCGCGGCGCGATCAACATCAACGTCCTGTGGGAAATGGGCGGCGCCCAGCGCATCCTGCACGGCGTGCTCGAGCGGACCAGGGGGCTCGTTTCCGGAGTCACCTGCGGTGCCGGAATGCCCTATAAACTGTCCGAGATCGCGGCCTCCTACGGCGTCTCCTACCTTCCGATCATCAGCTCCGCGCGCGCGTTCAGCGCCTTGTGGAAGCGGGCTTATTCCAAGGCCGCGGAGTGGCTTTCGGCGGTGGTCTACGAGGATCCGTGGCTGGCGGGCGGGCATAATGGCCTCTCCAACGCCGAAGACCCGCTGGTGCCGCAAAATCCCTATCCGCGCGTCGCCGCTTTGCGCCAGACGATGCGCGACGGCGGCATTTCGGACAGCGTGCCGATCGTGATGGCCGGCGGCGTCTGGAATTTGAAGGAATGGGAGAATTGGATCGACAATCCGGAGCTCGGCCAGATCGCCTTTCAGTTCGGCACGCGGCCCTTGCTCACCCGGGAAAGCCCGATCCCTGAAGCCTGGAAGCAGCGCCTGATGACTCTGGAGGAAGGCGACATCCTGCTCCACCGCTTCTCGCCGACCGGCTTCTATTCGTCGGCGGTCCGCAACCCGTTCCTGAGGAACCTGGAAGACCGCTCGCACCGCCAGATCGCGTTCACCAAGGAGGCGCTGGGCGACCACGCTTTCCAGCTCGACGTCGGCATCGGCACGAAGAAGAACTATTGGGTCACCAAGGGCGATCTGCTGCGCGCCCGGCAATGGTATGCGCAAGGCTATACCGACGCGCTCAAGACCCCCGACGAGACATTGGTCTTCGTCACTCCGGAGGAAAAGCATGTCGTCCGCAAGGACCAGGCCGACTGCATGGGCTGCCTCTCGCAATGCGCTTTTTCGTCCTGGGCCGACAACGAGAAGAACACGACCGGGCGGCTCGCCGACCCGCGCAGCTTCTGCATCCAGAAGACGCTGCAGGATATCGCCCACGGCGGGCCGACCGAACAGAATCTGATGTTCGCCGGCCATTCCGCCTTCCGCTTCAAGAAGGACCCCTTTTATTCGAACGGCTTCGTTCCGACCGTGAAGCAGCTCATGGAGCGGATTCAGAGCGGCGATTGAGGGCGAGGGAGGGGATATGAGCCGAATCGCCGCATTGATGGTCGCCGTCTTCGGCGCGCTCGCGCTGAGCGCCGCCGAGGCGCAGCCGGCGCGCGAAACCCCTTATTGGGCCTCGATCGCGTCCGGCCAGGCGATGATGCGGACCGGGCCCGGCCGCAATTATCCGGGCATCTGGCTCTACCGCCGCCGCGACCTGCCGATCCGCGTCGTCGAGGTCTATCGCAACTGGCGCAAGATCCAGGATCCGGACGGCACGACGGGGTGGATGCTGGTCACATTGCTCTCCGACCAGCGCACCGCGATCGTCCGCGGCGATGGGCCGCGGCCGTTGCGCGAAGCGCCCGACGAAAGCTCGCCGGTGCGCTTCCGCGCCGAGCCGGGCGTGGTCGGCCGGATCTCGCGCTGCGCCGGCGGCTGGTGCAATCTCGACGTTTCCGGGCGCGGCGGCTTCGTCCGCGTCGATCAGATCTGGGGGATCGACCCCACCGAAACCATCCGCTGACGAAAGGCCGATTGCGAATGCGACTCCTCACCCATGACGATTTCGCCGCGCGTGTCGGCAAGGCGTTCGAAGTCGAAGTGCAGGGCGGCCGGCTGCCGCTGACCCTCGACTCGGCGCAGGAACTGCCCTCGATGGGCCGGCAGGGCGGCACCTTCCGGCTCGAATTCGTCGGCCCGCACCAGCCGGTGCTGCCCCAGGCGACCTATCCGTTCACCATCACCGGCGAGCGGTTCGACATCTTCATCGTGCCGGTCGGCCAGGACGTTCGCGGCACCCGCTACGAAGCGCTTTTCGTCTAGTTCGATCAGGCCGGGCTGAATCCAATACCGTTCGGGCTGAGCCTGTCGAAGCCCTATCTTTTCTCCTCCACAGGAAGGGAAAGAAAGTCCTTCGACAGGCTCAGGACGAACGGGGAGATTTTTCGCGGGCCGGGTCATCTCGCCCAAACTGAACCATATCAGGCGCCGTCGCCGCTCGGCCGCTCCATCCAGTCATAGGGACCGTTGTCGCTGGTCGCGCGGAAACCAAGCCGGGCATAGAGGCGGCGCGCGGGATTGACCTTCTCGACCTGCAGCGAAAGCGGGCGCGCGAGCGCCTCGGCCTGGGCGGCGAGATCGGCGAGGATTGCGCCGCCGAGCCCGGCGCCGCGCCTTTCCGGGACGAGCGAGATGTCGATCAGGTGCAGGCTTTCGGCGCGCTCCTCGAGATAGAGGCGGCCGATCGGCGCCCCGGCCTGCTCGACGATCAGCCATTCGGCGCCGGGATAGACGGTCCGGTAATGGCCGTGCTGGGCCCGGTGCTGCTGATCGAGAAAGGCGCGCAGCATCTCCGGCGGCCAGCCCAGGGCGGCGAATTCGGCGGCGCGGGTGGAGGCGTAGAGCGAAGCGACGAAGGCGAGGTCGTCCGCCGTTTCCGGCCGGTAGGCGATGCCGAAGCCGGCCGCGGCGCGGATCGGCGGCGGCACGGCTTTAGTTGAAGACCGCGGTCATCCGCGCCGGCATCCCGGCGCCAGCGGAGGCCGACAGGAAGACCTGGAACGGACCATATTGCGAATGAGTCGCCGTGTAGATCAGGTCTCCGGCGAGACTCTGGCCGCGGGGCAGGTCGAACACGGCCTGGAAGGCGGCCCTGCGGGTTACGGCGAGCGGCCGATCGCCCGTCGAGGCGAGTGGCTGGACGCCCGACAGGCGCATCGTGCTGCCGCCGCCGAGCGAGAAGGTCGAGCCGACGAGGGCCTGCCATTCCTCATAGCCGCCGCCGGCGAGCGACAGGAAGCGCCGGGCCCAGCTCTGGCTCGCGACCAGCTCGCGCGCCTTGGCGGTGAGAGGGTTGGCGAGCGGCGACGCGGCGAAGGCCCCGATCGCGGCGACAGCGCCGCCGCCGGCGATGAGCATGTTGCGCCGCGAGACGCCGGTGACTGGCTGATCCATGAAATTTCCCCTGGCTGGCGTTGTCGGCGTTGGCCGTCGTCGATGGCGCCTGCTGGGAGGAACGCTATACGAAAGGTTGCGGGGGCGAAACAGCGATTTTGGGGTCCATCCCGGATCGAAACACGGCGCTTGCGCTTTTCACCCTAATCGCCAAGTCCGACAGCCAATGCCCGATCTTCGCCCTCCCCCCGCCACTTTGCTCGACGGCGCTGCCTTGTTCCTCGATTTCGACGGGACATTGGTCGAGCTGGCCGACACTCCGGACGCGATCCGGGTCGCGCCGGCGCTTCAGCTCCTGCTCGATCGGCTGCGGCGGCGGCTCGGCGGACGGCTGGCGATCGTCAGCGGCCGCTCGCTCGCCGATCTCGACCGGCATCTGCCGACCTCGGGAATCGCCTTTTCGGGCTCGCACGGGCTCGAGCTGAAGCTCGCCGACGGCACCGCCCTGCCGTTGAGCGTGCCGATCGGCCTCGACGACGTTCACGCCCGAGTGCGCGATTTCGCCGACGGGACCGAAGGCCTGATCGCCGAGGAGAAGCCGGCCGGGATCGCGCTCCATTACCGGATGGCGCCGGCCGAGGCCGAGCGAGTCGCGGGGTTCATGGAGGGGCTTGCGCGCGAGCGCGGCTTCGGCCTCCAGCACGGCGCCATGGTGACCGAATTGCGGCCGGTCGGCGCGACCAAGGGCGACGCGCTCAAGGCCTTCATGACGGAACCCGAATTCGCCGACGCGCGTCCTGTGTTCGTGGGCGACGACCTGACCGACGAACATGCCTTCGCCGCCGCCGCCGAACTGGGCGGCGCCGGCGTGCTGGTGGGGCCGGCGCGGGAGACGGCGGCGCGCTTCCGCCTGGCTTCGGTGGCGGCGGTGGCGGCCTGGCTGGGAGCTGCGGCATGAGCGATCTCGACCTGTGGCCGATCGGCAATTGCCAGGTGAGCGCGCTGGTCGACCGCGCCGCCGGCTTCGTGTGGGCGTGCCAGCCCCGAGTCGACGGCGATCCCTTGTTCTGCGCCCTGCTCGAGCCGAAAAGCGCGCCCGGCCTGTGGCGGATCGAACTCGAAGGCCAGGTTTCGGCCGCGCCGCGCTATCTCAAGAACACGCCGGTCCTGGTCACTCGGCTGACCGACGGCGAAGGCGGCGTCGTCGACGTCTACGATTTCTGCCCGCGCTTCGAGCGCTCGGGGCGGATGTACCGGCCGGTCGCCTTCATCCGGATCGTCCGCCCGATCGCGGGTTCGCCGCGGATCAAGGTCGCGCTCGGCCCGGCCACCGCCTGGGGCGCGCGCGCGCCGGACCGGACCAGCGGCACCAACCATATCCGCTTCCTGACCGAGCCGCAGCCGCTGAGGCTCACCACCGACGCGCCGATCCTGCATGTGCTCGAAGAGCGCAGCTTCCGGCTCGAACAGTCGCTGCACTTCTTCCTCGGCCCCGACGAGCCCTTCGTCGGCAATGTCGGCCAGGTGCTGGCGACGATGCTGCACGAGACTGTGGATCATTGGCGCCTGTGGGCGCGCGGCCTGGCCATCCCGCTCGAATGGCAAAAGCAGGTGATCCGCGCCGCGATCACGCTGAAATTGTGCCAGCACGAGGAAACCGGCGCGATCGTCGCGGCGCTCACCACCTCGATCCCGGAAGCGGCGGAGAGCGGCCGCAACTGGGACTATCGCTATTGCTGGATCCGCGACGCCTATTACACGGTGCAGGCGCTCAACCGGCTCGGCGCGCTCGACGTGCTGGAGGGGTATCTCGGCTATTTGCGCAATATCGTCGATCAGGCCAAAGGCGGCCATATCCAGCCGCTCTACGCGGTGTCCGGCGCGGCCGAGCTCGAGGAAGGAGTCGCCGGGGCGCTGGCCGGCTATCGCGCGATGGGGCCGGTCCGGGTCGGCAATGCGGCTTATACGCAGATCCAGCACGACGCTTACGGGCAGATCGTCCTGTCCAACGCCCAGGCCTTTTTCGACGAACGGCTGCTTCGGCCTGCGACGAAGGGGGATTTCGCCTCGCTCGAGCGAGTGGGCGCCCTGGCCTGGGCGATGCACGACAAGCCCGACGCGGGCCTGTGGGAATTCCGTACCCGCGCCAGCGTCCACACCTATAGCGCGGTGATGAGCTGGGCCGCCTGCGACCGGCTCGGCAATATCGCCGGGACGCTGGGGCTGAAGGGACGGGCGACGGTCTGGCGTCGCCGCGCCGACAAGATCCGCGCCACGATCGAGGCAAAGGCGCGGATGCCGGGCGAGCAGCGCTTCGGCGCGACCTTCGGCGGCGACGAGCTCGACGCCAGCCTGCTCCAGCTCGTCGACATGCGCTTCCTCGACGCCGGCGATCCGCGCTTCCTGGCCACGCTCGACGCGGTCGAGACGGGGCTTCGGCGGGGCGAGCACATGCTGCGCTATGCCGCCGAGGACGATTTCGGCCGCCCCGAAACCGCGTTCAACTTCTGCACCTTCTGGCTGATCGAGGCGCTTCACCTCGCCGGGCGAAGCGATGAGGCGCGGGAGCTCTACGAACGGATGCTGGAACGGCTGACCCCGGCTGGGCTGCTCTCCGAGGATACGGACTTCGAAACGGGCGAGCTTTGGGGCAACTATCCGCAGACTTATTCGCTTGTCGGACTGATCAACTGCGCGGGGCTATTGTCCCGTCCCTGGAGTTCGGTCCGGTGAACGGTTTCTTCTCCGTCATTCCAGCGCAGGCTGGCATCCAAGCAGGGTTCGGACGGGTCCCTGAGTCGGCTTGGACTCCAGCCGTCGCGGGGGTGACGAGAACGAGATGAGCCGCCTGATCGTCATATCCAACCGCGTCTCGACGCCCAAGCCGCGCAGCGAGGGCTCGCAGGGCGGGCTCGCCGTCGCGCTCGGCGCGGCGCTCCGGGAATCGCGCGGCATCTGGTTCGGCTGGTCGGGCGAGAAGACCGACGAATATACCGGACAGATCAATTTGCAGCGGCATCAGGGCCTCACCACCGCGACCATCGACCTCGAAGAGCAGGACGTCGACGAATATTATAACGGCTATGCCAACAGGACCTTATGGCCGCTCTTCCATTACCGGATCGACCTGGCCGAATATGACCGCAGCTTCGGCGCCGGCTACGAGCGGGTCAACGAGCGCTTCGCCGAGACCGTGGCGCCGCTGATCGAGGAGGGCGACCTCGTCTGGGTCCACGATTACCATCTGGTGCCGCTCGGCCAGCAGCTGCGCCAGCGCGGCTTGAAGAACCGGATCGGCTTCTTCCTGCACATCCCCTGGCCGCCGCACCGGCTGATGGTATCGATGCCCTATCACCAGCGGCTGGTCCGCTCGATGCTGGCCTACGATGTGATCGGCTTCCAGACCGCCGAATGGCTGGAGAGCTTCCACCATTATGTGGAGCGCGAGCTCGGCGGGACGGTCGCAGCCGACGGCACCATCCAGGTCGGCGAGCGGACCGTCCGCACCGCGGCATTCCCGATCGGCATCGACGTCGCCGAATTCGAGCAGGTCACGACCAGCGACGATGCCCGCAACGCCTTCGAGACATTGCGCCGAAGCGCCGAGGGCAAGAAGGTGATCATCGGCGTCGACCGGCTCGATTATTCCAAGGGCCTGGCCGAGCGGTTCAACGGCTATCGCCGCTTCCTCGAAGAGCATGAGGAATGGCGCGGCCGGGTTTCACTGCTGCAGATCGCGCCGCCGTCGCGCGGCGAAGTCCACACCTACGAGCATATCCGCGAGAATCTCGACGAGCTCAGCGGCCGGATCAACGGCGCCTTCGCCCATGTCGACTGGGTGCCGATCCGCTACGTCAACCAGGGCTATCCGCATGCCGGCCTGGCCGGATTCTATCGCGCCTCGGACGTCGCCCTGATCACGCCGCTCAGGGACGGCATGAACCTGGTCGCCAAGGAGTTCGTGGCCTCGCAGGATCCCGACGATCCCGGCGTGCTGATCCTGTCGCGCTTCGCCGGCGCCGCTCACCAGCTCGGCGAGGCGATCCTGGTCAACCCGTACAGCAAGGACGAGATTTCGGACGCGATCCGAAAGGCGCTCGACATGCCCAGGGCCGAGCGGGTCAAGCGCTGGCAAAGCCTGATCGCGAGCGTGCGCGACGAGGACGTCGTGGCCTGGCGCCAGTCCTTCCTGGCGGCGCTTGCCGGCGAGCCACCGGCCACCTCGCCGTCGCCGGCACGCCCGGTGCCCGCCTGACCTGTTAACCCGCGAGGTTCGACCGTCCCCGCCCGGCACAGCCGATTCGAGGCGCTTGCGCGACCGGCGCGCAAGGCGCGAAGGCCGGCGCTCACAGGCAGCGAGGACGCGGGCGATGACAAGCAGGATCGGATATGCGGGCATGGCGAGGCTGGCGATCGGCGCCGCGGCCGCGCTTGCGCTGCTGCAGACGGCGCCGACTTTGGTGTCCGCGCGGAACCAGGCGGCGGCGCCGCCGGCGCCCGCCGCGGCGGCCGCCCGTGCCCCGACACGGGCTCCGGTACGGGCCCCGGCGCGGGCCTCGGTGGCGACGGCCACCGCGACCCTCTCGACGATCGCGGTCACCCGCGAGCTCGACATCCCGCACTGGCTCGAGCCCGGGCAATATGCATGGAACGATGAAGGCGCTCCGGCGGGGCGGACGACCGTCGTCGTCAACGTGCGCGCCCGGGTGCTGTCGGTCTATCGCGGCGGGGTCGAGATCGGCCGGTCGAGCCTCATCTACGGCGCCGACAACAAGCCGACCCCCACCGGCACCTTCCCGATCCTGGCCAAGGACGCCGACCACCGCTCCAACCTCTACGACGCGCCGATGCCGCACATGCTGCGCCTGAGCTGGGACGGCGTCGCCCTGCACGGCTCGCCGACGCTCGAAGACGCGCTGGCGACCCGCGGCTGCGTCGGCCTCCCGACCGCGTTCGCCGAGCGGCTGTTCGGCGCAGTGCGGGTCGGCGACCGGGTCGTGATCTGGGGCGGCGTAACCTCGGCCTGATCCACCTCGGCCTGATCCAGACGCGGTTTCAGTCGCCGGGGCTCCTCACGCGCCGCGTGCAATCGGGCGGATGGCCGGCGATCTGCTGGCGCTCCGCGCGCCACCGGCATTCGATTTCCTGCGAGCGCCTGTAGATCCCCGTCAGGCCGACTGCCTGGCCGTCGAAGCGGGCGATTTCCCGCTCGTCGCGCGCCCGCGCCGCCCATGACGGGTTGACCGGATTGGTGCGGTCCGCGCGAAGCTCGGGCGCGATGCGGTAGCGCTCGCCGGGACGACGGCCGCAAACCACGGCGTCGGTTTCGGAGCTGTCGTCGCAGGAAGGAGGCCCAGTCACCCGCAGCGGCTGAAGCTCGGCGGGCGGCGGCTGGGCGCCGAGCGAGGCTGTCGACGCCGCCGCAAGCAGGACCAAGAGACGCGCGAAAATCCGCACCTCCGCTTAGTTTTTTCACGTTCGGGGCCGATTGTCACGGCTTAGGCTCCGGGCCGCGCGCATCGCGCCCCGGAGCCTCGCCGATCGCCTAGCGGCAGCGCATGTCCTGGCTGCGCTCGATCTCGCGTCCGAGCAGGGCGCCAAGCACGCCGCCGGCGACGGTGCCGGTGGTGCGCTCGCCGCGCGTGTCGATGCCGCGGCCGATCAGCGCGCCGGCGCCGGCGCCGATGATCAGGCCCGTGGTGCCGTCGCTGCGGCGGCAATAATAACGGCCGTCGGAGCCGCGATAGACTTCGTCCTCGGCGGTCAGGCGCCGTTCCTCGTAACGGGGATCCTCGCGATAATAGCGCGAAGGCTCCCATTCGGACGATCCGCCGCCGCGCCAGCGATAGCGATCCTCGCCATAGCCGTCGCCGCGATCGTCGCCGCCGCGGTCGTAGCCGCGCGAGCCGCCGCGCTGGCCGCCCCGGCGCCGGCTTGCCTCATAGCGGTCGCGCTCGCCCTCGTAGATATCCTGCTCGGCGCTGAAGCGGCGCTGCGCCTGCTCCCAGCGCGCTTCGTCGGCCCGGGTCTGGGCCAAGGCAGGGGCGGCCATGGCGGGCGCCATGACGAGCGCCAATGCCATTAGACTGGTCCTCATAGTGAAACTCCCAAGAGGGCGACAGAATCGCACCCAACGGGTCATAACGCCGCAGCAAGAAATCGGACCCGCAGCCCGGCACCGAGCCGGTCAGGCGAGATCGTTGCCGATTCAACCTCCAGCTGGCGCGCCTCCGGATCCGCCGCGGGAACGGGCGGACGGGCTGGCCGCGCCGTTCGAGGCGCGCCCGGAGGACGGGTAGAACCACGCCATTGCGGGCCTGCTGCCGGCGCGCTAGCCCGTTTATGCAGCCGAGATTCATTTCTAACGGGGCTTCGGGCCGGGCGGGAAACCGCCCGGTCCGTTACCGCGCCAGAGCGAATTCCCTTTTGTTTGAATATATTTGACGGTTGGCGCCGAACCGAGCAAGATTGCTTGGGCGGTGCCGATCGCGCGCCAGGGGCCAAGCCGGCGACAGCGACCCCAGCTTTTCCGGACGCCGCCCGCGGATCGAGTGGGATCTTGAATGCGCAACGCCGGACGAACCCCCAGATTTCAACCCCAGCGGGGCGTGTACGACGATGACGGGGGCGTCGAGCGCTGGGCCGCCGCCGCCGTCCAGAACGGCAAGCCGGTCTTCACCCTCGAACAGATCGTCCACCAGCTCACCATCAGCGGGACCGCCTGGGACGGCGCGGGGGCGAACCCCGTGCCGACGGCCGGGCTCGGCACGATCACGTACGGCTTCTTCGATTTCGCCTCCCAGGTCTATTCGTCCGAGCGCAGCCTGTTCCAGCCGCTCAGCGAGGCGCAGCGCGCCGCCGTACGCGATGCCTTCGCGATCTTCGGCGAGCTCGTCGCCGTGACCTTCGTCGAAGGCACCGTCTTCAGCGCCGACATCAATTTGGGCAATCTCGCCACCCAGGAGGATTATTTCTCGGCCTACGCCCATTATCCGAGCCGGTCGCGCGAAGGCGGCGACATCTGGATCAGCACCAATGCCCCGGCAAACCAGGAGATCGGGCTGGCACAGCCCGGTTTCAGGACCCTGATGCACGAAATCGCCCACGCCCTCGGCATCTCCCACCCGGGCGATTACAATGCCGAGGAGGGCGTCACCCTGACCTACGAGAACGACGCCGAATATTTTCAGGATTCGCTGCAATATACGATCATGTCCTATTTCGCATCGAGCTCGACGGGCGCGATCAGGACCTCCTTCGCGGCGACGCCGATGGCGCACGACATCGCCGCCATCCAGAGCCTCTACGGCGTGAACATGACGACCCGGACCGGCGACACCGTCTACGGCTTCAACGGCAATGCCGGGCGGGCCGCGTTCGACTTCACGCTCAATACGGCGCCGGTGATCGCGATCTGGGACGCGGGCGGGATCGACACGCTCGATTTTTCCGGGTGGAGCACGAGCTCGAGGATCGACCTGGCGAGCGGCGGCTCGAGCGACGGCGGCGGCCAGACCCACAATGTCCAGATCGCGTTCGGGACGATCATCGAACGGGCGATCGGCGGCGCCGGCGCCGACATTCTGAGCGGCAATTCAGCCAACAATTTGCTGCGCGGCGGCGGGGGCGATGACAGCCTCAACGGCGGCGCCGGCAGCGACCGCCAGGAAGGCGGCGCCGGCGCCGACATCTTCGCCTTCACCGCAGCCGGCCACAGCCGGGATTATGCGCACCGCTCGGACGGCAAGAAGCTGATGCCCGACATCCTCGCCGACTTCGTCTCGGGCACCGACAAGATCGACCTCGCCGCGATCGACGCCATCGCCGGCACGGCGGGCGACGACGCCTTCAGCTTCATCGGCACGGGCGCGTTCACCGGCCAGGCGGGCCAGCTTCGCTACGAAGTGCTGCGCGGCCAGGCCCATATTTACGGCGACGTCGACGGCGACCGCGGCATGGATCTCCACATCGTCGCCGGCGGCACCCAGATCCTGGCGAGCGACTTCTTCCTGTAGATCGCGGCCGGTTGCGGCGCTCCGCGATTTGACTCGCACCGGGCGGAGCGGCAGCATGATCGCGCCGGGGCCCGGGTGGCGGCCTTCCAAACTAATGCCAGCCGGTATCGTGGCGATGATGCGCGCCGTGGCGGGGTTTGTAATTCGGATCCGCGCGATAAGCGACGAGCTCGTCGGGATCGAGCGGAGTCCAGGTTTCGGTCACGTCGGTGAAATCGCTTCCGGTCAGCGTCGACCAGTCCGACAGCTCGCTATGTTGGTGACCGTAATCCTGGCCGCAGGTGCGGCAGCGGCAGAGGTACATCTGAGTCGAGCCGCCGCGCCGCGTCTGTTCGAGACGGTCGAGGTTCGCGCGGTGCCGGGATCCGGGGCCGAAGCAATCCCAGTCCTGCCGCGGGCTCACTCCATCAGCTCCACCGCCATCGCCGTCGCCTCGCCGCCGCCGATGCACAGGCTCGCGACGCCCTTCCTGCCGCCGTGGGTCTGCAGAGCGCTGAGCAGGGTGGCCAGCACCCGGGCGCCGCTGGCGCCGATCGGATGGCCCAAAGCGGTCGCGCCGCCGTGGACGTTGATCTTCTCGTGCGGGATGCCGAGGTCGCGCATGGCGATCATGGCGACGCAGGCGAAGGCTTCGTTGACCTCGAACAGGTCGACCTCGGCGGCGTCCCAGCCGGCCTGCTTCAAGGCCTTGGTCATCGCGCCGACCGGGGCGGTGGTGAACTTGGCCGGCTCATGGGCGTGGGCGGCGTGGGCGGTGATGCGGGCGATCGGCTTGAGGCCGAGCCGGTCGGCGACGCTCTGGCGGGTGAGGACCAAAGCCGCGGCGCCGTCGCTGATCGAGGAGGCGTTGGCGGCGGTGATGGTGCCGTCCTTGGCGAAGGCGGGCTTGAGCGATGGGATTTTGCTCGCATCGCCCTTGGCGGGCTGCTCGTCCTTGTCGACGATGACATTGCCCTTGCGGCCGGCGATCTCGACCGCGACGATCTCGCGGTCGAAGGCGCCCGAATTCTGAGCTGCCTGGGCCCGGCTCAGGGAGGCGATCGCGTAATCGTCCTGGGCCGCGCGGGTGAACTGATATTCGGTCGCGCTTTCCTCGGCGAAACTGCCCATCAGCCGGCCCTGTTCATAGGCGTCCTCGAGCCCGTCGAAGAACATATGGTCGATCAGCCGGTCGTGGCCGATGCGGGCGCCGGAGCGGTGCTTGGCGCTGAGATAGGGCGCGTTGGTCATGCTCTCCATGCCGCCGGCGACGACGATCTCGGCCGAGCCCGCGCAGATGGTGTCGGCGGCCATGATCGCGGCCTGCATGCCGCTGCCGCACATCTTGTTGACCGTGGTCGCCTCGACATGGGTGCCGAGGCCGGCCTTGATCGCCGCCTGGCGGGCGGGCGCCTGGCCGAGACCGGCGGGGAGGACGCAGCCCATGTAGATCTTCTCGACCGCCTCGGACTCGACGCCGGCGCGCGCGACCGCGGCGGCGACAGCGGCGGCGCCGAGCTCGGTGGCCGACGCGCCGGCCAGCGCGCCCTGGAACGAGCCCATCGGGGTTCGGGCGTAGGAGAGGATGACGATGGGGTCGTGGGTGGCGGTCATGCGGGTCTCCAAGAGCCGTTCGGGCTGAGCTAGTCGAAGCCCATTCCTTCTTTCGGCAGATAGAACAAGGGAGGGCTTCGACAGGCTCAGCCCGAACGGGGCTGAGATAGGCCCTGTCCCCCGCTTGTTCAAATCCGCGACCCTCTGCTAGGGCCGTTGGCCGACAGGAGAGGGAAAAGATGTCCGAGCTTGGCCTCGATTTCGACCTCGGCGAGATGGCCGATGCGATCCGCGACACGACCAGCCGCTTCGCCGCCGACCGGATCGCGCCTTTGGCCGCCAGGATCGACGCGGAGGACTGGTTTCCGGCCGAGCTGTGGCCGGAAATGGGCGCGCTCGGCCTGCACGGGATCACCGTGTCCGAAGAGGATGGCGGGCTTGGCCTTGGCTATCTCGAACATGTCGTGGCGCAGGAGGAGGTGGCCCGGGCCTCGGCCTCGGTGGGCCTCAGCTACGGCGCCCATTCGAACCTGTGCGTCAACCAGATCAGGCGCTGGGCGAGCGCGGAGCAGAAGGCGAAATATCTGCCCAAGCTGATCTCGGGCGAGCATGTCGGAAGCCTGGCCATGTCGGAAGCCGGGGCGGGCTCGGACGTGGTCTCGATGAAGCTGAAGGCCGAGGCGGTGCAGGGCGGCTATGTCCTCAACGGCACCAAATTCTGGATCACCAACGCGACCCACGCCGACACGCTCGTCGTCTACGCCAAAACGGGCGAAGGCTCGCGCGGCATCACCACCTTCCTGATCGAGAAGGGGATGAAGGGCTTCAGCATCGGCCAGAAGCTCGACAAGATGGGGATGCGCGGCTCGCCGACGGCCGAGCTGATCTTCGACGATTGCGAGGTTCCGGACGAACAGGTGATGGGGCCCGTCAACGGCGGCGTCGGAGTCCTGATGTCGGGGCTCGATTACGAGCGGACGGTGCTGGCCGGGATCCAGCTCGGAATCATGCAGGCCTGCCTGGACGTGGTCCTGCCTTATGTCCGCGAGCGCAAGCAGTTCGGCAAGCCGATCGGCTCGTTCCAGCTGATGCAGGCCAAGGTCGCCGACATGTATGTCGCGCTCAATTCGGCGCGGGCCTATGTCTATCAGGTGGCGCGGGCCTGCGACGCGGGCAAGACGACGCGGTTCGACGCGGCCGGGGCGATCCTGCTGGCGAGCGAGAATGCGGTCAAGGTGGCGGGCGAGGCGATCCAGGCTTTGGGCGGCGCGGGCTATACCAAGGACTGGCCGGTCGAACGCTTTTTCCGCGACGCGAAGCTGCTCGATATCGGGGCGGGAACCAATGAGATCAGGCGCATGCTGATCGGCAGGGAGCTGATCGGGGCCTAGCCCCGCCGTCATCCCGAACTTGATTCGGGACCCATGAACACGGTGAGCGAGGGTTCGCGCAGTCCGTGTTCATGGGTCCTGACTCTCGTCAGGATGACGCAGCGAACCTACCAGATCGTCACGCGCTGCGCCGGCGCCAGGTAGAGGCGCTGGCCGGGCCGCACGTTGAAGGCGGTGTACCAGGCGTCGAGGTTCCTGACCGTCTCCGCGCGGTAGCGCCCCGGGGCGTGGCCGTCGGTGGCGATCAGGTTGCGCAGGGCCGCCTCGCGGGTGTGCTCGCGGCGGCTCTGGGCATAGCCCAAGAAGAAGCGCTGATCGCCGGTAAGGCCGTCGATCACGGGCGCCTCGCGGCCTCCCAGAGAATGGCGATAGGCGTCATAGGCTGCCGCCAGGCCGGCGAGATCGGCGATATTCTCGCCCAGCGTCAGCTCGCCGTTGAGATGGAGGCCGGGGAAGGGCTCGTAGCCATTATATTGGCGGATGAGGGCCTGGCTGGTCTCGCGGAAATGGGCGCTGTCCTCGGCCGTCCACCAGTTGCGCAGCCGCCCTTGCGCGTCGAATTCGGCGCCGAGATTGTCGAAGCTGTGGCTGATCTCATGGCCGATCACCGAGCCGATCGCGCCGTAATTATAGGCCGGGTCGGCGGTGCGGTCGTAGAAGGGCGGCTCGAGGATGCCGGCCGGGAAGTTCATCGCATTCTGCAGCGGCAGGAAGACGGCGTTCACCGTATGCGCGCCAAGCCACCATTCGCCGCGCTCGACCGGCTGGCCGAGCTTGGCGATCTGATGCCGATATTCGAACTCCTGCGCGCGCCAGGCATTGCCGAAAGCGTCGTCGGGGCGGATTTCGAGCGAGGAGTAATTGCGCCAATGGTCGGGATAGCCGATGCCGACGGTGACGGTTTCGACCTTGCGGCGGGCCTCGCGCAGCGTCTCGGGCGCCATCCAGGTGAGGCTGGTGAGGCGCCTATCGAAGGCGTTGACGATATTGCGGACCATCGTGTCCACCTCGGCCTTGGCCGAAGCGGGAAAGTGCCGCTCGACATAGATCTGCCCGACCGCGTCGATCAGCGCGCCGCTGGTCGCGGCGATGGCGCGGCGCTCGCGCGGGCGCTGCTGCTGCGCGCCGGAAAGGGTGCGGCCGTAGAAGGAGAAGCGCAGGTCGTCATAGGCCTGCGGCAGCACGGCGGCCATGCGACTGGCGGTGTGGAAGGCGAGCCAGTCTTTCCAGGTGTCGATGGGCTCGCTGCCGACCAGAGCGGAGATGCCGCGGACCGGGCCTGGATGCCAGGCGATGATCCTTTCCTCGCGGCCGAGCCCGGCGGCGTCGAAGAAGGCGTTCCAGTCGAGACCGGGAGCGCGGCTGGCGAAATCGGCGCGGGCCCAGGTCTCGACGACGTGTGGGTCCTGCGCCGCCACCGCCTCGGCATGGGCGCGGGCGATCTTGGTCTCGAGCTCGAAGATGCGGCCCGCGCGTGCCTCGGCATCGGGCACGCCCATCAGGGTCAGCATCTGGCCGATATAAGCGCGGTAGCCGTTCCTGACCTCAATCATCTCCGCCGTGTCGGAAAGGTAATAGTCGCGGTCCGGCAGGCCGAGGCCGCCCTGCAGCAGATAGGCGAAATTGCGGTTCGGCTCCTGCAGGCCCTGCGCGACGAAGACGCCGAGGAGGTTCTCGGTGCCGAAGGTGGTGGCGTTCAAGGGGTCCACGTCCGCGCGGATGTTCGCGCCCAGCGCCGCGGAGAGCGCGCGGCGGTCCGAAATGGCGTTGATCCGGGCGAGCAAGGGCTGGAGCGGCGCCGCGCCGCGCGCGTCGATCGCGGCGCGGTTCAGCCAGGCGGCATAATAGTCCGCGATCTTGCGGGCGTTGCTGCCGGCGGCGGGATTGCCCTGGCCGGCGCCGGTGATGATCTCGATATTGCGGCGCTCGACCAGCAAAGCGGCAGTCAGGAAGGAGCCGATAGAGGCACGGTCGGCCGGAATCTCAGTCGCTTTGCGGAAGCCGCCATTGGCATAGGCGTCGAAGCCGTCGCCTGGCTGAAGGGTCTTGTCGATGCCCGCGACATCGACGCCGACGCCATGATGGGCGGCGGGCGCCTGCGCGGCGATCGCGGCGGTGGTGACGAGGGAGAAAGCGGCCAAGGCCGCAAAGGGACGATGCATGCGAAACACCCTTTCGCTAAAGAATCACGATGTCCCCGGGGCGGTCTTTAGGCGGCTTCGCGGCGCTGTACTAGTCCCTTAAGGCAGTGCGCCCCCACTTCCCTTGGCTCTAGACGAAAGCGAGGTTTCCGGAGCAATGTCGAAGCCATGATGATTTCAGCAATTGTCCTGTCGATCCTGCAGACCACCGCGGTTGTCGAGCCTCTTCCAGTGGACGAGCAAATGGCGACATATGAAGCGACCTACCCGGGCATCGGTGCGGAAGTTCCTGCGGACCTTTACCGGCTGGGTCCGGCGGAGGCCGACTGGTCAACGTCGGGACTCTCCGCAACCTCGGCCATCGCGGCTCGGCAAGGGGACGCCGAACAGTTTGTTCTGGGCGAGTGGGTCAAGGGTGGCCATGGCGTATCATCGCCCGGCGACCGACCTCTTCGCCCGCCATCGGATTTCCGGCGCTATTCCGTCCGCGACTATGAAGGCGCGATCGATTCTCACTATTATTACAGACTGGCGCCCGGCATCGTCATCCACACGTTCGGATCAGTGCGCAGCGTCGGCAATGCCTCATGTTCGAGAACTCAGGGGATCGAGATGATCTCGCGCGACCGCTGGCAGGATTGGCCCGAGGAAATCGCCGTCGTCGCCTTTGGCGTTGTACGCCTTACCCGTGACGACTCCCGAACCTATTGCACCGTCTACAGCCCAACCCGTGATGGGGGCTTTCGGCAATTGGCCTACACGCCCGAAGGCCAGCCGTTTCTTGTGGTCAACAATGACGCGCAGGTTTTCACCATTACCACCCGCGCCGAGGCAACACGGCGAATGTTCGCAACGGACACGCAGCCGACGCCTGACTAGCTACCGAGGTTGCTCCCATCCGCCCCCGGGGCTAGGCGGTTTCTCCGGAAACAAGGGGAGCCACATGAACGAGGGCCTGCTGAACGGCTTGCAATATTATGGCGCCGCGGCGGGCGCGGTGGCGGCCTTGATCGTGTCGCTCGATCTCGGGCGGCGGCCCACCGGCTGGGCTTTCGTGATCTTCGTGACGTCTTCGCTGGCCCTGGTCGGCTGGGGCTTTTTGAACGACGAGGGCGAGGGGATCGGGACGCAGAATATCGTCCTGTTCGCGATCAATGTGCTCGGCGTTTATCGCTATCTGATCCGCAAGCAGCCGGTCCATCCGGCGGGAGCGGCGGCATGACCGTGCTCACTACAAAGCTCGACGCGAATTCAGACACTTACCGCACTTATGCTGCGCACAATAAAAAGCTCGCCGAAGAGCTTCGCGGCGCGGTCGCGGAGGCGGCGAAAGGCGGGCCGGAGAAGCATCGCGACCGCCATGTGTCGCGGGGCAAGCTGCTGCCGCGGGAGCGGGTCGAGCGGCTGCTTGATCCGGGCGCGCCGTTCCTCGAAATCGGGCAATTGGCGGCCTGCGATATGTACGATGCCGAGGTGCCGGGCGCCGGCATGATCGCGGGCATCGGCCGGGTTTCGGGACGCGAGACGATGATCGTGTGCAACGACGCCACCGTGAAGGGCGGCACCTATTATCCGATGACGGTGAAGAAGCATCTGCGCGCGCAGGAGATCGCGCTGCAGAACCGGCTGCCGTCGGTCTATCTGGTCGACAGCGGCGGCGCCAATTTGCCGCACCAGGCCGAGGTCTTCCCCGACCGCGACCATTTCGGCCGGATCTTCTACAACCAGGCGCAGATGTCGTCGGAGGGGCTGGCGCAGATCGCCTGCGTGATGGGGAGCTGCACCGCGGGCGGCGCCTATGTGCCGGCGATGAGCGACGAGAGCGTGATCGTGCGCAACCAGGGCACGATCTTCCTCGCCGGCCCGCCTCTGGTGAAGGCCGCGACCGGGGAGGAGATCAGCGCCGAAGCGCTCGGCGGCGGCGATCTCCACGCCCGCAAGTCCGGCGTCGTCGACCATCTCGCCGAGAATGACGAGCATGCGCTGACCATCGTGCGCGACATCGTGGCGCGGCTCAACAGCGTGAAGGCCGTCGATATCGACCTTGCCGAGCCGGCGCCGCCGAAGCTCGATCCCGAGGGGCTGTACGGGGTGATCCCCGACGACGTCAGAACGCCCTATGACGTGCACGAGGTGATCGCGCGGATCGTCGACGGCAGCGAGTTCCACGAGTTCAAATCGCTCTACGGCCCGACCCTGGTCTGCGGCTTCGCGCGGATCTGGGGGATGCCGGTGGCGATCCTGGCCAATAACGGGATCCTGTTCTCGGAGAGCGCGGTCAAGGGCGCCCATTTCATCGAGCTCGCCTGCCAGCGCCGGACGCCCTTGCTGTTCCTGCAGAACATTTCGGGCTTCATGGTCGGCGGCCGCTACGAGGCGGAAGGGATCGCCAAGAACGGCGCCAAATTGGTGACGGCGGTGGCGACGGCGAGCGTGCCCAAGATCACGGTCCTGATCGGCGGCAGCTTCGGCGCCGGCAATTACGGCATGTGCGGGCGGGCCTATTCGCCCCGCTTCCTGTTCACCTGGCCCAATGCGCGGATCAGCGTGATGGGCGGCGAGCAGGCGGCGAGCGTGCTGGCGACGGTGCACAAGGATGCGGAGACGTGGACGCCGGAGGAGGCGGAGGCGTTCAAGGATCCGATCCGCCAGCGCTACGAGGATGAGGGCAATCCCTATCACGCCACCGCGCGATTGTGGGACGACGGCATCATCGATCCGGCGCAGACGCGCGATGTGCTCGGGCTGGCCTTCTCGGCGACCTTGAACGCGCCGATCCCGGAGCGGGCGCGCTTCGGGGTTTTCAGGATGTGAGGATGCTGCCCGTCCTGGCCGCGGCACTCATGCTTGCCTCTCCGGCCGCTGCCGCCCCGGCAGGCGACCGCGCAAGGATCGAGGCGGCCGTCCGGACCTATTTCGAGGGAGAGGCTGCGAAGGATATCGGCCTCGTCCGGGAGGCGACCTGGCCCGAGGGATACCTCCACAGCACGATCGAAGGTCCGGACGGGAATACGTTTCGGCGGCACTGGTCGGATCTCAACCTCGGCGGCGTCGGCGTCTCTCACCGGACCCGCATGGGCCGGCCGGCGATCAGGATAAGCGGCAATCGCGCGATCGCCTCGTTTCGAAGCACGAGCCGGACGTTCTACAGCGCTCGATATTCGGGCTCCCATGTCCGCTCGCGCAACCGGGTCGAGCTCGAACGGCGGCGCGGCGAATGGCGTATCCTCAACTGGCGACGCATCAGCCGCAGCTTCTCGCCGGCTGCCGGCCGGGAAGGGCGGCGTTCGCCGTGATCGTCGCCGCGTCCGACGCGCCGCCGCCATCGGGCGGGTACGCACAGGCGGTGCGCGTCTCCGGGGCCGGCGAGCTTCTGTTCGTCAGCGGGCAGATTCCGGTCGATGCGGATGGCACCGTGCCGGCGGCGTTCCCCGACCAGTGCCGCCTGGTCTGGCGCAACGTCGAGGCGCAGCTGCGTGCCGCCGGCATGGGACTCGGCGATATCGTCAAGGTCACGACGTTCCTTGCCGACCGCGCTTATGCGGCGGAGAACAGCGCGATCAGGCAGGAGGTGCTGGCGGGCTTGACCCCGGCGCTCACCATCATCATCGCGGGCATCTACGATCCGGCCTGGCTGCTCGAGATCGAGGTGATCGCGGCGCGATAGGATGGGACGAGGGGAAATGACGATGCGACCGATGCTTTTCGCCTTGCTGCTTGCCATCGCCGCGCCGGCCGCCACCCAGCATGCGGACGAGGCGGATACGCGCGCCGTCATGGCGACGGTCGATCAGCTCTTCGGGGCGCTGGCGAGCAAGGACCGGGCGGCGCTGCTCGGCGCGGTGGTGTCGGAAGGGCGGGCCACCTCGGCCGGGGTCGACGAGCAAGGCCGCCCGGAGGTCGTCTCCACCGACTGGACGACATTCGCCGACCGCCTCGCCCGGTCGACCGAGCAGTTGCGGGAGCGCCTCGTCGATCCGCATGTCCATGTCGAAGGCGATATCGCGATGATCTGGAGCCGCTACGAATTCGAGCGCAACGGCGCCTTCTCGCATTGCGGGATCGACCATTTCGACTTGGTCCGGATCGAGGGCCGCTGGCGGGTGCTCAACCTGACCTGGACGCGGCAGACGACCGGCTGCCCGGGCCGGTGACGACGGCGGCGCTGGGAAAGGGATAAAGTGAAGCTTTCGGATTGCCATGCTCGTCACCCTGAACTCGTTTCAGGGTCCATGTTCGCGGCCGCGCCGTGGCTTGGGGGCGAAACCGAGCCCTATGGCCAGGTCGATCCATTGCGGATTGTCCTGTTCGATCAGATTGATCTTCCACGGGCGATGCCAGCGTTGCAATTGCTTCTCGCGAGACATGGCCGAATCCATGTCGGCGAACTGCTCGAAGCGCACCAGCCGGAACACTTCGTAGCGCGAGGTGAAGCCGGGGATTGCGCCTTCCCGATGCTGATAGAGCCGCGCGAGCAAATTCGAGGTCACGCCGATGTAGATTGTGCCATAGGGCTGGCTCGCGAGGATATAGACACAAGGTTCCTTGGCCATCCCATTCCTCATACCCCGGATCGCATGGGAAAATGGATGCTGAAACAAGTTCAGCATGACGAGAGAAGGGGGCGGAGCACGTGCTGAAATCCCTCCTCATCGCCAATCGCGGCGAGATCGCCTGCCGGATCATCCGGACCGCTCGGCGGCTGGGGGTGCGGACGGTTGCGGTTTATTCGGATGCGGACGCGAAGGCGCTGCACGTGCGTGAGGCCGATGAGGCGGTGCATATCGGGCCGTCGTCGGCGCGGGAGAGCTATCTGGTCGGGGAGAAGATCATCGCGGCCGCCGCGGATGCCGGCGCCGAGGCGATCCATCCCGGCTACGGGTTTCTAAGCGAGAATGCGGATTTCGCGCAGGCCGTGATCGACGCGGGGCTGATCTGGGTGGGACCCACGCCCGCCAGCATCCGGGCGATGGGGCTGAAGGACGCGGCCAAGACTTTGATGGCCGAGGCCGGAGTGCCGGTGACTCCCGGCTATCTCGGCGAGGATCAGGATCCGGCGCGGCTGAGGGCCGAGGCGGACAAGATCGGCTATCCGGTGCTGATCAAGGCGGTCGCGGGCGGCGGCGGCAAGGGCATGCGCCGGGTCGACGTTTCGAACGAGTTCGCGGAGATGCTGCTTTCGTGCAAGCGCGAGGCCGCATCTTCGTTCGGCGACGACCGCGTGCTGATCGAGAAATATATCCTCAGGCCCCGCCATATCGAGGTCCAGGTGTTCGGCGACACGCACGGCAATGTCGTCCATCTGTTCGAGCGCGACTGCTCGCTTCAGCGCCGCCACCAGAAGGTGATCGAGGAAGCTCCGGCGCCGGGCATGACCGAGACGACTCGGGCCGCGGTCTGCGCGGCGGCGGTGAAGGCGGCCAAGGCCGTCGACTATGTCGGCGCGGGCACGATCGAGTTCATCGCCGACGCCTCGGACGGCCTGGGCGCCGATCGCATCTGGTTCATGGAAATGAACACGCGGCTCCAGGTCGAGCATCCGGTGACCGAGAAGATCACCGGCCAGGATCTGGTCGAGTGGCAGCTCAGGGTGGCGTCGGGCGAGCCGTTGCCCAAGCGACAGGATGAGCTGGCGATCGACGGCTGGGCGATCGAGGCGCGGCTTTATGCCGAAAATCCGGCCAGCGGCTTCCTGCCCTCGACCGGGAGGCTCGACGCCTTCAGGCTCGATGACGCGATATGGGGCGCGCGAATCGACACCGGCTTCCAGGCCGGCGATACGGTCAGCCCGCATTACGATCCGATGCTGGCGAAGCTGATCGTGCACGATTACAGCCGCGACCAGGCGATCTCCGGCTTGCAGCGGATGATCGAGAAGAGCTTCGTGTGGCCGCTCAAGAACAATATGGGCTTTGTCTACGAATGCCTCGATTGCGCGCCCTTCCGCGCCGGCGACGTGGATACCGGGCTCATCGCGCGGCTCGGCGAGGCTCTGACCGGGGGACGGGCCGGGGACGAGGCGGTCGCCGAGGCCGCCGAGCGGCTCGCCGCCCTCCAGCTGGCGCGGCTCCCCCGCGAGCAGCGGGCGATGCTGGGGCCGCTCGCCGGCTTCCGGCTCAACGCGCCGGCGCGCGACACGATCGACGTTTATGTCGATGGCGAGCCGCGAACCGTCGCGCGCCCGCCGGAGCCGCGGTGGGCGAGCGACTTCGCCGTGGCCGACCATGGCGACCATGCGGTGCTCGCCAACGAGCGCGGAGTCACCGTGCGCGTCGCCGCCTCTCCCTCCGGAGGCCGCGCGGCGGCGGGCGCGGCCGCCGACGGCGCGATCATCTCGCCCATGCCCGGCAAGATCATTGCCGTGGCGGTCGCCGCAGGCGCGGCCGTGGCAAAGGGCCAGAGGCTGGTCACCCTCGAGGCGATGAAGATGGAGCATAGCCTTGTCGCCCCGTTCGACGGTATCGTCGCCGAGCTGAGCGCCGCCGAGGGCGCGCAGGTGAGCGAGGGCGCTTTGCTGGCCCGGATCGAGAAGGGGGAGGGGGAATGATTCGCTTTTGTCACCCTGAACATGTTTCAGGGTCCATCTGGGCGCCCGCTTTGCCGGTGGAGAAATGGATGCTGAAACAAGTTCAGCATGACGGACCGGCGCCCTTCTCCGCCCCCCCTCCACCACGCGCTGCCCGCGCGGTCCCCCTCCCCGTCCCGGGGAGGATTTGATGCCCGGCCGCTATTACGAGCAATGGACCTTGGGGGACCGCATCCGGCACCAGCCGCACCGGACGGTGACCGAGACCGACAATCTCCTCATCTCGGCGCTGACCCACAATCCGCAGCCGCTCCACCTCGACGAAACCTATGCCGAAGCGACCGAGTTCGGCCGAATCGTCGTCAACGGCACCTTCACCTTCGCGCTGCTGGTCGGCCTTTCGGTGGGGGACACGACATTGGGGACGCTGGTCGCCAATCTCGGCTACGACAAGGTGCGCATGCCCAAGCCGGTCTTCATCGGCGACACGCTCCGCGCCGAAACCGAGGTGGTGGGATTGAAGGACAGCCAGTCGCGGCCCGAAGCGGGCATCGTCACCTTCGAGCATCGGATGTTCAACCAGCGCGACGAACTGGTCTGCGTGACCGAGCGGACCGCGCTGCTGAAGAGGCGCGAGGCGTGATCCATGAAGCTGCGGTCGCTCCTCTTCGTCCCCGGCGACCGGCCCGACCGGATGGAAAAGGCGCTCCGCGCCGGCGCCGACGCCCTGATCCTCGACCTCGAGGACGCGGTCGCGGCGGCGGCCAAACCCGAGGCGCGGCGTGCGGTCGCCCGATTCCTCAACGCCAATAGCCAGGCCCGCATCTTCGTGCGGATCAACCCGCTCGACAATATGGAGAGCGAGCGGGACCTGGACGCGATCCTGCCCTCGCATCCCGACGCGATCGTCCTGCCCAAGGCCGAGGGCGGCGCCTCCGTCGCCGAGCTCGCGCAGCGGCTGACCGCGCGCGGCAACGCCACCGCCCAGATCCTGCCGGTCGCCACCGAGACGCCGGCGGCGATCTTCCAGCTCGGCACCTATGCCGGCGCCAAGCGCCTGCTCGGCCTCACCTGGGGCGCCGAGGACCTGCCCGCGGCGGTCGGCGCGGCGACCAGCCGCGAGGAGGACGGGCGCTACACCCCGCCCTACGAGCTCGCCCGCTCGCTCTGCCTGTTCGGCGCGGCGGCGGCGGGGGTGGCGCCGATCGAAACCGTCTATCCCGCGTTTCGCGATCTCGACGGCCTCGCCGCTTATGCCGGCCGGGCCCGCCGCGACGGCTTCACCGGGATGATGGCGATCCACCCCGATCAGGTGGCGGTGATCAACGCCGCCTTCACGCCGAGCGCGGCCGAGATCGCGCATGCCCGCGCGGTGGTCGCGGCGTTCGAGGCCGATCCCGAGGCCGGCGCGCTCCAGCTCGACGGGCGGATGATCGATCGGCCGCACCTGATCCAGGCGCAGCGAATCCTGGCGATGAGCGGACTGTCATAAAACCGTCATAGAACAGTCACGCAACACTCGCGAAACATTGCCCGAACCGTAACAGAGGCGTAAGCATCCGGTCACCAGTTCAGGGGATGGCCGATGAAGACGCTCTCGTTGCTCGCGCTCGCCGCATGTTCGTTCGCCGCGTCGCCTGCGTCCGCCCAGGCCGTCGAAAGCGGCTATGCCCGAGGCACGCTTGCCGTCGCCGCCATCGATAGGGGCGACTGGGACCGCGCCGAGCAATTGCTGACCGATCCCAGGCTCGACGCCGGCGATCCCGCCCGACTGATCAATCTCGGCCAGGTCTATTGGGCGCAGGGCCGGCAGGGCGAGGCGCTCTCCGCCTGGCGCCGGGCGCTCGCTTCGGACCGCCATTTCGAGGTCGAGACGCTGGGCGGCCGCGCCGTTTCCACCGCCCAGCTCGCCCGCGAGGCGATCGCCGCCCACGACACGGCGCTGCGGACCGCGGGGCGATAGCGCCAAGCCGCCGGGGGAGTTGGGCCTCCACCGTTGAAGAGCGCGCCGCCCGGCTCCTTTCGGCCGTGCTTTCCGAGCCGTCAGGTGATTCCACCCGACTTGAAAGCACTCTAAAGCGTGAGCGGTGCCGATCGAGCAGATCCTCGACCAATCGCTTGCGCTGCGCGGCCTGATCGGCGCGCTGGCGGGGCTGGTCGCAGGCTCGTTTCTCGCCACCGCCTTGATCCGCTGGCCGATCGGCGAGGCCGTCGCGCGCGGGCGGTCGCGCTGCGATTCCTGCCGAACAACGCTCACCGCGCGCGATCTCGTGCCTCTGGTTTCGCACGCCGCCGCGCGCGGGCGCTGCCGCCATTGCGGGGCGCGGATCGATCCGCGCCACCTCGCGGTCGAGCTGGCCGCGGCCACGATCGGGCTGGTCGCGCTCGCCGCGCACCCGCTGCCTCTGGGCATCGTCACCGCTCTGCTCGGCTGGTGGCTGCTGCTGACCGCGATGCTCGATCTCGAGCGGCAATGGCTGCCCGACCGGCTGACCCTGCCGCTGATCCCGCTCGGCCTCGCCGCCGCATGGGCCGGCTTCGGGCCGCCGCTCGCCGAGCGCGCGGCGGCGGCGGCGATCGGCTGGGCGGCGCTTGCGGCGATCGCCTTCGCCTACCGGCGGCTGCGCAGCCGCGAGGGGATGGGCGGGGGCGATCCCAAGCTGATGGCCGCGCTCGGCGCCTGGGTCGGCGCATGGCCGCTGCCGGCGATTCTGCTCGGGGCGGGATTGCTCGGGCTCGCCGCAGCCGCCGCGATGCGGCTGCGCGGCGAGGCCGTGACCGCGGCCAGCCGGCTGCCGCTCGGGACCCTGCTGATCCTCGCCGCCTGGCCGGTCTGGCTGATCCTCGCCGCGCCGCCCTCCATTCAGGCCTTGTCCAGATTCGCCTTGCTATGAGAGGGCCTTAAGGGCGGCGCTTTTCCCTAGGAGCGCCGCCCGACCTTTTTCTCCCGCCGCCCCGACACCCGCTTCGCGCCCCCTCCGCGCCTCGTTGCACGGGGCCGGAAACGCTTGCGCGCCGCCGGAAAAGCTGTGAACGTCCGGCCTCGCGACTCTTCTCGGGAAGGGGAGGCGTTTTCGCCATCCAGTTCAGGACGATGAGCCGCAGAGAGTCGCGGCCCGTGCAATATTTGAGTCACGCAAGCGACATAGCAGGGCCGGATGGCAGGTGTGGGGGAGTTGATCGAGATCGCGACGCGGCCGGCTTTGATGTCCCGCTCAGGACGGCTGCTCGGCCGGCTGCCGCGTCCGACCGTCTATTCGGCGGCGGAGCTGGCGTTGCTGGCGCTGATCGCGGTTCAGGCGGCGCGGCTGTTCTGGATCGCGCTGGCGCCGGTCGGCCCGGTCGGCGACTGGCGCGCGCAGGGCCAGCTGGCCGCGCCCGGCGACGCGATCCTCGCCGACTTCGATCCCTTCTTCCGCCTCGACTCGGCGAGCGGACCGGCGACGGTGACCGCGCTCAACCTCAAGCTCACCGGCACGCGCGAGGACCGCGCCTCGGGCCGCGGCTCGGCGATCATCGCGCTGCCCGACGGCCGCCAGATGAGCTTCGCGGTCGGCGAGGAAATCATGCCGGGCGTGACCCTGGCCCAGGTCGCGTTCGACAATGTCACGATCAGCCACAACGGCGCGCTCGAGCAGCTCTTCATCGACCAGTCGCCGCCCGCCGACGCCGCCGCCGCCGCCCCCGCGGCCCCGGCGCCCGCGCCGGCGCCCGGCCAGCCGCGGGCGCCCGTCGTCGCGGCGCCGACGCCGGCGCCGGCGGGCCAGCCGTTCGGCTTCCAGCCGCGCCAGGCCGGCGGGCGGGTCAACGGCATCATCGTCACGCCGGGCGGCGACGGCGGCCAGGCCTTTCGCGCCGCCGGCTTCGCGCCGGGCGACGTCATCGTCGCGGTCAACGGCCAGCGCGTCACCTCGATGGAGCAGGCGCGCGCGGCGATCGGCCGCGCCGGCGGAGAGGTCAACGTCATGATCGATCGCGGCGGCCGCGCGATCCCGATGCGCGTGAGGTTGAACCTGTGAAACGAGTCCTGATCGCCCTTGCCTTGGCCTGCGCGCCGCTGACCCCGGCGAGCGCGCAGCATGTGCTCAACCTGCGCGACGCCGATATCCGCGCCTTCATCCACGATGCGGCGCGGGTCACCGGCCGCACCTTCATCATCGATCCGGGCGTGCAGGGCCGGGTTTCGGTGGTGACCGAGCGGCCCTTGTCGCGCTCCGAATATTTCGAATTGTTCCTGTCGACCATGCGCGCCAACGGCTTCGTCGCCGTGCCGGTCTCCGGCGGCGCGCTGAGGATCCAGCCGGTCGCCGGCGCCGCAGCGTCCGCGCCCATGGGCCGCCGCTCCTCGCCCAGCAGCTTCGTCACCGAGATCCTTCGCGTCCGCCATATCGACGCGGCGGCGGCGGTGGAGACGCTGCGCCCGCTGGTCAGCCGCGACGGCTCGCTGACCGCGAGCCGAAGCTCGATCGTCGTCTCCGACTTCGCCGACAATGTCGCCCGGGTCCGCCAGGTGCTGGCCCGGATCGACGTCGACAGCGGAGTCACACGCATCGTCGGGCTCGACAATGCCGGCGCGCGCGAAATCGCCACCGCGCTCGCCGAGCTTGCGCCCGAGGGCGTGTCGGTGGTGCCGGTCGACAGCTCCAACGCGCTCGCCTTTCGCGGCGACGCCGCGGCGGTCGCGCAATTGATCGGCATCGCCCAGGATCTCGATCGTCGCGCCGCCAGCGGCAGCGAGATCCGGGTCGTCTTCCTCGAACATGCCGATGCCGCGCAATTGCTGCCGGTGCTTCAGACCGTGCTCGGACAGACCCCGACCCAATCGGCGGCGCCGACGCCGTCGCAGCCGTCGCGCGGCCGCCGCAGCGCGACCGGGCGGAGCGGCGATTCGGGCCTTCCCACCACCGTGTCGACCGCGGCCCCGGCGCCCGCCGCGTCCGCGCCGGCCGGCGCCGCCGGCACCGGGCCGATCGGCGCCCGCAACGCGGTCGTCACCCGCTTCGAGGGCGCCAACGCGATCGTGATTTCGGCGAGCCCCGACATCCAGCGCACCTTGGGCGAGCTCGTCCGCCAGCTCGACGTCCGCCGCCAGCAGGTTCTGGTCGAGGCGATCATCGTCGAGATTTCCGATACCGCCGCCCGCCAGCTCGGCGTTCAGCTGTTCCTGTCCGGCCTGCAGGGTTCGAACATCCCGTTCGCGATCACCAATTATTCCAATATCACCCCCAATATCGGCACCATCGCCGGCGCCATCGCCGCCCGCGAGCTCGGCGGATCGACGACCACGGTGACCACGGGCACGGGTTCGACGACGACGACCACGACCGGCACCGGCTCCGACCTGATCGAGGCGGCGGCGGGCCAGCTCGCCGGAATCAACGGCGGCCTCGCCGGCTTCGCGATCCGCAATTCGAACGCGATCTTCGGGGCGATCGTCAACGCGGTCCAATCCGACAACCGCTCCAACATCCTGTCGACGCCGTCGATCATGACGCTCGACAACCAGGAAGCCTATATCCTGGTCGGCCAGGAAATCCCGATCACCACCGGCGAGGCCCTGTCGCCCAATTTCGACAACAGCTTCCGCACCGTGAACCGGCAGAATGTCGGCATCACGCTGGAGGTCAGGCCGCAGATCAACAGCGGCGGCTCGATCAAGCTCGATCTGCGCGTCGAGGTCAGCTCGATCGCCGGGCCGGTTTCCGACGATTTCCAGGACCTGATCCTCAACAAGCGCGAAATCCAGAACACGATCACCGTCGACGACGGCGAGATCGTCGGCATCGGCGGGCTGCTCGACGACAATGACCGGCGGACGCTGCAGCGGATTCCCTTCCTCGGCGACCTGCCGATCGTCGGCAATCTGTTCCGCTCGCGCGGGCGGGCGCGGGGGCGGACCAATTTGATGGTGTTCATCCGCCCGACCGTGCTTCGCTCGGCCGAGGACATGCGGGCGATGAGCGCGCGCCGCTACAATTTCGTGCGCGGCCAGCAATTGCTGGTCAATCCCAATCGCGAGCCGAGTCTCGACGAGCTGGTCCGCGACTATCTGGGGACCGTGCCGCCCTCGGTCCCGCCGGGGCCGCTGCCGGCCGACCAGGTGGTGAGTCCCGCCGATCCTTCCGAAGCCGAGCCGCCGGTGGAGGCGCCGGCCTTTCGGGCGCCGCAATGAGGATCGCCCGCGGGGACGAGCCGGAGCCGGGCGTGCCGGAGTCGCCGGTCGTGCCGGACGCGCCGCCCGCCATTCGCATTCCCTATGCCTTCGCCCGCCGCCACGGCCTGTTGCCGACCGGCGAGGAAGCGGGCAGGCTCGACGTCGCGATGCGCGAGGGCGCCGACCCCAAGGCGCTGATCGAGCTCAGGCGCTTCCTCGCCCGGCCGTTCGGGATCCGCCAGGTCGACGGTGCGGCGTTCGATCGCCTGCTCTCCGATCTCTACCCGTCGGGCACCGAGGCCGCAGCGGACGCGGCCGGCTCCCTGGGCTTCGGCGACGATCTCGGTCACCTCGCCGCCGGCCTGCCCAGCGCCGAGGATCTGCTCGACACGTCGGACGACGCCCCGGCCATCCGGCTGATCAACGGAATCATCGCCGACGCGGCGCGGCAGGGCGTTTCCGACATCCATATCGAACCCTATGAAACCGGCCTCGTCGTCCGCATGCGGATGGACGGCGTGCTTCGCGAAACCCTGCGCATGCCCGCCCATGTCGCGCCGGTGGTGGTCAGCCGGGTCAAGGTGATGGCCCGGCTCGACATCGCCGAGCGGCGGCTGCCGCAGGACGGGCGGATCGGGCTGACGCTCGGCGGCAAGCTCATCGACGTTCGCGTCTCCACCCTGCCGAGCCGGGCGGGCGAGCGCGTGGTGCTGCGCATCCTCGACAAGGAAAATGCCGGCATCGGCCTGGACATGCTCGGCATGGAGGAGGCCGCCGACCGGCTGCTGCGCGGCGCGCTTTCCGAACCCAACGGAATCGTCCTGGTCACCGGGCCGACCGGCTCGGGCAAGACGACCACGCTCTATGCGGGATTGAAGCTGCTCAACGACGGCAGCCGCAACATCCTGACGGTCGAGGACCCGGTCGAATATGGAGTCGACGGAGTCGGCCAGACCCAGATCAACCCCCAGGTGGGGCTGACCTTCGCGGCCGGGCTGCGCGCGATCCTGCGCCAGGACCCGGACGTGGTCATGGTCGGCGAGATCCGCGACCGCGAAACCGCCGACATCGCCGTCCAGGCGGCGCTGACCGGCCACCTCGTATTGTCGACCGTCCACACCAACGACGCGGTCGGCGCCATCACCCGCCTCAGGGACATGAAGGTCGAGCCGTTCCTGATCGCCTCGACGGTCCGCGCGGTGATCGCGCAGCGGCTGGTGCGGCGGCTCTGCCCCGTCTGCCGGCAGCCGGCCGAGGCCACCGGCAGCCTCGCCGCCGCGCTCGGCGTCGAGCAGGGAACGATCGTCTACGAGCCAAAGGGCTGCGCGGCCTGCGGCGCTTCCGGTTATAAGGGCCGGACCGGCGTGTTCGAGGCGGTGCGGGTCGACGACGAAGTGCGCCGGCTGATCAACGCCGGCGCCGAGGAAACCGCGATCGCCGCCCACGTCTTCCGCGCCGGCGATACGCTGAGCGAGGCCGCCCGACGGCTGGTGCTCGACGGGGCGACCAGCCCCGAAGAAGCGCTGCGCGTGTCGCGCCGCGAGGCGGCCGATGCCTGATTTCGCTTATGTCGGCCTCGACACGGCCGGGCGCGAGCGGCGCGGCTCGGTCCGCGCCGAAAGCAGCGAGGCCGCGCGCGACCAGCTCCAGGCGCGCAGGCTCTATGTGGTGCGGATCGAGGCGACCGGGGAAAGCCAGGCGCCGCCTTTGCTGTCGCGCGGATTGCTCGCGCGGCGGCGGATGAGCGTCAAGCAGCTCACCTTGTTCACCCGCCAGCTCGCCACCCTGGTCACGGTCAGCCCGCTCGAAGAAGCGCTTCGGACGGTCGCGCGCCAGGCCGAGCGCGAGGAGGTCCGCCGGGTGCTCGGCAACGTCCATGCCGGGGTGGTCGAGGGCCGCCGCCTGTCGGAAGCGATGGCCCGCGAGCCCGACAGCTTCCCGCCGCTCTACCGGGCGATGGTCGCCGCCGGCGAAAGCTCCGGCACGCTGCCGCCGATCCTCGAGCGGCTGGCCAATCTGCTCGAACGGCAGGCGCAGGTGCGCAGCAAGGTTCTCTCCACGCTCGCTTATCCGATCATCCTCGCCTTCGTGGCCGCCTTCGTCGTCTTCGCCCTGATGATCTTCGTCGTTCCCAAGGTGGTCGAGCAGTTCCAGGATATCGGCCAGACGCTGCCGCTGCTCACTCGCGCGGTGATCGCCCTTTCGGGCTTCCTCGCCGCCTGGTGGTGGGCGCTGCTGCTGCTGATCGCGGCGGCCGTGCTGATCGCCGGCCGTGCGCTCAAGGATGAAGGGCTGCGTATGAAGTTCGACCGGGGGCTGCTGCGGCTCCCTTTGGTCGGCCGGCTGATCCGCGATCTCCACGCGGCGCGGATGGCGCGGACATTGTCGACCATGGTGTCGAGCCGCCTGCCTTTGCTCGAAGGGCTTCGGCTGACCACGGGGACGGTGCACAACCGCGTGCTGCGCGCGGCCTCGGCCGATATCGCCGAGACGGTCCGAACCGGCGGCAGCCTGTCCGGCGCGCTCAAGCGGGCGGGCATCTTCCCGCCCCTGCTCGTCTATCTCGCCGCCTCGGGCGAAGCCTCGGGCAAGCTCGACGTCATGCTGGAGCGCGCCGCCGACTATCTCGATCGCGAGTTCGACACCTTCACCACGACCGCATTGTCGCTGCTCGAGCCGGCGATCATCATCGTCATGGGAGTGATCGTCGCCCTGATCGTGCTGTCGATCCTGCTCCCGATCCTGCAACTCGATACATTGGCTGGTGGGTTATGATGACCGAGATCGAAAATCCTCCCCGGGACGGGGAGGGGGACCGCGCGCGCAGCGCGTGGTGGAGGGGGCTTCGAGTGGGTCTCCGGGCCCCCTCCACCCCTCGGCTCCGCCGAGCGGTCCCCCTCCCCGTCCCGGGGAGGAATGGCTTCACGCTGGTCGAGCTGATGGTGGTGATCGTCATCATCGGCCTGCTCGCCACCATCGTCGTGATCAACGTCATGCCGGCGGCCGACCGCGCCGCCGTGACCAAGGCGCGGGCCGATATCGCGACCCTCGAACAGGGGGTCGACCTCTACCACCTCAACAACCGGCGCTACCCGACGAGCGAGGAGGGGCTGGAGGCGCTGGTCGCGGCCGATATCGTGCGGCGGCTCCCCGACGACCCGTGGAGCAACCCCTACCGCTACAGCGCGCCCGGGCGCGACGGGCGGCCGTTCACCATCGCCACCTGGGGCGCCGACGGGCGCGAGGGCGGGACCGGGGAGAATGAAGATATCTCCAACTGACCCGTCCGATGCGACCGTCCTGCGCTTCGCCGGGCGGGGCTGGCTCCTGATCGAAGGCGGCGTCGTCGCCGCGCGCGGCGGGCCGGACGACGTGCTGACGACGACGCCCGGACTCCGCACCGCATTGGCCGTGCCGGGGACCGAAGTGACGATCCACTGGCTCGATCTGGCCGGCGACCTCGCCCCCGCCCAGGCGGCGGCGGCGGCACGGCTGATGCTCGCCGACGCCAGCGCGGTCCCGCTCGCCGATCTGCACGTCGCGATCGGGCGGGCCGAGGCCGGGCTGACTCCGGTCGCGCTGGTGCCGGCGGCGCGGATGGCGGATTGGATCGCGGCCGACCCCGATCTGGTGGTGCCCGAGCCTTTGCTGCTGCCGACGCCCGCCACCGGTCTTGCCCGTCGCGACCATGACGGCGCCGCCCCCGATTATCGCGGCCAGGCCGCCGCCTATAGCGTCGAACCCGACCTCGCCAAGCTCCTCGCCGGCGACGCGGCGGTAACGGCGGTCGACGACGAAGCCTTCGAGGCGGGCCTGGCGGCCGCCTTGGCCGCGCCCGTCATCAACCTGCGCCAGGGCGCCTTCGCCAGACGCCGCAGCTGGGCGCTCGACAGAGCGCGCCTGCGCCGAGTCGTCCTTTACGCCGCCGCCCTGGCGGTGCTGACCCTCGCCCTCCAGGTCGCGACGATCATCCGCTACACCTTCGCCGCCGACCGCCTCGAAGCCGAAGCGGCGGCGCTTGGCGGTCCGGCGGGACTCGAGCTTCGGCCCGCCTTCACGGCGCTCGCCGCGATCCTGTTCGAAGCGGTGCGAGCGACGCCCAATGCCGAACTGGGCCAGCTGGACTATCGCGCCGACGGCAGCCTCGCCGCGACCATCCTCGTCGACAGCCCGGCGACGCTCGCCGCCTTTCGCCAGCGGGCCGAGGCGAGCGGGCTCAGCGTCGAGAGCGGCACGCTGACCGCCAGCGGCGGCCGCCCGTCGGCCGAGCTCGTGCTGAGGCCGGCATGAACGACTGGTGGCAGGCCCGCAGCGCGCGCGAGCGCCGGCTGCTCACGATCATGGGCGGTCTCGCCCTGCTGGTGCTCGGCTGGCTGCTGGTCGTCCGGCCGCTCGGCGACCGGCTCGAAGCGGCCAAGGCGCGCCACGGCGAAGCGGTGGTCGCGCTCGCCGAGGCCAGGACTCGCGACGAGGCCCGCCGCCGCGCCGCCGGAACTGGGGCCGTGACGGCGAGCGCGCCGATCGATTCGCTGCTCGGCCAGACCGCCGGCGAGGCGGGCTTCACCGCCGCCAGGATCGCGGGCCAGGGCCCGGCGCGGGCGACGGTCGCGATCGACGCCGCCCGGCCCCAGGCCTTTTTCGGTTGGGTCGCCCTGCTCGAGCGGCGCGGGCTGGCGGTCGAAAGTCTGCGCGCCCGGGCCAATCCGGACCGCACGCTCGCGGCCGAGGTCGTCTTTCGGGCAAGGGGCCGATGATGCGCTTCCGCCTGCCCCTGCGGCGCGCCGCCTTCATCGTCGCGGCGATCGCCTTTTCGGTCCTTGCCTTGTTGCCGCTGCGGGTCGCGGCCGGACTGTTCGGCGCCGAGGGCCGCGGGCTCGCGGCGCGCGAGGCGGCGGGCAGCGTCTGGCTCGGCGTGCTCAAGGAGGCACAATTCGGCCGGGTGCCGCTCGGCGACGTCGGCGCCCGGCTGAACGTGCTGCCGCTGTTTATCGGCCGCGCCCGGCTGTCGCTGTCGCGCGACGAGGCCGACGGGCGGTTCGAGGGCGCGCTGATCGTGTCGCGGCACAGCTACGGTTTCGACGACCTCGAAGGCGAGCTCGACGTGCCCGGCCTGTTCGCGCCCCTGCCGGTCGCCTCGCTCGCGCTGCAAGGCGTCAGCGCGCATTTCTCGGGCGGGCTGTGCGAGAGCGCCGAGGGCCAGGTCAGCGCGACCCTTTCGGGCGAGTTGGCCGGGGTGGCCCTTCCGTCGGGCCTGCGCGGCGACGTCCGCTGCGCCGAGGGCGCGTTGCTGATCGCGCTGTCCAGCCAGTCGGCGATGGAGCGGGTTTCGATCCGGATCCATGGCGACGGCCGCTACCGGATCGACCTCGTCGTCCGCCCGTCCGATCCGGCCGCGCGCGATCGGCTCGCCGCGGCCGGCTTCGTGCCGGGTCCCGGCGGCTATGTGCGGCGACTCGACGGCTCCTTCTGACGGGCCGAGCAACCGCCCGGATATAAGGCCGGCCTGCGCCGTTGGTGGGGCATGAAGGCTCTCCCCCTTTGGGGAAAGCGAGCATCGGGGGCTATTCGAGGCCGCGCGGGAGCGCGGCCCGCAGAGTTCGGAGATATACATGAAACGCTCTTATTTCGCGGCGGCTGCGCTGCTGCTCGGCACGTCCGCTCTGGCCTGGACTCCGACCGCCAAGCCGATGGCCGCAGCTGCAGCCGGTGCCAAGGAGCCGGTAACGATCGTCTGGGACACCAAGCCCGAAGCCACGACCGCGGCCCTGGACGAGTCGGCGCCGGTCGATTCTGCCTTCAACGCCGAGCCCAAGCTGGTGCCGGCGTCGGCGGTGACCTGGGACGAGGAACCCGAAGCCGTTCAGGCCTCCGCGACGGATTGGGACACGGCCGAACCCGGCGAGGCCGATCTCGACCTCGCCGAAACCTCGATCGAGGCCACCCAGGACGAAACCGACTTGGCGATGGCCGCGGACGATGTCGATCCGGCGATGGGCGAGACGCTCGCGACTCCCGAGGCTCCGGTCACCGTCGCCGACGCGTCGATGACCACGTCCGATCTGACTCCCAGACCGGCCGCCGGCAATTATCCGGCCTGCGATCCCGGCCCGGGCGACGACAATTGCATCCAGCTCTACGAGCCGGGCGTGCGCACCGCTCTGGCCAGCTGGACCCAGCCGACCGGCGGGCTGATCGACGGCTCCGGCGCGGTCCAGACCGCGATGGGCGGACCCGACATCGAGGCCGGCGAGGGCGACCCCGCGACCGCGATGAACGGCGACGGCACGCTCGACATGGCGCTGGGCGAATCCGACGAGGTCGAGCCGACGCTCGCTTAACCACGAGACGGGAAGGGGGACGGTTGCGAAAACTGTCCCCCTTCCTTTTCGTTATGCGCCGTCGGGCTCGGCAGGGGGCGCTTGCAGCCAGTCCTCGAGCTTGGCGATGGTCCGTTCGAGCGCGGCGATGACCGCCTCCACCTGGGCGCGGTCCCCGTCGGCGGTGGCGACGTCGGACAGCCACCAGGTCGCCGACAGCCATTCGTCACCGGTGTCGCGGTCGGCCGCCGAGACGCTGATAAAGGCTTCCTCGGCCTCGACCCAGGCTTCCCCTTCGGCGCGGGTGGCGTGCAGGCGGACCTGTCCGTTGACTTCGAAATCGCCGACGCAAACCTCGCGCGCCGCATCGAGGAAGGGCGCGATCGACGCCCATTCCATCTTGGTGTCGGCGAGCGCGGCGAACACCGCGTTCAGGACCTGCTTCTGGGCGACATTATGATATTCGGCGGAGCCCATCGGCTCCAGCGAATCGACGTCGGGCTTGTCGAACGGCGTGTCGTCGTCCTGGTCGTCGGGTTCGGCGTCTGGCTTGTCCATGGCTGCAGCGCTGTCGCAAGCCGCTTCTCCGGTCAAGCGGGCTTTGCTAGGCGAAAGCCATGGATCGCGCCTGGACCTTCTCGATCGACCGGGGCGGCACCTTCACCGACATCGTCGCCCGCGCCCCGGACGGGCGCCTGATCGTCCGCAAATTGCTCTCCGACAATCCCGGCCTCTATGAGGATGCGGCGGTGGCGGGGATCGAGACGATCCTCGCCGAGGCGGGCGCCGATTTCACCGCGATCGGCGCGGTCAAGATGGGGACCACCGTCGCCACCAACGCCTTGCTCGAGCGCAAGGGGGAGCGTGTCGCGCTGGCGATCACCGCGGGGCTCGGCGACGCGCTCAGGATCGGCTACCAGTCGCGGCCCGACATCTTCGCGCGCCGGATCGTGCTGCCCGAGCCGCTTTACGGGCGGGTGATCGAAATCGACGGGCGCGTGACCGCCGACGGCCGGGAGCTGCGCCCGCTCGACGAGGAGGCGGCGCGGTCGGGCCTGAGCGCCGCCTATGACGAGGGTTATCGCGCGCTCGCCATCGTGCTGATCCACGGCTGGCGATGGACCGGGCACGAGGCCATGCTGGCCGGAATGGCGCGGGAGATCGGCTTCACCCAGGTTTCGGCGAGTCACCAGGTCGAGCCGTTGATCAAGCTGATCGGCCGCGGCGATACCGCCGTGGTCGACGCCTATCTGTCGCCGGTGCTTCGCCGCTATGTCGACAAGGTGGTGGCGGGCCTGGGCGGGCAGGGACGCCTGTTCTTCATGCAGTCCAATGGCGGGCTTACCGACGCCGACGCCTTCCGCGGCAAGGACGCGATCCTATCGGGACCGGCGGGCGGCATCGTCGGCATGGCGAAGACCGCCGCCGAGGCGGGTTTCGGCCAGGTCATCGGCTTCGACATGGGCGGCACCTCGACCGACGTCTCCCATTTCGCCGGGACGTACGAGCGGACCAGCGAGAAAGCGGTGGCGGGCGTCCGGGTGCGCGCGCCGATGCTCGAGATTCACACCGTCGCGGCGGGCGGCGGCTCGGTCTGCGCCTTCGACGGGCAGCGCTTCCGGGTCGGGCCCGACAGCGCCGGCGCCGTCCCCGGCCCGGCCTGCTACCGGCGCGGCGGGCCGCTCACCATAACCGACTGCAACGTCGTCCTCGGCAAGATCAGGCCGGAGCATTTCCCAGCCGTCTTCGGCCCGCAAGGGGAACGGCCGATCGACGCCGCGGCGTCGCTGGCCTTGTGCGAGGAGGTCGCGGCCCGCGCCGGAATGAGCGCGCGCGAGGCGGCGGAGGGCTTCGTGCGCATCGCGATCGACAATATGGCCAATGCGATCAAGCAGATCTCGATCGCGCGCGGGCACGACGCGACTCGCTACACGCTGCAGTGTTTCGGCGGCGCGGGGGGGCAGCATGCCTGCCTGGTCGCCGACGCGCTGGGGATCGAGCGGGTAATGATCCACCCGCTCGCCGGTGTGCTCAGCGCTTATGGCATGGGGCTGGCCGACATGGTCGAATTGCGGCAGCGCTCGCTCGGCGGGGAGGGCCTGGAGGAGGTCCTCGCCGGGCTGGAGGCCGAGGCGGTGGCGGCGCTCGCAGCGCAGGGGGTCGAAAGCCCCGAAATCCAGCGCCGCGCCGCGCTTCGCTACGAGGGGAGCGATTCGACGATCGAGGTACCGGCGTCGGCCGGAATGCGGGCCGCGTTCGAGGCGGCGCATCGGCAGCGCTTCGGTTTCGACGCGCCGGAGACGGCGGTGGTGGTCGAAACCGCCATCGTGGAGGCTGTGGGGAAGAGCGATCGTGTCCCGGCGGAGGCCGGGATCCAGGCAGGCCCAAGGCCTGGGCCCAGGCCTTCGCCGGGGAACCTTTATGACCGCGTCGACCTGCGCCGCGGCGACACCGTCACCGGCGCCGCGCTCATCATCGATCCTTGCCAGACCACCGTCGTCGAGCCCGGCTGGCGGGCCGAGGTGGACGCGCACGACAACCTCATCCTCACCCGCATCGTCCCGCGCGCCGCGGCGACCGCGTCCGCAAAGGCCGATCCGGTCATGCTCGAAGTGATGTCCAACCTGTTCATGGCGATCGCCGAGGAAATGGGGGTGGCGCTTCAGAACACGGCCTCCTCGGTCAACATCAAGGAGCGGCTCGATTTCTCCTGCGCCCTGTTCGACCGCGAGGGCAGCCTGATCGCCAATGCGCCGCATATCCCCGTCCACCTCGGCTCGATGGGCGACAGCATTCGAACCCTGATCGAGGCGCGGGGCGGACAGCGCGACGGGCGCGGCATGATCGCCGGCGATGTCTATGTGCTCAACGCGCCCTATCGCGGCGGCACCCATCTGCCCGACATCACCGTGGTCATGCCGGTCATCCTGGACGGCGATGGCGACCCCGCCTGGTACGTGGCGGCGCGCGGCCATCATGCCGATATCGGCGGAATCGCGCCGGGATCGATGCCGCCCGACAGCCGCGACGTCCACGAGGAAGGGGTGCTGATCGACAACGCGCTGCTGGTCGACGCCGGCCGTTTCCGCGAGGCGGAGCTTCGCGCGCTGCTCGGCTCGGGCGCCTGGCCGGCGCGCAATCCGGACCGCAACATCGCCGATCTCAAGGCCCAGATCGCGGCCTGCGCGCGCGGGGCGAGCGAATTGAAGCGGGTGGCGGGCGACTATGGCCGGGCCGCGATCGATGCCTACATGGGCCATGTCATGGACTATGCCGAGGAGGCGGTGCGCCGGCTGATCGGCCGGCTCGAGGACGGCGCCTTCAGCTACGAGATGGACAATGGCGCCCGCGTTTCGGTGGCGATCCGGGTCGATCGGGAAACTCGCTCGGCGGTGGTCGACTTCACCGGCACCAGCGATCAGCAGCCCAACAATTTCAACGCGCCTTACTCGATCTGCCGGGCGGCGACGCTCTACGTGTTCCGGACCCTGGTCGACGATTCGATCCCGCTCAACGACGGCTGCATGCGGCCGATCGCGCTCGATGTGCCCGAAGGCTCGATGCTCAATCCGCATTTCCCCGCCGCCGTGGTCGCCGGCAATGTCGAAACCAGCCAGGTGATCACCGATTGCCTGCTCGCGGCCTGCGGCGCGCTGGCGCCGAGCCAGGGGACGATGAACAATTTCACGTTCGGCAATCATGAATATCAATATTATGAGACGATCGCCGGCGGCGCCGGGGCCGGTCCCGGCTTCGACGGGGCGAGCGCGGTCCAGACCCATATGACCAACAGCCGCCTCACCGACCCCGAAATATTGGAGACGCGCTTCCCGGTGATCCTCGAACGCTTCGCGATCCGGAGCGGTTCTGGCGGCGCCGGCGCGAACCGCGGCGGCGACGGCGTGGTGCGGCAAATCCGCTTCCGCGCGGCGATGAAGGCGGGCATTCTCTCCAACCGCAGGCGGGTGGCGCCGCGCGGGATCGCGGGCGGCGGCGACGCACAAGCGGGGGTGAACAAGGTGATTCGCGCGGACGGCAGCGAGGAGATATTGAACGCGACCGCTTCGGCCGACATGGCCGCCGGGGACGCCTTCGTGATCGAGACGCCGGGCGGCGGGGGCTATGGCGCATGACTGAATATCTTCCGCTCGCCGGGATCCTGATCGTCGTCCTCGGCTTCGCCCTGAAGCTCAATCCGATGCTCGTGGTCACCGTCTCGGCGATCGCCACCGGCCTGCTCGGCGGGATGGACCTGGCGGCGGTGATCGCCTTGTTCGGCAAGGCGTTCAACGACAATCGGATCATCGCCATCGTCTGGATCGTGCTGCCGGTGATCGGCCTGCTCGAACGCTACGGCCTGCAGCAGCGCGCCCGGACCCTGATCATGGGTTTCAGGAACGCCACCGTCGGCAGCCTCCTGATCCTCTATCTGGCCTATCGCCAGATCACCGCCGCGATCGGCCTCCATTCGACCGCGGGCCACCCGCAGACGGTGCGGCCGCTGGTCGCGCCGATGGCCCTGGCGGCGGCGGAGAAGCAGCATGGCGCGCTCGCCGAGGACGAGGCCGAGACGGTCAAGGCCTATGCCGCCGCGACCGACAATGTCGGGCTGTTCTTCGGCGAGGACATCTTCTTCGCGATCGGCTCGATCGTGCTCATCCAGCAGACGCTCGCCACCTACGACATCGTGCTCGTCCCGCTCGAGCTCGCCATGTGGGCGATCCCGACCGCGATCGCGGCCTTCCTGATCCACGGCACCAGGCTGCTGCTGCTCGACCGCAGGCTCGCCAGGATCCCCCATCGGGTTCCGGGCGGGGAGGGCAGGCCATGATCACGCTCGAATGGCTCTACGTCTTCGCCGGCGCGATGTTCGCCGCCTTCGCCTTGCTCAGCCTGGGTGACCGGCAAAGCAGGCATCGCTTCGGCAATACCGCCTTCTGGGGGCTGATGGCGGCGAGCCTGCTCGGCGGCTCCCACTTCTCCGATTTCGGCAACGGCCTGATCGTGCTCGGCCTCGTCGCTTTGGCCGGCCTCGGCCTGATCGGCCGGTCGCAGCCGAAGACGACAAGCGAGGAGGAGCGGGTCGCCTTCGCCGCGAAGCTGGGCAATCACTTGTTCCTTCCGGCTCTGGTGATCCCGGTCACCGCCTTGGTCGGGACCTTGCTCTACAATTATACGCCGATGAAGGAGTCCGGCCTCTTCGAAGCGCGACGCGAAACCTACATATTGCTCGCTCTGGGCGTGGTCCTGGCGCTGGTCGCCATCTTCGCCTGGCTTCGGCCGCCCGCTCTGGCGCCGCTGGAGGAGGGTCGGCGGCTGATCGATTCGATCGGCTGGGCGGCGGTGCTGCCGCAGATGCTGGCGGCTTTGGGCGTGGTCTTCGCCGCCGCCGGGGTCGGCGACATCATCGGCGACGCCACCCGCGCCGCCATCCCGGGCGGCAGCGTCTTCCTCACCGTCCTGGTGTTCGCGCTCGGCATGGCGATGTTCACCATGATCATGGGCAACGCCTTCGCCGCCTTCCCGGTGATGGCGGCGGCGATCGGGGTGCCGCTGCTCATCCAGACCTATGACGGCAATCCCGCGGTGATCGGCGCGATCGGCATGCTGGCCGGCTTTTGCGGGACGCTGATGACCCCGATGGCGGCCAATTTCAATCTGGTGCCGGCCGCCTTGCTGGAGCTCAAGGACCCGAACGGAGTCATCAAGGCGCAGATCGGGACGGCCTTGCCGCTGCTCGCGGTCAACATCGCATTGATCTACTTCCTCGCTTTCTAGCCGCCGTCGAGGGCGGCGAGCCGGCGCATCCGGCGCGCCTCGATCCGGAGGAACAGCGGGATATAGGGTTCGGCGCCGCCCCCGAGCCCGATCGCATCCGGATCCGCCTGCGAGAAATGCGGGAGTTGGGGGGCGGGTCCGGCGCGGCGGCGCCGGCGGCCCAGCCGGTCGAGCAGCCAGGCCGAGGTCCAGGCCGGATCCAGCCAAAGCGCGCCGGCGAGCCGCCTGAGGCCATCAAGCCGCCGTCCCGCCAGCAGGTCGCCGGCCGCGCGCTGCGCCGAGGTTCGCGCGCGGCGCCACCGGTCCAGACAGGCCGGCGCGTCGGGGCAGCGCGCCGCCACCTGCTCGGCGAACCGGCGCCACCCCCGCCACACCTTGTCGGAATCCGACGACATCGAGCCGGGCCTCGTCCGGTAGCCGACCAGGTAAGCCGGCGCGAGATCGACGGTGTGGCGAAGCGCCATTTCCAGCTGGATCAGCACGTCTTCCCCGAGGGCCAGGTCCTCGCCATAGCCGCCGAATTCGCGCATCGCGGCGCGGCTGATCAGCAGCGAGCCGCCGCAGCCGATGAAATTGCGGTAGAGCAATTGGTGGAGAACGCGGCCGCGTATCTCGCGCGGCTCCTGTTCGCCGGTGACCTGGCCCGCCATGTCGATCAGCCGCGCCCAGCAATAGACGAAGGCCGGCCGGTGCGGCGAATGGAGCGCGACGTCGACCTGGCGGGCGAGCTTTGCCGGGTGCCACAGATCGTCGGCGTCGAAGGGTGCGATCCAGTCGCCGCGCGCCGCGGCGACGCCGGTGTTGCGCGCCGCCCCGACGCCGCGATTGGCGGTGCGGATGAGGCTGATCGCCGGGCTTCGCGCCGCGAAGGATAGGGCGATCGCGGCGGTGCGGTCGGTGGAGCCGTCGTCGACCACGATGATCTCGACATGGGGATAGGTCTGGGCGAGCGCGCAAGCGAGCGTCTCGGTCAGCGTGTCCTCGGAATTGTAGGCCGGCACGACCACCGTCACCAAGGGAAGCTCAGCCACCGGGGCCGTCCAGTTCGAACAGATGGAGATGGACCGGATCGAGCCCGTAGCTCTGGATCAGCGGATCGGGATAGCGCGGCTCGCGAACGATGGCGCGATAGCCGAAGCGGGCGAGGATCGGCTCGAAGTCGGCGCCGTCGGCAAGGTGGCAGCGGGCGCCGCCGGTCAGGCCCTCGTTGGGCACGACCAGCAAATGGCGGACCCGGCGGCGCGCCAGCCTTTCAACCCACCAGGCGACCGCGTCGGCCGTCATTTCGGAAAAGCTGTGGATGTTGGCGGCGATGTCGACCGGTTCGGCGGCGAGCAGCGCCTCGACCTCGTCGAGCGGGACGGCGCGGGTCCGGGCCGCGCCGCGGGCGGCGAGATAATGGCCGCAGACGAAGGTCGACGGCGCATAGGCGTCGGCGGCGAAGACCCGGACGCGCGCGCCCAGCGCTTCCTCGAGGCGCCAGGCCAGCCGGCCATAGCCGGCGCCGATGTCGAGGATCGTGCGCGGCCCGTCGCCGAGGCCGGCATGGCGGATCAGGAACTGGATCTCGCGCGCCGAATCGAGCAGGTCGCGCGAGACGAGGCGGCCGTCGATCGCGAAGGCATGGGCGCCGAACAGAAGGTCCTCGCCCAGCCGGCCGAGCAGGCCCTCCGCATCGTCGGCCTTCAGCGCATAATAGCAAAGCGCGGCGCTGAGCTCATTGTCGTCGCGGCGCCGATCCTGCCAGACGAAGGCATTGTCGCCGCGAAAGTAAAGGAGATCGGCGGCGGAGAGCCTGGCTTCGGTCCACAGGGCGGGCGTAGTCACCGCGGGGTCGCAGGTGCGATAGCGGCGCTCGAGATCGGCGAGATCGGGATGGTCGGGGCGCAGCGCCTCGGCCGCACCCGCGGGCAGAGCGACTTCGTCCATCGCGCCGCGGCGGCGCGGGCGCAGCTGCCACGGATAAAGCGCGCCCGTCCGCGCCAGTGCCACTCCGAGCCGGTCGGTAAGGGCGCGATTCAAGCGCTTCAGCAGGTTCGGCATCGCAAGCTCGTCTCCGTCCGGGCGCTCTGGTAGCTGTTTCGCATGGCGCGCGAAATGGCCTAGGGAGGCGCGATGCGCCACCAATTGACCGCCGAAACCGCCAACCGCTTCGCCGAAATCGCGCTCGGCCACGTCGACAGGGAATTTCCGCACAAGCTCGACCATGTCATGGAAGGGCCGGAGGACGTGCTCGGGCCACGCGCGCTCCACCCGGTCTTCTTCGGCAGCTTCGATTGGCACAGCTGCGTGCACGGCTATTGGCTGCTGCTGCGGACCCGGCGGCTGTTCCCCGGCCTTGCCGCCGCGCCGAAGGTCGAGGCGCTGCTCGACGAGATGCTGACCGCGGAGGCGGTCGCGGGCGAGCTCGCTTATCTCGACCGCGCCTATACCGGCGGGTTCGAGCGGCCTTATGGCTGGGCCTGGCTGCTCGCGCTCCACGCCGAGGCGCAGACTCACGAGGCCGATTGGGGCGAGACGCTGGCGCCGCTCGCCGCGGCCTTCGCCGAGCGGTTCAAGGCCTATTTGCCCAAGCTCACCTACCCGATCCGCACCGGCGCCCATTATAACAGCGCCTTCGCCTCGATCCTGGCGCTGGGCTGGGCCGAGGCGAACGATCCCGCGCTGGCCGAGCTGATCGGCGAGCGCGCGCTCCATCATTATGGCGAGGATCGCGCCTGCCCCGGCTGGGAGCCGGCGGGCGACGATTTCCTCTCCTCGGCCCTGACCGAGGCGCTGCTGATGCGCCGGGTGCTGCCGGCGGATGCCTTCCGCGCCTGGTTCGACGCCTTCCTGCCCGATCTGGCGGCCGGCGAGCCGCGCAGCCTGTTCGTCCCCGCCTTCGTCTCGGACCGCTCGGACGGGAAGATCGCCCATCTCGACGGGGTGAATTTGTCGCGCGCATGGTGCTGGCGCGGCCTCGCCGGCGCGCTCGATCCCGATCTGGCGGCGCTCGCGCGCGACACCGCCGATCTCCATCTCGACGCCAGCCTGCCGCACGTCGCGGGCGACTATATGGGAGAGCATTGGCTGGCGACCTTCGCCCTGCTGGCCCTCGAAGGAGACATTGTGTGAACCATCTCTACCTCCAGCTCGGCCGCGCCATCGCCGGCCAGTGCCCGCCGGGCTTCCGCGAAGCGACGCTCTCCGCCACGCTCGACGATGTGGACGTGGCGCTGGCGCTCGCCTGCACGAGCGCCGACGGCAGCCAGGTCCGCCCCGACCTCGACGCCGCCGCGCGCGCCGCGATCCAGGCGCCGCTCGAGGACATTCGCGAGGACATGGCCAGGAAGGAGGGCAAGGCCTGGCGGCGGTGCACGGTGACCCTGGTCGCCGGCGGCGGATTCGCGATGGACGTGGATTATTGAGCCGGGCGCGGCCGCATCGCCGCGCCGCCCCAAGCGTCGGCATGGTTTACAAAAGCTTACCGGTTAACCCTCGCCACCCGCGCAAATCCGCCATTGGCCCGCATCTTGCTCCTGTTCGCGCATGTGGAGAAAGATCGCGCGCCTGTTCATCCTCAAGAACCGCTGGGAGGCGCTCGCGGTCATCTATGCGCTCGGCCTCGGCGCCGTCGACCGCGGCATGCGCTATCTCGAAATCTATCCCGGCTGGCCGGGCTGGCTGCTCTTCGCCGCCTGCACGGCCGCCGTCTTCATGGCCGGGGCGCGCCTGATGGAATTCACCCGGCGCGACAACGGCCAGAAGCGCCGCAAGACGGATTTCTATCCGCACGAAGCCCAAAAAGTGGGAAATATTCCCAATTAGCGGCGGCGCCCAGGCGCGCCCATGACTCTGCCAGGCTTAGAAAATGGCGGATTTCCGCCGAAAATCTGAGTTGGCACGCTCCCTGCTAACCTCGTGAGCATCAGTTTCACGCGAGGTTCTAGGAGCAAGACAATGATCAACTTCACCAATCTGCCGCACAATATCGCCGCCGCCATCGGCGCGATCCTGATCTCCACGGTCTTCATCGGCGCGGCTGTCGGCCCGAGCGAGATCCAGACCGCCCAGATCCAGAGCTCGGTTCAGGCCAACGCCTGATCCGCCGGCGGCGCGCCGGACCCAGGAGCCCGTCCCCCTTGGCTCACCGGTCCGGCCGCCGCCCAATTCTCCCCAAGCTTTGGATACGCCCAGATGAGCATCTTTTCCCGCACCCGCGACATCATCGCCGCCAACGTCATCGACCTGGTCAACCGGTCGGAAGACCCCGCCAAGATGATCCGCGTGATCATCATGGAGATGGAGGAAACCCTGGTCGAGGTGCGCGCGTCTGCGGCCCGCTGCATCGCGGACCAGAAGGAAAAGCGCCGCCAGGTGGCGCAGATCGCCGACCTCCAGGACAATTGGACCGAGCGCGCCCAGCTCGCTCTGTCCAAGGGCCGCGAGGATCTCGCCCGGCTGGCGCTGGTCGAGAAGGAGAAGCTGACCGACCTCGCCGGCGAACTCGACGAGGAGATCGCGACGATCGACCAGGCGCTTCGCGCGCTGGAAGGCGACATCGCCAAGCTCCAGGCGAAGCTCCGCGAGGTGCGCAGCCGCCAGAACGCCGTCGAGACCCGCTTCGAGAGCGCCCGCAATCAGCTTCGGCTGCGCGAAATGTATGCCGGCGAGCGGACCGAGGAGGCCTTCTCCAATTTCGACCTGCTCGAGCGTGAGGCCGATCTGGCCGAAGGCGAGGCCGAGGCGCTGCTGCTCGCCGCGCCGGCGCGGACGCTCGAGGACGAGATCGCCGAGCTCAAGGTCGCCGAGCGCGTCGACGCCGAGCTCCAGGCGATGAAGGCGGCGCGGAGGATCGCGGCATGACCGTTCAGATCGACGGCACCGGCATCGGCGAGATCGTCGAAATCGCCTCTCTGGTCGGCACCATCGTCGCCGTTCTGGCGCTCTGCCTGATCGTCTACCTGATGGTGCGCCCGCCCCGCCATGTCCGCGAGGCCCGCCGGGCCGCGCGCGGCGCCCGGACGCGGATCGAGGCGGAGCCGGTCGAGGCCGAGGACGTGCGGCGGATCGTGGACCGGATGGACGCGCGGCTGGAGGTGCTCGAGCGCGCCCTCGCCGACCAGGTCGACCGGCCGGCGATCGGCCGCCGCGGCCACGATGAGGGACAATCGATTTTGACGCCGGTCGAGGACGACCGGGATTCAGGGAGGACGAAATGAACATGCGTGGCAAGAGGTTCGAAGTCGACCGGGAGAACGGCAAGCTGCTGGGCGTCTGCGCCGGCCTCGCCAACCATACCGGCGTGGACGCGACCCTGATCCGCGTCGGCCTGGTGCTGGTGACGATATTGGGCGCCTTTCCGTGGACGCTCGTCGCCTACGGCGTCGCCTTCATGGTCGGCAGATCGGGCGGCGTCCGCGGCCAGGTTCCGGCGCGGGCCAAGGCCCGCGAGGACTCGCGCGAGCGGCTGCGCAGCATCGACCTTCGGATGCAGGCGATCGAAACCTATGTGACCAGCTCGAACAGCCGCCTCGCCCGTGAAATCGAAGAGCTGCGCTGACAGCGCAACCGGATCATCGTTCAGGGAGGACGAGATGAGCGACCCCTATATGCTGATTACAGTGGCCAGCGCGAGCCTCGCCGGCCTCGCCATCGCCACCTTCGCGGGCCTTCGCGGCTGGCAGGGCTGGCTCGACGTCAAGCGGCTCGAGCTGGCCGGGAGCGCCGGCCGCGAGCCGCGCAGCGCCGCTGGCGAGATGATCGAAGTGGCGGACCTGAAGGAGCGCGTCCGCAAGCTCGAATCGATCGCCGCGGTGATCGACCTGTGAGGTGACTCAAGCGCGGAGGGGATCAATTGGAGGCAGTTCCCAACCGAGTGCCTCGGCCGCGTGGAACATCTGCTCGTTATGCTGGGCCAACATCGCGTAGCGGGCCTGCAATGGCGGCGGGATCAATGCCGGAATCGGATATCGCTCCGCGAACTCCGCATTCACGAGAGAGCCGTAGGCGCTTCCGATCTGCACCATCGTGAGTGCGTCGCGCGGAGAATGTTGAAGGATGATCTCGCCGACTTCGATCGCTTCCTGAAGGCGGCGCTCCCCGATCAGCAAAACCATGACAACAGTGGCCATGAGGGCGACGACCTCGCGCCGGGTCAGCGTCCGCATGTGAAGTCCGCTTTCGATGGCGCGATCCGACATCGGCATTTGCTGGCGATAAAAGACCGTTCGCGCCGGGTGTCCGCCGCTGGTCGTCTCCAAGTTCATCTCCCTCCCGGCCGGGTCCGTGTAGCGGACGAAGACGTGGAGCGGTGCGGTCGAGAGCGACAGGTTCAACCCCATCCGCTCCCCGACTAGCAGCATCAGGATCGGCATCGACACGCAATTGCCGCGACGCGTCGCCAGATAGGTCGAGAGAAGCTTGTTGCGGATGTTTTGACCGAGCGGATCGGCGAGGTCGTAGCTGAACGGACGACTGCCGTTCCAGGGGCCGCTCGTATAGATCACGCGCCGGAGGGCGGACAGCTGGGCGAGATCAGTGGCCCGGGGACCGGCCAGTGCCCTTGCTCGGGCAGCCAAGCGCTCGACCTCGCCAAGAACAGTCTCGGCATTAAGTGACGGGTCGATGATTCCATCGAAGACCAGCTTCGCGCGCGCAAAATCGAGCTGGTTGTCTGGCGCGGACAACACGCTTTGGACGATTACCGCAGGGCTCGAAGCGGGCTGCGCCCTGGCATTCGCGGTTAAGCAGAAGGTCGCAAGGACGAGCGCCAGAAATGTCGGGACCAACTTAACCGGCAACAGGATCATCCGACGCCTCGAACCGCTGATGAGTTTCTGTTCGTGGGCATGGATCAGCGCAGGGCCGCTCGACATAGGGTGTCGTTCGGTCCGAAACTCGAAGGCGCCGCCATTCTCATCGAGTCCCAGTGGGCGTAACGCGAATTTCGTTTGAACGTAGCGACCTTCCCAAGTAGCTCCCACCCTCAAGTCTTACACAAGCACTCCGAAGTCGTTGAATAAAAACAGGCGGAATTTCACTCTGCATTTCGTAATTTTCATTTCGTCCCCGTCGATTCAGCATAGCGCGGATCACGGAGAAATCATTTAACGACGTGTCAGCAAGCCGAGGAGATGCTGGATACCGAATGCTCTCGTTGCCGCACTCCGTAACGACGATCTGTGCATATATCTCTGCTTCGACCAATGACGATAGATCCTCACCACTCAACGAGGCCGTCACTACATAATCAGCTGATGCAGTCGGGCCTGATATGTCAGCCCGAGTTATATCGACCGTTTCGACGCCGCCAACACAAGCGCCAACAACCAGCGCGGCGCTCAGTGCCGACCAGAGCACTGGGTTTCCGCTATCTCTGGCTCGGGTTGCGTCTTCGGTAGCTGTCATCGATTAACCGTTCAGCGCCAATCTGCCGCATCATCGGCTCAAAATCACCGTGGTTGGCTGGGGAAGACACGTTCACGTCCGCTTGACGGGTAATTGTTTCGTCGACTTTACCGCCGAGGGACGCCACCGTATCGGACCAATTGCGCTCGGCCGGATTTGCCGTGACGTTGGTCCACCTCCGGACATTGTCCATGTTGAGGTCGTGATCGACCGCTCTGCCGGGAAAATCGACGGGATCGATCGTTATCAGATTATCCACCCGGCGATCAGTTAAATTCGCTTGTCGTATGCCTTCTGCGGCACCCAAGCTGTGACCAATAATGTTTATCAGTTCACCTCGAGGGGTCGTTCGGATCGCTTCGGTGATAGCGTATCGGTTCCCGCCCGGAAAATACATAATGCTTCTGTCGGGGTGGTTAGCCATCTGCCGCTCGGCGTAGCTCTTCACAATCAGAGATCGATAGTCGCTCGCCCCGCCAATGTAGATATCTCGGAACATACCCGTGGGATCGGTGCCATTGATCGGATCATTCGCGACATAGGCGTAGAGGTTGAACTGATCCTGATAGCCGATGGGATCGCCCTGGAGAAAGCGGGCCTGCACCGGCTGGCCGCGAGGAAGAGCGCGCAGGCGCTGCAGGTGAGCGTCTTGGGAACTGCGGCAATTTTTATTTCCGCCTCCACAATGAAAACTGGAGGGATAATCTGCGGTTTTAAATAAAAATCAAGCGCGGAATGAAGTCAGCGCAAATCGCGGCCGGAGGAGTGGTGGGGTCGACGGTCTTCATTGAAGACGAATTCAAAAGGATCACTGCTTCGGGGCGCCGAGGTCTAAACCCCGGCCGGACGGTCCAAAGCGAGATAGACGCTGTCGCAGACCTCCTCGCCGATCGTCCAGGTGGCGCTGGCCCGGCCCGTCTCGCGAAAGCCGAGGCGCTTCAGCAGGCCGAGCGAGGCCTGATTGCGCGGATCGACGTCCGCGCGCAAGGCGGGCAGCGGATGATTGTCCCAGATGAAGCCGATCACGGCCTCCACCGCCTCCCGCGCGAAGCCGCGGCCCCACGCGGCCGGATCGAGGATGAAGCCGATCTCGGGGAGCCGATAGCCGCCCGCCTTGCCGATCACGACGCCGTCATGCTCGACGATGAAGTCCGCGCCCTGGCCGGGAGGAGCGTCGATCATCGACCGGAGCCAGTCGCGGCTCTCCTCCAGGGTCGCATGACGCGGGGTCGACCAGTAGCGCATCGCCCGCGGGTCGCTCATGATGGCGTGGATTCGGGCCAGATCCGCGACCCGGGCGGGCCGAAGGAGCAGGCGGGCGGTGCGGATCTCGGCCATCGCCGCCCCGTCAGCGCGCCTCGATGCGAAGCCTTTGGGTGGCACCGTCCGGCCCCACCCGCCAGATGTCGCCGAAATCCTCGTGCACGAGCGGCCCCGGCCGCTCCCCGCCCAGCGCGGCGACGATGTCGGGAACGGTGTTGCTGTGGCCGACGATCAGCGCCGGCCGCGGCCCGGCGCGGACCCGGGCGATCAGGCCGGGCGTGTCGCCCGGATCGTAGACGATCGGCGTGAGGCCGAGCCGCGCCGCAAGCGGCGCCGCGGTCTGGCGAGTGCGCTTATAGTCGCTGACGTAGATCGCCGCGGGGCGATCGTCGCCGAACCAATTGGCGAGCAGCAGCGCGACCCGGCGGCCCTCGGGCAGCAGATCGGGGTCGCGCTCGCCGGCCGGCGTATGGAGATGGCGGACGACATAGACGTTCGGGCCGGCGGGCGGCGGCGCGCTCGTCGTGGCGCAGGCCGCGAGCAGGGCCAGCGCGCCGAGCAGCACGCCGCGGATCATCGTCATGAGCGCTTCACCCCCTTCATTGGACCGGGCAATCGCCGTCGTGCGGAACCGGGGCGCTTCCGGCCCGCCAGGTCTGCGCGCGGCCGCCGGCGCGGCTCGAATCGCGATAGCAGATTTCGGCGATCGCCCCGAGCGTGTCGATGACGATCGTCCAGTTGCGGCCCGAGCAATTGGCAGGATCGCAGCCGTGCGAGAGCAGCCGGCCGTCCTTCAGGGCGATCGGCGTGCGCCGCGCGTCCCGGCGGAAGACCCACATCCTGGGCGCCTCGTTGCGGACCGCAACCTCGACGGCCGCCTGGACCCGCTCATGATCGAGAAAGGCAAGGCCATCGACCGGATCGAGCGGATCCTTGCCGACATAGACGGCGAGCGGGCCGTTGGCGGTGGGAGCGGCGGGGCCGGCGACGGCGGCGGCATTGGCCGCCGGGGCCGATGCCGTGTCGTTGCCCGGCGCTTGCGAGCAGGCGCCCGCGAGCAAGGCCGCCGCGAACGTTGCGATCGGCTTTTTGCGTGTCATCGTTCCTCCCGGGTTCGAGATCGTGCCTAGCATGATCGTCGGGCTCAGTTAACCGCCTTGGCGGCGCGCGACGCGGCGTCGAGCATGGCATCGAGCGCGGCGCGATCGTGAAGGCGGCCGGCGGCGATCACGCCCTGAATGCGGCGGAGCGCCGCGAGATCGCGGCTCGGATCGCCGCGCAGCAGGAGGAGGTCGGCGCGGGTCCCCGCCTCGACCGTGCCGAAATCGACGGCGCCGGCATTGGGCAGCGATCGGAAATAGTCGCGCGGGACGATCGTAGCGGCGCGCAGCGAGTCGAGCCGGGAAAGGCCGGCGGCGTGCAGCGCCTCGATCTCGGCGATCAGGCCGCTGCCCCACAGATGGAAGCCCTGGGCGGTGTCCGAGCCCGCCATGAGCGGCACGCCGGCGCGGTGGAGCGCGCCCGCGATTCGGCGGCGCAGAGCGACGAAGGCGGCGGCATCGGCGCTCGAATAGCCGGCCTGGCGGAATTGCGCGCGCTGCCCGGCCCATTGGGCGAGCACCGGATTGGGGACGTAGCGCATCTCGGGGAGGGCGCGCAGCCGCTCGACCGGCGTCTCGAGGTCGACGATGCGCTCGAACAAAGCGAGGGTCGGCACGTGGCGGGCGCGGGCGGCGGCGGCGCGGCGGGCGAAGGCGTCGAGCTCGGCATCGGTGAGGCGAGCGAGCGCGCCGAGGACCGGCGGCGGCGGGATCTGGCCGAACGGGATGCTGCGTTCGGGCGCGCCGGCCGGCAGCAAGGCGAGCAGGGCGCCGTCGAGATGCTCGATCTGCTGGCCGGCGGCCATGGCGCGGTCGAGACCGATCTCGTTGGCGACGTGGCCGGCGACCGGGAGGCCGAACCGGCGCGCCTCGTCCTGCATCGCCTGCCAGGTGGCGAGATCGGTGAGGTGGTGCGCCTTGACGAGGTCGTAGCCGGCCGCGTGCGCCTCGGCGACCGCCTGGCGGGCCGCTTCGGGCGAGGCTACGCTGTTGACGTTGAGCGCCGGCGCGGCGGCGTAGAGGCGCGGCCCCGCAAGGGCGCCGCGGGCGACCGCATCGCGAACGATCAGGTTGGCCGGCGATCCCGCCATGCCGCGGGCGGTGGTGACCCCGTGGCCGAGCATCACCGCCATGGCGCGCTGGGCGGCGTCTCCCGGCGCGCCCGGCGTCGGTGCGAGGTGGACGTGCATATCGACGAGGCCGGGCATCAAGGTCATGCCGCGCGCGTCGATCCGGCGGGCGCCGGCCGGGATTGCGGTACGGGCGCGCGGGCCGACGGCCAGGATGCGATCGCCCCGGATCAGCACGGTCCGGTCGGCGAGCCGTTCGGCGCCGGTCATCGGCAGCACGTCGGCGCCGACGATGGCGATCGTGTCGCTCTCCCGCGCCGGCGCGCCGGCGGTGGCGAACAGGGCGCAAAAGGCGATGAGGAGGCGGGCGAGGGCGGTCATGCCGCCGCTCTAGCGCGGATCGGAGCCGGGCCGTTGATCGCACTTGCGGATTTGCGGGCTCATTCGGACGGGCATTCGGCGTCGCGCAACGTCGCGGCCCGGTCGCCCCGGTACCAGCGCGACTGCGTCCCGGTCGTCTCCGAATCGTGGTAGCAGATTTCGATATTGTCGACCGACTGGTCGATGAAGATCGTCCAGTTGCGATTGCCGCAATCGTCCGCCTCGCAGCCCCAGGATTGCAGGCGCGCGCCATTGCGCACGATCGGAGTCTTGGGGCCGGCGCCGGCAAGGATCCGGCCGCGAATGTCGGCGTCCGGAACCGCCGCCGCGACCGCGGCGCGGACCCGAACGTCGCCGAGGAACGTCTCCCCGTCGACCTCGTCGGTCGGATATTGCCGCCATAAGCGGCGAGGGATTCCCCCGCCGGCGCGGTCGAATCGCCCTCGCCCGCCACGACTTCGCCCGCGGTTTCGCCCGCAGCCGCTCCCGCTCCCGCGCCGTTCCCGAGCCGGTTTTCGGGCGCCTCCGCGCAGCCCGCGATCGACAGGGCCAGCAAAGGTGCCGCGAGTCTCGCCAGGATCATGTCCCTCTCCCTCGCGCCGATGCTGGGCCGGGTTTCGCCCGCTGGCAAGCGCGCCGGAGAAAATTGACTAGAGGCCGCGTTCATTCCAAGGGAGCGCCGGCGCGCGCTGCGCTTCGGGCGTCGCCAAGAAGGACGTAGGTGAGGATGGCAAGCGACAAGGAGCGCCGCAATAGGCTGGCACCAGGCAGGTCGCCAAGTCGCCCGGACTTGGCTTCGGTTCGCGGGGCGAACCGAACCTGCCTAGCCCTCCATGTTCCGGAGCCCGACGCGCGCCCCGGCGACGCCGTCGATTTCAGCGGCATCGCGATCCCGGCGGCCGGCAGCGCCGCCCGCCCCGACGTCGCGGTGGCGGCAAGCGAAACCCATCCGCTCTGCTTCACGCTGGTGCGCGTGCTCGACGACGAGGCCAAAGCGGTCGGTCCCTGGGATCCGAAGCTCGATCCGGAGACGCTTCGGCGGATGCTTCGCGACATGCTGCTCGTGCGGGTGTTCGACGAGCGCATGTTCCGCGCCCAGCGCCAGGGCAAGACCAGCTTCTACATGAAGTCGCTCGGCGAGGAGGCGGTGGCGGTCGCGGCCGCGCACGCGCTCGACGCCGAGGATATGTGCTTTCCCACCTATCGCCAGCAGGGCCTGCTGATCGCCCGCGATTATCCGCTCGTCGAGATGATGTGCCAGATCTATTCGAACAAGGGCGACAAGCTCAAAGGCCGCCAGCTGCCGATCATGTATTCGGACCGCGAAAAGGGCTTCTTCTCGATCTCGGGCAATCTCGCCACCCAATATCCGCAGGCGGT
>Ga0190265_10000133_pt1 | contig 73673 bp, 57 predicted proteins | sample Popmic124T_FD_133135 | JGI IMG/M metagenome (GOLD analysis project Ga0190265, IMG submission 133135) | Populus adjacent soil microbial communities from riparian zone of Indian Creek, Utah, USA - 124 T | ecosystem: Environmental > Terrestrial > Soil > Riparian zone | place: USA: Utah | collected... | reverse complement strand
GACGAGATCGCCGAGCTCGAGGAATGGGACGCGGTGCGCGTCCCGCCCGGTACGTGGCGAGGCTACGAGGCCGGGCCGGAGGGCCTCGAGATCCTCGTCTTCGGCGCGCCCAATCTCGGCGAGGCTCCGCGGGAAGACGTCGATGGCCAGCGCGACTGGTGGGCTGACTAGCACCGATCCCATCGAAGCGATCAAGCGCTACCCCGGCGCAGGGGGGATGGAGACCTGGTCGAACGGAAAGCCGATCGCGGGGCGGGACGTAGGAGCTCCCGCCCAGCCGATCCCAGCCGATCTCGATCTCGCGAAAACCGCTTGACACCGTGCCCCACGTAGCCCAGCGGGACTGCCGGTTCGGGCTCATAAACGGACCGTCCTCGTGGGAACCCGACGGTCAATTTCCCGGCGTCTTTGGGAGTCTGCATAGACCTCGGAATGAGGTTGACGGGGCCGCCTGGTCCGAGGCTGAGGAGTACTTAAAGCTACCGCGTTCCGCTCCGGGGAATTGGCCAGCCGTTTGATCGTTCACAGATGCTAGGGCTCGCGAGGGTCTGCCTAGGGCCGGAGGTCGAGGGGCCGGCCGCTGATTTCCGCGCGTTCGTTCTGGCGTCGCTGCTTCCAGGGCAGCACCGGGATGGCCCGGCGGGCGCACCCCAGCCCTTCTGCATGGGGCAGCAACCGCCATCCGCGTCGCCATTCCCCACTTGGCATCGCCGCCGCCAACTGCCAGATCGTCAGCGGGTAGGCGCCGTCCTTTGCCATCTCGCGCAGGATCGGCCAGTGCCTCGAGGTCGCCATCGCCCTCTCGGCCTCGAGCTTCGCCGCCCTGTCCCCGGTCCTGCGGGCTTGGCCCCACTGCCGAAACCAGAGACAGGAGACGGTGCCGGTGACGGCGGCGCCGACCTGGTAGCGGTTGGTCGTCAGCCCTTCGTCGGAGACACGGGAGGGCTTGAAGGTGTCGGGCAGGGGAATCCCCTCCAGCATCTCCCGCATCGTGGCGTCGTGGTCGGCGGCTTTGACGACTTTCGCCGGCATCGCGTCGAGCCAGGTCTCGGAATCCACTTGGGTCAGCCAGCCGAGGCGTTCTTTGAAATCGGCAAGGTTCGAAACCCAGGCGCGCATTTCGAGCAGACGGCCTTCTTCCTTCCAGATGGCGACCATCTGGCGATCACCTGGCCCACCGAGGTCGATCCGCCTTTTTCTCGTCCTGGTGAAGACGTGGAGACTTTCCGTCCTGGTGTTGACAAGGGCGGTTGTGCCGAGTACAGGCGACTCGACCGGTCGAACGACAGGAGCAGGAGGCCCGGGAAACTCCAGCTTGCCCTGACGCCAACTCAGTTCGACTTTGCGCTGCCTGACCGCCTTCGAGGCCATTCCGCTCACGGTGTAGTCGGCCGAGATCTTGGTGCTTTCATAAGGAATCGGCGGCCCGGTGACGAATTCCATCGAGCCTTCGAGGCCTTCGCGGCTGTTGACTTGGAAGACGTTCTGCACCCGCCAGCCCGGCTCATCGAGCAGCAGCAGCGGCGTCGATTCGGCGAAGCGCACCAGCTCGGCGCCGTAGGCGCGCAAGGGTGACTGCGAGCCGCCCCCGAGGACCAGCAGGATCACCGCGGCTACCGCGGCAACGGCGGTCCCGGCCAGACCGAGCAGCCGGCCGCGGCGGCGACGGTTGGCGCTCGGCCAGGGGATCGGTGCGGCTTCAGCAGTGCCGTCGCCGGCGGGCTCGGCGACGATGGCCTCTGCGAGCGACGCCTCGGCGGGTCCCAGCTCGAGCCACTCCATATCTCGAGCAGAGAACCGGTCCGCCTCCTGCAGTTTTAGGTCGACCTCGCGAGCCCTCATCTTGCCTCTCCCATCTCGATCTCGTTCCGCTTCGCGTTTTTGCTCAGTTCACTCAGGCGCGCGTGCAGACGACGCCGCGCTCGATGAAGTCGGGTGCGGGCAGCCATCGTCGAGATCCCCAGGACACGTGCTGCCTCGCTCGGGCTCAGCTCCTCCATCCCGACCAGCATCAGCAGCTCCCGATCCGCGTCGCTCATCGTGGCGAGCGCGTCGAGTACCGGGCGCTCGGCCGCCGCCTTCAATGGGAGCTGCCGCCGCAGCTCCTCGCGCAGCCTCTCGGCCAGGCGCGTTCGCCGCTTGATCCCCCGCTGGTGATTTGCCAGCGTCCGCCGCGCGGTCGCATAAAGCCAGAGCCGCGCCTCATCATCGATCGGCACGTCGCCGAGGCGCCGCCAGGCGACAAGGAAGGTCTCCGCGACGACGTCCGCGGCGTCTTGGGGGTCCGCGCTTCGTCGCAGGGCGTAGCGCAGGATCTCTCGCTCGTGGTCTCGGTAGAGGCGCGAGAACCGCACTTCGGCGAGCTCGCGGGGCAGCGCTTCATCGCCGTCGGTGTTTCTGGCCATCACCTCCATATGTCCGGCATTTGCCCGAGCGTTACACCTCCCTAGCGGTCGGGGGCAGCGGGGAGGGTGTGGTCTCCGGTGAGGCTCGGGCCATCGCGTTGTTCCGGGCCGAGTTCCTCAAGCGTTGGTTCGGGCTCATAACCCGAAGGTCGCAGGTTCGAATCCTGCCCCCGTTATAGGACGAAAGCCCGGTTTTCGCGCTTCTGAGGGCACAGACAAAAGGGTTCAAAAATGGCCGTGGGGCAAGCCCTGGGGCAAGGTGAGATCAAGTGAGATCTCGGGCGGTCTCGGCTTACGCCGCCGTGGTATGCGGAAGGGACAGACAAAGCCCGGCCCTAAAAGCTCGATCCCTATTTGGATGGCAGAGGTCTACCAGCAGATATTGGATTTTCGGCTGAAGCACCGTGAATTGGCAGAGAACAACGATCTGCCAGATGAGGTTCTAAAGCCATAGCCGATCACGTAAGCGAGAAGATGAAGGCCGAGATCGGTTCGATCACCGAGGACGTGATCTCAAGGGCGAAGCTCGACGACAATGGGCGGGAGGATCGACACTCGAGCCCGCGGCGGAAGGGAATCCAGGGATCTGATAATCTGATTCCATGAAGCAGTTGAGCGCTACTGATGCGTCTCGTCGGTTCTCGGAGGTGCTGGACGAGGTGGAGCGCGGCGGGGAGTCCTACGTCGTGGTCCGCCACGGTCGTGCCGTGGCGACCATCGGCCCCGCGAGCGGCGGAACTGGCCAGGCGCTCAAGGAGGCGCTTCGCGCCAATCGGCCCGACGATGCCTGGGCGGCTGAGCTGCGGGAGCTTCGCGAGGGCATGAAGCCAGTGACGGATCCCTGGCGCGACTGATCCTCGATACGACGGTTTTGGTTGACGCCGAGCGCGGGGGCGATTCGCTAGGCAAAGCGATCAACGACGGAGATGATGTCGCGGTGGCGGCGATCACCGTGGCTGAGCTGAGGGTCGGAGTTCAGCTGGCGAAAGGGCGCAGGCGGGAGAAGCGCGAGCGTTTCGTCGCAGCGGTTCTCGACGCCGTCTCGGTTGAGCCCTACGATCTCAACGTGGCTGAGGCACACGCTGCCCTCCTGGCACACGTTCGGCAGAGGGGGACGCCTCGCGGCGCCCACGACCTCATCATCGCTGCGACGGCGCGAGCCCGGGAGCGACAGGTCGTGAGCTTCGATCACGGTGGCTTTGCCGAGCTCCCCGGCGTTTCGATAGCGAACGTCTCGAATAGGCGGTAGGCAGGCCGCTGGGGCAAGAAATGGGCAAGAAGCCCCACAGATTCCAGCCGATCTCAGCGTAGCTCGATCTCGCGAAACCGCTCTAGAACGCGCTCCACGTAGTCCAGCTGATCTCGCGGTCCGGGCTCATAACCCCGAAGGTCGCGAGTTCGAATCTCGCCCCCGCTATTTCACGAAAGCCCCGCAAACGCCGGATTTTCAGTAAGCGTTCAGTCGCCCCGCCTCAGACCCGCGCCGGCACAGGCTGACCGCGGATCGAGGCCTGAGTGACCAAGCGCTCGAGGACGAGCGGGTGATCGACGTCCTGGTCGAGATCTGGCTGCGGGCGATCTACGGCACCGTCGCGCCGGGCTGAGGCACGGGCCGGGGCTCGTCCCAGAGCCCGAAGCGACTGCGCCAGTAATCCGTGAGGAAGATGTTGTTGGGATCGCGCTCGGCGCGTAGGGCGAGGAAGTCGTCCCAGCGCGGGTACTGGGCGTGGAAGAACTCGATCCAGTCGCGGTCGCCGTCGGGGTAGAGCGGCTGGAACTTTCCCCAGTGCAGGCGGAAGGGGATCCCGGCGTCTCGCAGCAGCGACCAGAGGCCGGCGAACATCGTCTCCGCAGGGTCCTCTTCGTTGTCGACAAACCAGTAGGGATCGACCCGCAGGACGCCGTCGCGCCACTCGTCCTCGCCGTCGCTGTAAGAGGCGTTGAGCCAGAACCGCTCCGGCATCGCGGCGTAGAGCTCCCATGAGAAGGTGCCGGTCCGCCGCAGCGCCTCGCCATCGTCCCTGGGCGCGTCGAAGTAGTCGCGCAGCAGGCGCATCGTCTCGGCGCTGCGGGACAGCGGAATCCAGGCCTCGGTGAACTCGGCCGGGACGAGCACGTCGCTGACCCCATTGTCCATCGGCAGCCCGCGCCAGCTCCAGTCGCTGAATTCCTGCGGCTTGCCGCGCTCTGCGCCCTCTTTGTCGGCGTCGAGCTCGACGAAGGCCGAGAGCAGGCGCGGGAAGAAGTCCGGCAGCTGGCGCTCGATCAGCGACGACATTGGCTCGAGCACGGTGATTGCCGCGTCGACCCCGAACTCGATCGCCGCACCCAGCGCCTTCGCCAGGACCTCGCCGACCGCTCCCAGCTCCTTCTCGCCGAGCTTGCCCAGCACCGCTTCGAGCTGGTCGAAGCTCTCGTCGAGCTTCGGCTTCGCCGCCGAGAGGTCGTTGAGGTTGCCGATGATCGTGTAGAGCACCCCGATCAGGTGCTGGGTCGTCTCCGGGTCGTCCCCGAAGCGCTTGTAGGGGACCGGCCTGAAGTTGGGGTCGGCGGGGCGGCGGCGGGCCTGCCAGGTGACGATCCGGTCGACGCCGCGCTGCGGCCACCATTCGAGGCGCGAGAACTCGGCCTCGCGCAGGAACTGGGCGAGCGACGGGCGGCCGTCCTCCCCATCGCCGAAGACATCGACGGGGCAGGTGGCGATCGTGTCGGTCGCCTCGGTGCCGTCGATGTCGAACGCATCGATGCACTCGAAGATGACGGTGGAGACGACACCGAGCAGGCCGAGGTTCGGGCACATCGCGTGGAAGAGGTCCGGGTCGGCATCCTCGCGGGTGACCTCGTACATCTCGCCGCGGCCGTCGATCAGGCGGAAGCCCCAGATGTTGGCGTTCGCCGAGAACTGCAGCGAGCCGCCGGCCGAGCCGGTCGCGGTGAAGCCGCTGACCGTCTGGTGGGTGATGCCACCGGTGTCGTACAGCGTCCAGCCCTTCTCGTTCGCCAGCTGCCCGAGCAGGCTGGTGTCGAGGTCGGCGCCGCCGGTCGGATCGCTGGGATCCGGACCGAGGTGAATGCCGGCGTCCGCCTCGACCAGCTTGCGGCCCTCGTCGCGCACCCGCCAGCCGCGGTAACGGTCCAGCATCACGTTGATGCAGTCGCCCCCGGGGGGCGACTGCTGGCCGATGTGGTTGCGCCGACCGCCCTCGGGGTCGGTGTAGATCGCGTGCGAGATCGAGTGGCAGGCGCCGCGCACCCGCAGCTGGCGGCCCTGCCGGTAGGCCGCCTGGACGAGGGCGACCAGCTCCCCCTCGCCGGCGGGATGGTGGAAGCCGTCGGCGGCGGGAGCGGGGTCGGTCATGCCCGCGCGGGCTCCGACCACAACCTGCAGAGGACCCGCAGCGCATTGCCCGAGGTCATCTTGTCGGTCGCCTCGTCGCCGTACTTCTCCCGGAGAGCCGCGTCGAGGGCCCCTAAGTCCGACATCTTGTCGAGGCCACCCATCGTCGGTTTGATGAAGCCGTCGAAATCGGTACCGAGGGCGATGTGGTCATAGCCGTCGGTGATCTTGGCGATCCTGTCGATGTGCGCACAGATCACCTCGAGGGATTCGGCGAGGGTCTTGGTGAAGTCCTTGTGCTTGCGGAGGCCGTCGTTGAGCTGGTGCTGGGCCATGATCAGACCGATGACGCCGTCGCGCTCGGCGATCTTCTCGACGATCCCGCGATCGCACATGTACTGCTGCTTGCCGAAGCGGAAGCCGGCATGGGTGGAGATGACCGGGAACTCCTTCCCCGGGTCGAGCTCATTGTCGAGCAGGGCGAAGACCTCATCGATTCCGCCCGGGTCCATGTGGCTGAGGTCGATCAGGATCCGGTTGTCGACCAGGCCTTTCACGACCGCCTCCCCACGCGAGGTCAGGCGGTCTTTGCCGCGCTGTGGGAAGACGAGGTCGTAGAGCCGGTCCGGTAGGAACGGCAGCGCCGGCGCGTTGGTCGCGACCTGACGGAAGAAGAGGTGGGCGACGGTCACGTAGCCGACGCCTTTTTCGGCGAGCGTCTTGCAGTTCTCGGCGATTTCCTCGTCGCTGTCACCAAGGTGAAAGCCGCCCTCGACCGCGTGGATGAGGCCGATCGCATCGCTTTTCAGGCAGGCGTCCAGCTGTTCGCGATTCCTGACGATGCGGATCACGTCTTCACTGTGGGTTTCGACCTCGGCTTCGACTTCTTCCATTTCCGAGATCAGGCCCTGGAAGTAATCAGGTGTCGGCGCCGCCGCGTAGCGCTTGCTGAGGTCGACCTCCGCGAACGCCTGAAACAACATCGACATTGCCAGCCGCACGTCGCCTTTCCGCATGCTCTCGATCGAGATCCGCGGACCGCTGTCGAGCGTCTTGTCGCTGGCCAGCTTCATCGCGCCCCAGAGAATCACCCCCTGGATACGCCCCCAGAGCCCGCGGCGCTTCCGCACTCTGCGCATCAGCTTCAGACTCGGCTCGCGCCCCGCATCCGCATCGAGGTCACTGGTGATGTGCATCGGATAGTGCGCGTGCAGGTCGAACCACATACGCGCAACTGTACATATTGATCAAAGAACTTGTGTGTGAGAAACTGAGGCTTGATGAGCTTCTTCCCGCCCGCGCCGCCGCCGTTCGAGCTTGAGGAGTGGAAGGCGCAGCCGCATCTGATCCGCCCCCGGCTGGCGCTCGACCCGTACAGCACCGGCGTTCCGGGTCTCTACATCGGCTCAGCCGCCACGCCGCCGTGCGCCGGCATCCACGGGATGAGCGGCTACAACGCGGCGCGCTCGGCGCTGCGCCACCTTCGCCGGACCTGAGCGATCATCGCTATTCGATCCACTCGCGGTGCACCGGCGTGCCGCCATTGTGGTTGTAGTAGGCGGCCTCGATCCCTGGCCCGGCGAGGTCGAGCACCGCGAAGCCGAACAGCTGCCAGAGGTTTTCGTAGATGACCTGGTGCTCGGTGGCGCGCCATTTCACCTCGGGGGGCACGCCACCGTTCTTGTCCAGCAGCACCGGCACGCCGCCGTGGCCGATGCAGGAGGCGAACCGGAGACCGGGGAAGGCCCCAGGCTCGTAGCTGCAACCGAGGTGCTCGTGGCCCCACAGCCAGGCGTCGATGTCACGCACCTCGAACGCCTTGTCCAGGCGCCCGAGCAACGCTGGTCGGTCCCGTTCGACGAAGGCGGTGTACGGCTCGTGGTGGGTCAGGAGCATCGTCTTGCGCTCCGAGGCGAGCTGCTTGTCGGCCACCCAGTCGCCCTGATCGCCGGCCAGGTCATTGTCGTCGTAGGCGCTGTCGAGGCCGAGCAGCTGCCAATGACTGCTCTGCAGGCAGAAATAACTCGAGCCGTTCTGCCGGGCGAATCGCGGGTCGCGCAGCAGGTAGCCGAAGTAGCCGTGGCCGCCGGAGTACATGTCGTGGTTGCCGTTGAGGGCCCAGGAGGCGACGTCTTCGTCGGCGGAACGGACCGGCCAGTAGGGAAGGAAGCGCGAGCGGTACTCCTCCTTCCAGCCGGAGTAGTAGACGTCGCCCAGATGCAGGACATGGACCTCGCGGCCTTCGTCCTTGGCCGCGGCAACGTGCTTCGCCAACTCCCGCCCGACCGCCTGGGCCCAGGTGAGGCCGGTGCCCCAGTCGCCGACCACGACCAAGCGCGCATCATCGGCGATATCGACGTCGGGGGCCCGCCCGTCGACGAACTTCGGCCGCCGGCGCAGGTGCGAAAGGCCCTTGGCGATCACCGATTCGACCCAGCCGGCGTCGCAGGGCCCGAACTTGCGGAAGACGTCGAACTCGTGCAGGACGAAGTCGGCGAAGGAGTTGTTCTCGGGCGGCAGCGGTTTGACCAAGTCGTCGAGCCGGGAGATGACGCAGTCGGTCAGCGTCGACTGCAGCAGGCTGACCGCGGGCGAGCGCGGCAGGTAGGCCTGCCTGCCCTCGCTTGGATCGGCGCCCGAAACCGGGCTCTCCTGGTCCCGCTCGAGCCGCGTGAACATATCCTCGTACACCTGGTCGGGAAGCAGGCCGGGCCCCGTCTCCCGAACTTCCCCGAGCCGGTCGCGGAGGAAGGCCGGGTCGAGGATCTCGTGGATGACCGGGCCGTCCGCGTTCGGCAGCGGATCGCTCTCCTCGGGCGAGGCGTGCGGCCACAGCTCGCGGATTTCATCCCAGAGGCTCACGCTCGGGTGGCGTCGAGGTGGGCGGTCATCAGCGGATAGACGTCGCGGGCGGCGTCGCGGCCGAAGATGCAATCGATGTGGCCGTAGTCGGGGACCTCGTGGTGGGTGTAGAGCTCGGCGTCGTTGGCCTCGGAGAGACGGTGGACCGCCCGCTCGATGCTCTCGGTGAGGAAGCAGGCGTTCTCGGCGCCGTGGACGAAGGCGATCGGGATCGCCATCCGCTCGACGTTTGGCAGGTAGACGTCCTCCCCATCGGCGTCGACCAGGTGCTCGGCGCGGACCATCTCCGCCAGCTGCCCGAACGACTCGATGTTGGCGACGCCGAACATCTCGTGCAGCGCGTCGTGGGTCGGCCGGTTGAGCTGCTCGTGCCGGTACAGCGGTGCGTACATGAAGCTGATCCGGCGGCAGACGTCGCTGTCGCACCGCTGCTCGCCCTGCGCCGGGACGATCCGCGCCGCGGCGTCGAACAGTTTCGAGCGCCAGCCGGGGTGGCGGTTCGCGCCGGCGTCGAGCTCGTCGACCCCGATCGCGTCGAGGAACTCCGGCAGGCGCAGGCCGGCTTTGACCTCCGCCCCGGTCGGGACGACGACGTCGGTGGCGATCTGCGAGATCACCGCCGAGCGCACACCCTGCAGGCCGGCGAGCATCGCGCAGCAGAAGGTGGTGGCGCCGAAGCAGTGGGCGAGCGCCTGGACGCTCTCGGCCCCGGTCACGGCGCGGACCTTCGCGACCGCCGCGGGGTAGTCGCGGGTGGCGACGTCGTCGGCGCTGAACTGGGTGCGGGAGCTGGGCAGGTCGATGCTGGCGCGGTAGTCGAGCAGCCAGACGTCGTACCGATTCGCGAACAGGTACTCGAGCAGGTTGGTCTCGATCGTGTCGATCGTGAAGATGCCGCTGGAGACCCCGAGGCCGTGGGTGACCAGCAGCGGGCCCTTGTCGCCGCCGCGGTAGCGGGTCAGCCGCAGCTCGATGCCGTCGTCGGTCTTCACCGTGTGCAGCTCGGGCGCGGTGACCCGCAGCTGGCGCCGTTTGCGCGGCGGTGCGTCCGGATCGAGCTCAGACCCTCCGGAGAAGATGCCGCCGTAGATGTCGACCAGCGAGCCGGCGAAGAACCTGGCGAACTTCGCTTTCACCGCGATCGCCTCCGCCGCGTCGTCGGTGCCGATCGCGCGGATCGTCGTCAGCTGGCGCATCAGGTCGGTCGGGCCGATGTGGAGGATGCCCCTGCCGACCACCGGCCCGTTTTCGCTCGGCCCCTCGTGCAGGGTGACGTAGAGCGTCACAGTGTCGTCCCAGAGGTCGAAGCCGGGATCGTCGTGGACCAGCTTCTTGCCGTGGAACCAGAGCTCGCGGCCGTCCTCGGCGCTCAGCTTCATCCGGTACTGGAGGTTGTGGGTGGCGATCTCCTCGACGTCCTCGTTGAAGAGGTTGAAGGTCGCTTCGCTGACCGTCAGCGGCTCCGGTGAGATCCCGGGGGCGCTGACCGTGCCGCTCATCGGTGCCGCGTGGTCGCGGTCGGCGATGAAGCGGTCGAGGTCGTCCACGTGGACGGTGAGGATGAACTCCAGCGATTCGCCCGCCTCCTCAGCGGCCGCGGCGCCCCGCTCGAAATCGTCGGTCACCTTGGTCGAGACGAAGCCGGCCATCCGCTCGGTGAACTCGGCGCCGACCGGAGTCGGTGGTGGCGCCGACGGCGGCGTCGATGGCAGCGCGTAGTCGATCGCCCAGCCGCGGTCGGCGGCGATCAGCTCGCAGCAGCGCTCGGCTAAGGCGGAGATCGTGAACAGCGGGTTGACGCCGAGCGAGCGCGGCACGACGGAGCCGTCGGAGACGTAGAGGCCGTCGTGGACCTCGCTGCCGAGGGGCCCGGAGAAGATCCGGCCCTTGTGGTCGACCGCGCCGCTGCCGGCGTCGCCGCCCATCGGGCAGCCGCCGAGCGGGTGCACGGTGATCAGCGCGTTGCCGAGCAGCTCGGTCCAGATCGGGTCGCGCACGTAGGTCGCGCCGAGCGCGGCGCTCGCTTCGCGCAGCCGCTCGTCGACCTGGTCGAAGATGGCCTTCTCGCCGACTCCGGGCCAGTGGATGCGCAAACGGTTGTCCTCGAGCCGCAGCTCCCCGCCGGCGTCGTCGTGGGTCATCACCAGGAAGGTCAGGGTGTTGCGCACGGCCCCGCGCCGGGAGCCCAGCAGCAGGCTTTCCAGCTCGCGCCTGCCCTCGGCGAGGTCGTCACCGGGGTCGGTGTCGTCGCCGACCATCGCGGCGGCGGCGGCGAGCAGAGCCGGCATGAAGCCGTCGAGGCCGCCGGGGATGGCGCCGTCCTCGATCACCACGCCTTCGTCGACCGAGGGACGCTTGCGCAGGTCGATGATCCCGGTGATGGTGGGCCCGACCGGCTCACGGTCCTCGATCCGGCTGCCGAAGCCGATCCCGTCGACCTCCTCGTCGGCGTTGTAGGCGAAGCCGAGCACGTCGCCGTTGCCGCTGAAGCTGGTGCCGACGCGGTTGGAGACCGGCAGCCCCTGCTGCTTGGAGCGCAGCAGGATCTCGGTCGAGCCGAGGGCGCCGGCGGCGAGCACGACGACGTCCGCGGCGACGAAGCTGGTCGGGGCGTCGAAGGCCTCGCGGCCGCTCTCGAGCTGCTGGTAGTGGACGAGCCAGCGCTCGCCGGAGCGCTCGACGCTCTGCACCGCGACCCGGGTGAAGATCTCGGCGCCGTTGTTGCGGGCGTCCGGCAGGTAGTTCATCAGCGTCGTGTTCTTGGCACCGTGATTGCAGCCGGCGACGCAGTCGCCGCAGAGGATGCAGGCCCGCTGCTCCTCGCCGACGTGGTTGACGCCGTCCTCGAAGGTGACGTTGATCGGCGGTCGGTAGAAGTCGTCGCCACCGTCGACCGCGGCCGCCGACTGGGCGAGGACGTCGAGCTTGGGCAGCGGCGGAAAGCTCTCCGGGTAGGGCTGCGGCTTCAGCATCTGGGCGACCCGGTCGAAGCCGACGGCCAGGCGGGTGTCGAGGTCGGCGCGGAGGTCCGCCGGCCAGCGCTCGTCCTCGAGCACACGCCGCTCCGGCGGCAGCGAGACGTTCGCGTTGACCAGCGAGGTGCCGCCGAGCCCACAGCCGAGGAAGACGCTGAGGTCCTCGTTGACGCGGACGTCGTACATGTCGGTGCGCGCGCCGGTGCGGCCGGGGGGAGCATCGACCTGCATCGCTCCGATCATCTCCAGCTCGGTGTCCGGGTACTCGCCGGGGCGTCGCTCCTCGCCGCGCTCCAAAAGGCACACGCGTCGACCGGCGCGCGCCATCCGCGAGGCGGTGATGCCGCCCCCGTACCCCGATCCGACGACAACCACCTCGTAGTGGTCGGCCATGCTCGCGAGTGGTAGGGAGAGGCGGCTCACTACTGCTCCTGACTATTTGGGTTAGTCTCGATAATTAATGCGCCGCGCCGCCAGTCTAACCCGTTCAACAAAGCCTGATGTAAAACGCTTGGGTATGTGTATGGATGAACCGTGATGCAGTGGGTACGAGCCGCGGTGGTTGCTGCGCTGGTCCTCTGCGGGCTGTACGGAGTCGCGGACGCGCTCAACGTATGGGTCGCGCTGGGCGTCGGCGCCGTGGCATTGCTCGCGGTCTGGCGTTACTCCTGGCGGAGAGTGACCGTGGTCATCCTGCGAGTGATCGGCGCGACGCTGGTCGCCTTCCTGGCGATGGTCGGCGTGGCGCTGCTCCTCAACGTCTTACTCGACCTCGTCCACCACATCCACCCGCTCCGCAACCTCAAGGTTCCGATCGCGGTTGGGCTGCTGATCGCGATGGGGGCCTTCGCGCTGGCTGCCTACTGGTACCTGCGGCGCGCCGACTGGGAGATCAAGTGGTCGGCGCTGGGCGCCGGCGGGCTCGCGGCCCTTGTCGTGTTGGCGGCGCCCTACGTGGTCGGTCGCCTGAACTCAGACACCATCCAGGTCGCCGACGCGCGCCTCGTCCCTTCGCAGCTCGACGTACTCATCGTCACCGACGGCAGCTCTCACCGGGCGGAGATGAAGCCGCCGCCGAGCCCGGCGCTGGGCGAATTCAACGTCACATACTCGGTCGGCTACGCGGCCGGCGAGCAGGTTCGGTGGACGCTGCTGGATGGCACCGACCCGGCGACTGCGCTCGACGCGATCGCCGAAGGCGAGCGGCGGCCGCCACGGACGGGGCGGCCGACCGCGCGGCCCGAAGCCGACCACGTCCTGCTGCTGTACGTCGACGGGACGGCGCCGGTGGTGGTCGGGGACCCGGCGAAGCTGCCGAACGTGGCTGCCCAGACGGGCGAGGTGGAGCGCTGGCGCCAGGTGGCGAAGAGCGTCGCCCTGCAGGCCAAAAGCCGCCTGCCGACATTCGCGCTCCTGCAGACGACCGCGAAGCGGCGGCTCGCCCAGTGGAAGGATTTCGCACCGCCGAACGGACCGGTCTCGGTGCAGGCGCTCGGCAGCCAGACCGCCGCCGACGCGGCGGTCCGCCTGGCAATCGCCGCACCGACCGCGCAGCAGGACCTGGCGCTGGCGATGCAGTACCGGCCGATCCTGCTCTTCGACAGGCGTGAGGCGGCGCCGCGGCCACTCTCGATCACGGCGCTGTTCAACGAAAAGAGGGTCCGGCTCTGCCACGACCAAGGGCTGGCGAGGACGACCTGTGACGAGCCGAGTTCCGACCCGCAACTGCTGGAAAGCGGTGGCACCCACCTCCGCCTCGAACCCCCAGAGGCCGAGGCGCTGCACCGGCTCGCGCTGGAAGAGGCCGCTGCCGAGACGACGAGCGCGGCGAAACCCACGGCGGAAACGGGCGCGGCCGCCGTGGCAACGCTCCCCGAAGGGCTGCCGTCGACCGGGACCGTCGCCCGCGGTGAAGACGAGAGGGTCGGCTCGCAGAGCGCGATCTACGTCCACCCGGTCTCGGTGTCTCGCGAAGGCAAGGAGCTGCTGTACCTCGACTACTGGTGGTACCTCCCCTACAACCCGGTCAAGCTCGGGGGCGGGGCACTGTGCGGCGCCGGCTTGGTGATCGCCGGCGTCACCTGCCACACCCACGAATCCGACTGGGAGGGGATCACCGTGGTCATCGATCGCACCGGCAAGGTGCCGCAGCCGGTCGCCGTGCAGTACGCCCAGCACAGCAGCGTCGTTCGATACTCCTGGTCGCTGCTGCGGGAAAAATGGGACGGGAACAGGGAAGTGGAAGGCCGGATCGCGGGAGTCGGCGACGCCTCCCTGCGGCCGCTCGCCTTCGTCGCCGTCGGCAGCCACGCCAGCTACCCGCTGCCCTGCAACCGCTGCCGCCAGTTCCCCGACCCTCGGATCCCGGAGGAACCCCACTTAGGCGACCTCCCATGGAGCGGCAACGACACCAACGCCTGCGGCAAGTCGAGCTGCCTGCAGATGCTCCCGACCCACGAAGGGGGCCGGCAGGCGGCGCTGTGGAACGGCTACGACGGCTCCTGGGGCGAGCTCCACTGCTTTCTCACCTACTACTGCGACTCCGGTGCCCCACCGAAGTCGCCGGGGAGCCAGCGCCGCTACCAGCACCCGACCTGGTACGACGGCTACGCCGGCACCGACTGGCGCTTCCACGACGCTCCTTCGGCGGAATAGGCGCCGCGCTGGCGCTCACTCCTGGCCCTTACACCAGTCGGACGTCGAGCCTCGAGGAGCGCTTCGTCCAGGACCTCCTGCACTCGGCGATCGCCGAGTCGCTCCGGTAGCGGGCGTCGCACGGCTCGGAGGTCTGGCCATCGCCCCGGCAGCCTGAGCCAGGCCACCAGGACGACTCCGACGCAGGAGGAATGCCCCGGCCGGGGGCAAGAAATGGGGCAAGAAGCCCCACGTATCCCAGCGGATCCCAGCCGATCTCGATCCCACGAAACCGCTCTGGAACGCGCTCCACGTAGTCCAGCCGATCCAGCGGATCAAGCTCATAACCCGAAGGTCGCGGGTTCGAATCCCGCCCCCCGCTATATCCCGCCGGCTGATCATTGGCGCGACTCGTCCTCGCCAGGCGAGCTCGTCACGAGCTGCTGGAGCTTGACTGGCCGCTGATCGATGCGATCGAGGCTGCCCTGGGGCTGCTGGAGCGCGAGCCGCGATCCGGGTACGCTTTGCGCGGCAAACTGCACGGCATCTATTCGTTGCGTGTCGGTGCTTACCGGACCCTTTATCAGTTGACCGATGGTGAGCAGACCGTTCGTGTTGCCGCCATCCGTCACCGCGCCATCGCTTTTCAGGGCGATCCGCGTTGAGTGCCTCCAGGCGGACGGGGCTTCGGGAATTTGAAGAGGCCCGACAGCAGAGCCATCATTTCGAACCTGGCTTTGGAGCGAGCGGCTTTTTTAGGCAGCGGGTCCGCCGGTAGTCGAGTCGTTAGTAGAACGGACCCGATGGCTGGCAACGGGCGAAATGATCCGGAGGAGCACCCCTTTACGGCTCGGTACCGCGAGTCTCTTCGACGAGGCAGATGCGCTTCAGATTTTGATCCTTGCCGATCTCCGCCAAGGGGGAGTTGAGGTCCGGGTTCTCGAGCGCGTCGCGTTGAAGATCCGTGAGCTTGGGGAGACGAGCCAACCCAATGAGATCAGGCCAGGTTTCACGGACTCCATCAAATCGGAGGTAGATCAGCGGCGCGGATCATCCCAGCGACGCGGGCTGCTGAGGTATGCGATGCGTCGAGGGGCGTGGCGGGCGGCGATGGCCGATGGAACGATGCGCCGGTATGATTCGTAGTCAAATTCGGGGGGTCGCAACATGATCGAATCACAGTTTTTGACCGAGCGGTGTGGCGTGCATGCCGTGAGGTGGGCCAATCGAGTAGGCGGGCGAGTCATTGCGTGCCTGGTGGCCGTCGCGGCAGTGTCGACACTCAGCGCCGCCGGTCCGGCCGGCGCCGCCGCTTCGACCGGCTACTACGAAACGTTTACGCAGACGGTTGATGCCGGCCACGGCCTGAACGCCGTCTCCTGCGTGCCCGCGACGACCGACTGCGTCGCCGCCGACAGCGATGGCGACGCGTTCTACGCGACGAACGTGAGCGCGACCTCGGCGGCGACCTGGAACTCCTGGAGCGGGCCGGGGGTGAGCCCCAGCCATGCCGTCGAGTGCCCGTCTGCCACGCTCTGCCTGCTCGCCGCCGGCGAAGTGAGTGGCGGTGGCGGCAACCTCTACCGCGCGAGCTCGTTCGGCGGCTCCTTCCTCAGCTCGTTCAAACCAACCAACGGCGTCGACGCCATCTCCTGCCCGTCGACCTCCTTTTGCGTGAGCGCGCAGGCGGGCGGCGGCTTCATCCGCTATTCGACCAATCCCTCGGGCATCCTCTGGACCGCGGTGAGCATCGGCAGCGGCGCGATGAAGGACGTCTCCTGCCTGTCGGCGTCGTTCTGCGCGGTGGTCGACGACTCGGGCAACGTTCGCGTCGCCACCACCGAAAAAGCCGTCAAAGAAGCCCCCGGATGGACCGCCACCAACGTCAACGGCGAAACCGCGCTTGACGCCATCACCTGCAGCTCGACGACCTCCTGCGTCGTCGTCGACGGCAGCGACGAAGTCCTCAACCTCACGATCGGCCCTAGCGGCGAAGCGACGGCCTCCAGGCAGGGCATCGACGGTGCGCATGGGCTCATCGCGGTCGACTGCACGGGTGCGACCTGCGCAGCGGCGGACGACCACGGTGGAATCTTCGCATCGACGAACACGGGCGCCGACTGGATCGTGCGGCATGGCGGGGGCGCCGGGCTGACGAGCGTGTCTTGCGCATCTGCATCGCTCTGTGCGGCAGTCACGACGACCGGCGACATCACGACGTTTAACCCCGCCACCACCACGGCGCCGCTGACGATCATCAGCAGCTCACTGCCGGCGGGCGTTGCAGGCGCCCCCTACGAAGCTGAAGTGCAGGCCACCGGCGGCGAATTGCCCTACCAGTGGTCCGCGACCGGCCTGCCGCCGGGCCTCTCGATCGATTCGGCGAGCGGGGAGATCTCCGGCACGCCGACAAACGTGCTGTGCGTGGGAGAGCCCTGCCACTACACGGTCATGTTCACGGTCACTGACAGCAATGGTACGCAGGCCTCGGCGCCGCTCATGATCGCGCTTGCGGTCAATGCCTACGCCCTAAAGGTCACGACCGAGGGAACCGGCTCCGGCGAGGTCAACTCCAGCCCGGCCGGGATCGGCGAATGCGGCACGCCGACGGGTAGCTGCGAAGCCCCTTACGAGGACGGCACCGTCGTCACGCTCACCGCGAAGTCAGCCGCCGACTCGACCTTCGCCGGCTGGTCGGGGGGCGGCTGCTCGGGCATCGGAACCTGCCAGGTCACGGTGAGCGCCGAAACCGACGTCTCCGCCACCTTCAGCAAGGTCTCGCCTCCTTCCCCGCCTGCTCACACCCTGGCGATCAAGCTCGCAGGTAGCGGCAAGGGGGGCGTCGAGGACGGCACCGGAGCGATCTCCTGCCCGCCCGCCTGCTCGCATGCCTACGTGGCCGGCACGCGGGTGACGCTGGCCGCGAACCCCGCGCGCGGCTCTAGGTTCATCGGCTGGGTGGGGGGCGGCTGCTCAGGCAGGGGTGTCTGCCAGCTCACGATCGGCGCCGACACGATTCTGACCGCGAGCTTCAAGAAGGCCCAGCCAACCCGTGCCCACCCCCGCGTCCTCGTCTCCTACCGCCAAGAAGGCGGGATCGGGGGTCCGCGGCCGTCACTCGTCGTCTCCAAGGACCGCTGGGCGAGAGTGACGTTGGGAGGATGCCGGGCGAAGTTCGCGCTGCGGCCCGCAGCCTGGAGCAGGCTGCGGGCCGCGCTCAGGGGCGCCCACCTTCACGCCATCGCGGGCGACTACCCGCCGCCCAAAGGCTCTGCCGACGTGATCACCTACGTGATCAAGGCCGGTCGGAGCACGGTGCGGATCGCGCCCGCTCCGGAGCCGGAAAACGAAGAAGTGATGCGAGATTTGCGGCCGCTGCTCAAAGTCCTGAATAAGACGGTGTCGGCAGGGAAGCGGCGAATGCCTTCGTCTTGCAAGAGCAACTCTACGCGAGCGACCAGGTCGACTACCTGACCGTTGACGCCGGCCAGGCGGCCCGAGATTGCCTTGCGGTCGGCGTCGGTACCCGTCGGAGACCACTCGTGCAGGCGGTGCCCGCCGTCGCCGAGCCCGTTGCCCGGTCCCTCATTGGGTCCGGCGATGAATCCGTCGAAGGATATGGGCATGTAAAGACGTGCGGACACGGGGGTTCCTTTCTGGCGTGTGTCGATTGACTTCTACACGTACGTCGAACGAGGCTGGGCGAAATCGACACGCCCCGCAAGAATCTTTTGTGCGCGTCCGGAGAGGGGCCTGGACCGGCTCGCTCGAGACCACGTGCGGGACATCACCCGCGGTCGCCTAGCCGGCGGCGCCGGCGCTCAGAGGTCGCGGCGGCGGAACGCCAGCGCCGCCAGCGCCAGCACGGCAGTGGACCATGCCACCGCCCACGGCCAGATCGCCGCGCCGACGGTGCTGGCGCCGCCGAACGGCCCGAGCTGCACGATCACGCCGGTCGCGCCGCCGATATCCGAGGTCAGCGCGTAGAGCCCGTTCTGATAGAGCGCCTCGAACGGGACGATCCACGAGATGATCGAGCTCGCCGTCGTCAATCCGTCGACATCGAGCGCGTCGCCGATCTGGCCCAGCAACCCGGCGGCGAGCCCCGTGGCGAAGACCATGAAGATCGCGATGCCGTTGGCGGTGGTCCCGAGCACCGTCGAACCGAGCAGCGAGATCGCCACCACGGTGACGACACCCAGGGCCAGGCCGGCCGCGGGAATGACGAGCGACGCGGGCGTGAAGTCGCCGGCGGCCTGCGTGATGAGCGCGGCGAGGAGGAAGACGATGACGACGTAGGGCGCGCAGACGGCGGAGGCGGCGAGCAGCCGCCCGATGAGCAGCGTCGTACGCCCCACTGGACGCACGACCAGCGGCTGCAGCAGGCCGCGCTCGGCGTCGCCGCGGACCGCGCCGAGCGTGAGGAAGACGGCCAACACCACGCCGAGGAAGAGCGCAACGAACATCGCCAGGCCGAGCAGCGTCCCGCCCATCAGCGCCCGCTCGTCTATCGGGACGACGCCCCCGCCCCACGTCCGCTCGAGCGACTCGAAGGCCTCGAAGGCGGCCAGCGCGTAGAGCCCGAGGAAGACCGTGGTCAGCAGCGCGACGACGAGCAGCACTCGGCGGCGAACCGCCTCCCGCAGCGCATGACCGGCGATGGTGATCGCGTCGCTCACCCGTCGCGCCCCACCACGGCGGCGAGATAGGCGTCCTCGAGCGTGCCGTTCACCGCACGGACGCCGTAGACCTCGGCGCCAGCGGCTACGAGCTCGCGGACGATCCGCGGGACGTCCTCGCGGCGCGCATCGGGCAGGCGGCGCACGCCTTCGGAGGTCTCGACTTCGACGCCGCCGGGCGCGATCAGGTCCTCCGGCCGTCCCTCGGTCACCACCCGCCCGCCGTCGATGATGACGACCCGGTCGCAGACGAGCTCGATCTCGCTGAGCAGGTGTGAGTTCAGCAGCACGCCGACGCCTTGGTCGCGCAGCCCGACGAGCAGGTCGCGAACCGTGCGCCGGCCGCCCGGGTCGAGCGCGCTCGTCGGCTCGTCGAGGAGCACGAGCCGCGGGGCGCCGATCAGCGCCTGGGCGATGCCCAACCGCTGCTGCATGCCCTTGCTCATAGTTTCCATCCGGCGCCCACCCTCGCCCGTGAGGCCGACCCGCGCCAACAGCGTCTCGCGCTCCGCCGCCCCGCCGTCGGAGCGGGCCAGGCGCTGGTGCAGCGCGAGGATTTCCTCGGCGCGAGCCCAACCGGGGAAGCGGAACAGCTCGGCGAGGTAGCCGGTCGACGCTCGCGCCGCCCGGCTGCCGGCCGTCGCGCCGGCGACGTGCGCCTCCCCGGCCGTCGGCCGGACCAGGCCGCAGGCGATCTTCACCAGCGTTGACTTGCCCGCCCCATTGGGGCCGAGCAGGCCGACGAGCTCTCCCGCTGCGACCTCGATATCGACCGCGTCGAGCGCGGTCGTCTTGCCGTAGCGCTTTGAAAGGGCACGGGCAGTCAGGGCCGCGGTCACCCTCAGAGCCTTACATCACCGTCCGATATCCGGCCTTCAGGCACCTGGTGAGAGGGGAAGGCGGGAGCAGCTGGGGTAATGACCGCTTCGTCCTAGGCCGCACTCCTTGTGGTCTTGCTCAAGTATGCATTTGAGCCTGGTTAGGGGACCGGGCGGCCGTTGCGCTGGGATCCACGCCAAGCGTCACTCCTGCCGTAAGGCCATCCCGCGCGAGACTGTTGCCGACCGGTGCGAGGGCGAGCGCCGAGCTCGAGCCGCCCTGATACCGAAAGATGCCATCCGCGTTGCGCGAGATGATCTCGGTCGTATTCCGGTTGTAAGGGGCGAGCGCGAAGACCTCCGCGTCGCGCCGATCGGAGGTGAACAGCTGGCCGGTGTGTGAGACGTGACCACCGGAGTAGGTGCCGTCGCTCTGCCGCCCGCCGATATGGACCTTGACGTGGATGTGCGTCGTCCGCCCTGGGTACTGGCCCGGGTAGATCGTCGCGAACTCTGCCAGGCCGATCCCGTCCGTCAGCTGGATCCCGCGCAGGTAGGTCTCGCCCTCGCTGCCCTCCGATGGCTCGCCCGAATAGACGCCAAGCGCGTCGCAGTGCCAGATGTCGACGGCGGCATCGCGGATCGGCTCGCAGGTATCCGAGTCGACCACGGTCAGCGCGAGCGCGAGCGGCACGCCGGGGCGGTTCTCGACGATGTCCTGTCGAACCTGCGCCAAGTCGATGTAGAAGGGGCCTTCCTCCTGCCCGGGCGTCAACACGCAGTCGGGCATGGTCGTTGCCCCTTCCACCACGGATCTGGCCGCCTCGTCCTCGTCAGCGCCGCAGGCGTAAAGGACAACGCTCGCCAGCGCCCCTGCCGACAGCGCCACCATCTCGCGGCGCCGCATCGGTACTTGAATCCCGTTGGAGGGTCGACAGTCGTCCGCCGGACCCTCTCGACTCCCGCTCAGGCGATCGCTCATCAGCCTCCTTCCAACTTATGCGGGATTCTCGATCCGGAGGGTGAGTACGGCGGGAAGATCGTTGTCGCCAACGGCAACGGTGCCCAGCCGCACTCCCGCAGCAAGCTCATAATCCGAACGTCGATGATTGGCTCACAACCCATCCTGCAGCAGCCGGACCGCGACCAGGACGATCGCCAGCGGGCCGGCGAAGATCGCGATCAGGATCAGGGCCGCTTTGGCGAGGACGATGGCTGTTTCCGCCCCTTCGCGGATCAGCGCGAGCCAGTCGCGCAGTCCGGCCGCTATCTCACTGCGAACCGCCCAGCGCTCGGCCGCTTCGCGGCGGCGCTGGTCGCGTCGCTCCCGTCGCTCGCTCTTCGCCGCGCGGCGGTTTCCCCGCCACATCCGGAAGCGAAACTTGAGCTCGCTGCGGACTCTTCGCCACAGCGATTGGCGGTTCGGCAACTGCGCGCTCGCGGGCCTCACACCGCGTCCCAGCCCCCGCCAGCCCTCGAGCTCGCTGAAAGCGGTCGGCTCCCCCCAGCGCAGCGCCTTGACCTTGGTCAGGGCGAGGCCTGGCACGGTGAAGATCAGCATCCGCTGAGCTCCGGTCCCTTCGGGGTCGCCAGCCAGCACGATCATCGCTACGTCGTTGTCGAGCATTGCTCGAACCCGGCGCCAGCTGCTCGCGTCGCGGCTCGCGAGCAGCTGCCCGTCGTGGCGCAACTGCGGCTCGCCCCCGGCCAGGGCGGGGTCGTCGAAGAGCCAGCCGCAGCGAACTGCGTCGGCCTCGAGCTTGACGATGCGCCAGCGCTTCTGGACCGACTTGAGCAGCTGGCGCCGCGACATGTCAGGGCTGCCCACGAGGATCTCGTCGCAGATCGCCTGCCGCAGTTCGACCGCAGAAGTGGCGACGGTATAGCAGGACAGCTGGTACGGACACGGGTTCTTCTCCGCCGGGACCGTTGCGGGGAGGGGGTGGACGTCGCAGACGCCGATCCTCGCCTCGGGGTCGCGCAGCGGCTCGTCCGCGTACCGGCGACGGACCGCGACGTACAGCGAACCGCTGAACGGGAAGATCCGTGAGTCGAGTTCGTTGGGCGGCGCGTCGGAGTCTTGGGGCTCGGCGACGAAGAAGGCCGGGTTCTCTACGTGTTCGCGCCGGTGCCTGCGCTCGTCGAGCTCTTCCTCGCGACGGCGCAGACGCTCTTCGTGCTCGTGCTCTCGGTTGCTCGTCGAGTCGGTTTGCGGTTTGGTGGGCTTGTCTGCCGGGTGGGAAGTGTCGCGATCGTCGTCGCGATCCTCACCAGGCTTCCGCGCCCCGTCGCTGGGGGGCTTGTCTGCCATGAACGGTCTCCTCGATTGGGATTGACGACCTGCGCGGGTGGGGGGCGGGCCGCGACACGGCCCAGCTGGTAGCCGGTCCCCCGGAGTGATCCTGCGGTACGCCGGTTGCGCGGTGGGTCATCTCGTCCCTCCCATATCGAGTGAATACCTCCTCGTACCAAAATTAGCAGAATGCTTTGGGGCTTGCTTTGGGTCGTATATCTGCTTAATATGATGTTTATGTTTGAGGGTAGATTTTGGTTAATGCTGCTACCCTCGCCCACTTCGATAAATCGAGCGATGCCTGGTGTGGCCCCCGGATCGTCCGGGAAGACATGCAAAATGTCCCGGCCCCAGGGACCTCAAAGGAGACGCCAAAATGACTTCGAATACCGTCGATGTGGTTCGGACTTCAGACGGGAAGTTCACGATCAAGGGGGAGGCCAGCCTCGAGTTCGACCAACTTGCGGCCCTCGGCCCGGAGGCGCCGCGACCGCTGCAACTCGCGGTGCTGCAGGGCGTGATCGGCCTGCGCATCAGAGAGATCGCCTTCGCCGCATCGGTCTCTGAGCAAAGCATCCGAAACTGGAAGCGGACCGACAGCCACGACCGCCCGTCCGGCTACGATGACCTCCGAGCCGTGGCCGAGCGAATCCTGCTCGCCGCCACCGTCGATCCGAAGTTGATCGGCGCCTGGTTTCGTTCCCGCAACCGCGGTCTCGGCTACACGCGGCCACTGGAGGCGATTCGCGCTGGCGAGTTCGCCCGGGTCATGGACGTCGCCGAGAGCTTCATCGCGCTCTCGCCACCCGTTGCCTCCTCGTCTCCCAGCGAACGGCGTCAGCGAAAAAGCGACTTCTCCGCCGGCCGCGATATCGGCAAGGAGCTGGCCCAGTACACCGACAGCTCGCGCGACTAGCGCCACGCCTGTTCGGGGCGGTCAGAGAGAGGATCGTCGACGACCTCCAGGTCTCGCCGCTGAGCTGGCGAGGGCCTACCGCCGCCTCAGATCTCGTCGATCAGCCGTTTGACGGTCGTCTCGACCTCTCTTCCAGCGTTAGAGATGAGATCGGCTTCCAGCTCAGCGACGTCCAGCTTGGATTTGGCGAGTGTCTCTACTAGGTCGTCGAGCGCCGCTTTGGCCGGGGCGGCGCAAGCCGACGACGTCGGAATCTTGCTGCGGAGGTCAACCGCCCGGCTGCGCAGATCGAGGCGTTCCTCGCCCTTGTCCGACTCAGAACGCACCGTCTGTGCGAACGAATCCGACTTTGCGATGAGAGCGCTCAGATCCGTCTGCAGAGCCAGCGCCTGCTGATGGCGGCGCTCGTCCGCGCGTGAGCACTTGCTCAGCTGATAGCCGGCGCCGGCGCCCGCCAGCGCACCCACCAAAGTGATCAGCGAGCTCGCACCTATCGAAGACAGGAGATCGTCGGCGCTGTCGGAGTCGGATTGCGAGTCGCCTTCGACATACCCTCCATAGGCCTCGTCGCAGGCGAGGCGAAAATCCTCAGGGTGCAGCTCACTCCACCTTCTCAGCGAGAGGGGTCTCTCGGTGCCGGCCGGGTCGATCATCCTGTGATCGCCTCCGGCCGCGACGCCGAAGCCGTTCAATTCTGCCGAAAGTACGACCTCTTCGAGGTTGTCCGCGCCCAGACACCAAACATCGCGGGCATCGGTTTCCGCGAGCGCAAACTTCGTCGAAACCGTACTGAACAAGATCAGCGCCACCACGGTCACCGAAACCCGGACCCTCAAAACGGATGCAGCATACGAGAAAAGCAGAGTGAGGAGCCAGCGGGGCAGACGATCAAGGATCCCGTAGCTTTGCGCCTGCACGACTAGCGAAGACGATAGGAAGAGGACCGAGCCATGTCGAAGTTGCCCGTACCGTCGAGGCGCCCGGTGCCACCGCAGACGCCGGAGGATCTCTACGACACTCTGCAGGGTTCTGACGCGAGCGTGCGCCACCTCTGGGCCCACCAGGCCGACGCGCTGCGCACCTACTACGAAGAGCATCGCGAGACTCGGGACGTGGCGTTGGAGTTCCCGACGGGAGCCGGGAAGACGCTCGTAGGGATCTTGATCGCGGAGTGGCGTCGCAGGGCTCTGAGCGAGCGGGTCGCGTTCGTATGTCCAAACAATCAACTCGCGAACCAGGCGGCGACGAAGGCCCGAGGTTACGGGGTCGAGGTCGTGCTGCTGATAGGTCCCCATCGCGAATGGAGTGACTCGGATCGGGCTGCATTCGAGGCCGGGTCGGCCGTCGCGGTGACCAACTACCACCACATCTTCAATTCAGACCCCAAGATCGACGCCCAGGCCCTCGTATTGGACGATGCCCATGCCGGGGAGGCTGCGGTGGCGGGGCGGTGGACGATTCGAGCGGAGCGAGGGAGTGCGCTCTACGACGGGTTGCGCGACGCGATCGAGGACACGCTCCCCCGGCACGTCGCCGGGCTGCTGCGAGAGGAGGGCGCGGATCCGCGGGTCCGCCAGACCGTGGAGTTGGTCGCACCCACCGTTCTCGCCCATCGCCAGGATCAGATCGCCCGGATCCTCGACGATTTGCTGGAGCCCGGTACGCCAAGCGCCTACGCCTGGAGAAGCGTGCGTCCCGGTCTCGCGTCCTGTCTCATGTACGTGTCGTGGTCGGCGATTTCGCTTCGCCCTTTGGTCGCACCCACGTCGACGCTCCAGGAGTTCGTCGACCCGCGGCAGAGGGTGTACATGTCGGCCACCCTGGGTCAAGCCGGGGAGTTGGAGCGCAGCTTCGGCGTGACGAAGATAGAGCGGATTCCACTGCCTCGAGGTTGGGAGCGCCAGGGCAGCGGACGGCGCTTGCCATTGTTCCCGGCGCTCTCCGGAGAAGCTGATGTGCTCGGATCCATACAGGGAGCGTTGGAGAAAGCGGAGCACAGCCTCGTGATCGTCCCTTCGGAACGGGAGGTCCAGAGCGCCATCGACGCTTTCGTTCCGGAGGGGATGCCCATCATCAGGCGTGATGAAATCGCTTTCGATTTCGCGTCCTTTACTGACGAGCAACGGGCAGTTCTCGTGCTCGCGAATCGCTATGACGGCATGGACCTGCCGGACGACGCATGCCGTCTCGTCCTCCTTTACCGCTTGCCCCTGGGAGCACACCTGCAAGAGCGGTTCCTATTCGAGACGCTTGGGGCAAGAGAGGCTCTGGACGAGCGGATCAGGACCCGCATCACTCAGGGAATGGGCCGCGCGACTCGCAATCGCCAGGACTTCGCGGCCGTCCTGCTAACCGGTCAAGATCTGATCTCCTTCCTGTCTCGCGAGGACGTTCGCAGGTCGATGAGGCCTGAGCTTCAAGCCGAGCTGGAGCTTGGACTCCACTACGCCGACAACGAGGTTCCGATTTCCGACGCTCTCGACGCTTTCTACGGGCAGGGAGAGGAATGGCAGGAGTCGGAGAGCCATCTACGGCAGGCGGCGGAGGAGCTCCCGTGCGTCGCCATGCCAGGTGCGGAGGAGCTGACGGTCTCGGTCGCCAGCGAGGTCAAAGCGTGGAGGCACGCCTGGCGCGAGGACTTCGTGGGTGCCCGTGACCACGCCCGGCGGGCGGCGGACGCGCTCAGTGGAGATTCGGTCAAGCACTACCGAGCACTTTGGCGATATCTCGCGGCTTCTTGGGCGCAGCTCGTCGCCGAGAAGAGCGGTGACGACACTGACGCGAGGCTCGCCGGGGAGATGCGTCGGGATGCGGAAATGGCGTTCAATGTCTTGAGGTGGTTTCCGAGGTTCGAGGGCGAGGTGGACGTGCCGGTCTTCGGGCCCGAGTACTCGTGGCGTTCGGAGCGGGCGGCCGACTGGATCGACAGGTATCGAAGGGGACCGCGCCTCCGCAAGGAGCTCGACACGCTCGCCGAGCGCATCGGTTCGGACGATTACAAGGAGTTTGAGATGGGCCTGGAGATGCTGGGAACCTGTCTGGGGTTCGAGTCCGTTCGGCCGAAGCAGAAGGCCGACCCGGACTGCGCGTGGCGCGAGGGGGACAAAACGTGGATCCTGTGGGAGGCGAAGACCATGGAGCACCCGGACAAGCCCCTCGCAGCCCGCGATGTGCGACAGGCAAACTCCCATCGCAACTGGGTTTCCAGCCAACTCTCCTGGCCTGATCCCGAGAACTCGATCACGGTCGTCGTCAGCCAACGGGACGAGGTCGATTCTGCCGCCGTCGCGGTCTGCAACGCCGATCTCTTTCTGGTCTCGCCCGGCGTCGTCAGCGACATCGGCGTCCGAGTTGACCATGCCCTCACCACCGCCGCGGCCGAGGCCCCCGGTCTTACGGCAGATCAACTTCGAGACCGCATCGCGAAGCTCTTCTCCCAACATCGCTTGGGAACCACCGAGTTGCTCGAGGAGCTCACCAAGGACCAGATCTCGGATGCGTGAATTGCATGTCGGCCTCGACGTGGCGATTCCGGGCCTCAGCAAGGTTGGGTGTGCGGCTAGGGCATGGCTGGGACGAAATTCGGGGTATATCCGTCCAGATTTCGGGTATTGGCTAAAGATTCAGCACTGACCAATGCAAAGACCTGGAGTAGATGAGTCGCAGGCAGCCGAGAGGCGGAATAGCGTTTGAGCACTTTCGGTGGCGAAGGATTGCCTTTGTCGCCGTCGTGATTCTGGCCGGCTCGGTTTCCAGCCTCCCTTCCGTGTCCGCCGCATCGGCGAGCACCGTGGGGTCGACGGTGAGATCGGTCGAGTCCACCGTGAACGCCGCACCCATCGTGAACGCCGCACCCACCGTGAACGCCGCACCCACCGTGAACGCCGCGCCATCGCTCCCAAGTGTGGAGCCCCCTGCCCCGCCGCCGGCACCGTCTGCGATTCCCACTGTGCCCCAGGTTCCGAGCGAGTCGCCTGCCGGTGCGACGCCTAAGCCCTCGCCCACTCCACCCCCTGCAAGTGGTTCTGGCGCCGGCGTGCCTTCTGTCGACGATGTGGCCGGCACCGCGGGGAACCCGGTCGGCCGCGTGAGGAGCACTGGGAACGAATCGGCATATCGGGCGGCTCCTTCGGTTCGCAACGATCGTGACCACCGGGCTTCCGTGCCCCAAGGCAGCCCCAATGCGGGAGAAGGCAACGAAGCCTCCGGCGCGATCGGCGCCCGGGCCCGCGCTCCACTCTCGATTACTGACGCTGAGGTGGCTGCCTTACGACGATGGCTCGCTCGAATCTGGCCTGCGATTTCACTTGGCGGCGACGGAGCTGGTCGAGGCTGGGTAGCCGCGGTGATGGAAGGAGCTCTGTTTCGCCTGGCCGTAGACAGCATCTCTCGATTGCCGTCTTTGGTCCCTTCGGTTGCGCAGGTGGCGGGCGACATCCCGTTTGCCGGGCCCTTTCGGACGGCTGACCCCCCGCAGTCCGCTCTCCCCAATTCTTCGCCGCCCGCCGAGGGGGAGAAAGTCGCCTATCTCGTCGCTCTCGCCGTGCTGCTGGCGCTGCTCGCGTTCACGATATGGAGGGAACTGCGCCCCGCGCTTCGAGCCGGCTTACGCTGATGGACTGACCGGTCTGCTTCAATCGGATCACCAGAGAAAGGAGGTGGTCCTATTTTGAGTCACATGCTTCAGGGGACTCTGGAGGTGCAGGGCCGCTAGGCGCCGCACTGTTGCCGCCCGGTGGAATCCAACCCGGGCACCGGCGAGCAGAGGGAGGCCGGACTTCGTCCCACCCGGCAGCGGTTCCCGCGCTCGTTCCAAGCACCTGACCGGGGCCGCCTTCGGGCGGCCCCGGTTTCGTAGGCGGGGACGAGTCACCGACGTCGAGTGAACGGTCCCGTGCGGCTAATCCACTTCGGCCGGTGCGTAGCGACTGTGGAGCATCAGGTCGTTGCCGTCCGGGTCGCGGAAGAAGGCCATGTGGCAGACGCCGGTGTCGAGCGTCTCGCCCGAGAACTCCACGCCCTTCCCCTCCAGCTCGGCGCGTGCGGCGGCGACGTCGTCGACGTGCAGCGCCGGGTGGGCGTTTCGCTGCGACTCGAACTCCATGCCGAATCGCTTCGGCTCCCAGATGCCGAAGCAGGTGTCGCCGACCCAGAACTCGAACCGCGCTCGGTCGTCGGGCCGCAGGCCGAGCGTCTCCACGTAGAAGCTGCGCGAGCGCTCCGCATCCTGCGATGGGATGCCGACGAAGTCCAGCTTGCTGATCATCATCTACCTCCGGATCGATGGCGGCTTCCGCAAGGCTACGCGGAGGTCTATGTCGCATGTCACGCCGGTTCACCAGGCGTGCCTGGCAGAATGGCCCGTCGTGGCCGTCGACGCTGCCCCTTCGACTCGCGCGGGCGAGGCCCCGGCGTCTGAGCACGTCGACGTCCTGATCGTGGGCGCCGGCCTCTCCGGCATCGGCGCCGCCTGGCACCTGCAGGACAGGCACCCGGACAGGAGCTATGCGATCCTCGAGGCCCGCGGGGACCTGGGAGGGACGTGGGACCTGTTCCGCTATCCAGGCATCCGCTCGGACTCCGACATGCACACGCTCGGCTACCGGTTCCGGCCCTGGACCGCGGACAAATCGATCACCGACGGCGCCTCGATCCTCGAGTACGTGCGCGAGACGGCCAATGACCACGGGATCGAAGAGAAGATCCGCTACCACCATCGGGTCGTCCGCGCCGAGTGGTCGACGGCCGACTCGCGCTGGGCCGTCGAGGTAGACCGCTCCGGCAGCGACGAGCCGGTGCGGATGACCTGCGACTTCCTCTGGACGTGCACCGGCTACTACCGCTACGACGAGGGCTTCACGCCTGAGTTCGAGGGCCGGGAGCGCTTTGCCGGCACGATCGTCCATCCCCAGCACTGGCCCGAGGACCTCGACTACGCCGACAAGCGGGTGGTGGTGATCGGCAGCGGCGCGACCGCCGTGACGCTGGTGCCTTCGATGGCGAAGGAGGCCGAGCACGTGACGATGCTGCAGCGCTCCCCCAGCTACATCGTCTCGCTGCCGGCCGAAGACCCGATCGTCAACGGCCTGCGCAGGCTGCGGCTTCCGAGCCGGGCCGTCTACTCGATCGTCCGTTGGAAGAACGTCCTGCTGCAAACCGCCGTCTATCAACTCGCCCGCCGCCGGCCCGGCGCGGTGAAGCGGCTCGTCAGGCGAGGATTGGAAAGGGCGCTGCCGGCGGACTTCGACATCGACACTCACTTCGAGCCGAAGTACGACCCCTGGGACCAGCGCCTCTGCCTGGTCCCCGACGGCGACCTGTTCGAGGCGATCTCCGACGGCAGCGCTTCGATCGTCACCGACCGGATCGAGGCTTTCACCGAGGGCGGGATCGCGCTCGAATCGGGTGCCGAGCTGGAGGCGGACGTGATCGTCACCGCGACCGGGCTGAACCTGCTCTTCCTTGGCGGAATGGAGCTGACCGTGGACGGGGAGGAGGTCGACCTGCCGCGGACGATGACCTACAAGGGGATGATGATCAGCGGCGTCCCCAATTTCGCCTTCACCGTCGGCTACACCAACGCCTCCTGGACCCTCAAGGCCGACCTCACCTCCGAGTACGTCTGCAGGCTGCTCTCCCACATGGACGCGCACGGCCATCGCCAGTGCGTCCCAGAGGTGTCCGACCCATCGATCGTCGAGCAGCCGCTGCTCGACTTCACCTCCGGCTACGTGCTGCGCTCGCTCGACCAGTTCCCGAAACAGGGCTCGAAGGTGCCGTGGCGACTGCGGCAGAACTACGTCTTCGACCTGCAGACGATCAGGCGCGGCGCGATCGACGACGGCACGATGCGGTTCTCCAGCCCCGCGCCGCAGGGGCGGCCGGCGGAGATGGCCGCTGCCTGAGCAGCCGCCCGCTACCAGCGGGCGTCGTGCTCCTCCATCACGCCGAGTCCCTCGGCCAGCGGAACGCCTTCCAGCGAGCCCGAGAAGCTGCCGAAGGAGTGGCGGTAGCGAGAACGGACGATCAGCATGTTCTCGTTGCGGGATCGCTCGCACTCAGCCGCGAAGCTCAGCGCGGCGCCGTCGGCGAACTCGATTCCGGCCGTGCCTTGAAAGGAGACAGGCGGCGGCTCGAATGGCTCGCCGTCGATCCAGATCGCCCGCTCGCTGCCCTGTGGCGGGTCGTTGATCCCCTCCACCAGGTTCCAGGCGAGCGACCGGCCGTCCGCGGCGCGGCCGACGCCCGCCGACCAGAGCCAGCTCGTGTGGTGCCGGTGATAGCCCGCAGACTGGTCGTCGACTGCCAGGGCATCGACGTCCCAGCGGCGGCCGCCAGCTTCGATCGTGCCTCGCACCGGCACGCCGGCTCGCTTTCGGGTCCAGCCCCAGCCGGATCCGCTCGGGCAGATCGATTCGACCGCGGAAGCCTCGCCGAGGCGCAGTCTGGCCCGCAGCCCTCGCGCCTCGATCTCCAACCGTGACCCCTCCATCGTCACCTCGCGCGAGCCGGGGCGGAAACTGGTGTGCGCGAGCCGGCGCCCGCCGCGGCGGTCCCAGAGCACCCAGAACGACTGGCCCAGCGGGCCGACCTGCGCCCGCGCCGCGCACAGCATCACGTCGCTTCCGTAGACACCGATGTAGCGCCAGCGCTTGCGAGTCTGACCGTGCGCTCGCAGCGGCATCGGGCCGGGGGGCAGCGGGAGGTCCGGTCGATCCGGCCCCGGCCCGCGCCAGGGGAGTTGCTGGTCGAGTTGCATGCGCCGAGGCTACCCGCGCCGAGCGATGCTTCGCCCCCATCCGAACCGCCGCGGCGCGGGGAAAAAACACCCTGCCTTCCCGACAGTCCCCGCCTAAGCGGCTCTAGGGGAAGCTCTCGAGGCGCTCCGCGAGCCGGTTCATGCCGCGCCCGCGGGCGGCCTCGGCGGCTGCCGCCCAGTCGGTAGGGCGGTCCGGGGGGCGATCGCCGCCGGCGTCGCGCAGCGTCGCGATGTCCTTGAATGCGAGCAGCTCCTCGCGGGCGTCGATTAGGGCGCCGCGCAGTGCCGGGCGGCGCTCGCGGATCGCGTTGTCGAGGGTCGTCTCCAGCGTTCCGTGGCGGCGCAGCAGCTCCGCCGCCGTCTTCGGGCCGACGCCCTTCGCCCCGGGAAGCCCGTCGGAGGGGTCGCCGCGCAGGGCGATGAAGTCGGGCACCTGCTCGGGGTCGACGCCGTAGCGCTTTCGCACCCCCTCGGGGGTGACTTCTTCAGCGCCTTTGTTGCCGGTGCGCACGTAGAGAACCGTGACCCGCTCACCGGCGCACTGGTACATGTCGCGGTCGCCGGTCAGCAGCAGCGCCCGCCCGCCCGCCTCCGCCTCGCGGCCGGCGTAGGTGCCGAGCAGGTCGTCGGCCTCGAGCGAGTCGCTTACCGCGACGGTCCAGCCAAAGGCCTCGAAGAAGTCGCGGGCGTCGGCCCACTGCGGGGCGAGACCGTCGGGCATCTCGACCCGGTCGGCGTGGTAGGTCGGATACAGCTCGGTCCGGTATGAGGCGGCGTCGGGCCCGAAGCAGAGCACGACCGCCCGCGGCCGGTGCGCTTCGACCTCGCGCAGGATCAGGTTGGCGGCGCCGAGCAGCGCGTTGACCGGGTTGCCGTCCGGCCCCTTGATCGAGTCGGGCAGCGCGTAAAAGGCGCGGAATAGCATCGAGGGGGTGTCGACGACGAGCAGTGGCTGGGCCATCGTGCGACGATACCCCGGTGTTGAGGGTTCGCGCGGGCATGGTGGCGACGATGGCGACGGCCTTCCTGGCAGCAGCGGCCGTCCATGCGCCCCCCGTTGTGTATGCCATAGGTGAAGAAGGGGGGGCGCGTCAGCTCGCCGCGCGTCAACCCGCCGCGACGGTGAAGATCGAGCCGACCGGGTTCGACCCGGCGGTGGTCGTGGTCGGACCGGGCACGGAGGTGAAGTGGAGCAATCGCGACCTGCGACCGCGCCAGCTTCGCGGCGACTTCGACTCCCCCGCGATCGCCCCCGGACAGGCCTTCGAGCTTCGCTTTCGCGAGCCCGGCGTCTACGAGTACCGCGACCGTGACAATCCCCTGCTCACCGGCACGGTCATCGTCGCCGCCGGCTTCGTGCGCGGCAAACCGCATTACCCGAACCCGCCGGGGCCGCGCATCGTTACGCATCGCTGGCGGGTCAGCTTCCGACTCGACCTGATCGAGAGCTGGAAATACATGGACGGCAAGTTCCTCTCCTTCCAGGGGCCCTGCAACGCCCAGGTCGGCAGGGGCAGCCGGATCGTGACCCTCAACGCCTCGTTCCCAGACGTCATCTACCGCCGCGTCGGCCGGCTCGAGGTCCTCTCCGGAAAGTCGACCCCGTACCGCATCCAGCGCTATCGCGAGACGATCGACTCCAAGAGCTCCGATCCCAGCGGCGGTCGCTATGTGGATTGCGGTGACGGTTCGCAGGACCCCCCGCCCGATGTCGAGCAGAAATGCAACCACGACTTCGCGGGGACGCGGGTACGGGCGGAACTCGGGTGGTCGCCGAGGATCGGCCAGGGGCGCTTCCAATGGCCGCACACTTACCTCGGGCGCTCACCGAAAGACGGCAACTGCGGCCACAGCCTCCTTGCCGGTCACCTGGTCGGTCTCGATGTCGACCTCCTGCCCTGGGACCCCGGGGCCGGGGCGGAGCTGCTCTACGACCATGGCCGGACCAGCCCGGCGACCAGCGGGGAGACGCGAGCCCTGCGCGAGGGGCGCCGGGTCACGATCGAGCGCTCGTTCGAGCTCCAGTGGACCGCCGACTGCTGCCTCGAGTGGAACGAGCCGGACAAGCCCGGCACCTACGTACGAGTTGGTGCCCGCCACGAAGCCCGCGGCCGGGTCACCATCCGCTTCACGCCCCGCTGAACGCCGCAGCCGACTTCGACCCCACTATGGGTGGGTCGAAGTCGGCTGCGCGAGCCGGGGGCGGCGGTCCACTAGGTTTGGGCGCTCGTGAACCACAGCGCTCTCCACATCGAGGACCTGGTCAAGCGCTACGCGACGGGCGTCGAGGCGCTGCGCGGCGTCTCGCTGGACATCGCGCCCGGTGAGCTGTTCGGCCTGCTGGGGCCGAACGGAGCCGGCAAGTCGACCCTGATCCACTGCACGGCCGGCCTCGCGCAGCCGACCTCGGGCGCGATCCGGGTCTTCGGCCACGACGCGATCGACGATTACGCCGAGGCGCGTCAGGCGGTCGGTTTGGCCCCGCAAGAGCCAAATTTGGACTGGTTCCTCACCGTCGAGGAGACGCTCGACTACCACGCCGGCTACTTCGGCATGCCGAAGCGCGAGCGCCGCGAGCGCTCCAAGGAGCTGCTGGAGACCTTCTCGCTGACCGAGAAGGCCGACGAACGGACCCGCACCCTCTCGGGCGGGATGAAACGGCGGCTGATCCTCGCCCGGGCGATGATGCACCGGCCCCGCCTCCTGATCCTCGACGAGCCGACCGCCGGCGTCGACGTCGAGCTCCGCCTGGAGCTGTGGCACTACGTGCAGCGGATCAACCAGGAGGGGACGACGATCCTGCTCACCACGCACTACCTGGAGGAGGCCGAGCAGCTCTGCGACCGGATCGCCTTCATCGCCGACGGCCAGATCGTCGGCCTGGGGACCAGCCCGGAACTCGCCGACAGCTACGGCGTCGCCACCCTCGAGGACGCCTACCTGGCCCTGGTCGGACGCAAGGAGCTGTCGCGCTCCCATGTGGAGGTGAGCGCATGAGGCGTCGGCGTGCCTTATTCGGCTCTACCCCGAAAAAAGGGCCCAGGTGAGCACCGCCCAGATCCGGCTCTTCACGCTGTGGCGCCGCGAGGCCAACCGCTTCATGAAGATCAAAAAGCAGACCATCGGCGCGCCGATGCTGGAAACCTTCCTCTACATCTCGGTCTTCGGCGCGGCGCTCGGCTCGCGGGTCGGCGAACTGCACGGGATCGACTACGTCGTTTTCGTCATCCCCGGCCTGATCATGATGGCCTGGTCGATCAACGCCTTCTCCAACAACTCCTCCTCGATCCTCCAACAGAAGTTCCAGGGCGCGATCCAGGACCAGCTCTCCTCGCCGGCCTCGCCGCTGGAGCTGCTGCTCGCCTTCTCCTTCGGCGGCTTCATGCGCGGCCTGATCGTCGCCGCCCTCACCTTCGTCGCCTCCTCTTTCCTGGTCGACCTCCCGGTCGAGCACTTCCTCGTCCTGATCCCGGCGCTCTTCCTGGTCGGCTTCTTCTTCTCGCTGCTCGGTGTGCTGATCGGCGTCCGTGCCGAACAGTTCGACGACGTCGCCTTCGCCCAGACCTTCGTCCTGCAGCCCCTGATCTTCCTCGGCGGCGTCTTCTACTCGGCTTCGCTGCTGCCGGAGCCGTTCCAGACGCTCACCCACTTCAACCCGATCTACTACATGATCAACCTGGTCCGCTACGGCTTCCTCGGCTACAGCGAGGCGAGCGTCGCCCTCTCGCTGTTCGCCCTCACGGCGGCGACGGCGGCCCTCTTCGCCGTCAACCTCCGCCTCTTCGCCCGCGGCTACCGGCTGCGCGCATAGTCGGTTCCGGTGTGCCTTTTGTACCTATGGGGGACATAAGGCACACCGGAAGCGAGGTGCTCGATTCGCCGAGCGGCAAGGTCTGCGATCTTGATTGGAGCGAACCGACCCATTAGGTTCCCGTGTTCTCGATTCGCCTACGACCGCTGCGCCGCCGGGCGGCGCGGAAAGGAAGCTCCGTGACCCGACACATCCGTCGCCGCGGCGTCGCCCTCCTGATCGCAGGAGCGGCTGCCCTGGTTCTGCTCTCTGCCTTCGGTTCGGCCTTCGCCGGTGCCGCGACCCTCTATATGAAAGCCGACAAAAAAGGGCTGCGCTTCGTCGCTCCCAAAACGATCGTTGCCGGCGAAGACCTGAAAGTCTTCAACCAGTCCGACCCGAAAAAAGTCGGACCGCACACCGTCTCTCTGGTGACCAAAGGCTCGCTTCCCAAGACTCCCAAAGCGCGCAAACTCTGCTTCGCCAAAGGCCACATCTGCCGGTCGATCGCCCAATGGCACGGCGTCAAAGGCAATGGCCCGGTCAAAGAGAACCCGGCCGAGGCCGGCCTTGTTGGTTGGGACACGCTCGGCAGCGCCAGCAAGAAGGGCGACTCTTGGTTTACCGGTAACAAAGCGGGAACCTCGTTCACCCAGCCGGTGACCGCCGACGTCACGGCAGGCCCGACGCGCATCTATTACCTCTGTGCGATCCACCCGTGGATGCAGGGCTCCAGCGAGGTCGTCCCGCCCGTCTCTGTCCCGGTCGGTTAGCGACGCCTGGTTCGACTCCATCCGAACCCCGCCTGGGGCGCCGAGCGTTCCTCGGCGCCCTGGGCGGCGGCGCGCTGGCCGCACTGCTGCCCTTCCGGAGCGGCTCCAGCGGTGCGGCTCCCGTCGCAGTGCCGCCGCGCCACGGCAACGGCGCCGCCGTTCCCCTGCGCCGGCGCCCCGGGCCCGTGCCTTTCCGGGCGAACCTCCCGATCCCCGAAGAGCTGACTGGCGCCCGCCTCAGCATCCCGATCCGCGAGGCCGACATCCAGATCCTGCCCGGGGCCAAGACGACGATGTGGACCTACGGGGGCACCTTCCCGGGGCCGACGATCAGGCGACCTGCCGGGCACCGCACCGAGGTCACCTTCCACCACCGGCTTCCCCGTGAGGCCGGCGAGCTGACCGTCCACTTGCACGGCGGCCACAACCGCAGCCGGTTCGACGGCCAGCCCGGCGGGTTGACTCGCTCCCAACCCCGCTCCTTCTACTGCGATATCCCCGACGGGCTCTCGTCGCTGAAGTCGGGCAACGACCTCCTGATCGAGCCGGGCGCCAGCAGGACCTACGTCTACGACCTGATCGAGGACGGGCGGCCCGAGCGTGCCGCCTTCCAGTGGTACCACGACCACCGCCTCGACCGAACCCGGATCAACATCTGGCGCGGCCTCGCCGGGATGTGGATCGTCGACGACGAGTTGGATCGCTCGTTGCCGCTGCCCTCCGGCGAGCGCGACATCCCGCTGATGATCGCCGACCGCAGCTTCGAGCGCCATAACCAGCTCGCCGATCCGTTCGTCGGCTTGCGCCCTCCGGCCGATGGGGTGGCCGGTCACCGCGTCCTCGTCAACGGCGCCTACATGCCGCACCACAGGGTCGCGCCGCGCCGCTACCGGCTGAGGCTGCTCAACGTCTCGGGCTTTCGCCCCTACAACCTGCATCTCTCCAATGGCGCGCCGTTAGTCCAAATCGCCACCGACAGCGGCCTGATGCCGAAGCCGGTGCGGCGCCGGGAGATCCTGCTCGGCCCCGGCGAGCGAGCCGAGGTCGTCGTCGACTTCGCCGGGGAGGGCGGCCAGTCGATCGAGCTGCGCAGCGGCCCTCGTCGGGACCGCCGCGCTGCCCCCGGTGCGAGGCCGTACGCGGGCGCCCTGATGCAGTTCCGGGTCGCCCCCGGCCGCGCCACCGATCGCACCCGCGTGCCGCGCTCTCTGCGCCCGCTCCCGACCTGGGCGAAACGAGCCTCGCGGGAGCCCGACCGCACCTGGACGATCTCCGTCGGCGGCCTCTTCAAGACCACCTGGCTGCTCAACGGTCGTCGCTTCAACCCCGCCCGGGCCGACGCGCAGCCGGTCCTGAACACGACCGAGACCTGGGAGATCTTCAACCGCTCCAACGTCGCCCACCTGATGCACATGCACCACACCGACTGGTACCTGCTGGCCCGCGACGGCAGGCCGCCGCCGCCCTGGGAGGACTGCCTCAAGGACACCTTCTTCGTCTATCCCGGCGAAAGGATCCTCGTCGCCGGCCACTTCGCCGACTACACGGGCAAGTTCGCGATCCACTGTCACATGCTCGACCACGAGGACCATGGCCTGATGTCGCAGTTCGAGGTCGTGCGGCGGTAGCGCCCTCGGTTCGCACGGGGCCAAATTCGCTCGACGTGCGGCCGGCCGGCGAATTCTCAGGCGGACGCGTAGCGAAGCCCGCCGCGATCGCCATCGTCGGGGTCCAGAGGCATCGCGGTCGACCTGAGGGCGAGGATGACCAGATCGTCGCGGAGCGCGCCGCCCCCGCGCGAGACGGCGTCGCGCCGCAGGCGCTCGGTCAGCTCGGTCAGCTCGCGGTCGGCGAGGCCGTGCGCCATCTCGGCCAGCGTGCCGGGCTCGCAGTGCGCGTCCACCGGGCCCGCCTCGAGCCAGCCATCGGTGTAGAGGACCAGCGTGTCGCCGGGCTCGACGGTGAGGTCGTGGCATGCCACCTCCGCTTCGGCCAGGGCGCCGAGCATCGAGCCGCCGCCGAGCTGGACGGGTCGTTCCCGCTTGATGTGGATCGCCGCCGGGTGGCCGGCGGCGGCGAGGCTCGCGTCCCAGCCCTCGCCCTTGCGCCTCATCCGGATCAGCAGTGCGGTCGCGAAGTCGTTGAGGCTGGTGCCCTCGCGCAGCAGCTCGTTGACCCGTCCCAGCACTTCGCCGGGCTCGTCGATCTCACGGGTCAGTCCCCGCACGGAGTGGCGCAGGGCGACCGAGACCCCCGCGGCCGAGCTGCCCTTCCCGGCGACGTCACCGATCAGGATCCAGCAGCCGTCCTCGGTGGGGAGGACGTCGTAGAGATCGCCACCGACCTCGATTCCCTCCCCGGCCGCCTCGAAGACCACCGAGATGTCGAGGCCGGGCACCTCGGCGGGCCTGGGCGGGCGCAGGCCTCGCTGCAGGTTGTCGGCGATCCGGTCGCGCTCGCGGTAGAGACGGGCGTTGTCGAGGGCCAGGGCGGCGCGATCGCCGAGCTCCGAGAGCAGCTCGAGGTCGTCGCTGTCGTAGCGCAGGTTGGAGTGGGCGTGGAGGAAGGAGATGGAGCCGAGGGTGCGACCCCGAGCGGCGAGGGGCACGACGGCCGCGGACTTGTAGCCGGCATCTGCCATCAGGCGACGGTGATCATCGTTCTGCGCCACCTGCTCGACCGTCTCTGGGGCGGTTAGGTCGGGCCACGCCATCGGGCGCCCGGCGTGCAGGACCTGCGCAACCGGGTGTGCGCCGGCCGGGTCCAGCGGCGATCGGCGCCGTATCTCTTCCAGGCGCGCAGCCGCCTCGGGGTCGGCGCCGGCCACGACGCTGTCGCCGATCCGTCCGTCCGCTCGGACGAAGTCGATCACGCAGAGCTCGGCCAGCTCGGGCACCGCCGCCTCGACGATCGTGCGGGCCGTCTCCATCAGGTCGAGAGACGTGTCGAGGGCGCCGGTGGCCGCGAGGAGGAACTCCTGCGCACGCCGCCGACGGCGCTCGGCAGTGATGTCCCTGGCGACGACCGAGGCTCCCACGATCCCGAGCACCGGGTGTTCGATCGGCGAGATGGTGAGGGAGACGTCGATGCGGGCGCCGTCCTTGCGGATCCGTTCAGTCTCGTAGGTTTCGAGCCGTTCGCCGGCGCGCACGCACTCGAGGATCTGCTGCTCCTCGTTGCGGTGGTCGTCCGGGATCAGGAAGGAGATGTGGCGGCCCATCGCCTCCTCCTCGCTGTAGCCGTAGAGGGCTTCCGCCGCCCGGTTCCAGGAGGTGACGAGGCCCTCCAGGTCCTTGCTGAGGACGGCGTCCTGCGTGCCGCGGACCACCTCCGCGAGATGGTGGCGGGTGCGCTCCACCTCGGCTCGCTCGCTCACGTCGCGCAGGAAGCCGGTGAAGAGCGGCGGCTCGGAGCCGGCGATCCTCGTCACCGTCAGCTCCACTGGGATCAGCGAGCCGTCGCTGCATCTGCCGGGGAGTTCGATCCGCCGGTCTATCACCACGTTGCGCCCCGTCTCGAGGTAGCGCTGCAGGCCCTGGTGGTGCCGCTCGCGAAGGTCCTCGGGAATGATCAGCTCGGCCAGCTCCTGTCCGAGGGCGTCGTCGCGGCGGTATCCGAACAGTCGCTCCGCCGCCTCGTTGAACTCGACGACGCGGCCGCGGTGGTCCATGCCGACGATGCAGTCCAGCGAAGAGGTCAGGACCGCGGATTTGAACTCCTCGCTCGCTTTCGTGGTCGCTTCGGCGCGGCGACGGTTGATGAACGTCGCCAGCTGATCGGTGAAGCCGGCGAGCAGGTCTTCCAGCTCGTCGGACAGCGAGACGAACGACTCGGTGTGGAACTCGGCGATCGCGAGGACCTCTTGCGGGGAGCCGATCGGCACGGGGATCGCCAGCGCCGCTTTCAGGCCGACCTCGGCCGACGCGGCACGGCGCGGGAAGTTCGGATCCTCGGTTACGTTGGGGCTCCAGGTGATCTCACCCCGCTCCCAGGCGCGTCCCGGCAGGCCGACCCCGCGCTCGAAGGACAGCTCGCGGCTCAGCCGCCAGAGTGGCTCGGCGTCGACCTCGGGGCTGCTCCAGGCGGCCACGAACCGCAGCTGCGGCGCGTCCCCTTGGACCTCCCACAGAGCGCCGGCCTCCCAGCGCAGCAGGCCGGCCACCGTCGAGATGAAACCGGAGGCGACCCCGTCGAGCGAGTCGCCCTCGAGCAATTGCGCGGCGAGGGCGCGCTGGCACTGTAGATAACGTCGGAGCTCAACCTCCTGCCGTTGCTCCACCCCTCAAAAGTTACTTCAGTCGTCTCGCCGCACTTCGTCACTGACCCATTGCAGGTAGCCCCTGCTGCCGGCGACGATCGGCGTCGCCACGATCTCGGGCTCCTCATAAGAGTGCGCCTCGCGGATCGCCGCCTCGATCTCGGGGTAGCGGTCCGCCGCGGTCTTAGCCAGGCACTGCCACTCCTCGGCCTCCTCGACGACACCCTGCCAGCGGTAGCGGCTGGCGATCGGGCCAAGTATCTGGACGCAGGCGGCGAGGCGGCTGTCGACGAGTGCCGCCGCGATCCGCCGAGCCTCCTCCTCGGAGCCGACGGTAGTCAGCACCTGCAGATACTCAGCCATCTCGCTCAGGATAGGTGGCACCCGTTGCCGTCGACATCCGCTTCGGTTCTTGCCGGGTAGCACCTCTAGGTCCTATCCCGGTAGGGGTGGAACGTCTTGTACTTTTTCTGCGGCGACGCCGGCGGACAGCCAACATCTGCTTTCAGAAAAAGTTAAGTGGAACCCCTACCGGGATAGGACCTAACGGCTAGTCCTATCCCGGATCGGCAACGAGCACCTCACCGTCGGCGTCGGGCGCGACCAGGATCGCCCCCTCGCCGCTCGCGTAAGCCTCCTCGCCGTGGTAGACGACGTCCATGCCGACCGCCTCGTCGTGTTCGCTCGCCCGCAGCGGCATCACCGCCCCGACCAGCTTCAGCAGCACGAAGGTCGCGACGAACGCGTAGGCGGGCGTGACCGCCGCGGCCACCGCCTGCGACCAGAACTGGCCGGCGTCGCCGTAGAAGAGGCCGTCTGCGACGCCGTTCCAACCGATCTGGGCGACGAGGCCGAGGAAGAGGATGCCGGTGAAGCCGGCGATCCCGTGGGCGGCGAGGACGTCGAGCGTCTCGTCGACCCGCGTCCGCGGGCGCCAGACGATCACGGCGTAGCAGGGCACGGCGCCGAGGAAGCCGAGCACCATCGCCCAGCCCGGGCTGATGAAGCCGCCGGCCGGGGTGATCAGCACGCAGCCGACGATGATCGCGGTCGCGGCGCCGACCGCCGTCACCCGCCTGCCCCGGATCAGGTCGAGCACGAACCAGGTGAGCAGCGCGCAGGCCGGCGTCAGCAGGGTGTTGACGAAGGCGAGCACGCTCGAGTTGCCGGTCGAGACGCCGCTGCCGCCGTTGAAGCCGAACCAGCCGAACCACAGCAGGCCGGCGCCGATCAGCACGTAGACGGCGTTGTGGGGGAGGAGCGCCTGGCGCCCGTAGTCTTTCCGCGCCCCGACGACCAGCGCCGCAGCCAGCGCCGCGAAGCCGGAGCCCATCTCGACCGGGATGCCGCCGGCGAAGTCGAGCGCTCCCTGCTCGGCCAGCCAGCCGCCGCCGAACGCCCAGTGGGCGAGCACCGCGTAGACCAGGACCGACCAGAGGGCGGCGAAGACCATCCAGGCGCCGAAGCGCATCCGCTCGACCACGGCACCGGAGATCAGCGCCACGGTGATGATGCAGAAGGTTCCCTGGAAGGCCATGAAGACGAGGTGGGGGATCGTCCCTTCGCCGCGCGGCTCGAAGTCGACCCCGTTCAACGCCACGTGGCCGAGGCCGCCGATAAGTGCCCCTTCGCCGTCGAAGGCGAGCGAGTAGCCGATCAATGCCCAGGTGACGCCGGCGATCGCCATCGCGGAGACGCACATCATGAAGGTGTTGAGCGTGTTCTTCGCCCGCACCAGCCCCGCGTAGAAGACGCCGAGCCCGATCGTCATCAGCAGGACGAGCGCCGTCGAGGTCAGCATCCAGGCGGTGTCGCCCGTGTCGACCTGGGCGAGGAGGAGAATCGAGTCCAGAGCGCCCATCATTTCTTCACCACCGGGGTGACGGCGGCTTCGTCGGACTCGCCGGTGCGGATCCGGACCGCCTGCTCGAGCGGCAGGACGAAGATCTTGCCGTCGCCGACCTCACCGGTCCGCGCCCCGTCACAGAGCGCCTGGACGGTCGTCTCGACGAAGGAGTCGGAGACCGCGACCTCGAAGCGGACCTTGTCGAAGAGCGCCATCTTCACGGTCGTGCCGCGGTAGGTCTCGACCCGCTCGAGCTCGCCCCCGTGGCCCTCGACGCGGCTGATCGACACCCCGCGAACCTCGGCCCGGTAGAGCGCTTCCAGTACGTCGTTCGCCTTCTCGGGGCGCACGATCCCGATCACCAGTTTCAAGGCCTCCCCTTCCCGTCTACGAAGCTAGAGCGGGGTGAGCCTAACGATCTTTGCCGCGTGCCGTCGGCGAGATCGCGTTGCGGAGGGGGTCAGCGCTCGCAGCCGCGGGCAGTGTCGAGCCCCGCGCCGCCCCGGCAGCGGTCGAAGCCGCGGCCGCCGCGCAGCCGGTCATTGCCGGCGTTGCCTTTGAGGACGTCCGTGCCGGGGTTGCCGGCCAGCAGGTCGGGGCCGCCACGGCCGAGAAGGCGGTCGGCGCCATCGCCGCCGAAGACGCGATCGGCGGCCCGGCCGCCGTTGACGCGATCGTTGCCGCGGCCCGCGCAGATCAGGTCGCGCCCGGCGAGGCCGGTGATGGTGTCGGCGCCGCCGAGCCCGGCTATCACGTCGGGCCCACCCGTGCCGACGAGCTGATCAGCTCCCGGCGTCCCGGTCCGCGTCGCCGGCACGCCCCGGCAGGTCGACGTGCGCGGTGGCGCGTCGACTTTGGTCGTCGAGGTCGCGGTGTCGTTAAGCGGGAGCGGATCGGTCTCGACGCTGTCCACCGATGCCGTGTTCTCGATCGTGCCCGCTTTGGTCGGGCGCACCTGCACGGTCACCGTGGCCGTGTTGCCTTTGCTGGGGTCGGCACTGAGGTTGCCGACGTTGCAGGTGACCCGTTTGCCTTTGCGGTCGCAACTGCCGCTGCTCGCAGTGGCCGAGATGAAGCGGCTGTGGCTCGGCAGGCGATCGGTGACGGTGACGCCCGTAGCGTCCTGCGGTCCCTGATTCGTGACGACGATCGTGTAGGTCAGGGTCGCGTCGACCGTGACCGGATCGGGATTGTCGGTCTTGGTCACCGCGAGGTCCGCGATGTCGCCTGGAGCGGTCTGCGCCGGCGAGGCGACCAGCAGCGCAGCCATGAACGCAGCCAGGGCCAGGAGCGTGCTGGGCCAGAGGCCGCGCGTGTACGGCGAGCTCCTCCGCATGAGGGGTGATTTCCCCCGATTCCGGCCGTCAAACATCTCTCCCGTGGGCCTTGGACGTCTGTCTATAGGCAGACCGACTCTCCTCGGTCTGCCTAGATCTGTGAGACCGACGAAGGGCCGCTCGGGCAGCGGCGGGAGAAGCGGAAAGCGCTACTCGCCGATCAGCTCGACCCGGTAGCCGTCCGGGTCGCGACACCAGATTGATCGAGCCCTATTCCCGTTCTTCTTCCTCGTCCAAGCTCTCCGGGTACCGGGCTTCGGCACGCGCAAGCTTCTTCGGCCCGTAGAGATGACGAGCCCACCAGGACTCGGGTCGCGCCAACCTGAAGGCCGCGATCCACCAGACGAAGCCCACCGTGCTGAAGCCCAGGTCGAACAGACGCCACTGACCCTTCACCGCCGTGACCGTTGCTGGCCCGATCACCACGACAACCCACAGCCCGATTCCATAGGCGATCGCGACCCCCGTCGATACCGCGAGCAGCTCCACAGAGGCAGTATCGCCGTTGGCGAAGACTTGACCCGAAGTGGCGGCAGCGGGCCTCCGTCCCCAATAATCTCAATACGGTACCCGTCCGGGTCGCGCACGAAGGCGATGCGGTGGCCCTCGCTGCGGCCGCCGGGGCGGTAGGGCGGCTTCTCGGGTTCGATTCCCGCCGAGGCGAGCCGTTCGAGCGTGCCGTCGAGATCGTCGACGAGGAGCGCGATGTGGTTGTAGCCGCTGCCGAGCTCGTAGGAGTCGACGCCGTGGTTGTAGGTCAGCTCCAGGCGCGGATCCTCGCCCGGCAGCCCCATGAAGACGTTGATCGCCTCGTCGCCGATCGGCATCCGGCGCCGCTCCTCGAAGCCGAGTTTCTCGTAGAAGGCGACGGAGCGGTCGATGTCGCCGATCCGGTAGCAGGTGTGTAGGAAGCTCGGCATATGCGGGATCGGGGAAAGGCTACCGGCCGAGATCCGTGCCTGGAGCGGATTTCGCGTCCTGGCGCCGGGTACTGTCCTTACGTGAGCCCGAAGCAGGTCAAGACGGCGACGGTCCACGGCCGCTCCGTCACCTACGTCGAAGCCGGCGAGGGCCCTGTCCTGCTGCTGGTCCACGGGATGGCCGGCAACTGCGAGAACTGGCGCGAGGTCGTCGAGCCGCTGGCCCGGAATCACACCGTGATCGCCCCCGACTTCCCCGGGCACGGGGCTTCGGCGCCGGGCGGCGGCGACTACTCGATCGGCGGTCTGGCAACCGGCCTTCGCGACCTGCTTCTGGCGCTGGGGCACGAGCACGCCACGATCGTCGGCCACTCGCTGGGCGGCGGCGTCGCGATGCAGCTCGCCTACCAGTTCCCCGAGATGGTCGAGCGCCTGGTGCTGGTCTCCAGTGGCGGCCTCGGTCCCGAGGTCAGCCCGGTGCTGCGCGCCGCGGCGCTTCCCGGCGCCGACCTCTTCATCTCGGCCACCGCTGGCGTCGGCAGGCGGGTCGGCTCGGCGCTCGGTCGCGGGCTGTCGGCTGTCGGGCTGCGCCCCAGCGCCGACGTCGCCGAGGTGGCGCGCGGGTATGCCTCACTGGAGGACCCGCAGCGCCGCGCCGCCTTCCTCGGGACGCTGCACGCGGTGGTCGGGACACGCGGGCAGCGGGTCGACGCCCGCGACCGACTCCACATGGCCGAGGTGGTCCCCGTGCTGATCGTCTGGGGCGCCCGCGACTCGATCATCCCCGTCCGCCACGGCGAAGACGCACATGAGGCGATCCCCGGCAGTCGCCTGCAGGTCTTCGAGGACGTCGGCCACCTGCCGCAGCTGGAGGCGCCGGGCCGCTTCATTGCCGCGCTCGAAAGCTTCCTCGGCGAGACCGAGCCGGCTCGCTTCGACCGCGACGAGTGGCGCGCGCGGTTCCAGGCAGCCTGATCCGACCAGCTAGCTTGGGATGATGGCTCGTCCCGAGCTCGTCCAGATAGCGCCGCAGGCGATCGAGCGGTACCGGCCGCTGCTCGCCGCGGAGTTCGCGCGCATCGAGCTGATGGCGGAGCGGGCGCGACGAGAGTTCGCCGGCCGGGCGATCTGGCAGGTCAGCTCCACCGCTCGTGGCGGCGGCGTGGCCGAGCTCCTCCGCTCGCTGCTCCCCTACGCGCGCGGCGCGGGCGTCGACACGCGCTGGCTCGTGCTGCGCGAGGGACTCGATTTCTTCAAAGTCACCAAGCGCCTCCACAACTACCTGCACGACGACCCCGGCGACGGCGGCCCGCTCGGCGAGGACGAGCGGCTCGTCTATGAGGGCGCGCTGGCCTCCAGCGCCGTCGAGCTGGGCCGCCTGCTCCAGGCCGACGACGTCGTCTACCTGCACGATCCGCAGACGGCGGGGCTCGTCCCCGCGATGAAGGCCCTGGGAGTGAAGGTCGTCTGGCGATGCCACATCGGGGTTGACGCCCCTGGCCGGCTGGTCCACGACGCCTGGGACTTCCTGCGGCCCTACGTCGTCGACGCCGACTCCTACGTGTTCTCCCGCCGCGAGTACGTCTGGGACGGCCTCGACGCCCGCAGGGCATGGGTGATGCCGCCGTCGATCGATGCCTTCACGCCCAAGAACCAGGATCTCGACCCGGCCCCCGTCGAGGCGATCCTGCGGGAGATCGGGTTGCTCGCCGACGGTCTGGTCCACCCGCCGGGGTTCGTGCGGGCCGACGGCACGCCGGGCAGGGTCGAGCGCCGGGCGGAGATCCTTCAGGACGAGCCGGTTCCGCTGGGGGCCAGGCTCGTCGCCCAGGTCTCCCGCTGGGACAGGCTCAAGGATCCGCGCGGCCTGCTCGACTGCTTCGAGCGGCACCTCGACGATCCGCAGGTCCATCTCGTCCTCGCCGGCCCGGCGACGACGGCGGTCGCCGACGATCCCGAGGGGGCGGCGGTCTACGGCGACGTGGCGGAGACCTGGCGTCGCCTGCCCGACGAGGCACGGCGGCGCGCTCACCTGGTCAGCCTCCCGATGGACGACCTCGACGAAAACGGGGCGATGGTCAACGCGCTGCAGCGGCGCGCCGACGTCCTCGTGCAGAAGAGCCTCGCCGAGGGCTTCGGCCTGGTCGTCGCCGAGGGGATGTGGAAGGCACGGGCGATGGTCGGCAGCAGGGTGGGGGGGATCCAGGACCAGATCGTCGACGGTGAGAGCGGTGTGCTGGTCGACGACCCGCGCGACCTGGAGGCCTTCGGCCGCGAGATCCGCGCCCTGCTCGATGATCGCGAGCGCGCCGCGAGGCTCGGCGAGGCGGCGCGCGCTCGCGTCCTGAAGCGTTTCCTCGCGATCGGCAGGCTGGCCGAATACGTCGAGCTGGTTGCCAGCCTGACCGACGGGGAGGGGAGCGGCTCGGCATAGGGCTCCCGCCCCCGGTCATGATGCCGCCGTGAACGAGACGAGGACCAGCGACTTGGTGAGGCGATACCGGGCGGCGCGTCGCGACCGCGACCTGGTCGTGGTTCAGGGCTTCCACGCCCTCAAGCACGCGCTCCGCTTCGGCGCGGAGCTGGTCGAGGTAATCGCTGCCGACCCCGACGAGCTGGAGCGACTCGCCTCCGACCTCGCGCCCGACCTGAGCGGCAGCTTCGGCGAGCGGGCCGCCCCCGTGAGCGAGGAGACGATCGCGGCGATCGTCCCACAGGGCCTCTACACCCGTGTGGTGGCGCTCGCCCGGCGCCCCCGCATGGACCTCGGTGCCATTCTCGGCGACCCGCGGCCGGCGCCGGTCGTCCTACTCGAGGAGCCCCGCAACATGGGCAACATGGGCGCCTGCGTGCGCGTTGCCGCGGCGGGTGAGGCGGCAGGCGTTCTCACCGTCGGCAGCAACGACCCCTGGTCTCCGGAGGCCGTCCAGGCCGCGGCCGGCCTGCATTTCGCGCTGCCGGTGGCGGGCGTGGCGACTTTGTTAGACATAGTGCGACAAAGGCGCCACAGCAACCGGCCGCTGGTGGCGATCGATCCCAAGGGGGAGGGGCTGCGACCTGCCGAGCTGCCGCCGCGCTCGATCCTCGCCTTCGGCACCGAGCGTCACGGGCTCAGCCCCGAGCTATTGGAGCACGCCGACCTGCGGCTCGGGATCCCGATGCGGGCCGGTGTCTCCAGCCTCAACCTCGCCACCACGGTCTCGGCTGTCCTCTTCGCCCAGCGCCTCGGCTGAGGGACGTGCCGCGGCTCAGGACGATATGCGTCCCTAATCGGCTAAAGGACGTGCCGCGGCTCACGGACGATATGCGTCCCTCAGCCGCGGCACGTCCCCCCGCAGTCCAGGTGGGGCGCGGCCTGCAACGCCGCTTGCAGGCCGCGCCCCGGATCAGGCCGTCGTGTCGCCCCTTCATACCTTGGAGGCGATGCGCGCCAAACCCGGCACGCCCCGCTGGTTGCTGCTCGCTGCCTCGATGCTGCTGGTCGCCCTCTGCCTTGCCGCGGTCGCCTCGGCCGAGACCCTGCACGAGAAACTCGAGAACACGCAGGGCAAGCTCGACGAGGTACGCGACAGCCAGAGCGCGCTGACCGCGACGATCGCCGAGCAGAACAGGGCGATCGACTCGATGCTGGGCGAAGTTTCGGTCCTGCGCCAACGCCAGCAGGCCGTCGAGTCCGAACTGGTCGCCAAGCAGGCGGAGCTCGACCGGGCGACCGCGAAGCTCGCCGCCGAGAAGCGCCGGCTGGCGCGGATCCGGGCGCGGCTGCAGCGGGCGCTCGGCGTGCTGCGAGAGCGGCTGGTGGCGATCTACGTGGCGGGCAGCCCCGACACGCTGAACGTCGTGCTCGACTCCGAGAGCTGGTCGGAGATGACCGCCCGCACCGACTACCTGAGCCGTGTCCAGGACTACGACAACGCCGTCGCCAGCCGGGTCAAAGGGCTGCGCGACCAGGCGAAGGCGGCGGTGCGGCGGATGGCCGCAATCCGCCTGCAGCTGGAGGAAGCCCGCGACGAGATCGCCGTCAAGGAGCGCGAAGTCGCGGCGGCGAAGGACGAGGCCGAGGCGCGCTTCGCCGACCTGAAGGCGGCGCAGGCCGAGCGGCAGCAGGCGCTCGACTCCCTGCAGTCCCGCGAAGCGGCGCTGAGCGACAACCTCGCCTCGATCTCCGAACAGATCGCCGGCGCCGGCGGCTCGGTGCCGACCACCGCGCCTGCTCCGCTCACCCCGGGACAGCAGGCCGAGTACATCTCCGAAAGCCAGGCCAGCGTCCCAAGCTCCGCACCGCCCGCGGTCGCGGCGGCGATCGAAGCCGCCAACTCGATCGCCTCCACTCCATATATATGGGGTGGCGGGCACGGCTCCTTCGAATCCTCCGGCTACGACTGCTCGGGCGCGGTCAGCTTCGCCCTGCACGGCGGCGGCTTCCTCGAAAGCCCGCTCGACTCGACCGGCCTCACCACCTGGGGCGAACCGGGGCCGGGACAGTGGATCACCGTCTACGGCAACTCCGGCCACGCCTGGATGACGATCGCCGGCCTCGCCTTCGACACCTCAGGCGGCGCCGGCCCCCGCTGGCACCCCTCGCCGGTGAGCTCCACCGAAGGCTTCATAGCCCGCCACCCGCCCGGCTACTGAGGGACGTGCCGCAGCTTAGATACCCATATGGTCCTCTAAGCTGCGGCACGTCCCGCTAGGCGGGGGTGCCGGCGGACTCCACCAACCGCCCTTCGCGCTGCCAGGTGCCGACGCCGCCGCGGGCGACGTGGACGACTGAGTCGAAGCCCTCGCGCTGGAGGATCGAGGCGGCGAGGCCGCTTCGTTTGCCGCCCTTGCAGATCGTCGCGATTGCGCGGTCGCGGGGCAGCTCGTCGAGTCGCTCGGGCAGGTCTCCGAAGGGGATGTGGAGGGAGCCGGGGATGTGTCCGGCGTCGAACTCGGTCACGCGACGGACATCGAGGACGAGCGGCGGCGCCGGTCCGTCGGGGGCGAGCGGCCCCGTCCCGTCGAGGCGCTCCGCCAGCTCCTTCGGCCCGACGGCCTCGATCCGCTCCACCGGACGCTCCTCCGCCCGCCAGGCGGACATGCCGCCGCCGAGGAAGCCGCGCGTTTTCAGGCCGACTGCTGCCAGTAGCTCGGCCGCGTGCAGCTCGTTGCCGTCGGAGGCGGCGACGATGACCAGCTCGGCGTTGGGAGGGACGACCTGGGCGACCTTGGTGGCGAAGCCAGTGTCGTAGGCGGAGGCGCTGATCGCGCCGGGGATGTGCGCCTCGTCGAACTGCTCGTTGGTGCGCGAGTCGACCGCCAGCGCGCCCTCGGCGATCGCCCCCTCGAAGCCGCGCGGCGCCAGCCGCGCCGGGGCACCGATCGCCTCGATCAGCGGCCCCCGGTTGAGGCTGACGATGTACTCGACGTTGGGCGGCCGCTCTCCCAGCGTCGAAACGGCGTTCTCGACGAACTCCTCCTCGTCGCCGAAGGCCAGCGCCCGGTTGTGGCGGCGCTCGAAACCGATCGTCGAGGAGGTCTTGAGGTCGATCCCAGAGCCCCCGCAGAGTGAGCCGCCGAGGTGCCCGGGCCAGACCTCGACCTCGTCGGGCAGGGCCAGCAGCCGCTCGTGCAGGGATCGGAAGATGTCGGCTGCCCCCTCGCGCGGCTCGATCGCCAGGTCGGGACGGGCGACGTCGCCGACGAAGAGCGAGTCGCCGCTCAGCACAGCGACCGGATCGCCACCGCGGCTCGGGTCGCGCAGCAGGAAGCAGGTGTGCTCGGGCCGGTGGCCGGGCGTGTGGACGGCCTCGATCGTCACCGCGTCGCCCAGCTCCAGCATCCAGCCGTCGGCGAACGGCTCGTGCTCGTACCGCGCCTCTGCCAGCTCGTAGACGTGGATCGTCGCGCCCGTCGCCCGCGCCAGCCGCCCGTGCCCGGAAACGTGGTCGGCGTGGTTGTGGGTCTCCAGCACGTGCTCGATCCGAACGCCGTGCAGGCGGCTCAACTGGAGGTAGGGGTCGATGTCCCACTGCGGGTCGACCACGGCGGCGACGCCAGATCCCGGGTCGCCGACCAGATACGACGCACAGCCGAGGTCCTCGTGGATGATCTGGCGGAAGAGCATGGGCGGCCGGTCCGGCTCCCTCTAAACGGTCCAGGGGCTACCGTTCGCTCAGGGTACGACATGTACCGGGACCGCATCCGACTTTTTCCCCACCCCAGTGTGGTGGATGTCGGAAGCGGCGAGGACAGCACGCGGAGGAGAAGAACGGATGAGCGGCAGCGAAGAGGCGACGACCCTGGAACGCGAGCTCGACGAGCTGCTCGGCGTCGAGCGCTTCGAGCCGCCGGCGGACTTCCGGGAGGCGGCGCTGCTCAGCGACCCGAGGATCTATGAGGAGGCGGCGGCCGACCCCGAGGCCTGGTGGCTGCGGCAGGCGCGCGAGCTGCTCGACTGGGTCGAGGAGCCGAGCCAGGGGCTCGACGAGTCCAATCCCCCCTTCTACAAGTGGTTCGCGGACGGGCGGCTGAACGCCTCCGCCAACTGCCTCGATCGCCATGTCGAAGCGGGTCGCGGCGACCGCGTCGCATATCGCTGGCGCGGCGAGGAGGGGGAGGAGCGCGACCTCACCTACGCCGAGCTGCTCGTCGACACCCAGCGCTTCGCCAACGCGCTGCGCGGCCGGGGCATCGGCAAGGGCGACGTGGTCGGCATCTACCTGCCGATGATCCCCCAGGTCGTCGTCGCGATGCTCGCTTGCGCCCGGATCGGCGCCGTCCACAACGTCGTCTTCGGCGGCTTCTCGGCGGAGGCGGTCCGCGAGCGGATGGAGTTCTCCGACGCCAAGGCGCTGGTCACCGTCGACGGCGCCCGCCGCAAGGGGACGACCGCGTCGGTCAAGGCGCGGGTCGACGAGGTCATGGCTGGGATCGGATCGATCGAGACGATCTTCGTCGTCCGCCACACCGGCGCCGAGTGCGAGATGCGCGAGGGACGCGACGTCTGGTTCGAGGAGGCGATGGCGGCGGCGTCGCCCGAGTGCCCACCGGAGCCGATGGGGGCCGAGGACCCGCTCTTCATCCTCTACACCTCCGGCTCGACCGCGAAGCCGAAGGGGATCCTCCACACCACCGGCGGCTACCTGACCGGCGTCGCCTGGACCCACCGCCACGTCTTCGACCTGAAGCCGGAGGAGGACGTCTACTGGTGCGCGGCCGACGTCGGCTGGGTCACCGGCCACTCCTACATCGTCTACGGGCCGCTCGCCAACGGCGCCACCAGCGTCATGTACGAGGGGGCGCCCGACTACCCGGGCAAGGACGTCTGGTGGGAGATCGTCGAGCGCTGCGGCGTCACCATCCTCTATACCGCGCCGACCGCGATCCGCGCCTGCATGAAGTGGGGGCCCGATCACCCCGAACGCCACGACCTCGGCTCGCTGCGTCTGCTCGGCTCGGTCGGCGAGCCGATCAACCCCAAGGCGTGGCTCTGGTACCACCAGGTGATCGGCGGCGGCCGCTGCCCGATAGTCGACACCTGGTGGCAGACCGAGACCGGCCACATCATGATCTCACCGCTGCCGGGGATCGTCGCCGCCAAGCCGGGGTCGGCGACGCTGCCGCTGCCCGGCGTCGACGCCGCCGTTTTCGACGAGACCGGAGAGCCGGTCGAGGAGCGCGAGAGCCTGCTCGTATTGCGGCGCCCCTGGCCGGGGATGCTGCGCACCCTCTACCGCGAGGAGGAGCGCTTCGTCGAGACCTACTTCTCCCGCTTCGGGCCCGAGACCTACCTGGTCGGCGACGCTGCCCGCCGCGACGCCGACGGCTACTTCTGGGTGCTGGGCCGCGTCGACGACGTGATCAACGTGTCGGGCCACCGCCTCTCGACCGCCGAGGTCGAGTCGGCGATCGTTTCGCACCCGAAGGTCGCCGAGGCGGCGGTGATCGGCCAGTCAGACGAGCAGACCGGCCAGGCGATCTGCGCCTTCGTCACTCTCGAGGGCGAGGACGACGGCAGCGACGCGATGGTCGCCGAGCTGCGCGACCACGTCGCGGCGCGGATCGGCAAACTGGCGCGCCCGAAGCGGGTGGTCTGGTCCGGCGACCTGCCGAAGACCCGCTCCGGCAAGATCATGCGCCGCCTCCTGCGGGACATCGCCGAGGGCCGCGAGCTGGGCGACATCACCACCCTGCGCGACCCGGCGGTGATGGAGGAGCTGGAGGGCAAGATCGCCGCCCGGCGCGACGCCGAAGGCTGAGTGACGTGCCGCGGCTAACGGACGCATAGCGTCCGTTAGCCGCGGCACGTCAGCGCCTTGGCGCCTACCTCGAGGTCGGAAGCGAAGGGATCGCCGAATCTCGGTCGGAGTGGACATCTAGCCTGTTCGCGATGCCGCGACCCGACACGGGCAACTTCAACCGTTTCCTGACCTCCTTGGGGCTGCTGCTGTTGGCCGCCGCGTTGATCGTCCCTTACTTTTATTTCCAGAGCACGGACACTCTTCGTATCCCGGCGAAAGAGCTGAGAGCCTTGACCGAGACGGGACGGGACACGCTCGAGCGCCGGCAGGACGCGATCGCGACGCTCGAGTTGGGAGTCGTGATTTTCTCGGTTGCCCTGGGGGCGGCTGGTGTTTGGTTGCTCGTCTCGGGCGGCAGGCGGTTGCGCAGGGCCCAAGTGAGTGAAGAAGAGGAGGACGAGCTGCGAAAGAGCCGGGCGCGAGCGGAGATTCGGCGGCTCTCTCCCGAGCAACTCGAGGACAAGCGCGACGAACAGGCGAGGGAGGCGGTTGCCGAACCCGTCAAGGAGGCGGATGCCGAATATGCCAGCCGCGCACCAACTCCTCCGCCGCCACGAACGCCCCCCAGCCAGGTTCCAAAGGAGACGGCGCGTAGCCGTCAGCAGGAAATCGACAGGCGCTACCTGGAACGCCGTAAAGCCATCGCCCGAATTGAGGAAAAGCTCGCCGCGCAGCTCGGTGAAGCGGAATTCGAAACCCACACGTTCTTGAGCAATGTGGGCGTCTCGGTTCCGGCCAAAGGGGACGTTGTAATCGAGCTCGACGGCCTCTTCAGGGCACGCGACGAAAAGACTCATCGTGATGTGATCCTCGAGATCAAGCTGATGCCTCCCACCACTATTGGGCCCGGGCGAATACAGGCAGAGTCACTTCTCTCTCTCGTGGCCCGATACCAGGCGGTGACCGAGCGGCTGGCGCGCGGTTGGCTTCTCTTGGTGGTACCGGACGGCGAATCGATTGGCGCCGCCGACATGACGAAGGCGGAGGCACGTTTGGATGACCTTCTTGCGCCGCTTGGATTTGCAACGGGGCTCCACGAGGAGGACCTCAACGAGATGTCGGCCAGGTTCGCGGACCTCGTCAGGTCGGGATTCACCCGGGCTTGACGTCGCTGCCTCTCGGATGGGGCAGAGCCGGGCGGCGCCGAGCGAAAGATGGCGAACTCTTCGCCGACCCAAGTAGGAATGGTTTGCTAAACTAATTACCCAGGCTAAGCAATGACGGAGATCGCTGCCGACACGACGCTCACCAGTTCCGCCGCGCGGTTGCGGTTGGCGATCGTGCGGACGGCCCGGCGGCTGCGTCAGGAGGCCGTCGGGGCGGGGGGCTCCGAGCTGACGCCGACCGCAACTTCGGCCCTGGCGACGGTCGAGCGGCACGGCCCGCTCACTCCGAGCGAACTGGCCGAGATCGAGCGGGTGAAGCGGCCGACCGCGACGCGCACCCTGCGCCTGCTCACCGATGCAGGCCTGGTCGATCGCGCTCGGGACCCTGACGATGGGCGCAGCGCCCTGGTCAGCATCAGCGCTGCCGGTCGCGAGCGGCTGCGCCGCCTCCGTGGCCGCAAGAACGCCTACCTGGCGCGGCGCATGCGGGATCTGCCCGCCGATGACGTCGAAGCACTGGAGCGGGCGGCGGCGATCCTCGAGCGAATGCTGGAGGAGCGGCGATGACTGGAGGAGCGGCGATGAGCCGGGCGCCGGGGGGCGCCTCCGCCGCAGTCGGCACCCAGCCGGGGAGCTCGTGGTGAGCGCCGCGCTCGGACGCAGCTTCGACTCGCTAACGGTCCCCAACTACCGCCGCTACTTCACCGGGCAGATCGTCTCGCTCTCGGGCAACTGGATGCAGATGGTCGCCGAGGTCTGGCTCGTCCTCGAGCTGACCGGCAGCGGCGTCGCGGTCGGGATGACCACGGCGCTGCAGTTCCTGCCGATCCTCCTCTTCGGCGCCTGGGGCGGGCTGCTCGCCGACCGCTTTCCGAAGCGGCGCCTGCTTATGGTCACCCAGGCGCTGATGGCGCTGCCGGCGATCGTCCTCTTCGGGGTGACCACGTCGGGAGCGGTCGAGGTGTGGATGGTCTTCGCGCTCGTCTTCGCTCGCGGCACGGTCAACGCGGTCGACAACCCGACCAGGCAGAGCTTCGCGATCGAGATGGTCGGCCCCGACCGCCTCGTCAACGCGGTCAGCCTCAACAGCGTGCTCGTACATGGGGCCCGGCTGGTCGGGCCGGGGCTGGCCGGGGTGCTGATCGCCGTCGCCGGGGTCGAGCCGTGCTTCGCCCTCAACGCCCTCACCTTCGCCGCGATGATCCTTGCCCTCTCGCGGATGGAGCCGGCACAGCTGCAGACGCCGCCGCGCGCCGGGCGCGAGCGCGGTGCGATTCGCGCCGCGCTTCGCTACGTGCGGCGCACGCCGGAGCTGGGCGTGCCGCTGGCGCTGATGGCGCTGGTCGGCACCTTCGGCCTCAACTTCCAGGTGATCCTGCCGTTGCTGGCCCGCTTCAGCTTCGACGGCGGCGCCTCCGCCTACGCGACTCTCGTCGCAGCGATGGGCGCCGGCTCGGTGGTCGGAGCCCTCGCCACCGGCGCCCATGGACGCACCGACGCCCGTCTGATCGCCGGCTCCGCCCTCGCCTTCGGCCTGCTTGCGCTGCTGGCGGCGGCGATGCCAAGCATCGCGCTCGAGGTGCCGATCGTCGCCCTGCTCGGCGCCTCCGCCGTCACTTTCGCGGCGGCGATCAACTCCTCGCTGCAGCTCTCGGTCGAGCCCGCGATGCGCGGCCGCGTGATGGCCCTCTACTCGGTCGTCTTCCTCGGCACGACCCCGATCGGCGGGCCGCTCGCCGGCTGGCTCTCCGAGGCCTACGATCCGCGCGTAGCGCTCTTGCTCGCCGCGGTCAGCGGCCTCGCCGCGGCCTGGGCTGCGCACGTAACCCTTCGGCCGGAAGGCGCCGGTGCGCCCAGCGGAGCGGCAGGGCCGGCCAGGGTGGGGGCGGCTCAGCCGATCCCGAGCCGGCGCGCCCGCTCCGCCGCCTGAGCGACGATCTCCTCGGCGCCCTCCACGACCCCGCCGCGCATCAGCACCCGGCCGGCGACGACGGTCGTATCGACGACCGAGCCGGAGGCGGAATAGACGAGGTCGGCGGTTAGATCGCCGAGGCCGATCTCATGGGCGTCACGGCGCAGCAGCAGGAAGTCGGCGGGGGCGCCGGAGCGCAGCGGTCCGGTATTGGCGGACCGCCGCGCGCCGGAGCCGGCGAACTGCTGCGCCCCGGCGCCGGCGGGCCGATCCCCGCCGCCGAGCAGCGGCTCCGTCCCGACCGGTGGCGCGACGTCGCTCCGCGTGCCGCCGAGCAGCGGCGCCCGGGCGCCGGTCGCGATCGCCCACGCCTCGGCTGCGGGGAGCACGGTCGGGTCGCCGGCCGCGTGGCGCTGGATCAGCGCGAACGCCTTCAGGTCGGAGAGCAGGTCGAGCGAGTCGTTGGAGCCGGCGCCGTCGGTACCGAGCCCGACCACGACGCCAGCCTCCCGCGCTGCCGGATAGGGGAAGACGCCGCCGACCGCCAGCTTCATGTTGGCGACGGGGTTGGTGACGACGGTGCAGCCCCGCGCCGCGATCAGCTCCAGCTCCTCGCGGTCGAGCCAGACGCCGTGGGCGAGCACGGTCTGCTCGCCGAGCAGGCCGAGCCGGTCCAGGTAGGCGGCCGGCCGCACGCCGTGCGCCTCGACGCAGTCGCTCACCTCCTGCTCGGTCTCGGAGAGGTGGACGTGGACGGGCAGGCCGCGCTCCGCCGCCTGCGCGGCGGTCCAGCGCAGAAGCTCTTCGCTGACGGCGTAGATCGAATGGGGCGCCAGCGCCCGCTCGATTCGCGGTCCGAACCCCCTCAGCTCCTCCAGGTCGTCCACCACCCCAGCCTGCATCTCCGCCGTCCTGCCGTCGAGGTCGAAGAGCGGGCCGCCGATCGTCGCCCGCAGGCCGGCGTCGGTCACCGCCCGAGCGGCCGCCGCCGGCTGCCAGTACATGTCCCAGAATCGGGCGGTGCCGGTGCGGACCATCTCCAGGCAGGCCAGTCGCACTCCCCAGTAGACGTCCTCGGCCTCGAGCCTCGCCTCGACCGGCCAGACCACCTCCCGCAGCCAGCGCATCAGCGGCAGGTCGCCGCCGTAGCCGCGGAAGAGCGTCATCGCGCCGTGCGTGTGACCGTTGACCAGGGCGGGGACGAGGGGCGCGCGGGCCGCATCGATCGTCTCGTCGCCGGCCTGGGGCGAGACCTCTGGCCCGATAGCCGCGATCACGTCCCCCTCGCAGCGCACCCCGACCGTCTCCCCTTCCAGCACGGCGTTCACCACCGTCAGCCCACTCACGTGCCGTCGCCCCCGGACGTGCCGTCGCCCCCTGACGTGCCGTCGCCCCCGGACGTGCCGCGGCTCAAGGACACATATGGTCCTCTAGCTGCGGCACGTCCACTGGTCATCCGACCAGCTCCGGCAGCGCCGCGTCGAGGGCGTCGTGCAGGCGGGCGGCGTTCGCTGCCCGGTCGCGCTCCAGCTCCTCGGGGCTGAGAGGCTGCGCCCCGATCCCGTTTGCCAGGTTGTCGACCATGCAGACCGCGGCGTAGCGCAGGCCCAGCTCGCCGGCGACGATGCACTCCGCCGCCAGCGTCATCCCGACCAGGTCGGCGTGGGCGGCGATCAGGCGGATCTCGGCCGGCGTCTCGAAGCGAGGGCCGTTCGTCTGCCAGTAGACGCCGCCGTCGCCGAGCGGCCCGGCGCCGCTCGTCTCCCATGCAGAGAGGACCGCGCCTCGCCACTCGCGGTCGAAGCCGGGCGTGACGTGGCCGCGAGCATCGTCGAAGGTGGTGACCAGAAGCTGCAGGGCGATGAAGTCGTCCGGGCAGACGAGGCTGCCGACGCCGAGCTCGGGGCGCAGGGAGCCGACCGAGCCGACGGCGAGCACTCGGTCGCAACCTGCCTCGACCAGCGAGCGCAGGTTGGCGGGGTGGTCGATCAGGTGGGGGAGGCGATAGCCCTCGCTGCCGTGGCGCTGGAGCACCACCGCCCCTCGCGCCTCGGCGACCGCCGCGATCTCGCCGCCGCCCGGCCCGACGGCGTTGCTGCCGAGGATCACGCCGACTCGTGCCATGGCGCCGATCCTATGCGGACGTGCCGCAGCTTAGATACCCATATGGCCCTCTAAAACGCGGCACGTCCATTGGTCGCTGCTTCGGAGACGGCGTCGATCTGGCATCGTGCCCGGCATGGCCGACCGCCCCTCGGGGAGAGATGAGAGCGAGGGGGAACGGCTCGACCGCAACCTCGCCGAGCTGCTGCAGGAGCTGCGGGTCGCCCTGCCCGGAGTCCAGGTCCTCTTCGCATTCCTCCTCGCCGTCCCGTTTCAGACCGGCTTCAAAGAAATCTCCGCCTTCCAGGAGAAGGTCTTCTTCATAACGCTGCTCTGTACGGCGATCTCGGCGGCGCTGCTGATCTCGCCGACCGCCTACCACCGGATGACCTTCCGCCGGCAGCAGAAGAAGCACCTCATCTCCGTCGACAACCGCCTCGCGATCGCCGGCATGGGCTTCCTGGCGCTGGCGATGACCGGAGCGATCATGCTGATCACCGACCTGCTCTACGGCACGGCAGCGACGCTCACGTTCAGCGCCGCGGCGCTGACCATGTTCGTCGTGCTCTGGGGCCTGCTGCCGCTGCGGCGGCGGTTCAAGTCCGGCGAGCAGGATTAGTCGCAGCTGCTCAGGAGGACGAGGCCCGGCCCCAGGCGGCTCGCTGGCCCCAGAGGTTGGCCATCTCGTCGGCGAAGCGGTCGACGAGCGCCAGGTCCGGCGCCCTGCTGAAGAGCATTTCCAGGTCGAGCTCCCAGACGAAGATCTTCAGGTCGAGCGAGACCGGCAGCTCGGCGTCGACCTCCTCGCCCTCGACCGCGTAGGCCTCGCGCAGCACTTCGACGTTTGCCGTCTTGTCCGCCGTGAAGACGGCGTGCGCGTCCGACCCGGCTTCCGCAATCCGCTCGCGGTGCTCCCCCTTGCGCTCCTCGTACGGCTCGATCGCCTCGTTTTCTGTCAACACGCCGACCAGGTTCGCGACCTCGTCGCCGAACCGCTTGCGCAGCTGCGGCACCTCGTAGTCGGCGTGCTCGACCGTGTCGTGCAGCAGCCCGGCGGCGAGCACCTCGTCGCCGAAGCCTTCCTCGGCCAGCAGCTCGGCCACCGCCAGGGGGTGCTCGATGAAGGGCATCTCGCCGCTGCCCGTCGCGCGGACCTGATCGGCGTGGAGCTGACGGGCGAGGGCGAGCGCGTCGCGGACGAGGTCCGAGCGCTCGGCCGCGGCGTCGATCCGTGGGGCGGAGGACATTCGCTTAGGCAGGGTAGCGGGATCGGACGAGAAAAGTATCCCAATCGTACCTATTCAGGACGGATGTAGTATTCAGAGCGCTTTAGCCGGGCTGCGGGGCCCCGGCCCCGGCCGGGGCTCGTACTCGCCGCCCTCGGCGCCCAGCTCGATCGCCCCCGGTCGCCCTCCCACCGTCGCCCAGCGCTCCCGTGCTTCGGCGCCGAGCCGATCGAGGCGCTCGTCGGAGTGCAGCGGGTCGTGGTGGAAGAGGACGGTGCGCTCGGCGCCGGTGCGACGGGCGAAGGAGAGCGCATGCGTGAGGGAGGAGTGGCCCCAGCCGATGTGGTCGGGGTACTCGGCGTCCGCGTACTGGCCGTCGTGGATCAGGAGCGAGGCATCGCGGGCCAGGGCGAAGCCGGAGATCCAGTCCTCGTCGAGCGCCTCGATGTCGGCGCCCAGCGCCGGCTCGTGGTCCGGGATGTAGGCGAGGGACGTGTCGCCGTCGTCGATCCGGTAGCCGAGCGTCGGCCCGCGGTGGGCGACCGACGCGGCCCGGATCCGCGCCGGGCCGATCTCCCACTCGGTCTCCGGCGTGTGGCGGAAGGAGACGTCGCAGGGCAGCTCCCGCACCTCGACGGGCGAGAGCGGCGCCGAGATGTAGCGGGCGATGCGGTCGCGCAGCGAGGCCTCGGGCGACGCCGGGCCCCAGATCACGATCTCGGTCTGGGCCCGGAAGGCCGGCGCGAAGAAGACGAGGCCCTGGATGTGGTCGAGGTGGAGATGGGTGAGCAGGATGTGGAGGCGGGTCGGCTCGCCTGGCAGCGCGAGGCCGAGGTTGCGGATGCCGGTGCCGGCGTCGAGCGCCAGCAGCGAGCCATCGGAGAGGGTGACGCCGACGCAGGAGGTGTTGCCGCCGTAGCGGATCGTCTCCGGCCCTGGGGAGGGGATCGAGCCGCGCGTTCCCCAGAGCTTGACCTTCACTCAGACCGCCCCGTTCGGCGAGCCCGGGTCCGCCCCGTTCATCGCCGCCCCGCCCGTGCCCTCACCGGCCGTGGGCCAGAAGACCGCGATCGCCCCGCGCGTGCCGTGCGCGGTGAGGATCGGGAAGGCGGAGGCCTCGACCGTGTGCCGGGCGCCGTCGGTGGAGCGGATCTCGAAGTTGGCGTGGGCGGGACGCCCGTTGCGCACCGCGACGACCAGCGGCAGCTCGTCGTAGGGGATCGGCTCGCCGGCCTCGTCGAAAGGCCCGAACATCGCGCCCCACTCGTGCGGGCCGACCGTCCCCAGCTCCTCGAAGCGTTTGCCGAGCAGCATCCCCGCCGCCTCGTTGTAGAAGACGAGCAGCCCGCCCTCGTCGACCAGGAAGGCCGGCGTCGAGAGCGCCGACATCAGGTTGCGAGCGAGGATCAGCTCCAGGGGCCTCTGAGTCTGGGTCACGGATGACACTTTAGGTCGTTGGGATCGGCACTAGTGGTCTCGCCTTTCGGAGAACGCCGGGATCCGGCGCCGCAACTCGGCCTGCGGCTACCCAGGCGCTCCCCACCGAGAAACCATCCCAGCCCCGGCCATGCCGGCCGGGTGACTTTCGTCACTTAAGTGAGGTCGCGAGATCGAGCGCCGGCGCAAGTGGCGATGGGGTCACGCCATGGGCGAGGCGCTCGTCGCCCATTCCACGCCGCGATTGAAGCCAGCGACACAGCTCCGAGCGGAGCTTTCGCCTGTCGAGTAGAAATCACCTCCGTGCAAAAGCCCAGCCGCATGTACAGAGTCGCGATGGCAGCCTCCCGCCCCGTCGTGGCGGCGTGGGGGCGGCTCGAGGTCGAGGGGCTCGACGTCCTGCCCGAGTCCGGACCGGTGCTCGTGGTCGGCAACCACGACAGCCACTGGGACCCGGTGACCGTCGGCGTGGCGGCGATCCGCCGCCGCCAGATCAAGGCGCTCGCCAAATCGACGCTCTGGGACGTGCGGGGCTTGGGTCCGATCCTGGATGGGATGGGACAGATCCCGATCGTGCGCGGCGCGGGTGACGCGAAAGCCTTGGCGCGGGCGATCGAGGAGCTGCGCGGGGGCGCCTGCATCGGCGTCTTCCCGGAAGGCACCCGTTCGCGCGGCAAGGTGCTGCGGGCGCGCAGCGGAGTCGGCCGCCTCGCGCTCGAGGTTCCCGAGGCGAAGCTCGTCTGTGTCGCGATCGAGGGGACCTCCGACCTCACCGGCTTCCCCCGCCGCCCCCGCGTGCGCACCCGCTTCTTCGAGCCCGCCGGCGGCCAGGCCCGGCCCGGCGAAGAGCCGGCGGAGATATCGACGCGACTGCTGGCCGAGATCCGCGCGCAGGTCCAGCCGACGATCTCGTTCCACAAGCGTCGCAAGCTGGATCGCGACTCCGCTCCAACCGGCCGGTAGCCGGGGCTAGAGCGAGACGAGCAGGAGCTCGCTCAGCTCCGGCTCCAGCTCGCGCAGGGGACGTGGATCGCCGCCAGCGGAGCGCGCCGCGACGAGCGCCAGGGCGGCGCCGATCAGCCGCCGCTCGAGACCGGGGAGCGGGGTGGTCCCACCCTCTGCGAGGACCCGTCGCAGCATGCCACTGAGACGCTCGGCGAGCTCGCGGCGCGCCGCGGCGAGCACGGTGACCTGCGGCGGCGGCTCGGCGCTGAGCAGGCGGGCGACGGTCGGTTCGGAGGCGAGGAAGTCGAGGGCGGCGGCGATCCCCACGCGCGCCCCGTCGCCATCGTCGACGCCCACCGCCGCGCAGGCCCCTTCGATCGCCTCGCAGAGGCGCGCCGCCTCCGTTTCGTAGGCGGCGAGCAGGCAGGCCCAGAGGTCCTCGAAGTGCTGGTAGAAGGTGCGGCTCGAGACGCCGGCCAACTCGGTGACTCCCGCCGCGGTCACGCGGCCGTAGCCTTGCTCGGCAAGCGCCGCCGCCGCCGCCTCGAGCATCCGCTGTCGCTGGTTGGCCCGGACCAGGTCGGCGGGCAGGCCGTGGCGGCCCGGCGGCAGCCTGACTGGGGCCATCGGGCCCAGCTCGGCCGTCGAGGCGCCCTCGGGCGCGGTCGCCACCAGTCGCAGCCGCGTCACCCCGCCTCCCCGAGCAGCGTCGCCCGGTCGCGTTCGAGCATGATGCTCGCCTCCTCGAATGCCGCCTCCGCCGCCTCCTTGTCGAAGTAGGAGCCGACCGCGAGGTGCATCAACTCCGGCAGCGCCTCCCAGATCCGGTTCGGGTCCCCGGCCGACAGCGCCTCGCAGACGCACGACTCGATGCCGCCGACGACGAAGACGCCGGTCGCCTCCGGCGGCGCCAGGTCGGGCTCGATCTCGAGCCGGGCGGCGTCGAGCGCCGCGGCGGCCCGCTCCACCATCGCCTCGTGCCGGGCCAGTGCCGGCTCGCCGGCGATCTGCACCTCGACGAAGAGCGCCCGCGCGATCGCCGGCCGCCGGGTGACGAACCTGAACAGGTCGACCAAGGCGGCACGCACGCCCGCCTCCCAGCCCGGCGCGCTCGCCGCGGCCTCCAGCAGGTCGACGCAGAGCCGCTGGGCCCAGGTGGCGTAGGCCTGCGCGAAGCAGTCCTCCCTGCTCTCGAAATGGCGGTAGAACTGCGCCCGGTGCCCGCCGCTGTGCTCGAGGATCGCGCGCACCGAGGCCTCGCGGTAGCCGACTTCCCCGGCGGCGACCAGCACCGCTTCCATCGCCCCCTCGCGCGCCTCCGCGTCGGTGAGACCGCCGCTCTGTGAGGCGCTTGCCTGCCTCGCTGATAGCGCATCCGATGGCATGGCCTTATAAAAACTACTCCTTTTTCACCAGATATGAAATCTTTTTGAAGTCGGCTACCCTCGTCCTATGCAGTACCTCTCGCAGCGACTGGCTTCGAAGCCGGCTGGGACGGGAGAAGGAGACCCACCCGCCGGCACCGTCGCCGCGCAGCAGCGCGAGCGACTGCTCGATGCCGCCGAGGGACTGATCGGGGAGCGCGGCTGCGCCGGCCCCTCGATCGAAGCGATCGTCAAGGCAGCCCGCGTCTCGTCGGTCACCTTCTACGAGCACTTCGCGGACAAGGAAGCGTGCTTCGTCGCCGCCTTCGATCGCGCCGTCGTCGAGACCGGCGCCGTCCTGCACGACGCGGCAAGGGGGGAGGGGGAGTGGTCCGCGCGAGTCCGCGCTGCCCTCCGTGCCCTGCTGGAGACCGTCGCGGCGCAACCGGCCCGCGCCCGGCTCTGCTTGGTCGATGCCCAGACGGGCGGGCCGGCGCTGTGCGCCCGCTACGAAACGGCGCTCGACGCCGCCGCGGTGCGACTGCGCCGAGGGCGTCTGCTCGACTCGGCCCCACGCGGCCTGCCGGAGACGGTCGAGGAGGCGGCGGTCGGCGGCATCGCCTGGCTCCTGCGGCAGCGGGTCGAGGCGGGCCGAACCGACGGGATCGGGGAGCTGCTGCCGAAACTGGCCGAGATCGCCCTCTCTCCTTATATGGAGGCGGAAGGTCCCCGGGAACTCCGCGCGAAGGCGCGGCCCGGGACCTCAAATGCAGAGCCTCTGGGGGCGAGGCACGCGCCGGTCGCCGAGGCTGGTGTCGAAGATGCCTGAGGTCCCTCAGGCGGCCGGCGCCGCGACTGCGGGAGAGACCCGCCTCCCTCCAGGCCGCCACGGCCTGCCACGAACCTACGTCGCCGAGAACCAGCGCGAACGCCTCCTCAACGGGGTCGTCGAGGCGGTTGCCGAGCACGGCTACGACGCGACCACGATCGGCCGCATCGTCGACGCCGCCAAGATCTCCCGCAAGACGTTCTACGAGCACTTCCGCGACAAGGAGGACTGCTTCCTCGCCGCCTACGCGATGGTCGACGCCCACGTCCGCGACTCGATGCTGACGGCGCCGGGGGCGACCGAGCCCTGGCCCGACCGGGTGCGGGCCAGGCTCGCGGCCCTCCTCGATGCCCTCACCCGCGACCCGACGGTTGCCCGCTTCTACCTGGTCGAGCCGCTGGCGGCGGGTGGCGAGATCGCGGCGCGCTACCGCGACTCAATGCAGCTCCTCGCCGAGACCCTGCGACCCGAGCCGGAGCCCCCGGACCTGGACGTGGAAGTTCGCGACCAGGCCCTGATCGGCGGCGTCGCCACCCTGATCGTCCGCCGCCTCAACGCCGGCATCGCCGACCGCCTCCTCGAGCTCCTACCGGATCTGACCGAGCTCGTCCTCGCGCCTTACCTGGGCCGCGCAGAGGCCCAGCGCCTAGCCCGCGCCGCGGCGTAAACCGCCCCTCGGCGCCCTTCGGGGAGCCCAACGAATCTTCAGCGCGATCCGGTTTCCAGAGCCGCAACCCTTCGGATAAAAAACATCTCCTTGCATTTGTAAACCAAATCTTTTATCCTCCGTCCGGTCGCCTTCCAGGGAAGGCACGAGAGCAGCACCAACAGGGACGCATAAGCCGAGCTCAGGGAGGGCCGCAAAGGGAAGCGGCAGGCAGAGGGGCTCACGGGACAAGGAGAGAGATTTGATGTTCTCGCCACTACGCAACCGCTTCGGGATTCCAGGCGTGATCTCCGTGATCGCCCTCGTCTTCGCCATGTTCGGCGGCGCCTACGCCGCCTCCGACTCCGGCGAGGGCTCTAAGGCCTCCGCTTCTGCGAAAGCCAAAAAAGGCCCGCGCGGGCCGAGGGGACCGAGAGGGCTAGCCGGACCCGCAGGGCCAGTCGGACCGCAGGGCCCAGCTGGCCCTGCCGGGGCCAAGGGCGATGCCGGAGCGCCGGGGGCGCCCGGCGCAAGCGGAGCGAAAGGGGCAACCGGGGCGACGGGAGTAAACGGCACGGCCGGCGCCAAAGGCGCGACCGGCGCCACGGGAGCGACCGGCGCCACGGGAGCGACCGGTACGACTGGAGCGACTGGCACCGACGGCTCGGCTGGCGCTACGGGCGCGACCGGAGCTACCGGCTCTCCCTGGGTCGTCGGCACGGCGCCCAGCGGCGCGACCCTGAAAGGGACCTGGTCGGTGGACGGATACACCGCCACCGCGGCCGACGAGAACATTCCGGTGGCGCTCAGCACCGGCGTGCCGATCCCAGCCGGTGCGATGCCGGTAGCAGTTTATCTCCCCCCCGGGTCGGCCGACCCGGGCAACGGTGTGGGCTGCACCGGCACCGCGGACGCTCCAGTCGCAGCGAGCCCTGGGGTTGTCTGTGTCTACGCGTCCGCCGCGACGAAACTCAAAGCCCCACCTACTGGCGGCTTTGGGGCAGCTTCCGCAAGTGCCAAAAAACTCACCGAATCCGGTGCCGGCATGGTCCTGCTCGTCCGCTCCCTGGAAGCCGGCCAGGTGAGCGGATACGGCTCCTGGGCCCTGACCATCCCCTAACCAGCCGACCTCTGGACGCGATCTCGATGCCACGGCTCACCCAGGCGGCCTCAGGATCGGCCTCGCCGATTCGGTCGCCTGGGTGAGACCTGGCACGCAGATCGAGCAAACAGTCACACCGCTACGACAAACGCCACAGGAAAAGGACAGAGGAGAGCAAACGTGAGAAGCGATGCGAACAGAACCACCCGCAGGGCGCGAGGCCTTGGCCATCTCGCGCTTGCCTCTGTAGCCGCCCTCCTCCTCACGCTTGCTTTCGCCGTCTCCCCCACCATGGCGGCAAAAAAAATCCCCGTCTTCGACTTCGGCGGCGCCCCCGGCGGTCCGGCTGGGTCGTTGGGTGGCCAGTTCAACACCCCGCGCGGTATCGCGATCAACCAGAGCGGCAGCGGCGGCGTCGCGGCCGGCACCGTCTATGTCGTCGACTTCAACAACAACAGGATCCAGTCCTTCGACGCCGACGGCGACTTCATCCGTGCCTGGGGCCACGACGTCCTCACGGGAGGCGGCACCGGCTTCGAGGTCTGTGAAGTGGCGGACGACTGCAAGGCAGGAATCGAGGGCGGCGCGGCCGGGCAATTCAACCGCATCGCCGGCGGCATCGCGGTCGACCAGGTCACCGGCGATGTCTTTATCGTCGACCGCGGTAACTTCCGTGTCCAGGCCTTCAGCGCCACCGGCGGCTTCCTCCGCGTCTGGGGCGCCGATGTCGACACTACGGGCGGCATCGGTTTTGAGGTTTGCGAAATTGCCGCCAACTGCAAAGCAGGGGTCGCGGGCCCGGCAGGCGGCATGTTCGCGTTCGGCTCGACCGGCGCGATCGTCGGCATCGGCACCGATTCCGCCAGTAACGTCTACGTCGCCGACGCAGGTAACGGCGGCGCCGGCAACTACCGCGTGCAGAAGTTCGAGCCCGGCGGCGGCTTTCTCGCCGCGGCCGGCTGGGATGTCGACGCCGTCGACCCCTCGACCGGATACGAGGTCTGCACCGTCGCGGCCAACTGCAAGGCCGGCCTCCCGGGTTCGGGGGCGGGACAGTTCGCTAATGCGAACTCACCGAGCTTTCTCGCGACGGCACCCAGCGGCGAGACTTATGTCGCCGATGTGGCGAACGGAAGAATCGTCCACCTCGACTCGGCGCTTGCCCTGCTCGACGCCGAATTCGCCCCCACGGTTGTCGCCGAAGGCAGCGGCACGCTTCGCGCCATCGCGGTCAATCCGGCCGACGGCCACGTTCTCTTCGCCAAGACGGCGTCCTCCAGCATCTATGAGGTCGACCCGATCGCCGAGGCGAAAGTCGAGGAGCATTTGGCCGAACTGCCCAATTGGGTTGGCCTCGCCGTTGACGGGAGCAGCGGGCGCATGTACGCGGCCCGCGACGCTCAGGGCGGCGGCGGTCACTTCGTCCGGGTCTTCGACGAAGGCGTCGTCTCGCCGACGCCGGTCATTGAGGCCCCAGACTTCACCAGTTGGACCGGCGCCACCCTCAAAGGCACGGTAGACCCGGAAGGAATCGAGCTCACCGAGTGCTTCTTCGAATGGGGTGCGACTACCTCCTACGGCAACATCGCACCTTGCGAGGAGAGCCCCGCCGAGATTGGAGCTGGCACCGATCCCGTCGCGGTCCACGCCGACATAAGCGGCCTGGAGCCAAACGGCGCCACGCACCACGTACGCCTTGTCGCGGCTAACGCCAACGCCCCGGCAAACAGCGGCAATGAAAGCTTCCAGACTCCCGAGGCGGTCGTCACGAACGCGGCCACGGCGACCACCGGGTCGGCCACGACGCTGAACGGCACCGTTAATCCCGTTGGCGTCCCGCTCAGCGATTGCTCCTTCGAATACGGCACCACGACCGCCTACGGCCAGAGCGTTCCCTGCGAGGAGACCCCAGCCGAGATCGGCACCGGGAGCGATCCCGTGCCCGTCCACGCCGAGGTCGGTGATCTGGAGGCCGGCACCATCTACCACTTCCGCCTCGTCGCCGCCAACGCGATCGACGGCACCGTCACCGGTGAGGACGAGGGCTTCCTCACGCTCGGTCCCGCGATCGCAGAGACGTGGGCCGAGGACGTCGGTCTCGCCGAAGCAACCCTGAAGGCCAAAGTTGACCCGGAAGGTAAAGCAACGACCTACCGCTTCGAGTATGGGACGAGCGAAGCCTACGGACAGCAGACCCCGGAGCTAGCGGTCGGCTTCGACAGCGCCGTGCACGAGGTAAGCGCCTTCCTCGACGGCCTCCAAGCGGGAGCGATCTACCACTATCGCCTCGTCGCCACCAACCCGGACGCCATGAACGAAGGCCCCGATCGCACCTTCACTACCTATTCGCTTCCGGCACCCGACACCAATTGCCCAAACCAGGCCTTCCGCACCGCCGCCTCCGCCGCCCTTCCCGACTGCCGCGCCTACGAGATGGTCAGTCCGACCGATAAAGGCGGGGGGGACATCGTGGCGAGCGGGAGCCCCGACCAGAGTCTGGAAGCCGCATGGCGGCAGAGCTCCCTTGAGGGGAACAGACTCACCTACACGTCGACGACGGCCTTCGGCGACGCCCAACGCGGTGCCTGGGCCAACCAGTACCTCGCCAGTCGCGGTACGAACGGATGGTTGACCCATGGCCTCAACCCACCACAGGGTACGACGCTCGAAGACCCTAATCCGCATCCTCACTACGACAGGGGTATCAACTTCTTGACCTTCACCGAGGATCTCTGCCGCGCCCTGCTTAGGGACCACAACTCGGACCCCCTGACCTCGGACGCGCTGCTTGGCCACACTAACCTCTACGTCCGCGACAACTGTGGCGTGGGCGCCGACACGTATCAAGCGCTTACCAAAACGTTGACCTCTCCGGCAAACGAGGATTTGGACCTGTGGTACGGTCGCTTCTCGCGTGATGGAAGACATATCGTCTTTGGCGCTGATGCTGCCCTGTTGTCGACTCCGGCGCCCGCCAGCACGGACAACCAGCAGATCTACGACTTTTTTGAAGGTGAGTTACGTCTGGTCAGTGTGCTTCCGACTGGGGAAGCCTCGGAGGCCGACGCCGGTGTCGGCTCGACCTATGTTAGAACGAGTCATCCTCGTTATTCGCCTCTTTGGCGAGCAATTTCGGATGACGGCTCACGGATTTTCTGGACCGACGGCTCCGGCAGAATCTATGTTCGCGTCAACGGCGAAGAGACCGTCGCAGTTTCGAGTGGGGCGGCCCTCTTTCTGACGGCTGCCACCGATGGGTCCGCCGCGATTTACCGGCAAGGCGATGACTTGTTCGAAGTCGATGTTGACAAGGCCCTTGCGGGAGAACCGGGGGCGACGACGCGTATCGCCGGAGAAGTGGGCGGCGTGTCGAACACGGGCGGTGTTGTGGGAGCAAGCGACGATCTCTCGTACCTCTACTTCATCTCCAGAGAAGACCTTGCCGAGGGAGCAACCGATGGCCAACACAACGTCTACCTGCGACGCAAAGGCGAAGAGATCTTCGTCGCGACCGTCTCTTCGACGGACCGTGGCGCTGGCGTTGAAATCGGACCAAATATCGACAGTGAATTCGCTGTCTCGCGTAGCAGTCGAGTTACTCCCGACGGGCACCAGCTTATTTTTATGTCGAATCGCAGTCTCACGGGATATGACAACGCGGACGCGATAACCGGTGAGGTGGCGAGCGAGATCTACCGCTATGACGCCGTGAGCGAAGAGCTGACCTGTATTTCCTGCAATCCGTCGGGCGCTCGACCTCTGGGTCGTCAGGTCCGGCCGCCGTACCACGGTGGCCGTGGCACGCTGGACCTGCACGTGGCGGCCTGGCTTCCGACCTTCGAATGGGGCAACCACGGCAAGCGTTCGCTCTCCGCGGACGGCAACCGCGTCTTCTTCAACTCCTTCGACGACCTCGTCCTCAGGGACACCAACGGCGCCCAGGACGTCTACCAGTGGGAGGCCCCGGGGACCGGCGGCTGCGACGAAGAGGACGCCGACTACTTCAAGCAAAACAGCGGCTGTCTCAGCCTGATCTCGAGCGGCAAGAGCTCCGAAGACTCCGAGCTCGTCGACGCTTCGGCCAACGGACGCGACGTCTTCTTCACGACCGCCGAGTCGCTCGACGAGCGGCGCGATCCCGGCGCGATCGACATCTACGACGCCCGCGAGGGCGGGGGCTTCCCGCCGCCGCCACCACCACCACCGCCCTGCGTCGGCGACGCCTGCCAGGGCGTCCCCACTCTGCCGGGCGTGCAGACGCCGACAAGCGCCGCCTTCCAGGGCCCCGGCGACCCGAGCGCCAGGAAATCGCGCAAGCCACGGTGCGGCAAAGGCAAGCGGCGGGTGGTGCGCACCGGCAAGCGGCGTTGCGTCAAAAAGCAAGGACGACGAGCCAACCGCAAGCACAGGAGGGCGGGACGATGAAGGCGAAGAGCCTCGCCGCGATCGTGGCATCGATCTCAGCACTGGCAGCAGCGGCGGTCGGCGCCACGCCGGCTCAGGCCGACTTCGGTCTGAGCGAATTCGACGTCCGCTTCGCCGAAGCCGACGGCGCCCCGGCCCGCCAGGCCGGATCCCACCCCTACAAGATGACCACCTCTTTCCAGATCAACTCGATCGAAGAAGGAGGTGAGTTCTTCGCCGACGGCGGCGATATCAAAGACCTGATCATCGAGCAGGTGAAGGGCTTCGTCGGCAGCGCCACGGCGGTGCCGACCTGCGACTCGATCGACTTCGCCAACACGGAAGGCGGCTTGCCCGCCTGCGGCGACGACACCGCCGTCGGGGTCACCGCCGCGCTGCTGAACGAACCCTTCGAAGCCGTCCCCGCCCCGGTCTACAACCTCGCGCCGCCGCCCGGCGTACCCGCGCGGCTGGGCTTCGTCACCGGCCCGGTGCCGCTGGTGATCGACGTGGGCGTCAAACCTGCCCCCGACTACAACATCGTCGCCAACGTCGTCAACATACCCCAACCGCTGACCGTCTTCGGCTCGACCTTCCAGCTATGGGGGGTGCCAGCCGACCCCTCCCACGACTTCGCCCGCGGCAAATGCGCCACCACCGCCTTCGCTGACGCGGAAAACGTCATCGTCGACGGCGAACTGAACCTGATCGAAGGCGGCCCCGAATGCCCCTCGAGCGCCCCCGAAGAGGCCTTCCTCACGCTGCCGCGTGCCTGCGAGGGCCCCCTCGCCACCAACTACGAACTCGACCCCTGGTCGAACCCCGGCGCCTGGGTGGAGGGCTCCGCCCTCACCCACGACGATGCCAGCCCGCCCAACCCGGCCGGTTTCGTCGGTTGCGGCAAACTCGACTTCTTACCGACGATCGCCTCCCAGGCGACGACCGACTCCGCCGAGACGGGGACGGGATTGGACTTCGACCTCTCCTTCACGGATCCCGGCCTGACCAGCGCGAAAGGGATCGCCGGCTCGGACATGAAGAGGGTCGTCGTCACCCTGCCCGAGGGCGTCACCGCCAACCCCTCCCTGGCCGAAGGGCTCGGCGTCTGCACGCCCGCCGACCTGGACAGAGAAACCCTCGCCGCCGCCCCGGGCCAGGGCTGCCCCAACGCCTCCAAGATCGGCACCGTCGCCGTGCGAACGCCGCTGCTCGATCAAACGATCGAGGGCTCGGTCTTCCTCGCCCAGCAAGACGACCCGGCGACCAGCGCCCCGGGAGCCGAGAACCCCTTCGACTCCCTCCTGGCCCTCTACATCGTCTTCAAGGACCAAGACCAGGGCATCCTCGTAAAGCAGGCGGGCAAGGTGGAGCCCGACCCGCGCAGCGGGCAGCTGGTCTCGACCTTCGACGACGTCCCCCAGGTGCCCTTCTCCCACCTGGACTTCCACTTCCGCGAGGGCCAGCGCGCTCCCCTGATCAGCCCGCCCGGTTGCGGCAGCTTCGAGACCAGGGCGCTCTTCACCCCGCACGCGCGGCCAAAGGAGACCGTGACCAAGACCGCCTCCTTCCAGATCACCCGCGGGGTCAACGGCGGCCCCTGCCCGCCGGGCGGGGTGCCGCCCTTCGAGCCGGGCTTCCAGGCGGGAACCGCCAACAACAACGCCGCCTCCCACTCGCCCTTCCACATGCGGATCACGCGCCGCGACGGCGACCAGGACCTGACCCGCTTCGACGCCACCCTGCCCCAGGGCGTGGTCGCGAAGCTGGCCGGGGTATCGCAGTGCCCCGACGCCGCGATCGCACTGACCAAGGCGAAGACCGGCCGCGCGGAGCTGGCGAACCCCTCCTGCCCCGCCAATTCGAAGATCGGCCGCGTCCTCGCCGGCGCGGGAGTGGGCAGCTCGCTCACCTACGTCCCTGGCTCGGTCTACCTCGCCGGCCCCTTCGCGGGCGCGCCGCTCAGCGTGGTCGGGGTGGTCCCCGCCGTCGCCGGCCCCTTCGACGTGGGAGTGGTCCTCACCCGCCAGGCATTGGTGATCGATCCCAAGACGGCAGAGGTGCGGGTCGATGGCTCCCTCTCGGACCCGATCCCCCACATCCTCGCCGGCATCCCGCTCAAGGTCCGCGACATCCAGGTCTACGTCGACCGCCCCGAGTTCACCCTGAACCCGACCTCCTGCGATCCCTCCCAGGTGGGGGCGGCGCTGTGGGGAGGGGGGATCGACGTCTTCTCGCTGGGTGATGATTCTCCGGTCTCGCGCTCCTCGCGCTTCCAGGCGGCCAACTGCTCGCTGCTTCCCTTCAAGCCGCGGCTCAGCTTCCGCCTGCGGGGCGGCACCAAGCGCGGCGGCCACCCGGCGCTGACCGCGCTGCTGCGGCCCCGGCCCGGCGACGCCAACATCTCAGGCGCCGCCGCCACCCTGCCCAGATCGGCCTTCCTCGACCAGAGCCACATCCGCACGATCTGCACCAGGGTCCAGTTCGCCGCCGAGAGCTGCCCCAAAGGCGCGATCTACGGCTACGCGACGGCGAGGACCCCCCTGCTAGACGTCCCCGTGCAGGGACCGGTCTACCTGCGCTCCTCCGACAACACCCTGCCCGACCTGGTGGCGGACCTCAGAGGCCCGGCATCGCTGCCGCTTCGCTTCGAGCTGGTCGGAAGGACCGACTCGGTGCGCGGCGGGATCAGGAACACCTTCGACGTCGCCCCCGACGTCCCGGTCAGCATGTTCAAGCTGGCGTTGCAGGGCGGGGAGAAGGGTCTGATCGTCAACTCGACCGACATCTGCGCGAAGGCCTACCGCGCCCGGGTGATCTTCAAAGCCCACAACGGCAAGCGGGCCACGGTGCGTCCGAAGATGCGGGCGCAGTGCGTCAAGGCGCGCAAGGGCAAGGAGCGCCGGGCGGGGCGAAGCGCTCAGCGCTAGCTAACCACTCACCAGTCAAGCCAGTCAGCAGTCAAAACAACCCCGGCTGCCCCGATGGGCCCGGGAAAGGGAGGCAGAAGTGAAACGGATCAGATACCTGGGCCTTGCTGCAGTGATGGCGCTGGCCCTCAGTGCGAGCATCGGCGCCGCCTCGGCAGGGGCGGCCTCGGGGTTCGTCGCCGACGAATACCCGGCGACGTATGAAGGGGATCCCTCCGGTCCGGCAAATAGCTGGCTCGAATGGAACGGGTACAAATGCGGACTCTCGCTGGACCTCTCCGGCGAAGCCGGAGGGCCGGCGCCGAGCACCGTGCTGAGCGCGGCGAACGGCGAGTGCGAAACGGGCGGGCACAGCCCCGGAACCGTCGACATGAACGACTGCAAGCTCATCTTCCACCCCGGTACGGTGGTGAGCGGCAAAGCAGGCGGCACCTTCGACATCGGCCCGGCCGGATGCGGCCCGGTGACGATCGATTGGGGGGTGGGCTGCGAAGGGCTTCTCTACCCGAAGAGTGGCCTCGCGGCGACCTACGAGAACGTCGGCGGAGCGAGCATCGAGGTCCACGCCCAGGCGACCGGCCTGACCTTGCAGACAAAAGGCAACACATGCGTCAAAGGAACCCACGAAGCCGAATTCAACGCCACTTGGGAGATCACCGCCGAGAATCAATCTGAAGAAGCGGTGGATGTCCAGGTCGCCTCGATCCCCGGCGTCTACGTGGCCGGCGCGGGGGCCGATCAACCGGCGCACGAGCCGCGGATCGAAGCCGATACCTACCCGAAGCTGATCGGAGGCGAGGGGCTCGACACTTTCACGACCAACCTCGGTTCCTTTAAATGCGACAACACGGGCCTTGCGAGCGAATTGCTCGGCGCGACCAGCGAGCTCGACCTCGAGGCCACCTACAGCTACTGCTACACCAGCACCGGCAAACCGGCCGAGGTGGACATGAACAGCTGTCACTACGAGCTGGGCGTGCAGAACGCCGGCCCCCCCTACAGCGGCACGTGGGGCATCGCCTGCGATCAACCGGGCGACGCGATCGAATTCAAGGCCTACTGGTTCGGGACGCCCGCGTCCTACGCCTACCTGACCTGCACGATGAAGGTCGGCCCCCAGCAGGGGCTGGAGGGTGTCGATCTCGCCAACGTCAGCGGCCCGCTCGAAACCGGCATCGCGGTAGACGCCGAAGTGACGGGCGTGGACTACGAAACCTCTGGGCTCTGTGTCGAAAAACCCGAAGCCCGCACCGACGGGGTGCTGGCGGGGGAGACGGCGCTGTTGTCTATGTTCGAATAGGTAGGACGCGTCAGCGCTAACACCATTCACCGATGCCCGGCGGCACAGTGCCGCCGGGGTGGGGGAGGCGCTCTTCGACCCCCCACTTCGACGACCTGATCGACGAGGTTCACCTCTACTTCGAAGGTCTCTCGGAGAGCCAGGTTCAGGGGCGGATCGAGATGCCGCAGATTAGGTTCAATGCGGCAGGACGCCGCATTGAGCGTTGGATCGACCGTGGGCGGCTCAATCAGCGCACGATTCTGCGGTTCGCCGGGGGGTCGATCGCGACTTTCGCGCTCAGCCGTTGCCGGGTTGATCCCACCCAGCTCAGATCGCGAATGGCGGCGCCCTCTCGGCGCCGCCATTCGCGCCTCTATTCGAGCTTGCCGATCTTGAAGATTTTGGTGCCGCAGTCGGGGCAGAAGCCTTGGATTGCGGGGCGACCGTTCTTCATGGTCACCTGTTTGGCTTCTTTGATCTCGACCTTCTTGCGCTCTTTGACG
>Ga0190265_10000132_pt1 | contig 74007 bp, 65 predicted proteins | sample Popmic124T_FD_133135 | JGI IMG/M metagenome (GOLD analysis project Ga0190265, IMG submission 133135) | Populus adjacent soil microbial communities from riparian zone of Indian Creek, Utah, USA - 124 T | ecosystem: Environmental > Terrestrial > Soil > Riparian zone | place: USA: Utah | collected... | reverse complement strand
GATGATGTTGACGGCGCCCTCGGGGCCCATCACGGCGACCTCGGCCTGCGGCCAGGCGAAGTTGAAGTCGGCGAGCATGTGCTTGGAGGCCATGACGTCGTAGGCGCCGCCGTAGGCCTTGCGGGTCACCACGGTCAGCTTCGGCACGGTCGCCTCCGTGTAGGCGTAGAGCAGCTTCGCGCCGTGGCGGATGATGCCGCCCCACTCCTGGCTGGTTCCCGGCAGGAACCCCGGCACGTCGGTGAAGGTGACCAGCGGGATGTTGAAGGCGTCGCAGGTGCGGATGAAGCGAGCGGCCTTCTCGGAGGCGTTGATGTCGAGCACGCCGGCCATCTGCGCCGGCTGGTTGCCGACGACGCCGACCGGGCGGCCTCCGAGGCGCGAGTAGCCGACCACGATGTTCTTCGCGAAGTGCTCCTGGACCTCGAAGAACTCGCCGTCGTCGACGATGCGGTTGATCACGTCGCGCATGTCGTAGGGCTTGTTCGGGCTGTCGGGGACGATCGAGTCGAGCTCGGGGTCCATCCGGTCGTGCGGGTCGCCGGTCTCGAGCTTGGGCGGCAGCTCGAGGTTGTTCTGCGGCAGGAACGACATCAGGTAGCGCGCGTCCTCGAGGCAGGCCTCCTCGTCCTCGGAGGCGAAGTGGGCGACCCCGGACTTCGAGTTGTGGGTCATCGCGCCGCCGAGCTCCTCGAACTCGACCTCCTCGCCGGTGACGGTCTTGATCACGTCGGGGCCGGTGATGAACATGTGCGAGGTCTCCTTCACCATGAAGATGAAGTCGGTCATCGCGGGCGAGTACACGGCGCCGCCGGCGCAGGGGCCCATGATCAGCGAGATCTGGGGAATCACGCCGGAGCACTGGACGTTGCGGACGAAGACGTCGCCGTAGGCGCCGAGCGAGACGACGCCCTCCTGGATGCGCGCGCCGCCGGAGTCGTTGATGCCGATCACCGGGCAGCCGATCTTCGCGGCCAGGTCCATGATCTTGCACATCTTCTCGGCCATCACCTCGCCGAGCGAGCCGCCGAAGACGGTGAAGTCCTGTGAGAAGACGCAGACCGGGCGGCCGTCGATCGTGCCGTGGCCGGTGACGACCGCGTCGCCCCCGGGCCGATTCTTCTGCATGTCGAAGTCGGCGGTGCGGTGGCGGACGAAGGTGTCGAGCTCCTGGAAGCTGCCGGGATCGAGCAGCTTCTCGACCCGCTCGCGCGCGGTCAGCTTGCCGCGCGCGTGCTGCTTCTCCTCCGCCTGTGGGTTGGTGTGGATCGCTTGCTGGCGCAGCTCCTGGAGCTGCGCGAGCTTCTCGTCGTAGGTCTCGGGCGACTTCTGGCGCATGGGGCCGGGCATCGTATGCGATCGCTCTCCGGCGTTCTCGGGAGGCCGTGAGCCGGGCACCCGGGGGCCTTTGGTCGCTGGGCCTACGAAGCCCGGGGCCGGCGTTGGTGCCACTGCTCGTGGGCCTCGAGCTGGCCGGCGAGCGAGAGCAACAGCGGCTCGCTGCTCGCGGGACCGAGCAGCTGGGCGCCCAGCGGCAGGCCGTCGGTCGTGAAGCCGGCGGGGACGTTGATCGCCGGCCAACCGATCACGTTCCAGGGCCAGGCGTACGGGCAGGCGCCGATCATCGTCTTGTCGGTCGCCCAGGCGTCGAGGCCGTCGATCGCGCCGATCGGGAGCGGCGGCTTGGCGGTCGTCGGCGTCAGCACCACGTCGTGGTCGGCGAAGATGCGGCCGAGCCGGCGCTGGAAGGTGTGCTCGAGGCGCCGCGCGAGGCCGAGCGCAGGGCTCAGCAGACGGCCGACCTTGGCGTTGTGGCGTGTGCGCGGGTCGAGCTCGTGCGCGTCGGGGATGCGTGCGATCCAGTCGCGCACGCCGCCGGTCGAGCGCGGCATGAAGCTGGCGCCGACGAGGCCGTAGGCGGGGTCCGCGTAGTCGACGTCGTGGCCGAGTCGGGCCAGCACGTCGCCGAGTCGCTCGACGGCCAGCTGGACGCGCGGATCGAGCCTGGCCGGCGCACCGCTGAAGGGGATCTTCAGCGAGAGCGCGATGCGCAGCTTGGCGGGCGCGCGGCGGGCTGCCTCGGCGAACGGCCGCGTGGGGGCCGGCGGGCGGTGGAGGTCCTCGGGGTGGCTGCCGGCGAGCGCGTCGAGCAGGAGCGCCGCGTCTTCGACGCTGCGCGCCAGCGGGCCGATCACGGTGAGGCCGTTGAACGCCTCGCGATCGGGAAAGGTGGAGATCCGGCCGCGCTGCGGCTTGATTCCGACGAGGTGCGTCCAAGCCGCCGGGATCCGCACCGAGCCGGCGCCGTCCGAGCCGGCGGCGCCCGCGACGAGACCGGCGGCGACGGCCGCCGCGGAGCCGCCGGACGAGCCGCCCGGTGAGTGGGCCTTGCTCCAGGGGTTGCGCGTGGCGCCGAAGGCGGGCCCCTCGGTGAACGGCCATTGGCCGATCTCGGGCGTGTTCGTCTTGCCGACGATCACGGCGCCGGCGGCCCTGAAGCGGCGCGCGAGCTCCCCGTCGACGGTCTTGGGCTCGAAGCTGCCGGCGCAGCCGAAGGCGGTCGTCTCGCCGGCCAGGTCCATGTCGTCCTTGATCGCGACCGGGACCCCGAGCAGCGGCCGCCGCTCGCCGGCGGCGCGCCTGCGGTCGGCGTGCTCGGCCTCGGCGAGCGCGGCCTCGTGGCGGACGCAGCGGAAGGCCTGGAGGGTGTCGCGGGTCGCGTCGATCCGGCTGAGCGACAGCTCGACCAGCTCGCGTGAGGAGACGTCTCCCGTGGCTACCAGCTCCGATTGGCGGCGCAGACCGGCGAACGCGAGATCGTCTGGGTGGGGAGCCCGGGGAGCCGGATCGGCGGCGGTCGTGGACATTGCTTCCTCGTGGTGGGTTTTGCAAGGTATCGTTCGTTCGAACGAACGATTGACAGAACTGTAACCTCGCTCGCACGCTGGCGCCAGTCCTGCCGGCGAACGGCGACCTCTCGAATGGCGACTCTCCAGACCAGCGACACGCGCGAGCGAATCCTTCACGCGACGCTGCGCGTGATCGCCGAGCACGGCGTCGGCGCGGTCAGCAACCGGCGCGTCGCCGCCGAGGCCGACGTGGCGCTCGGCTCGCTGACCTACCACTTCCCGAGCCAGACGACGCTGCTTCGCGAGAGCCTGATGCTCCACGTCGCCGAGGAGGTGACCCGGCTCGAGGCCGTCGCCGCGTCGTTGCGCGCCTCGAAGCCGACCCCGGCGGACGCCGCCGCCGAGGTCGAGCGCGTCGTGCGCGCCTCGGCCGGCGATCTCGAGCCGATCGCCGAGCTGGAGCTGCATCTTCAGGCCGCCCGCGATCCCGAGCTGCGCGACGCGTCGCGGCGCTGCTTCGAGGCCTACGAGAACTTCGCGGCGGCGGCGCTCGAGGCGCTCGGCGTCCCGGATGCGGCGCGCCACGCGCCGTCGATCGTCGCGCTGATGTCGGGGCTGGCGCTACGCCGCCTCGGCACCGGCGAGCGCGAGGGGACCGGAACCGCCGACGCGCTGCTCACCTTGATTCGCGGCGCCGGCGCCGCCTAGCGCTTCGGCGGCGCGATCGCGCCTCGGCTAACCGCGCGAGAACGGCCGGTGATGCGCCCGGCCGAGCGCTTCCAGCGTGCCGTCGAGCACCTGCTGGACGCGGTCGGCGTCGACCGCGGTCGGGTCTGCCGCCGAGTCGGGTCGGGCGAGCGCCTCGGGTGCGGACGGCGGCTCGATCGCGACCGGCTCGGGCGCTGCCTCCCGCTGGATCGCGACGGACGCAGGCGACCCCTCCGGCGCTTCGACGGCCGGCTCGGGCTCGATGACCGCTGGTTGCGGCGCGGGTCCGCGCTGACGGAAGAGCCAGCGGGCGAAGAAGCCGGTCCGCTTCGGCTCGGAGTCGACCGAGTCGACGAGGGTCGCCGTAGCCGCGGACTGAGGCTCGGGCTCGTCCACGATCGGCTCTATGGCCGCCTCGGGCCCGTCGACCGGAGGCTGGGCCTCGGCGCCGAGCGGCTCGGCGCCGATGGCCTCGGCGGTGACCGGCTCGGCGACGACGGCCAGGTCCGGCTCGGGGACGGTCGCCTTGAAGGTGACCTTCGTTCCCCAGCCGGACTGCTCGAGCTCCACGGTTCCGCAGACGTCCTCGCCCTCCCAGGCGACCGTGGACTCGGGCTCGACCCTCGTGATCCGTATGTCGCCCAGCTCGCCGAGGTGCTTGGCGAGGCTCTCCACCTCGCTCAGCTCGCTCCACAGCTCCGGGGGCGACTTGACCAGCGTGCGTTGTGCTGTCAGATCGGCCATCGCCCTCGGTTTCGGGCGGCGCGGGACGAGTCCTGCCGTCTGGGACAGACCGCCCAGGCCCGGAGGCGATCCGATGCAGGATCGTGGATGTTCAGCGACGCAAGGGCTGCATCGACACCGCGGAGCGGGTCAGCGCGACGCTAGGCCGAGGCGCAGGGCGCCGGCGGCCTCGAGCATCGCGTCGTGGGCGCCGCGGTGCAGGGCGGTCTGGTTGACGAAGCTGTGCAGCAGGCCGTCATGGCGGCGCAGCGCGGTCGGGACGCCGGCGGCGCGCAGCAGGCCGGCGTACTCCTCGCCCTCGTCGCGCAGCGGATCGAAGCCGGCGGTCAGGACGTAGGCGGGCGCCACGCCGGACAGGTCCGGGGCGCGCAGCGGCGAGGCGCGCCACTCGCGCGCCGCGTCCGGCTCGGGCAGGTAGTGGTCGCGGAACCAGTCCATCTCGGCCCTGGTCAGGAGGAAGCCCTCGGCGAAGGTCTCATACGACTTGCGCTTCTCGACGTAGTCGCAGACCGGGTAGATCAGCAGCTGGAACACAGGTGGAGGCGTGTCGCCGAGCTTCGCGGCGATCGCGACGACGGCCGCGAGGTTGCCGCCGGCGCTGTCGCCGCCGACGGCGATCCGCGCGGGATCGAAGCCGAGCCGCTCGGCGTTCTCGAACGCCCACGCGAGTGCCGCGACCGAGTCGTCGACCGCAGCTGGGTAGGGGTGCTCGGGGGCCAGCCGGTAGTCGACCGACAGGACGCCGGCGCCCGAGTGGACGGCGAGGAAGCGGCAGGCGCTGTCGTGGGTGTCGAGCGTGCCGATCACGTGGCCGCCGCCGTGGTAGTAGACGAGCAGCCCACCGTCGCCGGGATGCGGCGCGCGGCCGTAGAGGCGCGCCGGGATGTCGCCGGCGGGGCCCGGAACGATCACGTCCTCGACGCGCGGCAACGGCAGCTTGCGACCGGTCAGCAGGGCGGCCTGCTTGCCCGTCTGCTCGCGCGCCTCCGCCGGGGTCAGCCGCTCGTAGCCTTGGACGTCGGCGAGCGACTCGAGCTTCACGAGCAGCTGGGAGGTCGGGTGCAGCTCCAGCCCGTCGAGCCGGATCGGCGCCCCGCCGATCAGCCGCTGCGCGGGCAGCGGCAGCTTCGCCAGCGCGATGCAGATCGCGGCCTCGAGGCGGTCGCGCGGCGTGACCGCGAGGTCGCTCACTCGGCCCTAGGCCTCCGAGTACTCGCCGAACTCGTCGCGCATCACGTTGCAGACCTCGCCGATCGAGGCGCGCGCCTTCAGCGCGGTGCGGATCGGGTGGAGCAGGTTGCCGGTGCCCCGGGCGGTGGCGCGCAGGTCCTCGAGCGCGGCGTCGACCGCCGCCTGGTCGCGACTGGCCTTGAACTCCTTCAGCCGCGCGACCTGCTCGTGCTCGGACTTGGGGTCGACGCGCAGCGTCTCGACCTCCTCCTCGTCGTCGGTCACGTACTCGTTGACGCCGACGACGATGTCCTGCTTGATCCGGTAGCGCTCCTCGTAGCCCCAGGCCGACTCCTCGACCTCGGCGCGGATGAACGGGATGCACTGCACCGAGCCGCCGAGCTCGTCGACCTTGTCGATCAGCGCCTGGGCGCCGGCCTCGATCTCGTCGGTCAGCGCCTCGACGAAGTAGGAGCCGGCGAACGGGTCGACGGTGTCGGTCGCGCCGGACTCGGCCGCGATGATCTGCTGCGTGCGCAGCGCGATCCGCGCGGCCTTCTCGGTCGGCAGCGCGAGCGCCTCGTCGAAGCCGTTGGTGTGCAGCGACTGCGTGCCGCCGCAGACCGCCGCGAAGCCCTGCAGCGCGACGCGGACGATGTTGTTCTCCGGCTGCTGGGCGGCGAGCGTGACGCCGCCGGTCTGGGTGTGGAAGCGGATCGTCTGCGACTTCGGGTTCTTGGCGCCGAACCGCTCGACCATGATCCGTGCCCACATCCGCCGCGCGGCGCGGAACTTCGCCACCTCCTGGAAGACGTTGTTGTGGCCGTTGAAGAAGAACGCCAGCCGCGGACCGAACTCGTCGACGTCGAGCCCCGCGTCGATCGCCGCCTGGACGTAGGCGATCGCGTCGGCGAGCGTGAAGCCGACCTCCTGGACGGCCGAGCAGCCCTTCTCTCGCATGTGGTAGCCGGAGATCGAGATCGTGTTCCACTTCGGCACGTTCTCGCGGCAGTAGGCGAACAGGTCGGTCGTCAGCCGCATCGCCGGCTCGGGCGGGAAGATGAAGTTCCCGCGCGCGATGTACTCCTTGAGGATGTCGTTCTGAGTCGTGCCGCGCAGGACGTGCGACTCGACGCCCTGCTCCTCGCCGACCAGCTCGTAGAGCAGCAGCAGGCAGGCTGCCGGGGCGTTGATCGTCATCGAGGTCGAGACCTTGTCGAGCGGGATGCCGTCGAAGACCCGCCGCATGTCGTCGATCGTGTCGATCGCGACGCCGGTGCGGCCGACCTCGCCGAGGCAGAGCGGGTCGTCGGAGTCGCGGCCGAGCTGGGTCGGCAGGTCGAAGGCCATCGACAGGCCGGTCGACCCGTGGTCGATCAGGTAGTGGAAGCGCTCGTTGGTCTCCTTGGCGCTGGCGTAGCCGGCGTACTGGCGCATCGTCCACCGGCGATCGCGGTACATCCGCTCGTGGACCCCGCGCGTGAACGGGTACTCGCCAGGCTTGCCGAGCTTCTCGGGCAGGTTCTCGGGAAGGTCGTCCTCGGTGTAGAGGGGCTTGATCTCGATGCCGGAGTCGGTGAACCGGCGGGGGTCGTCGGGGCCGACGATCGGGGCGATCGAGGGACGGGCGTCGGGGGTCGTGGCCATGGGGGCAGGATACGGCTGAGGCGAGCGCGGGGGATCTATGCGGCAGCGCGCAGTCGGCGGAGCTTCGAGCGGCAGTGGAGGCAGGTGGCGACGTGGGGGCGGACGGCGGCGATGTCGTCGGGCGTCGCGGTGCGATCCGCGAGCGCCGAGAGGCTGGGAGCGAGGCGGTCGCACTCCGAGCCGGACTCGATGCCGGTCAAGGCGGCGCGGAACGCGTGGCGGCCCTCGGCGAGGCAGCGATTGACCTTCGTGGCCGACCAGCCGGTGATGTCGGCGATCTCCCGGTAGCTGTAGCCCTCGGCCTGGAGCTGGAGGGCGCGGATCTCCTGCGGCTTGAGCAGGCGCAGCGCCTGGCTGCCGAGACGGAGGCGCTCGATCTGCTCCACGCGGACGTCGGTGTCCGGCGTCGCCTGGATGGAGAGCATGCGTCGTCCCGAGAGCGACTCGGCGGCGCCGCCGGGGACGATGCGGCGGCGGTGGCGGGCGACCGAGAGCGCCTCGTTCTTGACCGTCGTGCGCAGCCAGGCGCGGAGCTCGTCGGGGGCGCCGCCGGGGCGATGGCGCAGGGCGCGCTCGGCGGCGCGCTGGAAGGCGTCCTCGGCGTCCTCGTCGGTGGCCGACCAGCGCCGCGCGGTCGCGAGCATCTGCGCGCCGTACTCCTCGATCAGCCGTGCTGCCTCCATGCCTTCGCCTTTCGTCTCCGAGGCCGCCGAGGTGGTCGACGGCGTGCATAGAGGGCGTTTCGCGCGTAGTTCGCCCCCCGCGCGCGATAGATTTCAGCTCAGCTACGGTGCTCGCCGGACCTCGCTCCCGCAAGCTTCGGAACGCGATTCGAGGACCGGTCCGCCTGTGCCCTCCGCTACATTCCGTTGGTTGACCTGTTTGCTCTTGTGTGCGCAGGGCGCGATTGAGAGCGATCGGAGGCGAGCAGCAGCTGATGGGCGATGGCCTGGCGAGAGAGCTGAGAGAGCTGGCGCCGCCGGCGGCGGCCGAGCTGCCTGTGCGTGACGTTCGCGCCGGCAGCGTGCCGGTGCTCAAGGGCGTGCTGCGCTTCGAGGCGCTGCGGCGCGGTGGACGCGTCCTCACCTTGGCGGCGTTCGACGTCGCCGGGATGTTCCTCGCGATCTGGACGGCGCTGGCGATCAAGGCCGCCGTGCGGGCGCCCGGGATCCTCGACAGCACGTTCGCCCAGGCGCGCGAGTATGCGCCGCTCGCCTGCCTGGTGATGCTGCTGCTGTTCGCGCGCTCGGGCCTCTATCGCGATCGAGGGCAGCGGCCCGGGCTGGCGACCGTCATCTCGGGCCTCTGCCAGGTGACGCTGATCGTGCTGCTCTACGCGGTGATCGAGGGTCACCAGTTCTCGTCGTACTACATCTTCTACGGCACGCTCTTCTTCGCGATCGTCTACGTGTCGGCGTTCCGCTGGACGTTCGAGCGTGTCAGCGGCGCGGTGCTGAGGGCGGCGGGCTACCGGCGCCGTGCGGTGCTGGTCGGATCCGGCAGTCACATCGACGCAGTCGCCCACGCGCTGCAGGACAGCTCCGAGGTCGAGCCGTTCGGCTACGTGTCGCTGCCGCCGCGCCGCGCCGACGGCAAGCTGCGCGACTTCGGCACGCTCGAGGGGCTCGAGCGCAACTTCGACGCCGTGGACGAAGTGCTGATCGCCGACCCGGCGTTCCCGCAGGAGCAGGCGGTCGAGCTCGTCGATCGCTGCCACCAGCACGGCAAGCGCGTCCGCGTCGCGCCCTCGACGATGGAGATCCTGATGGACCGCGTCGAGTTCGTGCCGGGCCAGTCGCTGCCGCTGTTCGAGCTCAAGCCGCCGGTCTTCGAGGGCGCCGACTTCGTCCTCAAGCGCGCCTTCGACCTCGTCGGGGCGGTCCTGCTGCTGGCCTTCCTGTCGCCGCTGCTGCTGGTGACCGCGCTCGCGGTCAAGCTCGATTCGCGGGGCCCGGTGCTGTATCGCTCGCGGCGCCCCGGGATCGGCGGGCGGGCGTTCGACTGCCTGAAGTTCCGCACGATGGACGACGGCGCCGACAGTCGCCAGGTCGACCTCGAGCACCGCAACGAGGCGGGCGGCGCGATCTTCAAGATCCGCCGGGACCCTCGCGTCACGCGCGTCGGCGCGCTGCTGCGCCGCTTCTCGCTCGACGAGCTGCCGCAGCTGTTCAACGTCCTGCGCGGTGAGATGTCGCTCGTCGGCCCGCGCCCGCTGCCACAGCGCGACTACGAGCTGCTCGACGACTGGCATCGCAAGCGCTACCTCGTGCTGCCCGGCATGACCGGCCTCTGGCAGGTCTCAGGCCGTTCCGAGCTCGACTTCGACGAGCTCGTCCGGCTCGACTTCCTCTACCTCGAGCGGTGGTCGGTCTTCCTCGACTTCACGATCCTGCTCAAGACGATCCCCGCCGTCTTTCGCTCGCACGGCGCCTGGTAGGCGTCACCGCCGCCTGGCGACCGTGGAGAGCTACGACCCCGACAACCTGCTCGACCGGCTGTCCGACCCGGCGACGCTCGACCTTCACTACTCGCGGCTGCGCGAGCGCGAGCGCGAGCTGCTGGGGGCGCGCCTCGACTTGGACGGCGGCGGCGACGTGCTCGCCGTCGGCTGTGGTCGCGACCCCGGCCGGCATCTGTTTCCGGCGCCCGCGTGGCGGATGACGGGGGTGGAGCTCGAGGAGGAGTGGCCGCGGATGCTGGTCGAGAGCGGTGAGCTCGACCACGGATTCGCGGGACGCGCCGGCGAGCTGGACCGGTTGGAGGACGGATCCTTCGACGTCGTGCTCTACCGCTATGTGTTGCATCACATCGCCTTCCAGGGCGCCTTGGCGCCGGTGTTCGAAGAGGCGGCGCGGCTGCTGCGCCCCGGCGGGCTGCTCGTCGCGATGGAGCCGGGGGCGCTGCATCCGGTCGGCTCCGGCCTGTCGCTGGCCAACCGCCTCGGCCTGGGCGTCGCGGTTCACGGCACGCCCGACGACGTCCCCCTGACGGCCGAGCGGCTCGAGCGCGAGTCCCGTGCCACCGGCCTCGATCCCGAGGTTCTCGCCGTGACCTATGGCTGGCGGCGGCTGCCGCCGCTTCTGCAGCGCGCCGCCTGGCAACTCGACCGACCGCTCGGCGAGCGGCGGCGGACGGCCCGCTTCGGCCACACGCTGATGCTCGTCGCCCGCCTGCCAACGCAGCGCGGGGCCACGGTGCCACAACGGCCGTAGCTCGGCCTCGGCGTTAGCGTCCGCAGGGTGGCGAGCCTCTACGACGACGACCTCTGGCGGCGGGTGCCGGACGACGCCGGTCCTCCGCCCGCGGAGCTGGTCGGATTCGTCGAAGGCCTCGGTCACGCCGGCTCCGCGCTCGACCTGGGCTGCGGCGACGGTCGCCTGACGCTGGCCCTCGACGCCGACGAGCTGACGGTCGCCGATGTCTCGGCGGTCGCGCTGGAGCGCGCGAGCGTGCGGCTCGGGAAGTCGCGCGCGGAGCGTGGCGTGGCGCCCGCGGTCGCCGTCGAGCTCGATCCCGACGCCGTGCTGCCGCTGCCCGACAACGCCTTCGACGTCGTCGTCTGCGCGGAGACGATCGAGCACGTCCGCGATCTCCAGCTGCTGCTGTCGGAGGCGCGGCGCGTGCTGCGGCCGGGCGGCCGACTGGCGGTCACGACGCCAGCGCACTCGCGACTGACCGGCCTCGACGTCCTCGCGCGCGGGTTCGACCGCCGCTTCCCGCCGCTGTCGCCGCATCTGCGCTTCCTGACCCGTCGCTCGCTGCGCGACCTGCTCGAGGATCTGGGCTTCGAGCCCGGACCGATCCGGCGTCGTGGCGGATCGCTGCTGGCGGTCGCGAGACGCTAGCGGCGCTAGGCGGCCCCGCCTCGGTCGACCGCTGGCTGCCAGCCCTCGTTCGCCAGCGCACAGGCCTCGTCGGCGCCGACGAACGGCGCCAGCGCGATGAAGCTGGCGATGCCGGCGACCTCGTAGGCGTGCTCCGCGCCGCGGCGGCGGAGCTGCTGGTAGAGCAGCGCGGCGACGGCGACGCTGACGGCCTCGGCAGCGACCGGGCTGGTGTCGGGGTACTCGCGGTAACCCGCACGCAGCACTGCGCCGAAGCGCCCGGTCGCGTTCTCGTGACGGTCGAAGCCCTCGGCGCCGCCGGAGAAGATGCGCAGGCCTCCGAGCTGCGCCATAGCGGGCTGGGTGGCGTTGAAGGCGAAGAAGGCGTGGATCGTGTCGCGGGCGGCGCGGGGCCAGTCCGGCGCCCGCTCGTAGGCGGGCAGAGCGACCTCGACGAGCTGGCGCTCGCCGTCGTCGATGGCTGCGACGAACGCCTCGCTCTTGGTCGCGAAATGGTTGTAGAAGGTCGTGAGCGAGATCGCCGCGCGCTGGCTGATGTCGGTGATCGTCATCTCCTGGTAGCCGCGCTCGGCCACGAGCTCGGTCACCGCGGCGAGGATCTTGCGCCGCTGCTCGTTCGGGTCGGGAGTCGGGGCCGGCAGACGCGGAGGCTTGCGCGGCTTGCGCAGTCGCGCCGGTGGCGCGCTGTAGCTCAGCGCCCATTCGAGCAGGTCCGGCACCAGGCCCGGAAGCTCGCCCTCGCGGCGATGACGCAGCCGTGTGTGGATGATCTGGCGCAGTCCACCGAGGATCGCCGTCACGCCCTCCGCCGGCATGTCGAAGCGCTCGGGGGTCTCGCGGATCGCGCTCGTCACGAGCTCGGCAAGCCGGTCGGCGAGCCGCTCCATCCGATCCACCGCCTCCGGGCCTGCGGCGTAGGTCTCGACGAGCCAGACGCGCGCGGCCGCCGGTTGGGCGAGCACCAGTCCGACGACCGCCTCGAAGAGTGCGCGCAGACGCTCGTGCCAGGAGAGCGTCTCGTCGCCGTAGGCGGCCAGCACCTGGTCCCTGGTGAGCACCGCAAGCGCGTCGAGGGTCGCCAGGAAGCACTCGCGCTTGTTGGGGAAGTACTGGTAGAAGGCACTCCGCGAGACGCCGGCCAGCGCGACGATGTCGGCGACGCGGGTGGTCTCGTAGCCGTGCTGGGCGACGGCGGCGACGGTGGCTCCGAAGAGACGCTCGCGCTGGTTGCGCGCGACCGCGTCGCGGGTGTTTCCCGGCCCCGGGCGCAGCTGCCTCGACCGCAGCCCCTCGGCGGGCCCCCACGGTGTCATGGTGAGAGTCGCGGGCTGGCTGTCGAGGAGTGGGACGACCATAATTGGTCTGACCACTTTAGGAAGGATTGGCCGCGCTATCAAGCGCCGTCTGGCCTGCGCCGAGAGGACTACGGGTGGCGACGAGGCGAATCGGAAAGCGGCTACTGGCTACGCAGGGCGGGCAGCCAAAGCTGGCTGAGCTGATCTGCCAGCGATGGCAGACGTGCCACGTCGCCGGCGCGCGCGGAGCGCTGCACCACCTCGTAGATGCCGCCCACGACCATCTCCGACACCAGCGGTGGCGCAGCCCGTCGCCGCCCGGCGGCGAGCTCCCGATCGAGCAGCTCGACGAAGCGCTGCAGTCCGGTCTCCTTGCTGCGTACGGCGTTCGCGCCCAGGCCCGGTGCCTCGACCAGGCAGAGGCGGGTCAGGTCCGGCGCCGCGGCGGCGGCGCGGAGCACCGCCAGCAACGCGGCCTCGAAGCGGGCCTCGATGCCGGCGTCGGGGGGCATGGCGCGCAGTGCCTGTACGGCCTCCGCGGCGGCGCCTTCGAACGCGGCGTCGACCTTCCTCAGGAGGCGCGAGTCGAGGCTCGCCGCCCCGTCGGACCGTTCTGCGAGCCTCTCGCGGTCGAAACCCATCTTCTGTAAACCGTACAGTTTATGGTGCATCCTGTCTAGGCCGTGCCGGTGCCGATCCGGGTTTCTGAGGTACGCGACCGAGTCCGGTACACAGGGCCGTGTCTCACTGGCTCCTATCCCCCCTGAATGGGGGGTTGCTGCCGTAAAACGCTCGGCTTACGGTGGCTCCACTGTTGGCCGTCTGGCCCGAGGCGAACCGCCTATCGCCGGCTGGTCGAGGAAGGAGAGCCCCATGAGCGCAGGTGGATTGGTGGAACCGGCCCGGACCCCGGGGCCGTCGCTACTGGCCCAGCCCCAGCAGGCACCTACGGGGCCGGGGGTCGCTCCCACGACCCGGACCGAGGACGCCGTCCTGGCCCGCGCCGCGCGAGCAGGCGCCGACATGGTCGGCGACGCGTGTGTCGTATGGCGCGTCCTCGCGAGCGGCGAGCTGGAGCCTGCCGCCACCTTCCACCGTGACCGCCGCCTGCGCTACGCCCTCGGCGCCTTCATGCAGCAGCCGACTCTGGCCGGCGGCAGCCGCTGGCCGGGTCAGGTCGCCTTTCGCGGCGCCCCGGCGCGGGTCCGCCGCGTGCGTCTCGGCGAGCTCGCGGTCGACACGGGGATCGGGATGCGGCGCGCGCACGCGCTGCTGGCGCCGATCGTCAGCGACGGCCGGGTCGTCGCGGTGGTCGCCGCCCTGCGCGACTCCAGCGAGCCGGAGTACTCGCTGCGCGAGGAGGTCGTGCTGCGGCGCGTGGGCGTCAAGGCGACCGCAGGCGTCGGCGCCCGACTTGGCGGTTGGGGCGCCGGCCGCGGCGCCGGCGGCGATGGGGACGAGGGCGGTGGCAACGGAGACGATGGCGGCGGCGAAGGCGGTCCGCCCTCGGATCCGTCCGGCTGGACGCCGCCGCCCGGCTGGCTGATGGATCACCTGGGGGTCGGCATCTGGGTCACCGACCGTCACGCTGTGACCAGCTTCGTCAACAGCGCGATGACCGAGTTGCTCGGCCTGCCCGCGTCCGAGGTCGTCGGCCGGCCGATGCGCGACTTCCTCGAGGACGTGCCGCAGATGGTGCGCGGCGAGTACTGCATGGAGGCCGAGCGCTGCGATCGGCGCCTGACACAGCCCGACGGTCGTCACATCTGGCTCGAGATGACCTCCCTACCGCTCGTCGACGACGACGGCGCCCGCCGCGGCACCGTCAACACCGTCGTCGATGTGACCGAGCGCAAGAAGGTCGAGCTGGCCGCCCGTCAGCGCGTCCCGCGCGCCCACCGCCGCGCTTGAGACAGGCCGGCGCCGGTTAGCTAGTCCTGCGACTGGCCCTGGCGCCGACGACGGCCGCGCTCGAGCTCGCGCGCCGCGGCGTCGGCTCCGACGAACGGCAGCACGCTCATGTACATCAGCTCGGGAACCAGCTGTGGCAGCTCGGTCGTCGCGCCGGCGGTGATCTCGCGGTAGAGGATCTCGCTGAGACCGCCCACCATGCTGATGCCGGTGAAGCCGGGCAGGTCGCCGTCGGTCTCGAGCCGGCCGGTGTCGTAGATGTAGGCGAAGCCGCGCATCGCCTCGTTGCGAACCTGGACGGCCTGAGGCCCGGCGGCGAGCACCTCGACGAAGCAGACGCGCGCGACGGCCGGCTCGTAGGCGAGTGCGTTGAGCAGCGCGGTCAGGCCCGCGCGAAGCTGGTCGACCCAATCGTCCTGGGCATCGAAGGCCTCGAGCGTGACCGACAGCAGTCGCGCGAGCGCCTGCTGGTAGGCCGCGATGAAGCAGTGCTCCTTGTCCTCGAAGTGCTCGTAGAAGGTCTTGCGCGACACGCCGGCATGCGAGATCACGTCGGCGACGCGGGCTGCCTGGTATCCGTCGCGGCCGACGGCGTCGGTCATCGCCGTGAGGATGCGGCTGCGCTGCGACTCGGCGACCTGCTCGGGCGCCAGGCCGTGGCGGCCCCCCGGGATCTGGTCGGGCCGACGCCGGCTGGGCCGTCGGGGAGTCCCGCCGCTGCCCTGATGGGCGCCCTTCCTAGAGGCCATGGCGGTTCTCCGACCGGGCGAGGAGCACTCCGCCAGTCTAACGCCATCGAACACCTCGTGGGTGTACAAATGGTACGCGACTGTGTATGGGATTTCGCTTGGTGAAGCGGAACCGCTGGTTCTATGCCTTCAGCAGCACCAGCGGGGCGATCTGGCTCGAGACGATCTGCTCCGCGAGGTCCGGCAGCTGCTCGGTCTCGCCGCGGTCGATCGGCGTGTAGATCAGCTCGTGTACCCCGCCGATCAGCCCGCGCGCCGACAGCTTGGACAGGCGCTCGTCGCCGCGCAGCTCGTTGAGCGCGCCCTCCATCAGGCCGGAAAGGCGCTCAATCGTCTCGGCGCGGCGCGCGCGGGCCGCCGGACCGGCGGCGAGCACCTCGACGATGCACATCCGCGCGATGTCCGGTTCGTCGGCGCAGAACTGGAGGAAGGCGCGTAGCCCGCGCTCGATCTTCCCTTCCGGCGACTCGCCTTCGTGGTAGGCGTCGACCGCCAGTCCCAGAGCGTGATCGACCGCCTCGTCGTAGGCCGCCAGGAAGCAGTCCTCCTTGTCCTCGAACAGCTCGTAGTAGGTCCGTCGCGACAGGCCGGCGCGTCCCAGCAGCCGTCGCACGGTGGTCTCCTGGTAGCCGTACTCGGCCACGGTCCTGGCCATCGCGCGCATCAGTCGGTCGCGCTGGATCTTCGTCACCACCGGGCGCGGAATCCCGTGGGGGCCGCCGGTCAGCTTGATGTTCGCCTGGTCCCACATACCCCACCACCATAGACGCTGAGTTCTCTCGACGCAACCATAAATTTCGAGTTTCTAGGAACGAGCGCGTTCTCTGATGAGCGGAGCTGGAGCGTGACGATTCCCACGCCACGGCTCTGGAAAGCTCGATCCCACGGGTCTCGCGAGGTATCCCTGTGTCCTGATTCACGGCGGGCTAGCCAGACACTGCGGGGTATCTATATGAAGCGAGCGGTGCCTCAGGTGGTGGCGGCGACAGGTGCGTCGGTGTGCTGCTCGACCGTCGTCAGCCATAGCTGGCGAAGCTCGGGCAGCAGTGTCGGGAGCTGCTCGGTCTCGCCACGGGCGACGCGGCGGTAGAGCAGGTCGGTCGTACCGAGCGCGATCAGCTCGGCCGCCAGCGGCGGCATCGGCTCGCCGTTGCTGAGCCGCAGGCTCTCCACGTAGCGCGCGAAGTCGTCGAGCGCGGCCTCGCGGCGCGCGCGGGCCGCCGGACCGGCGGACAGGACCTCGACCAGGCAGGTGCGGGCGAGCGCCGGCTCGAGCGAGAAGAACAGCAGCAGGCCGCTGAAGATCGCGTCGAGCTGCTCCTGCCAGGCGTCGACCCCAGGCGGTCGCGTGCGCGCCGCGACGAGCCGCAGGGCGGTGCGGGAGACCCGGCCCAGCATGCGGTCGTAGACGGCGAGATAGCACGCCTCGAGACTGCGGAAGTGATCGTAGAACTCAGGCGGGTGGACCCTCGCCTCGCGTGCCACGCGATCCGGGGTCGCGCCGACCCAGCCGTGCTCGGCCACCACGCGCGTCAGCGCTTGGCAGAGTGCTTCCCTGTCTCGTACCGCGGTCCCGCTTGCCATCCGTGACGCTCCGCTCGTCATCGGTAGTTCCCCTACCGGCAGGGGCGAGCATACCTCCGCCTGCTATGGGGTGGAAGCGGGTGGGGTCGCGGCGTGGCGCTCGAGGAGGAGCTGGTTGGCGCGGTCGCGCAGGCCCGCGGCCTGGGCGGAGCGGGGGTCGCGGCGCAGTGCCTGCGCGGCCGCCGCCAGCGCCCGGGCGGGACGACGCTCGACTTCGAGGTTCGCGATCCGCAGCCACGGCTCCGGATCGCGCCGGCGGTCCGCGGCTGCGCGGCGCAGATTGACGATCGCAGCTCGAGGCCGGTCGAGGTCGACGAGCGCCACGGCGATCACGTAGCGCGGCTCGACCGAGCGGGGATCGAGCTCGCGCGCCTCGACGGCCTCGCGCAGCGCTTGGATGGGCGCGCCAGCGCCCAGTGCGGCATAGCCCCGGGCGATGGCCCGGTCCGCTCGGACCGGCTGCCAGATCGACCACGCACAGACGAGCGCGAGCGCTACGACGGCGGCACAGGCCAGCAGCGCGCCGACGCCGGGTCGTGGCTCGGTGGATGCTTCCGCGGCCGGGATCGAGGGTCCGCGGCCCGCGACGAACCCGGCGGCCAACAGAGCGGTCATGGTCAGGCCGGGGACGAACCAGGTCCAGTCGGTCGCCGACTGGACGCCGTAGACGACGGCGGCGAGGGCAAGCGCGACGGCGGCGGCGCGCTCGGTCGTCCAGGGCGGTCGCGCGGTCGCCGCCGCTCGCCGCCGGCGACGTGGCTGGAGCCCGGTGGCGCGCGCCGCCGCGAGCAGCCAGGCCGCGAGTAGCGCGAGCGTGGCTGCCCCGCCGAGCAGGCCAAGGTCGCTCAGCGTCTGGGGCCCGAAGCCATGGGCGCGACGGGCCCGGCCGCCGTCGTTGCGATGAGCGAGGCGCGCGAGCTCGAACGAGCCGGCGCCGTGACCGGCAAGCGGACGCTCGCCGAACGCGTCGAGCGCCTCGCGCCAGTAGCCGAAGCGCTCCGAGGCGACCGAGCCGAGGCGGCCGGCTCCCGCTGGCGGCGCCGCGCTGTCGCTGGTCAGCTCGTCGAGGCGGTCGGAGATCGTGCCGGTCAGCCCACGATCGCTGGTCGCGATCGAGGTGACGAGGGCGAGCGGGACCAGCGCCGCGACGACGGCTACCGCGAGCCCTGCGCGAAAACGCGTCTGCAGCGATGGCTGGCGGCGGGCGCCGACCGCCTCGACGGCGATCCCGGCGGCGAGCAGCACGACGACCAGCGCGGCGAGCATCAAGCCGAAGTCGCCGGCGACGGCCTCGCGCGCGGCAAGCGGCTGTAGGCCGAGACTGAACTGATCCTGTGAGACGGCCCAGGCGGCGACGGGCGCCGCCCCCGCTGCCGCGGCGCCGAGCACGACGACGCTGCGCAACCGCAGCGGGACGATCGTCAGCCACAGCGCGCAGCCGACCAGCGCCCCGGCCAGCGCGCCACGCGATTGGGCGATCAGCAGCGTGGCGATCAGCAGGCCGGACGCCGGGAAGGCCAGCGCGCGGCCGAGCGAGCTGCCGCCGCGCCGCGCGCCGAGCCAGAGCGCGGGGACGATCCCGAGCGCGGCCAGGCCGGCGAGCGCGTTCCAGTAGTCGAACGGCTGGCCGATCCGGCCGGTGAACGCGAGCTCGTCGAAGGACGCCGGCCAGACGCGCGCCGCCAGTCCGTAGGCGCAGATCGCGACGCTGGCGAGGACGATCGCGCGGGCGACCGCCACCGCGCCGTCCGGCGCCAGCCGCGCGAGCGCGACCGCGCCGGCGAAGACGGCGAGATAGGCGACTGTGCGCCCGGCCTCCACATATGAGATGTCCGGCGCGATCGACCAGCCGACCGACAGCGCCGAGATCGCCGTCAGCGCCGCGAAGGCCGCCACGGCCGCCGCGCCATGAGCGCGACCGCGCGGCGCGAGCACGATCGCGGCGCAGACCGCCGCCGTCCCGACGGCGATCGCCAGCAGCTCGACGATCGTCGTTCGCTCCAGGGCGTTGCCGCCGCGTGCGCCGAGGGCGACCCCGACGAGCCCGGCCGCTAATAGAGCGCTAGCTGTTGCGGAATGGGACCGGGACACGGCGGAGCGCGTTCGCGACGGCCGGGTTGCGCTTGGAGGCGTACCAGAGCCCCCCGCCGGCGCCCGCGCAGAGCAGCGCGACCAGGGCGAGGATCAGCGGCGCGGACGGGCCGCCCGACCCGCCGGCGGACGCGGCCGCCGCGTCGTCCTGGACCAGGTCATCGGTTACCGCGGCGATCTGGCGGTTGCGCTTCTCTCGCGCCTGCTTCGCCCGCTTCGCGGCTATGCGCCTCTCCTTCGGCGTGATCACGCCGTCGTTGTTGAGGTCGGCGTCGATCTCGGCGCCGCGGCCCGACCCGCCCTTCGACTTCAGCGCGGCGAGCGCCGCGAGAATCATCCGCTCGCACTCGGTGTACTCGGCGACGTCGGCCTGGACCTTGTCGAGCGCGCTCTCGAGATCGCCCCGTGAGTGCTTGCGCTCGAAGACGTCGCTGTCGGCGCAATCCTGTTGCACCGAAAGCGCGCTGGCGCTCGCCTGCGCCGGTACGAGTAGCGCCAGCACGACCAAGGTCGTTGGCAGCATCAGCTGTCGGATAGCTCTCTCCATCGCGTATAGGGCCTCAGGGGATCGACCGTCGTCAGCCGACGAACCCCTTCCCACCGAAGCGTGTGAGGCTAGCAATCGCTCCCGCCGCCACTGCGTTCCACACCTGCCGCGGCGAGCGCACGGCCCATTCCGGCCGCCCAGGCCGCCGGCGTGTACGCGGCGGCGTCCTCGCGGGCGACGGCGCCGAGGTCGGCGCGCAGCGCGGCGTCGCCGACCAGCAGGCGTAGGCGCGCCGCGAGCGCGTCAGGGTCGCCGGCGGGGACCACGAAGCCGTTGCGCCCGTCGCGCACCAGCCCCCCGGCCGCCGCGCCGACGGCCTCGGATGCGACGACCGGCGTGCGTTGCAGCATCGCCTCATTGACGACTAGACCCCACGGCTCGCGAAAGGATGCGGTGTGGATCGAGGGAAGCACGAGGACGTCGGCCGCCGCGTAGAGCGCCGGAAGGTCGTCGCGGTCGACGTGGCCGAGCAGCCGGGCGTCCGGAGCGCCCTGCTCGACCGCCCGCTCGAGTGGCCCGCTGCCGGCGAGCGCCAGGCGCACGCCGGGCCCGAGCTCGGCGCGCCGCCAGGCCTCGACCAGTGTCTCGACGCCCTTCTCGCGCACCAGGCGGCCGACGTAGAGGACGAGCAGCTCGGCTCCCGGGCCGCCGGCGCGCTCGCGCGCCGCGTCGCGGTCGTCGCCGGCGACCGCCGCGGCGAAGTGGTCGACGTCGACGGCCTGGGGAGCGACCGCGACGCCGTCCGCGCTGCCGCGGTAGCGCTCGACGTAGCGGCTGACGTGCGGGCCGTAGGTCGCGACGGCGTCGGCGGCTCGATACAGGTGGCGGGTGGGTAGGAACGACAGCGAATGCGCAGGGGTGCGCGGATGAGCCCAGATAGTCGCCCAGAGGACGAACGGCACTCCCCGCATGCGCGCCGCGGCGTAGGCGCCCGGCAGCGCGATCCGCCCGTCCAGGCCGGCGATCACGGCGCGATAGCGGCCCGACGCCGCGAGCCGCACCGCACCCGCCTCGGTGGTGCGGTGGACGGTCAGTCCCGGGATCGGCGGGCCGGCGTGGCGGTGCGCGATCACCTCGACGCCCGCGGCTTCGGCGAGCAGGCGGAACGGCTCGCCCCGATAGGGGGAGACGATGCCGGTCAGGAGGCAGGCGGGGCGGAGGTCGGCCGGCATCGGGGCAAGATAGCCGCGCGCGCGTTTCTACTACCGCTGCCGAGTAATACGGTTGCGGCCTTGGGCCGTCCCGTCGACATCGCGATCGTCTCGCTCGGGACGACGATGGGCTGGCGGCGCGCCGACGAGGCGCTCGCCGAGCACATCGAGGCGGCCGGCGCGACCTGCGAGCTGAGACCGATGCGGCTGGGGGCGACACGGCGCCTGCAGCGCTCGATGGCGATGACAGACGTCGTCCAGGCCTTGGCGGCACGCCGGGCCGCGAGCGGGCTCCAGGCGCGGGCGGTCGTCTACTCGAGCATCACGGCGGCGCTGCTGCAGCCGCCGCGTCGCCCGCACGCCGTCCGCTTCGACACGATCGCGGCGCTCAGCCGGCCCGGGGCGGGGGGCGCCTGGCAGCGGCGGCGCGAGCGGTCGGTGCTGGCGCGCGCCGACCTGCTGCTTCCCTGGAGCGAGGCGGCCGGTGCGGCGGCGTTGCGTGCCGCCGGTGCAGCGGGCGTGGGCGGGATCGGGGACGCCGGCGCCCGAGGCGGCTCGCCGGGAGCGACGGGCGCCGGACCGCGGACGGTCGTGCTGCCGTGCGTCGTCGACGCGGCGAGGAAGGCGGCGCCGGATGCGCCGGACGCGACCGCCTACGCGGCGAACCCGGAGAAGCGGCGGCTCGAGCTGCTCTGCGCGGCATGGGCCGCGTCGGCGCCCGAGGGCGCGCGGCTGGTCGTCGGCGGCATCGACCGCGCCGACGCGCGGCGCTGGCTGTCGCGGCAGGGCGTCGACGAGCCGCCCGGCGTCGAGTTCGGCGGGGCGATCCCGCGCGATCGGTGGACCGCGCTCGTCGCCGGCTCGCGGGTCTACGTCAGCGCGGCTCGCTACGAGGACTGGGGAGTCGCGCAGATGGAGGCGCTGGCCGCCGGCGTGCCGCTCGTCACGGTTCCGACGCCCGGCCCGAACGTGGCGCTGCCGCTCGCCCGCGAGCTGGCGCCGCGGCTCGTCGCCGCCGACTCGACGGTCGCGGCGCTCGCCGAGTCGCTCCGCGGCGGCCTCGGCCTCGACGGCGCGGCGCGGGCCGTCTACGCCGCCGCGGCCCGGCGCCTGCTCGAGCCCTACTCGGACGCGGCGCTGCGCAAGGTGGTGGCCGACGAGGTCGTCCCGGCGCTGCTGCGACGCGCCTGACGCGCCCTTCTGCGTCACCCGCCCGACGCGCGCCGCCGGCGCCGTGACAGCCCGTCGTAGATCGCCGTCCAGCGCGCCGCGACGGCGTCGTAGCCGTAGCGCTCTCGCGCGCGGGCGGCGAGCGCGGCGGAGTCGAGCCGGCGCGCGAGGGTGGCGCGGATCGCGCCCGCCAGGGCCGCGGGGTCGGCAGGCGACACGAGCGCGCCCGCTGCCTCGTCGACGAGCTCCGAGACGCCGCCGACGTCGGTCGCGACCGCCGGCAGGCCGCTCGCCTGGGCCTCGATCAGGACGACCGGCAGGTTCTCGGCGAGGCTCGGGAGGACGAAGGCGTCCGCCGCGCGCATCAGCTCGGCGACCTCGTGCTTGGGCCGCTCACCGAGGAAGCGGACCCGATCGTCGACGCCGAGCGCGCGTGCGCGCCGCTCGAGCTCGCCGCGCAGCTCGCCGTCGCCGACGATCTCGAGCGTCGCGTCCGGCAGCTCGGCGAGCGCCTCGAGCAGGTAGCGGTGACCCTTCTTCTCGGCGAGCGCGGCGACGTTCAGCAGGCGTGCGCCGCCGCGCGCGGCGACCGGGGCGGGAGCCGGCGCGAACTCGGCCGTGTCGACGACGTTGGGCACGATCTCGAAGGCCGCCCGCGGCGCCAGCGCGCGCAGGCGGCCGGCGAGCTCCGCGCTGACCGGCGCGACGAGGTCCGCGTGCTCGAACGACAGCCGTGCCAGGGTGCGGTCGTATCCGGTGACCAGTCCGCGCTGGAAGCCGGTGTAGTGCTCGGTGACGACGACGGGCGCGCGGTCCAGGCGGCCGAGCGCGAGCGCCGGCGGCGCGGCCTCGAAGACGTGCGCGTGGACGATGTCGGGCCGCCACCCCTCGCGCCGCAGCCGGCGCCGGGCGGCGAGCATGCCGAGCAGCTGGAAGCCCATCGCGGCGGGGCGCAGGAACGGACGGCGGTAGCGGACACGCAGCGTGCGGATGCCGTCCTCGACGGCGTCCTCGAGCGAGAAGGCCGCGAAGCCGGGGCGGGGGATCGCGAGCGAGGGGAGCACGACGACGTCGTGGCGGGTCGCCAGCGCGCGGGCGTGCTCACGGCAGAAGGCGCCGAACACGGGACGGTCGGGCCAGGGGTACCACTTCGGCACCACGAGCACCTTCACGACGGCAGCCGCCGGATCGTCTCGAGCGTCCGCTGCGCCTCCTCGGTGCGGACATACGGCCGTCCGGCGAGGAAGCGGCGGCCCTCCTCGATCGCCTCCGCGTGGGTGTAGGTCGTGGCGACTCTCTGCGCCTCGTGGCGCACCGGCAGCGCGTCGAGGATCCCGAGCCGCCAGCCGCGCTCGCGGCCGAGGGCTCCCCAGTGGTTGTCGAGGCCCCAGCCGAAGCGCAGCTGCGGGAACGGCGCCAGCGCGGCGGCCGCGCGGCGCGAGAAGATCGTCACCGGGCCGATCTCGACGTAGTCGGTGCGGCGCGCGAGCGAGAACGGCCGACGGCGCGTGACCCGCCAGGCGGCGTGGCTGCGCATCGTCTGCGCGGGCTGGGCGAGGTCGAGCGCGAGTCGCTCACAGAGCCCGAGGGCGCGGTCGAGGAAGCGCGGCGCCAGCTCGACGTCGTCGTCGGCGACGATCAGCCAGTCGTAGCCGTCGAGCGGCGGCGCCGCGGCGAGCAGCCGGTTGAGGTTCTCGAACTTGCCGCCGGCGAGGCCGCTGAGCGGCGTCTCGTCGGCAAGCGCCGGCTCCGGCTCGCCGGTGGCGCCGAGCGCGAGCGTCACGTCGTGGCGGTCGGAGCGCAGGCGCGACGCGGCTCGGGGCAGCAGCGAGCCGGGGCGGTAGATCGACAGCACGAGCACGCGCCGGGGCGCCGCCGCGGCCGCGAGGCGATCGAGCCGGGGCCCGTTCGACGTGGCGAGGCTCGCGAGATCGAAGGCCCAGTCGGCGGCGGTGCGGGTGACGGTCAGCCTCCTGCCGGCGACCGTTCCCGACTCGCCCGAGAGGAAGCTGGCGGGGTCCGGAAGGGCCGGCCCTCCGGCTGTCCGGTCGGCCGATGGCGCGGCGCCGTGGCTCGTTCGATCGCCGCTCGTCATCCGCGCAGCGTCTCGAGCAGGCGGCCCGTCGCGTGCGCGCCCATGATCAGCCCCTGCGGACAGCGGCGGCGGGCGGTGTGCCAGCCCGCGCCCGCGAGGTCGCGCAGCTCGCGCCGCAGCGGCAGCTGGCTGCCCTTGCGGCGGTCGTTGCGGACCGCGGCGCGGCCACGGCGGTACTCGGCGCGGGCGAGCGCGCGCAGACGCGCGTCGTCGCCGGCCCGGCGGTGCTCGAGGCCGGCGGCCGCGAGGTAGGCGACGCGGCCGCCGTTGGCGTGCAGGCGGATCAGCCACTCCTCCTCGTCGCCGTAGATCGGCACGGTCTCGTCGAATCCGCCGATCCGCTCGAGCGCGCCGCGGCGGACCGCCATGTTGGCGCTCCAGACGAAGTCGGTCTCGCAGTCGCGCGGACCTAGGTCGAGGGTCGTGACGGGCGCCGACTCGCGACCGCAGGAGCGCGGCGCCGGACCCTCGAGGCTCGCCCGGATCGGCCCGCCGACGGCCTCGGCCCAGCGGTGACGGACCGCGCCGGCGGCCAGCTCGCCGACCCAGCCGGGCGGCACCCGCACGTCGTCGTCGATCAGCGCGACCAGCGCTCCGCGGGCGGCGGCGATGCCGGTGTTGCGGGCGGCGTTGGGCCCGCGTGGCCGCTCGTGTCGGAGATACGCCGTCGGCGGCGGCGCCGAGCGCGTCTCGCCGACGTCGGGCGCCGCGGGCACGTCGCCCTCGGCGGCGCGCTCGACCACGTCGGCCGTCGCGTCGCGCGAGCCGTCGTCGACGACGATCACCTCGTACGGGACACCCGGCGCCTGTGCGGCGAGCGACGCCAGGGTCACCTCCAGGTAGCCGGCGCGGTTGTGGGTGGGCACCACGACGGAGACGGCCGGGTCGGGCATCGCGTCGGTAGGTTAGCCGTGGTGTCCGCAGGCCCGCGCGTGCTCGTAGTGCACAACCGCTATCGGATCGAGGGCGGCGAGGAGCGCTCCGTCGACCTGCAGCTGCGCGCGCTCGAGGCGGCCGGCGTGGAGCACGCCGCGTTCGAGCGGCGGTCGGCCGACGCCGGCCGTGGCCGCGCGGCGACCGCCATGCTGCGCGGCGGCGACCGCCCCGGCGAGCTCGCGGACGCCGTCGCGCTGCTCGCCGGGGCCGGACGGCCGTCGTCCTCCGGGCGAGGCGCGGGTTCCGGCGAGCATGTCGCCGCAACCCGCGGCTCGGTGTCGAACGGGCGCCGCCGGGTCGTCGTGCACGCCCACAACACGGTCCCGCTGGTCGGGCCAACCGGGCTCGCGGCCGCCCGGCGCGCGGGGGCCAACGTCGTACTGCACCTGCACAACGTGCGGATCTTCTGCGCGACCGGCTTCGGCGAGCGCGACGGCGGGCCGTGTCGGCGCTGCCGAGGACGCAACACGCTGCCCGGGCTGGTGCTCAACTGCCGCCGTTCGCTGCCGGAGGCGACCGTCTACGCCGCGGCGCTGTCGGCGCACCAGCCGCGGCTGCTGCAGGCGGTCGACCGCTTCGTCGCTCCGAGCGCGGCGGCGCGCGACGAGCTCGCCGCACGCGGGTTGCCGGCCGAGCGCGTCGACGTGCTGGGCCACTACCTGCCCGAGGAGTCGTTCGCGCGGCGGTCCGCGGCAGGCGAGGGCGGCTACGCGCTGGTGGCCGCGCGGCTGTCGCCCGAGAAGGGAATCGAGGATGCGGTCCACGCCTGCGTGCGCGCCGGGGTGGCGCTGCGGATAGCCGGCGAGGGGCCGGAGCGATCGCGACTCGCGAGCGTCGCGCGCGAGCTGGGCGCGGAGGTGGCGGTCGACTCGCCGCGAGCGCCCGGGGCGATCGCCGGGGCGGCGACCGGCGCCGATGCCAATCCCGCGACCGTGAGCTTCCTCGGCCGCCTGTCGGCAGCCGCGGTCCGCGAAGAGCTGGCGGGCGCGGCGATGGTCCTGATGCCGTCGCGCTACCACGAGTTCTCGCCGTACTCGGCGCTCGAGGCGATGGCGGCCGGCGTGCCGGTCGTGGCAACCGCGATGGGGGGACTGCCGGAGCTGCTGGGCGAGGAGCGCTGCGTGCCGATCGGCGACATCCCCGCCTTCGCGGCGCGGGTCGGCGCGCTCTGGCACGACTCCGCCGCCCGGGCGGCGGAGGGCGACGCGCTGATCGCCCGGGCCCGCGAGCGTCACTCGCGCGAGCGCTACACCGCCGATCTGCTCTCGCTCTACGGCGCCCTGCCGAGTTGAACCGCGCGCCGGAGGCGGGCGCGGCGCGTCAGCGCGTCAGCTGCCCGCGCCACCAGTCGAGCGTGTCGCGAACCGTCTGGTCGAGCGGGATCGCGGGCGCCCAGCCGGTGGCCGCGGTCAGACGCTCGTGCGATCCGCACATGTCGCGCGCGTCGTGGTCGCGCAACAGCGCGGGGTCGACTTCGTGGCGGACCGGGATCCGCGCGTGCTCGGCGACCATCGCGACGAGCTCGGCGACCGAGGTCGAGTGGCCGCTGCAGACGTTGAAGGCGCCGTCGAGGGCACTCGCCAGCTCGTAGGCGCGCACGACGTCGCGCACGTCGGTGAAGTCGCGTCGTGACTCCGGGTTGCCCGTGCGCAGCGTCATCTCGCTCAGGCCGGCGGCCTCGGCGGCGGCGACCTGGCGCGCGATCGAGCTGACGACGTACTCGTCGCGCTGGCCGGGGCCCGCGTGGTTGAACGGACGCAGGCGCGCGACGCGGATCCCGAACGCCTCGGCGTACTGGCGGCCGAGCATGTCGGCCGCGACCTTGCCGACCGCGTAGGGGTTGCCCGGGCAGAGCGGCTCGTCCTCGGTGATCGGCAGCGCCTGCGGCTCGCCATAGACCTGGCCCGAGCCGACGAGCACGACAGCCGCGGCGGGCGCCTCGTGACGCACCGCCTCGAGCAGGTTGAGCGTCATCTCGAGATTGGTCAGGAGGCCCTGTTCGGGTCGCTCCCACGACTGGCTCGGCGAGCTGAACGCGGCGAGGTGGAAGACCGTCGCCGGCTGCAGCCCGGCGACCCGCGCGCGCACCGCCGCGGCGTCGCGGAGGTCGAGCTCGGAGCTCGGCGGCGCATCGACGCCGTCGGCGAGCAACTCGACCAGATGACGGCCGGCGAAGCCGCCACCGCCCGTGACCAGCGCCTCGGTCACCCGCGCCGCTCGCCGAGGTACTGGCGCGCCACGCCGGCGACGAAGCGCGGGTTCGAGCGCAGGTAGCGCGGCAGCTGGCGGCGCGGCTCCTGCACGACGCGGTGAGCCCACTCGAGACCGCGAGTCTGCATCCAGCGCGGCGCCTGCGAGACGCGGTCGGCGTGGAAGTCGAATGCGGCGCCGACGCCGCAGAGCACCGGCGCCTCGAGCAGGGGTCGCAGGCGCGCCATCCAGCGCTCCTGCTTCGGCATCCCGAGCCCGACCCAGACGACGTCCGGCTCGTCGGCGTTGATCCGGTCGGCGACGAGGCGATCGTCGTCGGCGGTCGGATCGCGGTGCGGCGGCGACCAGCCGCCGACGATCCGCAGTCCCGGGTGCTCGCGCAGCAGGTTCGCCTTCAGCGACGCCAACGCGGCGTCGTCATGACCGCCGTAGAGCCAGATGCGCTGACCGCGGCGGGCGGCGTGGGCGCAGTGGTGACGCATCAGGTCGGGGCCGTAGACGCGGCCGTGGAGCCGTTCGCCGCCGCCGAGCAGGTTCGCCGCCCAGACGACCGGCATGCCGTCCGGGACCGTCAGCGTCGCCTCGCGCAGCGCCGCCATCAGCAGCGGGTCGTCCTGCGCGGTGACCAGCGACATCGCCGGCGCGGCGCAGATCCAGCCGCGCTCGCGCCGCTGCACCATCGCGTCGATCACGCCGATCGCGCGGTCGTAGTCGACGATCGCGATCGGCACGCCGAGCACGTCACGGCGGCGCACGCCGGCCGCCGCGTGCGGCTGCTCTGACACGACCCCGGCGGAAGGCGTCCGGCTCACCCGCGAGAAGATACGCCCATGAGCGATGCGCGCCGGCTCGCGACCGGTTCCCTCGCGCAGCAGGCGGCGCAGGTATCGGGGCTCGTGGCGATGTTCGCCGTGATCACCGTGCTCGCGCGCGAGCTGTCGCTGGCCGAGCTGGGCGTCTACGGGCTGTTGAGCTCGCTCGCCGGCTACCTGCTGATCGTCCAGAACGCCGCGGCGGGCGCGGCGGTGCGCGCGATGGCGGCGGCGCGCGACGAGCGCGAGGGCTCGGCCGCCTTCTCCACCTCGGCGCTGATGTACGTCGGCGCGGGCGCGCTCGCGGCGGTGGCGCTGACCGCGGTCGGGCTGATCCTCGCGGCCACGCTCGACCTCACGCCCGAGCTCGCGCGGCAGACCCGGCTCGGCGCGGCGGCGGCCGGCGCGGTCGCGCTCGTCGGGTGGCCGCTGACCGCCTACCGCGACGCGCTGCGGGCGCGGGCGCGGTTCGTGCTCGGCGCGGCCGCCGAGACGGTCGGGATCGTCGCGTCGGTCGGGATCGTCCTCGCGCTGGTGCTGGCGGACGCGCCGCTCTGGGCGCTGATCGGGACCGCGAGCGCGATCCCGCTGCTGGCCGGCGCGGCCTGCATGGTCGCCGCGCGGGCGACCCGACTGCCGTGGCGCCTGCGGCCGCGGCTGGCGACCCGCGCCGCCGCGCGCGACTTCCTCGGCCTCGCCGGCTACATCTCGCTCGCCGAGGCGTCGAGCGCCGTCGTCTACGTGGCGACCCGGGTGGTCCTCGGCATCGCGCGCACGCCGGCGACCGTCGGCCTCTACGAGGGCCCGGTGCGCATCCACAACCTCTTCCGTGCGCTCAACGGAGCGGTGACCGTGACGGTGCTGCCGACCGCCGTCCGCTACAGCGCCGAGGGCGACGACCGGCGGCTGCGCGAGCTGCTCGTGCGCGGCTGCCGCTACGCGCTCGCCGGCGTCGTGCCGATCGCGATCGTCGGGATGGCGCTCGCCGCGCCGATCCTCGACGCGTGGCTGGGCTCGGAGTTCCGCCAGGGGGGGGCGGCGCTGGCGATCATGCTCAGCCACTGGCTGCTCGACGGCGTGCTCGGGGTCACCGGAGCGATGCTGGTCGCTGTCGGCGCCGCCCGCGAGCTGGCCCGCTGGGCGATGGCGGTCGGCGCGACGACCGTCGTGCTTGCGCTGGTGCTCGTCCCGTGGCTCGGCCTCGACGGCGCGGCGCTGGCGATGGCGATCCCCTACGTCGCGCTGTTCCCCTACATGCTGCGCATCACGCTGCGCGCCGTACCGGTGCCGCTCGCCGAGCTCGCGCGTCGCGCGTTCGCACCGGCGTGGGCGCTCGGCGCCGCGCTCGCGGCGCCGCTGGCCGTCGTGCGGCTGACGCTCGATCCGGACGGGCCGGTCGCGGTCGCCGGGGTCGCGCTGATCGCGCTGACCGTGTACTGGGCCGCCTACTACGCGTTGGCCCTCGATCGCGGCGAGCGGGCGCTGGTGCGAGCGCTGGCACTGCGCGACCCTGGCCGGCGCTAGCCTGAGCTGACCGTGTCGGACGGCGTTACAGGCAAGCGGGTGATGCTCACCGGCGGATCGGGCTTCCTCGGCGAGCAGGTGCGCGAGCGGCTGGTGGCAGCGGGCGCCGACGAGGTGTTCGTGCCGCGGCGAGCCGACTACGACCTGACCGACGCGAACGCCGTCGCGCGGGCCTACGACGACGGGCGACCGGACACGGTCGTCCATCTCGCGGCCGAGGTCGGCGGGATCGGCGCCAACCGCGACAACCCGGGGCGCTTCTTCTACGCCAACATGGCGATGGGGCTGCACCTGATCGAGGAGGCGCGCAAGCGCGGTGCCGAGAAGTTCGTCCAGGTCGGGACGGTCTGCTCGTACCCGAAGCACACGCCGGTGCCGTTCACCGAGGACGAGCTGTGGAACGGCTTCCCGGAGGAGACCAACGCGCCGTACGGGGTGGCGAAGAAGGCGCTGCTGGTGATGCTGCAGGGCTACCGCGAGCAGTACGGGCTGCAGAGCGCCTACGTGATGCCGGTCAACCTCTACGGGCCGGGCGACGACTTCGACCTCCACAACAGTCACGTCATCCCCGCCCTGATCCGCAAGTGCGAGGAGGCGCGGATCGCCGGTCGCGACGAGGTCGTCTGCTGGGGTACCGGCAGCGCGTCGCGGGAGTTCCTCTACGTCGACGACTGCGCCGACGCCGTCGTCGCGGCCGCCCAGCGCTATGACGGTCCCGAGCCGATCAACATCGGCGCCGCGCGCGAGATCACGATCCGCGAGCTGACCGAGACGATCGCCCGCCTGACCGGCTTCGAGGGGGAGCTGGTCTGGGACACGAGCAAGCCCGACGGCCAGCCCCGCCGCTGCCTCGACACCAGCCGCGCGACCGAGCTGCTCGGCTTCACGGCGTCGACCGACTTCGAGGACGGCCTGCGGCGGACGATCGCCTGGTACCGCGAGCACGTCGCTGCCGCCGCCTCGGTGCGCTGACGCGCCGCGGCAGCTCGCCGGCGAAGGATCGTCGGGGTTCGGGGGCGTACGAACGTACGACGGACGCTCAGCGCGCCGGCGCCGAGTACCACTCGGCGACCGCGTGCGCCGAGCCGTCCACCGTCAGCTCGGGTGCGCGGCGCGCGAACCATCCGGCCGTCCGCTCGCGCAGGGCCATGCCGCCCGCCACGCAGGCCACGATCGCGGCCGCGATCGCATCCGGCTCCGCCGACGGCGCGACGAAGCCGTTCACGCCCTCGTCGACCAGCTCGGCGGCGGCATTGTCGGCCCCCGCCACGACGACGCTCGGCGTCCCAAGCGCGGCGGCCTCGATGACGACCATCCCGTAACCCTCCCGCGACGAGGGGAGCAGCATGCAGGTGGCGCGCGAGAGCGCGTCGGCGACCTCCTCGGGGCTCACGAACCCGGGCGCCTCGACGTAGCCGCCGGCCCCGGAGGCGGCGATCGCCGCGAGCACCCGCTCGCGCTCCGGGCCGTCGCCGAGCACCAGCCCGCGCAGCGACGGAATCGCGTGGCGCGCCGCCGCGACCGCCATCGGCAGCAGGTCGGCGCGCTTCTCCGGGATGTGGCGGCCGGCGAAGACGACCAGCGGCGCCCGCTCGCCCGCCGCGGCGCGCGGCTCGAGCGGTCCGCGGTAGAGGCCGCCCAGCCGGATTGCCGGACGGCGCAGCCCCTCGCCGCGCAGCCGCTCGGCGTGGACGTTCGAGAAGACGAACGCCTGCGGCGTCAGCCGCGCGCACAGACGCTGGACCAGCCAGCCGATCCGCCCGCCGGCGCGGCCGAGATAGCCGCGCCAGTAGTCGAGCGTCCAGACCTCGAACCAGTCGACGCCGATCCGCGCCGCCGTGCCGGCGAGCGCGGCACGCGCGGCCAGCAGCGAGAAGTAGGGGAACGAGCAGAGGTGGACGGCGTCGTAGCTGCGGCGATTGCGCAGCAGGTGCGCGAGGACGCCCCAGCCGAAGCGCAGCGGCGGCCCGATCGTGCGACGGCCGTCCTCGGCGTAGAGCGGCCCGCCGGGGGAGACGGCGATCACGCGAACCCCGGGCAGGTCGGGCTCCTCGCCGTCCTGCCACTGCCTGCGGGTCAGGTAGGTGACCTGGTGCCCGGTGGCGGCGAGCTCGAGCGCGAGCTCGCGATACCAGCGCTCGGCCCCGCCGACGGTGTGTGGGTAGAGGCAGTCGTAGACGATGCAGATGCGCACGGCCGGTACCCTAGGCGGCGCAGGGCGAGACTTCGGAGCCGGCCGCGGGTTGTTGCGTCTGGCTCCCGCGTCAATCTGCACGTGCGGGAAGCGACCATGAGCACGATCGAGACCACACGCCGTCCCGCCGGGGACGGCTCGCAGGCAGGCCGCGCCTCGGTGTCGGTCGTCATCCCCTGCCTCAACGAGGCCGAGAACATCGAGACCTGCGTCGAGCGGGCGCTGGCGGTGCTCGAGGAGCACCACATCCTGGGCGAGGTCGTCGTCGCCGACAACGGCTCCGACGACGGCAGCCCGGAGCTCGCCGCGAAGGCCGGCGCGCGGGTGATCCACGAGCCGCGGCGCGGCTACGGCAGCGCCTACCTCGCCGGCCTCGGCGCGGCGACCGGCGACTACGTCGTGATGCTCGACGCCGACCTGACCTACGACTTCGAGGACATCCCGGCCTTCGTCGAGAAGCTCGACGAAGGCGCGCAGATGGTGATCGGCGACCGGATGGACAACATCCACCCGGGCGCGATGCCGTGGCTGCACCGCTACGTCGGCAACCCGGTGCTGACCGGCATCCTCAACACCTTCTTCCGCACCGGCGTCAAGGACGCCCACTGCGGCATGCGCGCGCTGCGCCGCGACGTCCTGCCGACGCTCGACCTGCGCACGACCGGCATGGAGTTCGCCTCCGAGATGGTCATCCGCGCGTCGAAGCGCGACCTCGACATCCGCCAGATCTCGATCGAGTACCACCCGCGCGGCGGCGAGTCGAAGCTGTCGAGCTTCCGCGACGGCTGGCGCCACCTGCGCTTCCTGCTCGTCCACAGCCCGACCTGGCTGTTCGTCATCCCCGGCGCGGCGATGGCCGGGATCGGCACGCTGATCGCCTTGACCGTGCTGCTCGACGTCCCGATCTTCGGCCGCGAGTGGGACCTGCACGCGATGATCGCCGGCGCGCTGCTGATGATCGTCGGCACCCAGGTGCTCGCGCTCGGTCTCTGCGCGCACGCCTACGGGACCTACTTCATGGGCGACCGGGATCCCTGGTTCGACCGCATGCGCGCGCGCTTCCGGCTCGAGCACGGCCTGCTGCTGGGCGGGGCGATCCTGCTCGTGGGGCTGGCGATCGGCGTGGTGATCGTCGTCACCTGGATCGGGCGCGGCTTCGGCGAGCTGTCCGAGACGCGGCTCGCGCTGGTCGCGGCGACGCTGATGATCGTCGGCGTCCAGATCGTCTTCTCGTCGTTCCTGCTGTCGATCCTGGGCCTGCGGCGCCCCCGCTAGCCGCTGCCGCCGTGAAGGCCGTGATTCTCGCGGGCGGACGGGGCTCGCGCCTGTCGGAGGAGACCTACGTCCGTCCCAAGCCGATGGTCGAGATAGGCGGCAAGCCGATCCTCTGGCACATCATGAAGAGCTACTCGGCCCACGGGATCGACGACTTCGTCGTCTGCCTCGGCTACAAGGGATACGTCATCAAGGAGTGGTTCGCGAACTACGCGCTTCACACCTCCGACGTGACCTTCGACCTCGGCGAGGGCTCGATGGAGGTGCACCACTCGACCACCGAGCCGTGGAAGGTCACGCTCGTCGAGACCGGCGCCGAGACCCAGACCGCCGGCCGCCTCAAGCGGGTCCTGCCCTACCTCGGCGACGACGTCTTCTGCTTCACCTACGGCGACGGGCTGTCGGACGTCGACGTCGCCGCGACGATCGCCTTCCACCGCGAGCAGGAGGTCCTCGCGACCGTGACCGCGGTGCAGCCCGCCGGCCGCTTCGGCGCCCTGGACATCGATGGCTCGCAGCGTCGGGTGCGCGCGTTCCAGGAGAAGCCACGAGGCGACGGCACCTGGATCAACGGCGGCTTCTTCGTGCTCTCGCCGGAGGTCGGCAGCTACATCGACGGTGACCGGTCGATCTGGGAGCGCGAGCCCGTCAACGCCCTCGCGAGCGACGGCCAGCTGGCGGTGTTCAAGCACGCGGGCTTCTGGCTGGCGATGGACACGCTGCGCGATCGCAACGTGATGCAGGATCTCTGGGACTCGGGCGAGGCGCCGTGGAAGACGTGGGAGTAGATCCCGACTTCTGGCACGGCCGCCGCGTCCTGGTCACCGGGCACACCGGCTTCAAGGGGACGTGGCTGATTCTCTGGCTGCAGGCGATGGGGGCGGAGGTCGGCGGTCTCGCCGACGGCGTTCCGACCTCGCCCTCGCTCTACGAGCTCGCCCGCGCGGGCGAGGGCATCCGCGACCTGCGCGCCGACGTTCGCGATCACCGGGCGGTGTCCGAGGCGGTCGCCGCCCACCAGCCGGAGGTGGTCGTCCACATGGCCGCCCAGCCATTCGTGCGACGTTCGTTCCGCGACCCCCGCGCCACCTACGAGACCAACGTGATGGGCACGGTCAACGTGCTCGAGGCGGTCCGCGCGACGGCGTCGGTCCGCGCCGTGGTCAACGTGACGTCCGACAAGTGCTACGACAACCGCGAGCAGGGCCGGCCGTTCGTCGAGGACGACCCGAAGGGCGGTCACGACCCCTACTCCAACTCGAAGGGCTGCGCCGAGCTGGTGACCGACGCCTACCTGCGCTCCTTCTTCGCTCCCGACCAGTCCGGCCCCCGGCTGGCCAGCGGCCGTGCGGGCAACGTCATCGGCGGCGGCGACTGGGGCGAGGACCGGCTGGTCCCGGACCTGATGCGCGCGGCGCTGTCGGGGGAGGCGATGGAGATCCGCAACCCGGAGGCGGTGCGGCCGTGGCAGCACGTCCTCAACCCGCTCGGCGGCTATCTCGAGCTGGCCCAGAAGCTGATCGAGACGCCCGACGCGCAGGGCGGCTGGAACTTCGGTCCGCGGCCCGACGACGTGCAGACCGTCCGCTGGGTCGCCGAGCGGCTCGCCGAGCGCTGGGACGGCCCGCTGGAATGGAGCATCGACGCGGGCCCGCATCCGCACGAGGCGGGGCATCTGTCGCTCGACTCGAGCAAGGCCGCCGCTCGGCTCGGCTGGCGGCCGGCGCTCGATCTCGGCGAGGCGCTCGACTCGATCGTCGAGTGGTATGCCGCGCTGCGCGACGGCGCCGACATGCGCGCGGTGACGCTGCGCCAGATAGACGTGCACGCCGGCACCACAGCTAGGTTTCCCGAATGACGTCCTCCTGTCGCTTCTGCTCGGCGCCGCTGAGCTCGGTGTTCGTCGACCTCGGGATGTCGCCGCTGGCGAACTCTTATCTCTCGCCCGAGCAGGGGAACGCGATGGAGCCCTTCTACCCGCTGCGAGCGCTGGTCTGCGACAGCTGCTTCCTGGTCCAGCTCGAGGAGTTCGAGACCCCCGAGCACATCTTCGGCGACTACGCGTACTTCTCGTCCTACTCGACGACCTGGCTCGACCACGCGAGCCGCTACGTCGAGGCGATGACCGAGCGCTTCGGGCTCGACGAGTCCAGCCACGTCGTCGAGATCGCCTCCAACGACGGCTACCTGCTGCAGTACTTCCACCAGCGCCAGATCCCGGTGCTCGGCATCGAGCCCGCCGCCAACGTCGCCAAGGTGGCTTTGCAGAAGGGCATTCCGACACTCGTCGAGTTCTTCGGAGTCGAGACCGCGAGCTCGCTCGCGCAGGACTCGAAGGCCGACCTGCTGCTGGGCAACAACGTGCTGGCCCACGTGCCCGACCTCAACGACTTCGTCGGCGGGATGAAGGCGCTGCTCGCCGAGGGCGGCCAGATCACGATGGAGTTCCCGCACCTGCTGCGCCTGGTGCAGGACAACCAGTGGGACACGATCTACCACGAGCACTTCTCGTACTTCTCCTTCACCACCGTGTCGAGAGTCTTCGAGGCACACGGCTTGCGCCTGTTCGACGTCGAGGAGCTGCCGACCCATGGCGGCTCGCTGCGGATCTACGGCTGCCACTCCGACGACCCGCGCGCACAGGAGCCCCGCGCCGCGGAGCTGCTGGAGCGCGAGCGCGGCGCGGGCTACACCGGCCGCGAGCTCTACACGACCTACGCCCACCGGGTCGCCGACGAGAAGCGCCAGATCCTCGAGCGGCTGATCGCGCTCAAGCGCGAGGGCCTGCGGATCGTCGGCTACGGCGCTCCCGCCAAGGGCAACACGCTGCTCAACTACTGCGGCATCCGCACCGACTTCCTCGACTACACCTGCGACCTGAACCCGCACAAGCAGGACCACCTGCTGCCGGGCACCCACATCCCGATCCGCTCACCCGAGGTGCTGCGCGACGATCGCCCCGACGTCGTCCTGATCCTGCCGTGGAACCTCAAGGACGAGATCATCGACCAGCTCTCGTTCATCCGCGAGTGGGGCGGGCGCTTCGCCGCCCGGGCGCCGGACCTGCAGATCTTCGAGTGAGGCTGACCGAGACTCCCCTGCGTGGAGCATGGGTGGTCGAGCTGGACCGCCGCGAGGACGAGCGCGGCTACTTCGCGCGCACGTTCGATCGCGACGAGTGGGCCGCGCGCGGGATGGATCCCACCGTCGTCCAGTGCAACACGTCCTTCAACGTCGCCGCCGGCACGCTGCGCGGCATGCACTTCCAGGCCGATCCGCACGGCGAGCCGAAGCTCGTCCGCTGCACGCGCGGCGCGGTCCACGACGTGATCGTCGACCTGCGGCCCGACTCGCCGACTCACCGGCGCTGGTTCGGGATCGACCTGACCGACCGCGACGGGACGGCCCTCTACGTGCCCGTCGGCATGGCACACGGCTTCCAGACGCTCGAGGACGGCAGCGAGGTTCTCTACCTCATGGGTCACGAGTACGTCGCCGACGCGGCGCGCGGGGTCCGCTGGGACGACCCGGCGTTCGGGATCGAATGGCCCGCGCCGCCGGCGGACGGCCGAACGATCTCCGAGCGCGACGCCGGCTACCCCGACTACCCGCTGTCGTGAGCCGCGTCCTCGTCACGGGAGCGACCGGGTTCATCGGCCGCCACGCGCTGACGCCGCTGCTCGAGGCCGGTCACGAGGTCCATGCGATCTCGACGCGTCCAGCCGCGGCACAGGCTCCGCGCGGCGTCGCCTGGCACGTCGCCGACCTGCTCGCCGACCAGCGGTCAGTCGTCGCCGAGGTCCAGCCGGAGCGGCTGCTGCACCTCGCCTGGTACGCCGAGCACGGACGCTTCTGGACCGCGATCGAGAACGTCGAATGGGTCGAGGCCTCGCTCGCGCTGCTGCGCGCGTTCGCGGCGGCCGGCGGCGAGCGCGCGGTGCTCGCGGGGACCTGCGCCGAGTACGACTGGGAGGTGGGCGGCGGCGTCTTGCGCGAGGACGCGCCACTGCGCCCTGCGACGCTCTATGGCGCCGCCAAGGCCGGCCTCCACCAGGTCGCTGCGGCGTTCGCCGCCGAGACGGGGCTGGAGCTCGCGTGGGGCCGAGTCTTCTTCCTCTACGGACCGGGCGAGGACGAGCGCCGCCTGGTCGGATCGGTCGCCAGCGCGCTCGCGCGCGGCGAGCATGCGATGACCGGGGCCGGCGCCCAGATACGCGACCTCCTCCACGTCGCCGACGTCGGCGCGGCGTTCGCCGCCCTGGTCGACAGCGACGTCTGCGGCGCGGTGAACGTCGGCTCCGGCGAGGGTCGCCGGCTGCGCGAGGTGATCGAGGCGCTCGGCGCGATCTCCGGCCGTCCCGAGCTGCTCGAGATCGGCGCGCTGCCGGCGCGTCCGGGCGACCCGGACAGGCTGGTGGCGGACGTCGCGAGGCTTCGGGAGGAGGTCGGCTTCGTCCCGCGGATCGGCCTCGAGCGCGGGCTGGAGGAGACCGTCGCCTGGTGGCGCGAACGGGGATGAGCCAGCCGGACATCATCGACACCGCGGCCGCCGGAGGGGCGGCCCTGCGAGGCGGGGTCCTGCGAACGGGCGGCTTCGTCGGTGGGCTGGTGCTCTCGCTCGCTTCCGCGCCGCTGCTCGTCCGCCACCTCGGAGACGCCGGATTCGGCGAATACTCGGCGGTGATCGCGGTGGTCCTGATCATCGCCGGCCTGACGGAGGGCGGCGTGAACACGATCGCCCTGCGAGAGCTGGCCGCGGTCACCGAGCGCGACGCCCGCAACCGCGTGATGGGCGACCTGCTCGGCCTGCGCGTCGCGCTCAGCGTCGTCGGGGTCGGCGCCGCCGTCGGCTTCTCCGCGCTCGCCGGCTATGGGGCCGACCTGGTCACCGGGACGCTGCTGGCGAGCCTCGGCATGGTGGCGACCGTCACCCAGACTTTGGTCGCGACGGCTCTGCAGAGCCGGTTGCGCTTCGGCTGGGCCGCCCTGATCGAGCTGCTGCGACAGGCGGTCGTCACCGGCATGATCGTCGCGCTGGTGCTCGCTGACGCCGGCATCGTCGCGTTCCTCGCGACCGGCGTCCCGGCGGGTCTCGCGGCGCTGGCCCTGACCGCGCTGCTGGTGCGCGGCGACACGACGTTGAAGCCGGCGTTCCACCCCGGCCGCTGGATCCCGCTGCTGCGCGACACCTTCGTCTTCGCGCTCGCGGTCGCGGTCAACTCGCTCTACCTGCGTTTGACCCTGGTGCTCATGACGCTCGTCGCGACGGCCACCGAGACCGGCTACTTCGCGATCTCGTTCCGGATAATCGAGGTGCTCGTCGGCGTGCCGGTGCTGCTCGTCGGCGCCGCGTTCCCGATCGTCTCGCGGGCCGCTCGCCTCGACCGCGAGCGGTTCGAGTCGGCGACCCGGCGCCTGTTCGAGCTGTGCGTGCTGCTCGGCACGCTGCTGTCCTTGGGCCTGTTGCTCGTCGCGCCATTCGCGATCGAGGTCCTCGTCGGCACCCGGGACCACCCCTCGGTCCCGGTCCTGCGAATCCAGAGCGCCGCGCTGCTCGCGAGCTTCGTCGCCTGCGCGGCGATCTATCCGCTGCTCGGGGTCCGGCGCCATCGCGCGGTCCTGATCGCCAACCTGGCCTCGCTGGTCGTCGCCGCCGCGATGGTCTTCGCGCTCGTGCCCGCGCTCGGCGCCGAGGGCGCGGCGCTCGGCGCCGTGGTCGCCGACTGCACGCTCGCGATCACGGCGACAGTGCTGCTCGCCCGCAGGGGCGGCCCCTCGCTGCCGCTCGGCGTCCTGCCGGTGGCGCTCGTCGCCGCGCTGTGCGGATACGCCGCCGGCTCGCTCGCCGGCATCCATCCCGTCGTGGAGGCCGTCGTCGGCTGCGTCGCGTTCGTCGGCGTGCTGGCGCTGTTCGGGCGGATCCCGCCGGAGGCGCGCGAGGTCCTGAGGCGCAGCCGGTGATCGACGTCGTCCATCTCGTCTGGGCGCCGCTGGGCCCGCAGCCGTTCGAGCGCTTCCTGCGCTCCTACCTGGACCGTCCGGCGGGCGCCGAGCACAGGCTCGTCCTGGTCCTCAAGGAGTTCCGCGATCGGAGCCATTCGGCGGCCTGGGACGCGCTCGCCGAGCAGGTCCCGCACGTCCGCGTCGAGATGCCCGAGCCGCTGCTCGACCTCGGCGCGTACCGGCGGGTAGCGCTCGCCAGCGACGCGCGCGCGCTCTGCTTCACCAACTCGAGCACCGAGCTGCTCGCCGACGGCTGGCTGTCCGCCCTCGATCGGGCGCTGCAGGATCCGCACGTCGGCATGGTCGGGGCCACGGGGTCGTGGGAGAGCGCCTACAGCGCGGCCCCGATCTGGCTCAAGCCGCTGCGACGGCGTCATTTCGCCCCATTCCCGAATCCGCACGTGCGGACCAACGCGTTCATGCTCGACCGCGAGCTGCTGCTGTCGCTCGACTGGCCGGAGGTCGGGACGGACAAGCTGGCCGCGTTGCGCCTGGAGAGCGGACGGCGGAGCATCAGCTCGCAGGTCCTGGCTCGGGGCCTCGCGATCGAGGCCGTCGGCCGGGACGGGCGGCGCCACTCGCCGAGCGACTGGCCGGCCAGCGGCCTCTTCCGCTCCGGCGATCAGCAGAACCTGCTGGCCGGCGACAACCGCACGGCCCAGTACCGCGACGCGGAGCTCGGCCGCCGACGCGAGCTCGCCCGCTTCGCCTGGGGCGACGAGGTCGGCTAGCGCCGGTCGACCGCCTGCCCGGCGGCGATCCGCTCGAGGGCGCCGACGACGATCTCCGCGGTTCGTCCCCACGAGAACCGCTTGGCGTGCGCGGGTCCGGCCGCGCGCAGCTCGTCGAGCCGCGCCGGATCGCGCAGCAGGCGCTCGATCGCCGCGGCGATCGACGCCTCGTCGGTGGGATCGCAGTAGGCCGCCGCGGAGCCGCCGACCTCGGGCAGGCTCGAGCGGTCCGACGTCAGGACCGGCGCTCCCGCCGCCATCGCCTCGAGCACCGGCAGCCCGAAGCCCTCGCCGAGCGACGGATAGGCGAAGAGGTCGCAGCGCCGGTACAGCGCCGCGAGCTGGGCGTCGGGGACGAACCCGGCTCGAATCGCGCGATCGCCGAGCGAGCGCAGCGCCTCCAGCGTCTCGCCGGCGTCCCAACCGACCCGGCCGGCGATCACCAGCGGATGCATCGCCTGCAGGTCCTCGGGCAGCCGGCGGTAGGCGGCGACCAGCCGCGGCAGGTTCTTGCGCGGCTCCAGGGTCCCGACGGCGAGCACGTAGCCCCGCTCGGGCACTCCGGGCGGAAGCTCGGACGACCGCTCGCCGAGCGCCGGCGATGCCGCCAATGGCGTGACGACCGTCTTCGGCCCCGCCTGCGGGAAGCGGGCGGCCAGCGCGTCCGCCGTCGCCTGCGAGATCGCCAGCAGCGCCGCCGAGCGGCGGACCGCCAGCGGCAGCGTCAGGCGCTCGATCAGCCCCGAGCGGCGCTGCGGGCGCAGCTCCGGCTCGAAGGCCACGAGGTCGAAGACCATCGGCGCGGTCGGCACGCGTGCGAACCACGCGGTGAGGTAGGAGTTGGTCGACAGCAGCGCGTCGCAGTCGCGACTCGCCCGGCGCGCCACGCGAACGTGCCAGATCGGGTCGCGCGATCGGTCGAGCCGCCATTCGAACCTGTCGTCGAGGCGCTCGTCCCAGCGGTCGCGGGCGTACAGCAGGTAGCGGTGGCGATCCTCGCGGGCTGCCAGCGCGCGCAGCAGCTCGCGCACGACGCGTCCGCCCCCCGCGCCCTCCTCGGTGGCGGCGCGGGCGTCGATGCCGAAGGTCGGGCTCACGCCCGGGCGTGCCAGCGCCGCTGCAGCGCCGAGGGGGCGATGTGGAACAGGACGTGGCGGGCGTTGCGGGCCGGGACGCCGGCCGCGCAGGCCGCGGCCAGCGCGAGCCGGCGGCGGGCGCCGAGCGGCGCGTAGACCGGCGAGCGCCAGGCGACGTCGGCGAACGCCTGGCCCGCGATGACGAGGTGCGGGACCTTCGCGTGCAGCCGGGGCAGCCGGCTCTCGCGCACGTTGCGCGCGGTCGTCTCGCTGACCCCGCCGAGCTCGCGGAAGAGCAGCGTCTCGTCGACCGTCGCGATCCGGCCGCAGAACGCCAGCTCGGCGACACGCAGCCAGTCGAACCCGAGGACGTCGCGCAGCGGCGGCAGGGAGCGCAGCAGCTCTCCTCTCGCCAGGGCGTAGAACCACGTGTTGCCGCGATCGCGTCCGACGGCGGCGAAGTAGTCGCGAACGCGGCGAGCCGGATCGTCGGCCGTGAGCGGCGCCGGCTGCCCCGCCTCGACCTCGCGATCGCCGCCGACATAGGCGACGCGGCCGAGCGCCGCGACTCGCCCCGGCGCGCCGTTCAGCGCCGCCAGCGCGAGCTCGACGCAGCGTGGATCGAGCCAGTCGTCGTCGGACAGCAGCATCGCGGCGTCGCCGCGCGTCAGCCGCAGCACGGCGTCGAGGTTGGCGACCATGCCGCGGTTGACCGGCTGCCGTACGACGCGCAGCCGCCCGTCGCGTCCGAGCTCGCGCAGGAGATCCTCCGTCCCGTCCGTCGACGCGTTGTCGCTGACCACGACCTCGAGATCCTCGTGGGTCTGGGCGAGCGCCGACTCGACCGCGCGGCGCAGCGTCTCGCGCCGGTTGAAGGTTGGGATGGCGACGCTGACGGCCGGCGACATGGTGCGACAGACTACGCGCCGTGTGGCCGCGCAACCGATCTGCGCACTCGTCCGCGGACGTCGGTCCATGCCGCTTCTGTGGAGGGCTCTCGGAACTCGCGCTCGAGGCCGCCGACCGCAATCGCGAGCTCGGCGAGGAGCGTTTCGCCTACCGGCGCTGCCGCGAGTGCGCCAGCTTCTCGCTCGTCGACGTGCCGAGCGATCTCGGGCGCTACTACGCCGGCACCGAGCGCTACTACGGCCTGCCGGCGGCGGCCGAGCTCGGTGGGCTCGCTCCCGCGGAGGCGCACAAGCTGGCGTTCGTCGCGGACCGCGCGGATCCCGGCCGGCTGGTCGAGATCGGGCCGGGCTCGGGAGCCTTCGCCTATGCCGCGCGGCAGGCGGGCTTCGACGTCACCGGCATCGAGATCGACGCCCAGACCTGCGAGCACCTGCGCGCGGAGGTCGGCGTGCCGGCGATCCAGAGCGACGATCCGGCCGCGGCGGTCGCCGCCCTGCCGCCCTCGCGAGCGGTCGCGATGTGGCACGTGCTCGAGCACCTCGACGATCCGGCGGCGACGATCGACGCGATCGCCGCGAACCTCGAGCCTGGCGGCGTGCTGGCGCTGTCGACGCCCAACCCGCGCTCGCTGCAGTTTCGCCTGCTCGGCGCCCGCTGGGCGCATCTGGACGCGCCGCGACACCTGGCGCTGATCCCGCTGGACGCGCTCGCCGAGCGCGCCGCTGCGGCCGGCCTCGGCCTCGCCGAGGCGACCACGACCGATCCCACCGGCCGCGACTGCACCTATCTCGGCTGGGAGTACGCCATGCGCCGGCGCCCGGCGGTCGGCTCGTCGAGCAGGCCGCTGCTGCTGACGACGTTCGCCCTCGCGGCGGCGCTGCGCCCGCTCGAGGGCAGCGGCCTGCGCGGAGCGGCCTACACGGCGGTCTTCGTCAAGGCCGACGGCTGAGCCGGTCGTGCACGTCGGCCTCAACCTCGTCTACCTCGTTCCCGGCGAGACCGGCGGCATGGAGGTCTATGCGCGCGAGCTGATTCCGCGGCTGGCGGCGATCGACGGGCTGCGGCTCACCGCGTTCGTCAACCGCGAGGCCGGTCGGGGCGAGCGCGGCCCATGGCACGAGATCGCGCACGAGACCGTCCCGGTGAAGGCCCGCAACCGCTTCGAGTGGGTGCGCGGCGAGCAGCAGCAGCTTCCGCGGATGGCGGCGAAGGCGGGCGTCGACATCGTCCACAGCCTCGCCTCGACGGCGCCGCTGCGCGGCCGGTTCGTCCGCGTGACGACGATCCACGACCTCAACTACAAGCTCGTCCCCGACGCGCACTTCGGACTGCTGCGGCTCGGGATGGGCGTGCTGGTGCCGGCCGCCGCGCGACGCTCGCAGCGGATCATCGCCATCTCGCGCTCGACGGCCGCCGACATCGAGCGCGAGCTCGGCGTCGCCGCGCGGAAGATCGACGTCGTCGCCCAGGGGGTCGGCCACGACGATGCGGTGCCGCCGACGCCGGAGCGGCTGCTGCGGCGAAGCCTCGACCTCGGCGACCGCCCGGTCCTGCTGAGCGTCTCGGCGAAGCGCCCGCACAAGAACCTGATCCGCCTGCTCGAGGCGCACGCGCGGCTCGACGCGGGGGAGCGGCCGGTGCTGGTGCTGCCCGGCTACAGCACGCCGCACGAGGCCGAGCTGGTCGCGCGTGCGCGTGAGCTCGGCAGCGCCGCCGACGTCAGGTTTCCGAGCTGGGTCGGGCAGGCCGATCTCGAGGGGCTCTACGCGCTCGCCGCCGCGTTCGTCTTCCCGTCGCTCTACGAGGGCTTCGGCCTGCCGGTGCTCGAGGCGATGCGGCGCGGCCTGCCGGTGGCGTGCTCGGACCGCTCGTCGCTTCCCGAGGTCGTCGGCGACGCGGCGCTGCTGTTCGACCCCGACGACGTGGGGCGGATCGAGGCGGCGCTGCGCCGCCTGCTCGGCGACGCCGGGCTACGGCAGCGGCTGAAGGTCGCGGGGCCCGAGCGCGCACGGCAGTTCGACTGGGACGCCACCGCCGCGGGCACGCTGTCGAGCTACCGCCGCGCGCTGGACGACGCGCGCGGGCGCGCCGCCGGCCGCTAGCCGGCCTGCTTCTGCGGGACGCCGCTGGCGAGCAGCTCGAGGTCGGCGTCGACCATCAGCCGCACGAGCTCGTCGAAGGTCGTGCGCGGCTCCCAGCCGAGCTTCGCCTTCGCCTTCGCCGGGTTGCCGATCAGGTGCTCGACCTCGGCCGGGCGCAGGTACTTCGGGTCGATCCGGACGTGGTCGGCGGGGTCGAGGCCGACCTGGTCGAACGCGACGTCGACCAGCTCGCGGACGCTGTGCGTCTCGTTGGTCGCGATCACGTAGTCCTCGGGCTCGTCCTGCTGCAGCATCAGCCACATCGCCTCGACGTAGTCCTTGGCGTAGCCCCAGTCGCGCTCGGCGTCGAGGTTGCCGAGCGCCAGCTCGCTCTGCATCCCCAGCTTGATCCCGGCCGCCGCGTGGGTCACCTTGCGCGTCACGAACTCCAGCCCACGGCGCGGTGAGTTGTGCACCACGATCCGCCCGACGCCAGCGCAGAAGACGCCGCTCTCGGTCTCGAGGTCGAACACCCACTCCGAGTCGTCGACGGGCGTCCCGATCTTCCGGATCTCCGCCGGGTCTCGGCGAAGATGCGCGCCCTTGGCTCCCACGCGAACCGGCGATGCGAGGTTCAGCTGGTAGTAAGCCTTGCCAGCGCGCTGCTCGACGTAGACGGACGCCGGCTGTCCGACGCGGTCGTAGAGCCAACAGAGGCCCTGCGCGAGCGCTGCGCTGTTGGTCTTGACCGACATGCCCTTGCCGCGCTTGAGGCCGTCCCCGGCGTAGTAGCCGTCGAGGAAGGCCTGCTGTGCCTCGGTGTGGGAGTTGAGCACCAGGGGGGGCACCTGCTTGTGCGCCGTCGGCGTGTAGAGCTGCTCTCTCAAGAAGGCGCACGCTCCGGGGGCGCCCGTGAGGTCGAGCTTGCCGACCTCCGCGTCGGGATTCCAGCCCGACGTGCCAAACCGCTCGTGTGCCGTGCCGAGGAAGAGCTGCGACCACAGCACCGCAACACGCCGGCGCAGCTCCGGGTCGTTGTTGGTGAAGCACGCCTTGCGGCCGTCCCGATCGACCCAGCCGTCCGCAGTCATCAGCCCGAGGAGCTCCGCCATCTCGTTGGCGATCGCCGTCCAGGCCGGCGGTTCGGGCATCCCGTCACAGAGAGCGAGACGGTCGCCCTCTTCGAACGCGTCGGCGCGCTGCTCCTCGAAGTCGTCGGTCAGCATCGTGTGGTGGGCGGTGAGGTCGACGACTCCGGCTCGCGACTGCACCGACAACAGGCGGTGATCCGGGTCGGTCGCGCGGCGCCGGGTCGCCGTGATGGCGCGCACGGGCGTCCACTCTCCGCCGTCCCAGACCTCCAGCAGCTCCTGCGGCTCGAAGGCCTGGATGCTCGGGCCCTTCCGTCGCAGCGCCACCAGGTCGGCGGGCGTCCTGACCGCGTGGACGCCTCGCTCGCGGACCATCAACGGCGTCTGCTCGGAGATGCACTCGTGGTTGAAGAGGATCCCCGAGCAGGCGAAGAGGTCGTAGCTCTCGCGGTAGTTGACGGTGATGAAGTGGCCGTAGACCTTCGCGACGCCGTAGGGGCTGCGCGGGTAGAAGGGCGTCGTCTCGACCTGCGGCACCTCGAGCACCTGGCCAAACATCTCCGACGAGGAAGCCTGGTAGAAGCGAGCGCCGGGCGCGACCTCGCGCATCGCCTCGAGCATCCGCGTCGCGCCGATGCCGCTGAACTCCGAGGTCAGCACCGGCTGGTTCCACGACGCGGCGACGAACGACATCGCCGCGAGGTTGTAGATCTCGTCCGGCTCGCAGGCGCGCATCACGTCGACCAGCGAGCTCTGGTCGAGCAGGTCGCCGGTGTGCAGCGTCAGGTCGTCGCGGCAGCCCTGGAGCCGCTGGAAGGTCTCGGTCGAGGAACGGCGGACCATGCCGTGGACGTCGTAGCCCTTGTCGAGCAGCAGCTCCGCGAGGTAGGAGCCGTCCTGTCCGGTGATGCCCGTTATGAGGGCGCGCTTGGGCTCGGTCATGGCGGGACCGTATCGAGTGTCGACCGGCGAGACGGCCGCCGGCTCGTGACGGCGAGTTGCGCCTGCGCTTGCGGTACCGTGCGCGGCCATGCACGTGCCGTCCGATGGCCGTCTCGGCATTGCCGCGGCCGGCCGATCCTTGTCCTCGACGGCCGGCTGAGCATCTGTGGAGTTCCTCCTCGCCACCCTGATCTACCCTGTCCTGCTCGCCGTGCTCGCGACCGGCGCCGGCCTGCTCGTCGACCGGGTCGTCGGCCCGCTGCCGGGCGCTCTGCTGCCGGTGACGGGACTGGCGCTGCTGATCGCGACCGTCAGCCTCACGACCTACTGGGGCGGGACGGCGCCGCTGGCTCCCGTGGCGGCGGTCGCGGTCGCGCTGGCGGGAGCCGCGGCCGGCTGGCGCCGACTGCGCGCCGCCGACCCGGACTGGTGGCTCGTCGCGGCCTCCGCCGCGGTCTACATCGCGGTCTGCGCACCGGTGCTGCTCGCCGGCCGCGTGACCGAGGCCGCCTACCTGCTCGACACCACGGCCGCCTTCCAGGTGCTCGGCGGCGACTACATCGTCGGCCATGCGCGCGACTTCTCGGCGCTGCCGGCGTCGACGCTGCGCCAGACCCTGGAGAACTACTTCGGCACGCAGTATCCGGCCGGCGGGCAGGTCCTGCTGGCGACCGGCGCCAAGCTGGTCGACGTCAGGTCGCTGTGGCTCTACCAGCCGTTCCTGGCCCTGATGGTCGCCTTCTGCGTCGCGCCACTCGCCACGCTGGCGCGCGCCGCGTCGCTGCCGCGCTCCTGGGCGGCGGTCGCGGGTGGCGTCGCCGCGATGCCGGCGCTCGTCTACGCCTATGCGCAGACCGGCTCGATCAAGGAGCTCACCGCGCTCCCGTTCGTCCTCCTGCTCGGCGCGCTGCTCGTCCAGCGACCGCCGTTGGCGGCGCGCGGACCGCGCGGCGCCGTCCTGGCGGCGCTCGCGGGCGCCGCGGGCGTCGCGGCGATCGGGATCGCGTTCGCCGCCTGGCTGGGGGCCGTGGTGGGTGCGGGCGTCGTCCTGGCGCTGCTGACCACCGCGCGGCCGCTCCGAGTGGCGCCGCGACAGGTCGCGATCTGGGGGGCCGTCTTCGGCGCTGCGCTGCTGGTGCTGGCGCTGCCGACCCTCGGGCCGCTGTCGGAGTCGCTCAGCCTGGCGAAGAGCCTGTCGACCTCCAACGCGGCGGCGGTGGCCGATCCGGGAAACCTGCTGCGGCCGCTGCTGCTCGTCCAGGTGGCGGGCGTCTGGCTCGGCGGCAGCTACCGCGTCGACCCGGAGTACCTCGGCCCGACCTACTTCCTGATCGGCCTGATGACCGTCGGCGCGCTGTTCGGGCTGCTGCTGCTCGTCCGGCGGCGGTTGTGGGCCGTCCTGGCCTTCATCGCCGCGCTCGCCCTCGTGTGGCTCGTCCTGACCCGACGCGGAACGACGTGGACCGACGCGAAGATGCTGATGATGACCTCGCCGGTCTTCGTGCTCCTGGCGGCGATCGGCGTGCGCTGCATCTTCGACGCGCGCAGGCGGGTCGAGGCGCTGGCGCTGGGCGCTGTGCTGGCGTTCGGCGTGCTCGCCTCCGGAGCCCTGCTCTACCACGAGACGAACCTGATGCCGACCGAGCGCTACGAGGAGCTCCTGTCGATCGGCGACCGCTTCGCCGGCGCGGACGCGACCCTGGTGCCGGAGTTCGACGAGTTCGCGCTCTACGCGCTCGACGAGATGGGACCGTCGGGACCCGGGTTCTCGTCGAAGCCGCCCGAGCTGGCGACGCTGAGCGACGGGTCGGGCACGCTCTACGGCGGGAGCTACGACGTCGGCCAGCTCGACTGGCGGGCGGTCCAGGAGTACCCCTTCGTCGTGCTGCGCCGCCGTCCGGACACCAGCCGTCCGCCGTCGGGCTACCGGCTCGCCTTTCGCGGCGCCTACTACGACGTCTGGCGACGCTCGGCCGATGCGCCGACCGTCGTCGGATACGAGCCCGGAGGAGGCGGCGCGCAACCGGCGGGAGTCGTCGCCTGCTCCGAGATCGGACGACTGGCGGCGCGCGCGCGCAGGCGTGGCGGCTCGCTGCGCTACGCGCCGCGCCCGGCGGTCGTCGCGCTCGACCCCGCGGACGCGCGCCGCCTGCCCGCCGCCTGGGCGCCACTCGAGGAGGGAGTCGCCCTCGGCTCGCCGGGACGGGTGAGCATGCGCTTCGAGGCGCCTGAGGCAGGGCGCTACCGGATCTGGCTGAAGGGCGACTTCGCCCGCGCGGTGGCCGTCTCGGTCGACGGCCGTCGCGTCGGTGAGGCGGCCTACCAGTCGGGCAACGCGGGCAACTACGCGCGTCCCTTCGACGTACGGCTGTCCGCCGGTCGCCATGTCCTGACGCTCGAGCGGGGCGGCGGCGGGCTCGCGCCCGGCGACGGCGGGCCCAGCCGGCTCTCGGCGATCGTCCTCGAGCCCTACCGCGCCGGTCCCCCCACCGTGCTGGAGGTCTCCTCCGACGACTGGCGCCGGCTCTGCGGACGGCGCGTCGACTGGATCGAGGCCGTCGCGAGCTGATTCAGGCGCGCGCCGACGAGGCGCTCGCCCGCAGCGCCTCGCGCAGCCCACCCTCGACCTGCCGCGCGGCGATGTCCCAGCTGGCGTCGGCGACGAACGCCAGGCCGGCCTCGGAGCGGTGGCGCCAGCGGTCCCCGCCGTCGAGCAGGCGCTCGATCGCGTCGGCGATCGCGACCGGGTCGGGCTCGGCCAGCTCGACCGGGCCGTCGGCGCCGAAGACCGCCTCCGAGCTGAGTCCCGCGACGTCGACGCAGGGAAGGCCGCAGGCCATCATCTCCTGCGGGATCAGCGAGTAGTTGGTCAGCGACAGGCAGAGGCCGACGGTCGCCTCGGCGTAGGCCTCGGCGAGGCGCGCGGGCGAGGCGACGCCGAGCGACTCGCTGGCGAAGCCCGCCCTCAGCGCGTCGTGCTGGCCGAAGCCGACGACGCGCGTGTCGGGGCGGCGCGCGCAGAGCTCCTCGAGCGCGAGCACGCCGAGCGGCACGGCGCGTCGCGGCGTCGCGGCGCGACTGTAGAAGAGCACCGTGTCCTGGCGCCGCCGAACCGGCAGCACGCGGTAGGTGCCGTGGTCGACACCGAAGCGAAACGACGTGCCCGGCGTCCCGTAGCGCTCGGCGACGAGGTCGCGCAGCCAGTCGCTGCCGCTGATCGGGTAGAGGCCGAGGCTGTAGGTCTGCTCGGCCCAGAGGCGCTCGGCGGATGTGGCGAAGAACTCCGGCTCGTGGTCGTGGATCAAGTAGGCGCGGCCGCCGCAGCCGGGCAGGATCGCCACCTGGTGGGCGGTGTCCCAGCCGGTCGCGACCGCCACGTCGGCGCCGTGCCAGTCCGCGAGGTCGGTGAAGACCGGCGCCTGGATCGGCGCGAACCAGTCGACGATGTTGCGGCGGATCACCCCGGCACGGTCGACGTGCGCGTCGCCCGACGGATCGAGCACCCAGACGGTGCAGGTATGGCCCATCCGCTCGAGTCGCAGGATCAGCTGGAAGATCGACGAGTGCCCGCCGCTGCCGCGCCGGAACGGCGGGACCAGGAAGGCGAGATGCAGGCGATCGCGCTCGGCGGCGCCGGCGGCGCGTGGCGCCAGCGGCGCGGGGCCGTGCTCGGCGTAGCGCAGGATCGCCGCGTAGCGAGGGACGGCGAGCGCCCCACGAGCGGGAGGCGTCGCGGGCCTGCCCGCCTCCGCGCGCTGCGACGCGTTCCGGGCGACGCTCGTCCGCCCCTCCAGCGACAGCCGTCGCTCCAGTCCGGCGGGCAGCCGCTCGGGCCGGGTCGCCGCGATCGCCGCCGCCTTGCGGCTGGTGTGGTGGAGCAGCGAGCGTGCGGTCCAGGCCGCGCGGCGCCCGGCCGGCCAGCGATGCTCGGACATCCAGCGCCGGTCGGCGGCGACGCCGGCGCGCACGTCGCGCAGCGCGCGTCCCGGCCGCGCCGGCTCGATGTGGCCGATCGTCTCGCGCAGGCCGCGGTACTCGTCGAAGTAGCGCCGGGCGAACTCGACCGGGCCGTAGTCGTGGGCGTGGATGACCGCGGCCCGCGGGTGGTAGGCCTTCGTCCAGCCCGCCTCGAGCATCGCGCGGCCGAACGCCTGGTCCTCGGCGTAGGCCACCTCGTCGAAGCGGATCTCCTCCCAGCACTCGCGGCGGTAGGCGGCGTTGACGTTGGAGAGGAAGGTCAGGTCGCCGCGGCGCTGCAGCGCCGGGCCGCCGTCAGCGGACATCGTGGCGAAGAACTGCTCGAGCTCGCGCGCGATCATCGGGCTGGTGTCCGGCCACGGCAGGTGCGGGCCGTACGACGCGCCGACGCGCTCGCCGAGCGCCAGCGCCTCGAGATGGGCGTCGAGCCAGCCGGCGGCCGGCACGGCGTCCTGGGTCAGGAAGCAGACCACCTCGCCCGAGGTCAGCTCCATGCCGAGGTTGCGCGTCCGGCCATGCCCGAACTCGCCGGGCGGGATCTCGTGGACGGTCGCGCCGGCGGCGCGCGCGAGCTCGACCGAGCCGTCGCGCGACCCGGAGTCGATCGCCAGCAGCTCGACGTCGCCGGAGGAGTGGACGGCCTCGATCAGCTGTCCGAGGTAGCGCGCTCCGTCCTTGACGGGGACGACGACCGACACGCGCGTCATCGCGGCCTCACGCCCGTGGTGGAGACGAGTCGGCGCCAGCCTCGCTCGCCGGCGGCGGTTGCGCCCGGAAGGCCGCCTCGTCGTCGGCCGCGCTCTCGCGCAGCTCGCGCAGGCGCGCCTCGCCGTAGCGCTTGACGGCCAGGGCGCCGCGCTTGACCTCGCGCACGGCCCGCAGGCCCGCGCGCACCCGGCGAGCGCCGGGGCGGCGCATCAGCTGGTTGAGGTCGACTCCCCAGCGCTCGAGCCAGTAGCTGCGGTCCTGGGCCTCGGCGAGCGCCGCGTGAGCGCGCGCGAGCTGCTCGACGTGCTCACGCTCGATCGCCGCGAGGTCCTCGTCCGCGGCGCGGCCGTCGGCGGGCGTCGCGCTGTCTGCCTTGCGACTCATCTCAGAGATTCTCCGCGATCCGCGGCGCCTCGCGCGTGAAGACCCAGAGCCCGAGGCAGAAGACGACCACTATCAAGCCGGAAGGGATGAGCAGCCGCGTCGGGTCGCCGATCATCTCGGCGGCGGTCGGCGCGGACGAGTCGATCACGGCGTGGCGCATCTGGGTGAGGATCGTGGCGAGGGGATTGCCCGCCAGCATCTCGCGCTGGATGCTGTCGGGCAGCATGCCGATCACGTAGAGGACCGGCGATCCGTAGAAGGTGATCTGCAGGACGACGTCCCAGATCGGCTGGATGTCGCGGAAGCGCACGTAGAGCACCGACAGCAGCATCGCGAACCCGATCGCGAACACGGTCAGCGCGAGCACGAGGACGGGGAACTGGAGCCAGCTCAGGCGGGGCTCGACGCCCGAGGCGATCGCGAACACCAGCACGGCGATCAGGTTCAGCCCGAGGTTGAAGAGCGCGCTGAGCGAGACCGAGATCGGGATCGCGATCCGCGGGAAGTGCATCTTGCGCAGCAGGTTCTCGCGGTTCATCAGGCACTGGACCCCACCGCTCGTCGTCTCGGAGAAGTACGTGAAGAGGACGATCGAGGTCAGCAGGTAGACGGGATAGTGCTCGACCGCCTCGCCGATCGAGAAGACCTTCGTGAAGACGAAGTAGAGGACGCCGAACAGCATCAGCGGGCGCATCAACGTCCAGAAGTAGCCGAGCACCGAGCCGAAGTAGCGCAGCTTGAAGTCGGTCACGGCGAGCGTCCAGGTGAGGCTCATCGCGCGCCGGAAGTCGCCGCCGAGCGCGGACGGCCCGCGCGTGTGGGCAGTCTCGACGGCCTGCGCGGAGGCGCTCATCCGCGCTCGACCTCGACCTCGGTCGGCAGGTCGGCGACCCCGCCGGTGATCCGGTTCGTCTCGACGCGCAGCGTCACGGCGTCGACGCGCTGGTCGAGCACGATCCGGCTGTCGGCGGTCATCACCGCGGGCGTCAGCGTGTAGGTGCTGTGGGCGAGCCAGTTCGGAAAGCTGAAGCGGACCGTCGCGCGCTCGCCGGCGGCGAAGCTCCCGGTCGGGGCGTCGAAGTCGCTGCGCGCGACGTAGATCGTGTGACGAACGTCGTTGCGGAAGGTGATCGAGAACACCGGGTCCTCGACCGCGTCGACGAACTCGACCTCCATGCAGGCCGCGCACGACTCACCGCGACCGATCGTGAAGGTGTCGCGCGCGGTCTCGGCGGCCGGGCCGGCCGCGGTCTCGCACCAGGCGCGCGCGACCCGCGTGCGGGGCAGCCCGGGACGGCCGGCGGGCCCGTCCTCGCCGACGACGCCGAAGTTGATCTCGGAGTACTTGGTGGCGATCGCGTCGGGCTCGCCGATGTTGAGCATCTCGCCGCGCTCGAGCAGCAGCGCGCGGTCGCAGAAGCGTCGCACCGCGTCCATGTCGTGGGTGACGAAGACGATCGTCCGGCCCTCGGCCTTCATCCGGTCGAACTCGTCGAAGCACTTCTGCTGGAAGGACGCGTCGCCGACGGCGAGGACCTCGTCGACCAGCAGCACGTCGGCGTCGACCTGGATCGCAACCGCGAAGCCGAGCCGCACGCTCATTCCCGACGAGTAGTTCTTCAGCTTGAGGTCGACGAACTCCTCGAGCTCGGCGAAGGCGATGATCTCGTCGAAGCGCTCGGCGGCCTGCTTGCGCGTCAGGCCGAGCATGATCGCGTTGATCGTGACGTTGTCGCGCGCCGACAGCTCGGGGTGGAAGCCGACCCCGAGCTCGATGAACGGCGACAGCCGCCCGTGCACGTCGATCCGCCCGCTGTCGGCGCCGTAGATGCCGGCCAGGCACTTCAGCAGCGTGCTCTTGCCGCTCCCGTTGCGCCCGACGATGCCGAAGAACTCGCCCTGGGCCACGTCGAAGCTCACGTCTCGGAGCGCGTGGAGCTCGCTGAAGCTGCGCGAGCGGCGGGGATGCAGCATGCGCTGCTTGAGCGTCGAGTACTGCTCGTGCGGAAGGCGGAAGCTCTTCGAGACGCCCTCGACCGAGACGGCGGGAGGCGAGCCGATCGTCGGGGTCGAGCGCGCGGCTTCGGTTGCGGTGGAGGTGGTGGCGCTCAAAGCGGGCACGCTAGCAGCGCGGTCAGGGCGCATCCGGCCCTGGGCGAGGGCCCTCCACGTACCGTCGTCCCCTGCCGAAGCGCGAGCCCCAGAGGATCGACGCCGGCTGATCGGCGCGACGCCGGCTCGCGCCGGCGTCGCCGACGTAGCCGAGGACGCCGTCTATCTCGTACCCGAGGTCGGTCGCCTCGATCTCCGAGCGCGTCACGAACTGGTCGCCGGTCACAGGGTGGGTTGCGCTGAACAGCGGGCTGAAGCCCGGAGCGGGCTCGCGCCGCAGCCAGCCCAGCACGTTCGGCTCCTGGCGGGTTCGCCGGCGCCCCAAGCGGCCGCGCCCCAGCCGTCGCGCTCGCGAGCCCGCCGTGCGGATGCCGGCGCGACCGCCGCTCCAGGCGAGCGGAGCCACGACCCAGCGCGCGGCGCGGCGCGGATCGATCGACGCGCGCGACGGTCGGGCGAGATCGGTCTCGAGCCGGCCGGCCGCATCCCGGCGCAGCTCGACTCGATCCGGATCGCCCGTCGGGAGCAGCGAGCCGAGCGCCACGCTGTCCGCCTCGCCGGCGGGAAGGCCGGTCGCGTAGCGATGGCGCCAGGCGACGGCGTCGACGTGGCGCCGCAGGGTCTCCACCCCCCAGGCCCCGTTGTGGAGGGTCAGGCGGCGCGGGTTGATCGGAAGCGGCTCGATCCAGCCGAGCGTCGCGACCTGCTCCGTGGCGTCGTAGAGCGGGTCGTCCATCCCCGCGACCAGCACATGCTGGCCGCCTCCGGGCATCCTCCGCAGCTCGAGCAGCTCGAGCAGCGGCAGCGGCGCCTGCTCGACGTATCCGAGACCGCGTCTCCCGTCGCCGAGCTCGTTCTGGAAGTCGGTCATCGAGAACTCGCCCTCGTGCTCGACCAGGCGCCTGGTGCCCGGCAGCGCGAAGCGGTGCACGCAGCCGAGGTCGAACTCGAGCACGTAGCCGTCCGGGGGCTCGCGACTCGTCGTGAACTGCCAGCTGTCGCCCGCGAGCGAGCGGTGGCGGCACAGCGGGCTGGTCTCCGGCGGGATCCAGGTCGGGGCGCCCTCCCAGCGCCGCACGGTTCCGGAGGCCAGCTCGGGCAGGCGCGGGGCCTGATGCGCGAGGGCACGTCGTACGGCCGCCTCGGCCGGGTGGCCGGCGGGCTCGCGATCGAGCACGACGTGCTTGACCTCGCGCGCGCCAGGTGGCTGGGTGGCACGACCGTTGGTGGCGGAGCCGCCGCTGGTCGCCGGGACCAGGCGCCACTGCGACGGTCCGGCCGTCTGGAGGCCCATCGCGAGGTCGGTGACGAGCGAGTCGGTCGATCCGAGCTCGATCTTCGGCTGCGGTGTCTCGGAGGCGAGCGCGAATGTGATCCCGACCGGCCGCGCATCGAGACGCTCGGCGTCGTCGAGCTGGGCGAAGGCCGCGCGCGCGATTCTGGGCGCGTCCGCCAGGACGACCGCGGCGGTGTGCCTGTCGGCCCAGAAGGTGCGAATCAGGTGCTCCACCAGCGAGCTGCGCCGCAGCGCGGCGGCTGCGTCGCGACCCAGTACCGTGACCCACCGGCCGCGGGCGGCGGCTACCGCCGTCTGCAGCCAATCGGCCGACGTGACCGCGTCCTCGCCGACGACGCGTACGTCGGGCGCGAGCGCCGATCGCGCGAGCAGCTCGAAGTCGGCGCAGGCCTGGGCGGGCCGGTCGGCCAGATCCGAGCCCATCCACGGATCGTCTTCGTCGAGCAGCAGGATCGAGAGCGCGGGCGCCCAGCGCGCCTTGATCTCGTCACGACGCCGGTAGAGATCCCGGTGCCGGTGCTCGATCGTCTCGTGGAACGAGTGGGGGCCGTACTCCACCGCGTTGACGCGGCTGAACCCATGGCGCCGATAGAGGAACGTCGGGCCGTCGGCGACCTCGCCGTAGACCTCGCGACCGGCGAGCTGGAGGACCAGGTCCCAGTCCTCGTGTCCGAACACGACCTCCTCGGGATAGGCGACGCCCGCCTCGAAGACGCGGCGATCGAAGAGCGAGGTCGCCGGGCAGTAGTTGTTGCAGGTCAGCAGCCAGAGGTTGTAGGTGGGCGACTGGACGTAGTCGTCGCGGTTGCCGAGGTGCTGGGGATTCGGATAGACGAACCCGATGTCGGGCGGGGCGGCCTCGAGCTGGGCGACCATCCGCTCGAGCGCGTCGGGCAGCAGCTGGTCGTCCGCGTCGAGTGGGAGCACGTAGCTGGTGTCGAGCAGCTCGAGCGCGCGGTTGCGGGCCGCGCTCGGCCCCGAGTTCGTCGCCTGGCGCACGACCGTGACGGCGGGGTCGGCGTCCAGGCGCGCCAGCGCATCGATCGTCTCGACGTCGGTGGAGCCGTCGTCTACGACGACGATCGCCGCGGGGCTCAGGGTCTGGCGCTTGACCGAGTCGATGCATTCGTCGATGAAGATCCCGTGCCGGTAGCACGGCACGATCACGCCGACGCTGCGCTCGGGGGCCGGATCGCGGACGAGGCGCAGCGGCGTCGGCTCGGCTTCGGCGTCGGGCTGCGGCGACGGTCGCTCCGCCGCGGCCAGGGCGGCGCCGCGCTTGCGATCGCTGGCCGGGCGCCCATTGAGCAGACGGTCGTACAGCTCGTCGTGACGCCGGCCCATCTCGCGCAGCGAGAACTCCTCCAGCATCCGCTGTCGCGACCGCTCGCCGAGCGCGCGCCGCCGGTCGGCGTTCGTGAGCAGCGTCGCGAGCGCGTCGACGTACTGCCCGACGTCGTCGCGCGGCTCGACCAGGAACCCGTTGTCGGAGTCCATGAACTCGAGGTTGCCGGGCAGCGCCGGCGCGACGACCGGCACTCCCATCGCAAGCGCCTCGTAGATCACATAGGGCACTCCCTCGAACACGCTGGTCATCAGGAGCAGGTCGCTGCTGCGATACCAGCGCGCCATCTCCTGCGAGGCGGGATGCCACTGGATCGCGTCGGCGAGCCCCAGCTCCTCGGCCCGCGCGCGCACCGCGGGAGCCATGTGACCGTCGCCGACTATGTCGAGCACGAAGTCGGCGCCACGCTCGCGCACCCCGGCCAGGACGTCGAGCGTCAGCATCGGGTCCTTCTGCTCGACGAGCCGGCCCGGCCAGAGGATCCGCGGAGTGCCGTTGCCCGGGAGCGAGAAGGGCTCGACGTTGGCGGGGTTGAACTCGTCGGCGCCATCGACGCCGGTGTAGATGACCTCGACCTTGGACGCCGGGATGTCGTAGGCCGCGATCGCGTCCTTGAGCTGCCGGCTGGTCGCCGAGAAGGCGTCGATCAGGTTGCCGTAGCGCGTCGACGCGTAGCGCACGTAGCCCGACCTGTCGGGCTCCTCGGCGTGCATCTGCACGACGACGACCGGAGGCTCCGGCAGGCACGTCATGTCGGGCAGCAGGTCGAACCCGAGGCGCGAGTTCATGATGTGGACGACCTGCACGCCGCGACTCTCGATGAAGCCGAGGACGAACGCGGGGAACTGGCAGCCGACCATCAGGTCGGGCAGGTCCCAGACCTCGTCCGCATATGGCTCCACGTGGTGCAGCCAGCGGTTCGACGACGGCTGGGTCGTTATCAGCGACGGCGCCCAGCGCTCCCGGTCGATGTGCCTGAACCAGTCGATCGTCCCCTTGTCCGAGCCGCCGAGATCGACCCACGGCGCGAGATAGAGGATCGGTATGCGGTCGTCCGCCACGGCGGGCAATGCTATGCGGTCGCGCGGCGACCAGGCGACGGTGCGCCATGGCCCGTGGCTAGTGTCCCCGCCGTGCGAAGCCGTCTCGACCGCGTTGCGGATGGATTGCGGTCGACGCCGCCGTGGCTGCTGGCGATCGGGCTGGCGGCATTGGCCTTCTTCGCGGTCAACGCCCTCCACTACGGGCAGATGCCGCTGCGCATCGAGGAGAGCGAGTGGCCGCCGATGGCGGAGGCGATCTTCGAGACCGGCAAGCCCGTGATCGCGGCCGAGGACACGCACCGGGTGCGGTTCACCGAGGATCTGCGGATCGACTCGACGCCGCTGATCGGCGCATGGCACCCGCCGCTCTACCAGTACGCGATGGCGGCGTCGATGGTCGTCGTCGGCAAGGACGCGTCGCGCGCGCTGCGCGCCGTGGGAGTGCTGGGCCTGCTCGCTTCCGCCCTCCTGCTGCTGCTGATCGCCCGGGAGGTCACGGCGCGCTGGCGGCTGATCGGAGGGATCGCCGCCGCCCTGCTGCTGGTCCACCCCTACGCGATCCAGGGCAGCGTCTTCCTGGACATCGACAACAGCGTCTACGCGCCGCTGTCGCTGCTCGTGCTGTGGCTCGCGATCCGCTTCTCGCGCCGTCCCGGACCGCTCGCGCCGGCCGAGATGCTCGCGCTCGGCGCCGCGCTCGCCCTGGTCACCTGGGCGAAGATGACGACCAGCGTGGCGCTCGTCGTCGTGCTCGTGGCGTGGTGGCTGCTCTCGCGCCGGCCGGTAGGGCGGGCGGCGGGCGAGGCCGCGGCATTCGTGGCGACCGGCGCCGCGCTGTTCTTCTCGACCTACGGGCTGTGGTGCTGGATCGCCGACATCCCGTTCTCCTACACCTTCGACGTGACGTTCGTCCAGAAGAGCAACCGCCTGTTCTCGGACTGGCTGCTGGTCGAGAACGCCGCTCACTGGCATCTGCGCTGGTTCGGCGCCGCGCTGCTCGTCCTCGCCGTCGTCTATCTCGGCGACCTGCTGCGCAGCCTCGTCGCGACGCGACGGCTGCGCGAGCTCGACCTGCTGTTCCTCTTCGGCCTCGCCGTGCTCGGCAACTACGTCCTCGCCTCGCCGACCGACGGCACCTACCAGGGCAAGTACGCCGTTCCGGCGCTCGCTGCGCTGCTGCTGCCGGTCGTCTGGATGCTGTTGCGCGTGCACCGCCAGCCGGGCACGCCGCTCGGCTGGCTGGGCGCCGCCGCGGTCGGAGCCGTCACGGCGTTGCTGCTGCCCGACGTCGTGACCAACCTCAGCCTCGACGGCGACTACGGGACCTGGCGCTTCGAGCTGCTGGTGATCGCGGCGAGCGCCGGGGCGCTCGGGCTCGCGTGGTGGATCGGAGGTCACCAGGGATTCGCCGGGGGCGTGCTGCTGGTCCTGGCCCTGCTGCTCGTCGCCCAGGGGGTGCGCAGCTACAGGTCCGACCACTCGCCGCTCTACCCCGTGCCCGACACCGTCGACTTCAGGGCGGCCGTCACCGAGCTCAACGAGGCGACCGCGCCGGGGGAGATCGTGATCGCGCCGAAGGACCTCGGCTTCTACCTCGACGGGCCCGTGGTCGAGGGCGAGGACGCCTTCGCTCGCGGCGACGACCGCACGGCCGCCGCGATCCGGCGCTATCCGAAGATAGTCGCCGTCGCGCACGACTCCTTCGGCCCGCCGATCGGGCCGCGGACCGCGGCGCTGGTCGACCGCTGCTTCCTCGATCGGCGGACGATCGGCTCGGTGAGCATCGCCTACCGCAGCCGGGACTGCGACTAGCCGCTAGACCGAGAGGCGCTTGTCGGCCGGCTCCCGAGGGACCTGGTCCAGCACCCTTGCCGGGGGCGACGGAGGCGGCGTCAGCGAGCGGAAGCGGGTACGCAGCACGAGCCCGATCATCTGGAGCCCGACGCCGATCGCGGCCATCCGCTTGCCGGTCACCGACGACTCGCCGACCCGCGGCAGGTAGTTGACCGGCACCTCGACGAAGCGACGCCCCGACGCGATCGAGAGCAGCATGATCTCGATGCCGGCGTGGCTTCCACCGACGGTCATCCGGTCGGCGACGTAGTGCGCGGTCTCCTTGCGCAGCACGCGAAACGTGCATCCGACGTCGGAGAGATGGCTGGTGTTGAACAGCACCTCGATCAGCTTCGCCACCGCCCAGTTGCCCCACTTCAGGAACCGGTCCATGTTCGCCCCGTCCCAGATCATCTCGCGGGTGGTGCGGGTCCCGAAGACGACGTCGCACTCGTCGCAGTAGACCAGGAGCTTGCTGATGTCGGCGGGAAGGAACGTGCCGTCCGGCTCGGCGAGCACGACCAGGTCGCCGCTCGCCTCGAGCAAGGCCCGGTGACTGGCGTGGCCGTAGCCCTGTCGCGGCTCGTGGACGAGGCGCGCGTCGGTCTTCGCGACTTCCTCGACGGTGCCCCGCTGCGAGTTGTTGTCGATGACCAGCACCTCGTCGACCAGGCCCGTGGCGTAGAAGCCCTCGATGACCCCGCGGATGGAGTCGCGCTCGGCATAGGTCATGAGGGCGACCGAGACTGTCTTGCCGTTCCACATCAGCGCCCCGATGCTATTCGCCGCCGCGCCGATCCGGTCCGACGGCGCGAAGTGGTTTCATCCCGCCCCCGATGACCGAGGCCTTCTACGCTCATCCGAGCGCGCTCGTCGAGACGTCCGACGTCGGCGACGAGACGCGAATCTGGGCGTTCGCCCACGTGCTCCCCGGCGCCCGCGTCGGCCGCGAGGCGAACATCTGCGACCACGTCTTCGTCGAGAACGACGTCGTGCTCGGGGATCGCGTGACCGTGAAGAGCGGCGTCCAGCTCTGGGACGGGCTGAGGGTCGAGGACGACGTCTTCATCGGGCCCAACGCGTCGTTCGTCAACGACGCCTTCCCGCGCAGCAAGCAGTACCCGAGCGAGTTCCTGCGGACGACGTTGCGCAGCGGCTGCTCGATCGGCGCCGGGGCGACGATCCTCGGCGGCATCACGATCGGTCCCGGCGCGATGGTGGGCGCGGGCGCGGTCGTCACTCGAGACGTTCCGCCGTTCGCGATCGTGACCGGGAATCCAGCGCGAATCCGCGGCTATGTCGGGGCGGACGCGGTCGAGGCGGACAAGGCGGCTCCAGTCGCGCGGCGCTCCCTCGAGGAGGTGAGCGGCGCCCGGCTGGTCGATTTGCACTCGGTCACCGACCTGCGCGGCAGCCTCGCGGCCGGCGAGGTGGGCGCGCAGCTGCCGTTCGTGCCGCGTCGGGTGTTCTTCGTCTACGACGTGCCGACCGTCGAGGTGAGAGGCGAGCATGCCCACCGCACGCTCGAGCAGCTGCTGATCTGCGTGCACGGGACGCTGTCGGTCGTCGTCGACGACGGCGAGCGGCGGGCGGAGTTCACGCTCGACAGCCCGGCGCGTGGGTTGTACATCCCGCCGCGCGTATGGGGAATCCAGTACGGGTACTCCCGCGACGCGGTGCTGATGGTGCTCGCATCCGACCGCTACGACGCCGACGAGTACATCAGGGACTACGACGAGTTCCGGCAGATCGTTGCCAGGGACACGTGACCGGTCAGCGCGCATCGGCTCGAGAGATCGGTCTGGCCGCTGCGCTCCTGCTGCTCGTAGGGGTCGTCGTATACGGGCCGTATGTCGTGGACGGCGGCTTCACGATCGACGACTGGAGCCACGCCGCGGGAGCCGCCTACCTGGGTGACGACCTGCTGTCCCACTACTGGGCGGCGACGTCGAACCGTCCCGTGCTGGTCGGCTACGTCCCGCTCACCCATCTCGTCTTCGGGCCCAACCCCTGGTTGCACAACGCCTGGTCGATCGTCCTGGCGGTCGCAATGGCCACGGCGCTGTACGCGGTCCTGCGCCGGGTCGCGATCCGCCCCGTGCATGCCGGCGCGATCGCATTGCTGGTGCTGCTGTTTCCCTGGTCCGACGCGGCGCGCTTCTGGGCCACCGCCAGTCACATCAACCTGAGCATCGCGATGGGCCTGGCTGGGATCCTGCTCGCGCTGCGCGGGCTCGACGCGCGCGCGGCCGGACGTGGCGGCTGGGCCCTCCATGCCGCTGCGCTGGTGCTCTATGCCCTGAGCGTCCTGACCTACGAGATCGCCGGCCTGGTGCTCCTGTTCGCCGGCGCGTTGTACCTCACGCGGCTGGAGTGGCCCGTCGTCCGCCTCCGTTGGGCCGCCGACATCGCCGTGATCGTGCCGTGCCTGGCGTGGAACGCGCTCAGGGCCGATCGCGTGGGCTCCTCGGTCGCGGAGATGCGCGACCACGCCGACGCGATCGCCGACGGGGGCGCCACGGTGCTCGCTCTCGCGGCGATGCCGTTCGGCAGCGTCGGACGCCAGGCGATCCTCACCGGGCTCGTGGCGGTCGTCGTCGCGGCGGCGGTGGTGCGGGCGCTGATGCCGGCGCACGACGAGGCGCGGCCCGTGCTCGGCCGCTGGTTGACGATCGTCGCCGCGGGACTGCTCGTCGAGGTCGCGGGATGGATCCTCTATGTCCCCGCCGATGCGTACTACAACCCGGCTTCCGCGGGGGCCGGCAACAGGGTCAACGTCATGGCGGCGATCGGAATCGTGATCGCCGTCTACGGAGCGTTCGTCCTCCTGTCGACCCTGCTGTGGCGCGGGCTCCCGCATTGGCGGCGGCTGGCGGTCGCGACGAGCGCCGCGCTCGCGATCGTCATCGCCCTCGGCTATGCGGACGACGTGCGCAAGGACCGGCAGGTCTGGGTGCGAGCGTCGGCCTCCGCCGATCGAGCGCTCGCCGCGATCGAGAAGGCGCTCCCCGATCCGCCCGCCGGGAGCACCATCTACACCTTCGGGTACCCCGGCGGCGAGGCTCCCGGGATCACGATCTTCGGCTACACGTGGGATCTGGTCGGGGCGATTCGGCTGACCTACGACGATCCGAGCCTGGCGGGCTATCCGATGCTCGGCGCCACCCAGATCGACTGCGGCCGGGATGGCCTGGCGCCGATCGGTCCCGGCTGGACGGGTGCGCAGCTCGCCCGCTACGGCAGCGCCTACTTCGTCGACGTGCCCTCGGGCAGGACGAAGCGGATCGACTCGCGGCGGGAGTGCCTGGCGGCGAGGCCGTACTTCGTCCCGGGCCCGCCCGTGCGCCCGTGAGCGCCAAGCGCCGGCGACGTCCCGTCTCCGCGCTGCTGTTCGAGCGCGAGACGCACGCCGCGAGCGCCCAGCTGTTGCGGTACCTCGTCGTGGGCGGATGCGGCTATCTCGTCGCGATGGCGTTCTATGCCGTCGAGCTGGCGATCGGGGTGCCGCCGTATCCGGCCGTGGCGGTGGTCTTCGTCGCCAACGGGGCGTTCAACTTCGCACTGCTGCGCCTGTGGGCGTTTCCCTCCAGCGGGCGCGCGGTGGGCAGCGAGCTACGGCGCTTCTGCATGGTGGCGGCCGCTTCCCTCGTGGTCAACTACGCCAGCTTCGCGCTGCTCTACTCGGCGGCCGGCATGGCCGCGATACCGGCCCAGGCGCTCGCGATCGTGATCGCCACTCCGGTCGGCTTCCTGGCCAACCGCGCGTGGTCGTTCGGCGCTCGCTAGGTCAGGCCGCGTCGCACCAGGCGACGCAGGCCTCGACCACGCGCTCCACGTCGGCGTCGCCGAGCTGAGGATGGATCGGCAGCGAGATCCCGAGCTCGGCGATGCGTCGTGCATTGTGCATGTCCTCGAGCCTCGTCCCGACCCCGTCGCAGGCCGGCTGGTCGGGACACAGGACCGGATAGTGGCGTCCGACGCCGATTCCGGCGTTCGACAGGTGCCGTCGCGCGTCGGCGGCATCGCCGTCCACGACGACCGGGAAGAGGTGATGGGCCGACCTGCCTCCGGTCGGCTGCACCGGCTGCATGCGCGAGCCGTCGAGCGCGGCGCGATAGCGGCTCGCGATCGCGGCTCGGCGCTCCAGCCAGCGGTCCAGGCGCGGCAGCATCGCCGATCTGAGCATCGCCGCGTGCAGCTCGTCGAGACGGCTGTTCAGGCCGGGCTCGACGTGGTTGAACCGGCCGTTCTCGCCGTAGTTGCGCAGCGTGCGAGCTCGCTCGGCGATCTCCGCGTCGCCGGTCAGCAGCGCGCCGCCGTCTCCGTACGCGCCGAGGTTCTTGGTCGGGTAGAGGCTCGTCGCCGCGACCGGGCTGGCCGTACCGGTCGGCTGCCCCCCGCGCTCGGCGCCGGCGCTCTGCGCGCAGTCCTCGATCACCACCACTTCGGTCTGCTCGCCGAGCTCCCGCAGCGCGTCGAGGTCGAGCGGGTGGCCGTAGAGGTGCACGGGCAGCAGCGCCCGGATGCTCGAATCGCCCTCGAGCGCCGCGCGGGCGGCGGCGAGGTCCAGTCCTCCGCTGTCGTCGACGTCGGTCCAGACGGGCTCGGCGCCGATGCGAAGGATCGCGAGCGTCGTCGCGAACGCCGTCAGCGGCGTCGTCAGGACGCGATCGCCAGGGCCGATCCCGAGGCAGCGCAGGCCGATCTCGAGCGCGTCGAGGCCGCTCGCCACACCGACGACGTGCTCGACGCCCCACCACGCGGCGAGCTCGCGCTCGAAGCCCCGCACCTCCTCTCCGAGGACCAGCCAGCCGCTGCGGCCGACGCGATCGATCGCCTCGAGGCAGTCGCCGCGGACCTCCTCCCATTGGGCGGCGAAGTCGTTGGCTGGGATCGCCGGCCCGGTCATCGATCGCCGTCGGCCGGCTCGAACGCCCGCTCGGCCATGACGACCGCTCCGGGTCTCGCCTTGGTGTTCTCGAACCCGCGCCATACGTATGCGCCGATGATTCCCAGCCCGGCGAGGTTGAGCGCCGAGAAGAAGGCGATCACGACGATCGTCGCGGCGTACCCGGGGACGTCGATGGCGCCGAGCAAGCGCGCCGCGGCGACTCCGACGGCGAGCAGCAGCGATACCGCGACGCCGATGCAGCCCGCGGCGAGCAGCAGCCTGATCGGAAGGTCGGTGAAGGCGAAGACGCTGTCGCTGAGGTACTTCAGCTTCTTGCGCAGGGTCCAGCCACTGCTCCCGTGGTCGGGGTCGCGGGCCTCGCGGTCGTACTCGACGGTCTCGCGGCGAAAGCCGAGCCAGAGCGTCTGAGCCACCAGGGAGGAGTGCGACTCCTCCAGCTTCAGCAGGTGGTCGCGGAACGTGGCGGTGCAGCCGAAGACGTCGATGCCGCCGATCGGCATGTCGCGCTGGACGAGCCGCCGATACAACCCCCAGAACGTGCGCGAGGCGAAGGCCGACAGCGCCGGGTCGTCACGGCTTCGTCGCGTTCCGACGACGAGGTCGACGTCGCCCTCGTCGAGCGTGCGAAAGAAGTCGAGCGCCAGCTCGGGCGGCTCCTGCAGATCCGCGGCCATCACGGCGATCCGGTCGCCGCGGCAGCGCTCGAGTCCCGTCCGGATCGCCGCGAACGATCCGAAGTTGCGCGAATGCATGACGAGCGAGCTCGCGAACCGCTGGAGCGGGAGCAGCTCCGCCAGGACCTGCGCCGATCGGTCGGGCGAGCCGTCGACGACGAAGACGGCCTCCAGCTCGCCATGGAGCCGAGCGGCGACGCCGTCCAACCGCTCGAGCAGACTCGGCAGCGAGCGCTCGTTGCCGTAGACGGGGACGACGATCGAGTAGCGGGCTGCCGCGTCGAGGGAGCGCATCTCGACGGCGATCAACGGAGCGCGTAGCCGAACGTCCACAGGCGCTGGGCGAGGAAGCTCGCCAGCGCGACGAACGGAAGCGCGACCGCCTGTGCGGTGACCTGGCCCAGCCCGACGACCTCGATCAAGAGGGCGAGCAGGCAGAGGTTGGCGGCCAGGCAACAGGCCTGCACCGTCACGTACTTGGTGAGGACGATGTTGCGGTGCTCGCCGGCACGGAAGGTCCAGATGCGATTCAGCGTGTAGCCATTGGCGGTGGCGACGATCAGCGAGAGGGTCTTGGCGAGCGGATACCAGACCCCCAGCGAGACGAGCAGCGCATAGAGCGTGAAGTCGATCGTGACGTTGCTGACGCCGACGATGCCGTACTTGATCGCGTGAACGATCTCCCGGCCGGTGCGCGCCTGCCTGAGTCGCGGCAGAAGGGAACGTGAGTTGACGGTTCTTGCGCTCTCCACCGGTGCCTAGTGCCCGCTGCCCAGATCTCAGGGCGCTGTCGACGTCTGCGACGAGCGCGAAACCCTAACAGGCCCACGGCTGCGATCATCCCGGCCGATGGCGAGATTGCTGGCCACGGCCGCCGACCGAGAGCGAATCGGGAAGGCGGGCTCGGCCGTCGTGCTGGTCGGCTCCTACGACGGGTCGGGCAACTACGGCGACGTGCTTCAGCTGGCCGCGGCGATCGAGACGGTCGGACGCGTACCCGGCGATCCACTGCCGGTGGCGATCGTCGAGCAGGAGATGGCCGGTCAGCACCTCGACCTGACGAAGCGCCACGACAAGCTCTTCGCCGGCGCGGCGTTCGTGTACTTCGAGGACGGGCGCGGCACGCCCGTCGACGGTCTGCTTCCGCTGGACGAAGGCTCGCTTCCGCGGCGCTCGGCCCTGCATCTCTATGGCGGAGGCCACCTCAACCGATGGTGGGCGGCGCGCAAGCTCGAGCACCGGACGGCGGCCGGCTGGCTCGCCGGCGGGCGTTCGCTGCCGACGACGGCATCGGGCCTGCAGGTCGACGAGACGGTCGCCGCGGGCGGGCCGACCCACGAGCTGCTGGCGGGCGCGTCCTGGGTCGGCCTGCGCGACGGCGCTTCGCTCGAGCTGGCGGACCGGCACCTGGGCGGAGACGGCGGACCGTCGACACGCCTGACCGGCGACGACGCGACGCCGCTCGTCGCCTCGGCTCGGGGGGCCGATCCGGAGGCCGTCGTCAACCTCCACCTGAACCTGGGCAGCTGGGTCAGCGACGATCCCGAGCGGCGCGGGGAGAAGATCGTGCGGATGCTCTGCGCGCTCGGTGACGCGGCGGGAGGCTCGCTCGAGTTGCAGCCCGTGGTGGCGTACGAGGACAGACGGGTGTCCGAGCGCCATGAGATCGCCGAGCTGCTCGAGCGCAGCCGTCGAGAGCTGGACGCGCACGGCCTGCGGCCGCTCGAGCCGCTGGACATTCTCGACGACGTACTCGAGAACGGGCTCGCGAGCTTCCGGCGGGCGCGCCTGACGGTCAGTTGCTCCTACCACGTGACGCTCACGTCGCTGCTAGCGGGGATCCCGGCCGTGCTGCTCGCCGATAACCCCTACTACGACCAGAAGGCGGCCGGCCTGCGGGCGCTGTTCGACATGCCGCCGGGACTGCTCGGCGTGTGCGGCGATCGCAGCGACGCCGCCATGGCCGCGGAGGCGCTCGTCGACGGAGCCGTGCGCAGCGCGGCGATCGCCGCGCTCGACGGCGCCGGCGCCCGCGTCCTGGCCCGGCACGAGGAGCTGCGACAGGAGCTCGCGGATGCCCTGTCCGCTGGCCTGGCGGGAAGCCGGCGCGGTGGGATGATGCCCGCTGTGAGGCAGTGGCTTCTAGCACGGCTGCACCGGCTGGTCGGTCGTCTGGTCCGGCCTCATCTCGCGCACTTCGCGCGCGTCGAGGCGGTCGGGCAGCTGGAGACCCGCGTCGCGGCGGCAGCGGCTGGCGTGGAGGCGAGCGGGGCACTGGCGGGAAGCGCGAAGGCCGAGGCGGAGGACGCGCTCGCACGAGCAGACCACGCGTTGGCGCGGGCCGACGACGGGCTCGCGGCGGCGCGAGACCTCGGCCTTCCGGCGCGGATCGCCGCCCTGGCCACGTGGCTGGAGCTTTCGCCGCCGACGGGAGGGCCGGACGTGGCGATCGTGCTCGCCACGCGCGACCGCCCCGCGCTGCTGGCTCGAGCCGTCGACTCGGTGCTCGCCCAGCGCTACGCGCGTTGGAGGCTCTTGGTGGTCGACGACGGCTCGAGCGACGACTCCAAGCTCTCCCTCCACGTCTCCGACGACCGGATCGAGATCGTCGAGGGTCCCCGGCGTGGCCTGGGCGCGGCTCGCAACGCCGGCCTCGAGCGCGCCGTCGGCGACGTCGTCTGCTACCTCGACGACGACAACGTCATGCATCCAGCCTGGCTCCAGGCGATCGCCAGCGTCTTCGCGACGCGACCGGACGTCGAGGTCATGTACGGCGTCAGCGTTGCCGAGCACCGCGTCCCGGGAGGCCCGGCCGATGACTGGTGGCCGGCGTACTGGCAGCGTCCCTGGTCGCGCAAGGCGCTGCTCGAGGAGAACCTCACCGACGCCGGCGCCATCGCGCATCGTCGCGACCTCGACGGCGCGCGCTTCGACGAAGGGCTGCGCAGCGGTGAGGACTGGGACCTCCTGCTGAGGCTCACCGAGACCCGGCCGGCGCTGGCCGTGCCAGCCGTGTCGCACGCCTACGCGATAGACACGCCCGGGCGGATGTCCGACGAGTCGGCTCATCGCGCGGCGCTGGACGAGGTCCGGCGCCGCCACGCGGCCACCTAGCGAAGACGCCTCATCCAGCGTGCCGCCGCGCGCAGCGGCCGGGTGAGCCGCCACGAGCGCGAGTCGAGGACGGTCGCGAGCTTGTCCGCCAGCTCGTCGTCGTCGACGCTGCGCGGGTGCCGCAGCCGGTATGACGGGGGCAGCCCGAGCGCCCGCTTGCCGCGGTCGACGACCCCCTCCAGCGCCGGCTCGAGATCCTGGCGACTGTCCGTGGCATGCACAGCCTCCAGGCCATCGTCGCCACGACGGTCCAGGCGCCGGCTAGCCTGGACCGTCGTGAAGCGCCTCGTCCTGCTCATGGCGGCAGCGCTGTCGGCGAGCCTCGTGTGCCCGGCCGGCGCCGCCACCTCCCGCGACGGCGTGGGCCTCTTCGTCGCCGACGACGACTGGGACTTCGCCAGTCCCGGCGCGCTGCCCGCGCTGGACAGCGACTTCGAGCGACTGCGTCCGAAGGTTTTCCGGCTCCAGACGATCTGGAACACCGTCGACCGGCCGGAGTGGCTCGTCCGCGCCGACGCGATGATCGCCGAGGCGCGGTCGCGCGGGGTCCGGCAGATCGTCCTGACGCTGCGTTCGAACAACCCGGCGAACGTCGGCCCGGAGGGCTACTTCCCTACTCCCGACCAGTACCGGGCGAAGGTCGAGCCGCTCGTTCAGCGACTCGCCGGCCAGGTCGACGTGTGGGGGCCGGCCAACGAGCCGAACATCGCCTGGCGCCCCAAGGAGGCGCCGGGAGGCCAAGCCCCGCTCGAGCCGACGCTCCTCGCCGGCTACTACGGCGCCCTGCACGACGCCGTCCGCGAGCACGACCCCTCGGCATCGATCACCTCGCCCGACTTCCTCGACGCCGGCAGCCTCGCCGCGTTCCTCGAGTACGTGACGACCTACTCGGCGGCCGCGGGCGGTGGCTGGGGAGACGTCGTCGCCCTGCATCCCTACGGCGACGTCGAGCGCGCCGTCGCGCCTACGGCCCCCGCCATCTTCACCGACGCCCTCGCCGCGCTTGCTCCGCCCGGGAAGGACCTCTGGGTGACGGAGGTTGGCGCCCACTACGAAGGAAATCCCGCCGCGCAGGCCGCCCGCGTCGCGTGGATCGCCGACGTGCTCGCCAGTCACCCCCGTGTGAAGCGGGTCGCCTACTACAACATGCGCGGCGGCGGTTCGGAGTGGGACACCGGTCTCCTCGACGGGGCCTTCGTCCGTCGCCCCGCCTGGTACGTCTGGTGCGCCGCGGTCCACGGTGACGATCCCGCGAATCCCGACTGCGCCGCCCCACCGCCCGGCGCCGGCGGTCCGGGCTGCATCGCCTACTTCGTCGAGTACCTGCTGCTCGACACGCGCGAGTGGCCAGGCGTGCGCTGCGTCTAGCGCTGCGCTCGGCCCGAGTCGTCGCGGCGGCGGATCATCCTGCGCCGCCGCAGCGGCAGGACGTACCAGAGCAGCGCGAACGCGAGCGCGAGCGCCGTCGTCGCGACCACGGTCGTCGCCGTGCCGAAGACGAAGTCGGTCAGCAGCGCCATCACGCCGATCATGGCGAAGGCGACCAGCGTCAGGCCGGCGATCGTCAGCCGGCTGGAGACCTTGACGAGGTGCTCCTTGTCGCCGTGGCGGAACTCGAGCCGGTGATTCATCGACGGCGCGATCAACAGCGCCGAGGCGAACGCGGTGCAGATCAGCGTGCCGAGGTAGAGGTCGCGCTGGAAGGCGGTCACGTCGCTGAAGCGCTGATTGAACGGCACGACCAGGAGGAAGGCGAACAGCACCTGGACGCCGGGCAGCGCGACCCGCAGCTCGCCGAGCAGCTCCGTGAGGTTGCGGTCGGCGCGCTCGAGCTCGGTCTCGTCGCGGCCGGCGTTGGAGGCTGGCTCCGCCATGGAGCCAGCCTACCTCCGGCGCGGGACTGCTCCTCAGTCGTCATCCGCGTCGTCGCGACCGCGCCCGCCGTCGCCGTCTCCGCCGCTGTCGCCGTCACGGTCGCCGCCGTGCTCGCCGCCACCGCCGGACTTCTCGACCTCGATCGCGATCCAGGCCCGCCCGACCTTGCGCCGCGTCTTGACCTCGATCGCGCGCTGGCCGGCGCGCAGTCCCGCGAGCCCGGCGACGCGCTCGAAGCGCGTGCTGCGCGTCACCTTGATCCGCTTCGTGCCGCGCTCGGAGTCGTGCAACCTGAACGTGCGCGCCGAGCGGTCGACCGACACGACGCGGCCCTCGAACTCGCGCAGCGGAGGCCGCTGGCTGGTCGTTGCCGCGTTCGCCAGCGCCGCCAGGCCGGCGGTCGAAAGGGCAGACAGGACGATCAATGCTGCGATCCGCTTCATCGGTCTCACCTCTCACTCGTGAACGCTCTCCCCCGACGATGCCCAGGTCGCCCCCAGCCGCCACCAAGCGGCGGGTTAGGAGTTGGTAAAGCCCGCGGCTCAGTCGGGATGGCGTGACGGCGCGGCGACGGGGGCGCGCGCGAACAGCTCCGCCGCGCGGCGGGCGACCAGCTCGGGCTTCTCCTCGGCGATGAAGTGGCCGGAGTCGGGCACCAGCTCCAGCTCGAGGTCGTCGCAGTGCCGCTCGATCCCGTCGAGCAGGCGATGCGGGATCGCCAAGTCGTTGGTGCCGAACAGGAAGTGCGTTGGGGGCTCGAGGCGGCCGCGCTCGTGCCCGCGGCGGGCGAGCACAATGCCGGCGGTGCGAAGGTAGCTGCGGTAGAGCAGCTTCGTGGCTACGGCGCTCGCCGGCCGTTGCAGACGGGCGACGTAGGCCTCGGCGTCGGCGCGCGAGATCCCGTCGTGGACGCGATCCCCGCGCAGCATCCGGGCGATGAGGCCCGGCCGGTCGCGCACGATCCGGTCACCGGCGGCCGCCATCGCCACGACGTACCAGGCACGCCAGAGCTCGCGCGCGAGGCGCGGGCGCGGCTCGACCCAGGGCGGGATCGTGTTCAGCACGACCATGCTGGCCACGCGCCGGGGCGCGGCGATGCCGGCGGTGAAGGCGGCGAAGCCGCCCCAGTCGTGCCCGATCAGATGAGCACGCTGGATGTCGAGCGCGTCGAGCAGCGCAATCGCGTCGGCGCCGAAGGTCATGCCGTCGTAGCCCGTGCCGGGGGCGTCGCTCTGGCCGAAGCCGCGCAGGTCCGGCGCGATCAGGCGATAGCGGTCGGCGAGCCGCGGGATGACGTAGCGCCAGCTCGCCGCGTCCTGCGGCCAGCCGTGCAGCAGCAGCACCGGCGGGCCGTCGCCGGCCTCGTAGAGGTGGACGTCGAGCGGGCCGACGTCGCGTGCCTGGATCGTGACGGTGCGCTGCTCGGCGCCGTCGATCTCCGGCGGGGCGGGCGTCGCGTTCACGGGCGGCACGAGCGCGACCCTACACAGCCCTACGTTGCGCATCGGGGCCGATCGCGCCGCGCCCGTGCGCGGTTGGCCGTAGCGTTGCGCGCATGCCCTCCTCCCTGATCACCGGCTTTCCCGGGTTCATCGGCCGCCGCCTCGTCCGCAAGCTGCTCGAGGCGGATCGCCGCGCGCGCGTCGTCGCGCTCGTGGAGCCGCGGATGCTCGAAGCCGCGCGCGCGGCCGCCGAGGAGATCGACGCGAGCCGCATCGATCTCGTCGCCGGCGACATCTCCGACCGCCGCCTTGGCCTCGACGACGCCGAGTACGCGCGCCTCGCGGCCGACGTTCGACGCGTCTACCACCTCGCCGCGATCTACGACCTCGCCGTGCCGATCGAGCTCGCCGAGCGCGTCAACGTCGACGGCACCGGCAACGTGCTCGAGCTCTGCCTCGCCGCGAAGAAGCTCGAGCGGCTCGTCTACGTCAGCACCGCCTACGTCGCCGGCCGGCGCAAGGGGATCGTCTACGAGCACGAGCTGACGATGGGTCAGGGCTTCAAGAACCACTACGAGTCGACGAAGTTCCAGGCCGAGGTCTGGGTGCGCCAGCTGCTCGACCGCATCCCGACGACGATCCTGCGCCCGGCGATCGTCGTCGGCGACTCGCAGACGGGGGAGACGCAGAAGTTCGACGGCCCCTACTACCTGCTGCGCGCGATCGCGCAGGCCGAGCGTCAGGGCCGCCCGCCGGTCCAGATCGGCGCCTCGGACGCCACGTTCAACGTCGTGCCGGTCGACTTCGTCGTCGACTCGATCGCCGCGGTGGCTGACGACCCGGCGACCGTCGGCGAGACGCTCCACCTCGTCGACCCCCACCCGGTCACCACGCGCGAGCTGGTCGAGATGCTGTCGCGGGAGTACGCCGGCCGTGCGCCGCGCGGCAAGCTGCCGCCCGCGCTCGCCCAGGCGAGCCTGCGCTTCAAGCCGATCCGCAGGCTCTTCTCCGACACGCCGGCCGAGTCGATCGCCTACCTCAACCACCGCGTCACCTTCGACACCCGCCGCGCCGTCGACCTGCTCACCCCGCATGGCCTGGCGCCACCGCCCTTCGCCTCCTACGTCGGCCCGATGGTCGAGTTCTTCAAGGCGAACCAGGACGACCCCGCCCTCGCGCCCCGGGCGGCCGGCTGAGAGGCGGCTGCTAGAAGGCCCCGGCCGCTAGGAGTGCTCGACGCCCAGGACGTGCATCGTGCGCGTGCCTGAGGGCGTCTCGAGCGTCGCCGCGTCGCCGACCTTGGCGCCGGCGAGCGCCTTGCCGACCGGGGAGTCGATCGAGATCAGCCCGGCGCTCGGATCGGCCTCGACCTTCGGCACGAGCTTGTGGCTGAGCTCCCTGCCGCTCTGCTCGTCCTTGTAGGTGACGGTCGTGCCCATGCCGGCGACGTCGCCGTCGGCGGCCTCGACGATCTCGGCCGAGCGCAGCTGGTCGCGCAGGCCGGCGATCTTCGCCTCGAGCATCGCCGCCTCCTCCTTGGCGGCGTGGTACTCGGCGTTCTCCTTGAGATCGCCCCACTCGCGCGCTGTCTTGATGCGGGCGGCGATCGCCCGCCGACCCGCGCCTTCGAGGCGCTCGATCTCCTCGGTCACGCGGGCATGGGCGTCGGCTGTGAGCTTGGTGGTGTCGGACATCGAGGCGAAACCCTAGCGACGCGCGCCGCCAGACCCTGTACAGTTGTACATGTACACCCGTACAGATCGAGGACCCTCGCATGTCACCCGCCGTCCTGCTCGCGCTCGCCATCGTCTCCGAGGTCTTCGGGACGGTCATGCTGCGCGTCTCAGACGGGATGTCGAAGCTGCTGCCGTCCGTCGGCACGCTCGTCGCCTACACGATCTCGGTCTACCTGCTCGCGCTCGTGCTCAAGCACCTCGACATCGGCCTCACCTACGCGATCTGGGCCGGCGTCGGCACTGCGATGGTCGCCGTGATCGGCGTCGCGGTCTGGGACGAGCCGATGAGCACGCTCAAGGTGCTCAGCATCGTCGCGGTGATCGCCGGCGTGATCGGCCTCAACCTCTCGGGAGCGCACTAGTGGCGTCGCCGACGACGGCGGCGGAGCCCGCGGCGCCGCCGCCGGCCCGCGGCGCCGCCCGCCGCCGCACGCTGCTCGAGGCCACCGTGCGGGTGATCGGCCGCGGCGGCATCGCCGCCGTCGACCACCGCGCCGTCGCCGCCGAGGCGGGCGTCCCGCTCGGCTCGACGACCTACTACTTCGACTCCAAGGACGACATGGTCGCCCGCGCGCTCGAGCACGTCGCCGAGCGCGAGGCCGAGCGTCTGCGCGCGGAGTGGGAGAGCGGCGCCCTCGACGTCGGTCCGGAGCTTCTGCCCGAGCGCCTCGCCGACATCGTCATCGAGGTATGGGCCGGCGATCGCGTCATCCTGCTCGCTCAGTACGAGCTCTATCTCGAGTCCGCCCGACGCCCCGACCTGCGGCCGGCGGCCGAGCGCTGGGACCAGGCCTACCGCGACTTCCTCGAGCACGCCCTCGAGCTGCTCGGAGCCCCCGACCCGACCCGCCGCGCCCGCCTCCTCTGCGCCGGCCTCGACGGCCTGCTGCTCGACCACGTGGCGACGGCCGGCGCCCCAGCCGAGCTGCGCTCGCTGGCGGTGGAGCTGATCGAGCGGCTCGCGGTGTCCTGAGCGGCGCTCCTCAGCAGGCCGGACCGGGCGCGGCGAGCCGGTAGAGCACGTGGGGGAGGCCCGCGCGCTCGAAGTCGCGGTCGTACTCCATCCCGAGCTTCTCCATCACCCGCCGCGAGGCCCGGTTGTGCGGCATCGTGAACGACACGACCTCGTCGAGGCCGGCGGTCTCGAAGCCGTAGGCGAGCGCGGCCCGGGCGGCCTCGGTCGCGTAGCCGCGACCCCAGCGCGCGGGCAGCAGCGTCCAGCCGATCTCGACCGCCGGCTCTCCCTCGACCTCGGTGCGCTGCAGGCAGACGTCGCCGACGAGCTCGCCGCTCGCCCGCTCGCGCAGGTACCACCAGCCGAATCCGTGTCGGCGCCAGTCCGCGACGAAGCGCAGCAGCATCTCCTCCGACTGCACCGGCGTTCGGGGCCCGACCGCATCGGATCCCTCGCGTCCTCGCGGCCAGATCCACTTGGCCACCTCGGGATCGCCGAAGAGGGTCACCACGAAGTCGCGATGCTCCTTCGAGGCCGGCTCGCCGACCAGGCGCTTGGTCTCCAACGTCGACATGCCGCGGAATGGTCACACAAGCGCGAAGGCCGCCCGGGGGCGGCCTTCGGCACGGCGAATGCTCTATCGGCTCAGCCGCAGCCCGTGTTGTTGCCGCAGCTCGAGCACGTGTAGCAAGTGCCCGTGCGCTGCATCATGCCGCCGCACTGCGAGCAGGCGGGTCCGAGGTCGAGGCCGGTGACCTTCGCCGGGGCGGCGACCGGCGGGTCGTCGGTCATCGCCGCGGCGGCCGGCGCCGACGCCGTCGGTGTCGCCGGAGCGCTCGCGGTCGGGGCGCCGTTGCCGGAGCTTCCACCGCCGTGCCCGTTCCCTCCGTTGCCGTTGGCGGCCTTCGCCGGGCCGGCGGTGTCGCCGCGCATCGCCGCCTCCTCGGCCGCCTTGCGGGCCTTGACCCCCACGGTCATGATCCCGAGCTCCTCCTGGACGTCGACGTCCAGGAAGCGCGAGGCGAGCCAGCGCATGATGTAGTCGGGCAGCGACTTGGCGAACGGGATCTCCTGGTTGCCGGTGATCCCCTCCGGGTCGAAGCGCATGTAGGAGAACTTGCGCACCAGGGTCTCGAGCGGCACGCCGTACTGCAGCGCGATCGAGATCGACGTCGCGAACGCGTTCATCATGCCGCGCAGCGTCGAGCCCTCCTTGCCGATGTCGGTCAGGAAGATCTCGCCGACCGTGCCGTCCTCG
>Ga0190265_10000131_pt1 | contig 75101 bp, 65 predicted proteins | sample Popmic124T_FD_133135 | JGI IMG/M metagenome (GOLD analysis project Ga0190265, IMG submission 133135) | Populus adjacent soil microbial communities from riparian zone of Indian Creek, Utah, USA - 124 T | ecosystem: Environmental > Terrestrial > Soil > Riparian zone | place: USA: Utah | collected... | reverse complement strand
CGCGGCGAGACGCCGAAGGAGACGTTGGAGACGCCGAGCGAGGTCTTGACGCCGGGAATCTCCGCCTTGATCCGGCGGATGCCCTCGATCGTCTCGACCGCCGACGGCTTCCACTCCTCGTCGCCGGTGGTGAGGGTGAAGGTGAGCGCGTCGAAGATCAGCGCTTCCGGATCGAGGCCATGCTCGTCGCAGGCGATATCGCGGATTCGTTGGGCGATCTCGACCTTGCGCTCGGCCGTCTTCGCCATCCCCACCTCGTCGATCGTGAGCGCGATCAGCGCCGCGCCGTGCGCCTTCGCCAGCGGGATCACAGCGTCGGCCTTGTCGCGGCCGGCCTCGAGGTTGATCGAGTTGACGATCGCCCGGCCGGGAATCTGTTCGAGCGCCGCCTTGATCACCTCGGGCTCGGTCGAGTCGACCTGGATCGGCGAGGGCTGGGTCAGCGAGATCCGCTTCACCACCGCGCTCATCTGCTCGTCCTCGTCCTGGCGCTCGGTCAGCGCCACACAGACGTCGAGCACGTGGGCGCCGCCTTCGACCTGGTCTTCGGCGACCTGGACGAGGCCGTCGTAGTCGTCGGTGAGCAGCAGCTCCTTCGCCTTGCGCGAGCCCTGTGAGTTGACCCGCTCGCCGACCAGGGTCGGGCGGGGTTCCTGCACGAGCGGGGTGGAGGTCATCATCGAGGAGACCTCGATCGGGCCAGGAGCCGGACGCTCTCCCGGAATGCGCCCGGCGACGCGCTCGCCGATCGCGGCGATGTGGGCCGGGGTCGTCCCGCAGCAGCCGCCGACGATGCCGACGCCGTAGCGCTCGACGAACTCGCCCAGGGTCGCGGCCAGCGGCTCGGGCTCTTCGGGGAAGATCGTCTCGCCGTCGGGCCCCTGCAGGGGCAGGCCGGCGTTGGGGATGCAGTGGACCGGCAGTGGGCTGGTCTCGCCCAGGAAGCGGATCGCGTCGCGCATGTCCTCGGGCCCGGTCGAGCAGTTGAGGCCGATCACGTCGACCTCGAGCGCGCTCAGCGTCGTCAGCACCGCCTGGATATCGGTGCCGAGCAGCATCTTGCCGCCCTGCGGCAACAGCGAGACGCTGGTCTGGATCGGCAGCGTCCCGCCGGTCTCCTTGAAGGCTTCGCGGGCGCCGAATATCGCCGCCTTGACCTCGAGGATGTCCTGCGCCGTCTCGATGATGATCAGGTCGGCGCCCCCTTCGACCAGTCCCTGGGCCTGCTCGGCGAAGACCTCGACCAGCTGGGCGAAGGAGATGTCACCCAGGGTCGGGTCGGTGGAGGCGGGGAGGAAGCCGGTCGGCCCGATCGAGCCGGCGACGAAGCGCTTCTCGCCCGCCGCCTTACGAGCGATCTGCGCTGCTTTGAGGTTGATCTCGTGGGTGTGGTCGCCGAGGCCCCACTCTTCGAGCTTCAGGCGCGAGCCCTGGAAGGTGTCGGTCTCGACCACTTCCGCGCCGGCTTCCAGCATCGAGGCGTGGACGCCCTCGATCACGTCGGGACGGTTCAGCACCAGCGCCTCGTGGCACTTGCCCTCGAGCCCGCCGTAGTCCTCCTGGGTCAGCTCGAATTGCTCCAACGTCGCGCCCATCCCGCCGTCGAACACGACGATGCGCTCCTTGGTAGCGGCTATGAAGTCACGCTCTGGCATTGAGCCTTAGAGGGTAAGGGGTAGGAAAGAGGGGACGGGCACCCTCTCCCGGAGACTCAAGCGGTCAACGTCTGAGCCCTTGCGACGGATCAGCTGCGCAACGGTCTCCGGGGGAGGGTGCCCGTCCCCTTGCACCGACTGGTTAGCCGCGCAGACCGAGGCGCCGCTTCAGGTCCCGCGCATTGAACGCTTGGGCGATGCGGCCGACCAGTCCGCGGCGGGCCTTGGTGTACGGGTACCAGGTCGGCTCCCGCTTGCCGCCAAAGCGGGTGATCACGACAGACTCGGTGCGGCAGTACTTCTTGATTCCGGGCTCACCGTGGCGGTAGCCGATGCCTGACTCCTTCCAGCCGCCCATCGGCACGTCCATCGCGAGGTAGTTGACGAGTACGTCGTTGACGTTGACGGCTCCGCACTCGACCCTGCGGGCGACGCTCTCGGCACGTTCCTTCTCGCCGAAGACGGAGCCGGAGAGGCCGTAGCGACTGTCGTTGGCCAGCTGGAGCGCCTGCTCGGCATCGCGCACCTTCATCACCCCGACCACCGGGCCGAAGGTCTCGTCGCGCATCACCTTCATCGAGTGATCGACGTCGACGAGCACTGTCGGCTCGAAGTAGTCGCCGGGTCCGGCGACCCGCTTGCCGCCGGTCAGCGCCTGCGCTCCGGAGGCCAGGGCGTCCTCGACGTGATCCTCGACGATCGCGGTCTGGTTGGGCGAAGTCATCGCGCCGACCTCGGTGCCGTGACCCTTGCTGTCGGCTCCCTGGCGCAGCTTGTTGACCTCGGTCGTCAGCTTGGCGACGAACTCGTCGTAGGCGGGCTCCTCTACGTAGATCCGCTCGACCGACATGCAGATCTGGCCCGAGTTCATCATCCCGCCCCAGGCTGCGGCGTTGGCGGCGCGGTCGATGTCGGCATCGGCGAGGACGATCATCGGGTCCTTGCCGCCCAGCTCGAGGCTGACCGGGGTCAGAGTCTCGGCGGCGCGCGCCATCACCTTGCGGCCTGTCCTGTCGGAGCCGGTGAACTGGACGAAGTCGACCGCGTCGACCAGGGCGCTGCCGGTCTCGCCGATCCCGTGCACGCACTCGAGCACGTCGGGGCCGCCGATCTCCTCCTTCCAGGCCTTGACTATCTCGGCGAGGCCGAGCGGCGTGAACTCGGAAGGCTTGATCACCACTGCGGCGCCCGCCTGCATCGCCGGGATCGCGTCGCCCAGGGCCAGGATCAGGGGGAAGTTCCAGGGGCTGATGATGCCGACGACAGGGTGTGGCCGGTACTGGACCCGGAGCTTCTTGGCGGCGAGCAACGGGGTATGGGGACGGACGCTCTCCTCGCCGATGAACTTGGCGGCCTTGGTGCCGTAGAAATTGATCAGGTCGGCGAGGTAGGCGGGCTCGTTGGAGGCGTCTGGGCGGACCTTGCCGGTCTCCGCGAGCATCGTCTCGAGCACTCGCTCCTGGTTGTCGAGCAGCCAGTCGCGCAGCTGACCGAGCCAGCGGTAGCGACCCTCGATCCCCAGCGCCTCCCAGGCAGGCTGGTTGGCGCGCACCCGTGCGACGGTCTCCGCGACGTCTCGAGGCGAGGCAATCGGCACCGTGGCGATCAAGCCGCCCGTGGCCGGATTGTGGACCTCGATCTGGTCGGGCCCGGCGCCGTTCGTCCTGGCGCTCGTCTCACTGCCTTTCTCGACCGTGCCGCTCTCCACTGGACGCTCCCTTCCTCGACCCCTTGGCTGGTCAGCCAACCTTACCTCTAGATCCCGGAGATCGCCGCCAGTGCCTCTGCCACCCGCGGATCGAACTGTGTGCCGGAGCAGGCTCGCAGCTCCGCCAGCGCCGCCTCGAGTGGCATCGCCTCGCGATAGGAGCGGGTCGTGGTCATCGCGCTGAAGGCGTCGCAGCAGGTGACGATCCGCGCCTCGACTGGGATCTCCTCGCCGGCAAGTCCGTCCGGGTAGCCACTGCCGTCGTAGTGCTCGTGGGAGGAGCGCACTATGCGGCCGACGTCGGCGAGGACCCCGCCGACCCGTTGCAGCATCGCCTCGCCCTCGATCGTGTGCCGGTGCATGATCTTCCACTCATCCTGGTCGAGGGGACCCGCTTTGTTGATGACCTCCTTGGGCACTGCGATCTTGCCGACGTCGTGCAGGAGCGCGGCGAACTCGACGTTGCGGCGTTGCCGGGAGTCGAGGCCGAGCCGGTCGGCGACGGCCAGCGAGAGCTCGACCACCCCGCGGCTGTGGCTGCCGGTGTAGGCGTCGTCGGCCTCGACCACGTCGCCGAGCAGCATCGCCGTCCCCTGGTAAGCATCGCTCAGCTCCACCGCCTGTTCGATCCTCGCCGAGCGCTCCCGAGAGAGAACCGCGAGGATCGCGGCCAGGGGAACGACGAGCAGGCAGATCGCCGGACCGAGTTCGATCGCGGCGAAGGCCGCGAGCAGGCCGATCGGCGCCAGGGCGGCATCGAGCGTGTAGACCGGCGCGATCAGGCGCAGCTCGGAGCGCGGCGAGCTGCCCTCGATCAGTCGCATGCGCACCGCGGTCACGACGAAGTCGAAGGCGAACTGGGCCAGCAGCGCAATCGCGTAGACCGGCCACTCCTCCCAGGAGAAGACCTGGGCGCCGGCGACGATCAGCACCAGCGCCGGGCCGACCGCGTGCCAGCAGTCGCCGAAGACGTGGAAGGCGCGGTAGAAGCTGGTCCGGCCGCTCGCGTAGTCGACCACCCTGCCCAGCGTCCAGCTGATGCTGACGATCAGCGGCACCGCCGGCGTTGGCAGCAAGAACAGCATCGGCACCAGCACCAACTGGGTGGGGACCGTGTAGCCGTCTGCGACGTCGAACTGGGCCTGGCAGGCCAGCACATAGGCGCCGACGAGGATCGCCAGCGTCGGGATGTCGAGGGCGTGCGGGGAGGGGATCAGGAAGGCCATCGCCAGCGCGGTGGCCAGGAAGGCGGTCGCGGTGCCGATCTCGACAGCGCGCTCCCGCCCCCTTGCGGGCAGCACCGTTCGCTCCCGTCCCCGGGCGAAGAGCCGCTCTGCGTCGAGTGTCTCGGTAATCGAAACGAACATGGGTCAGCACGCCTGTATCGGCACAGAACCGTGCCTGGACGAGGCACGAATGCGAAAAATCACCGCTCGCTCGGCTAATCAAGAATGGGTAGACGTTCGTTTGAACCTGCTTTACCTGCGCTTTGCGGCAGTCGATCCTCCCCGCTCACATAAGTCAGCTGCACAAGGCAAACCTGCCGCGAGGTAGGGACGCAAAGTCAGAGGTCTCGCGTACGGCGTGAGATGGCTCAACTGCCAGCTTGGTTTTCACGACCAGGCTTTTTGGTCTGCCGTGAAGGGAGGTTTGCCGATGAAGCTCACTCAAAACACGATCCTGGCTGCGTTGTCGGTGGTAGTTGCGCTCGTCGCAATGGCCGGCACGGCGCAGGCGGCCTGTCCCTACTACGGCGCGGAGCAGGTATTCCGGCCCTGGGGCGACAATCACAACTATGTCCTCGCGCCCGATGGGGGATTCGAGGCGGGGGGCGCCGGCTGGTCGCTGCGTGGCGGCGCCCGGGTCGTCGAGGGCAATGAGAGCCATTACGCGAACGATGCGGCCGACTCTCGTTCGCTCTCGCTCCCGGCGGGCAGCTCCGCGTCGAGCCCGCCAATCTGCATGTCCCTCGACACTCCGATGATCCGGATGTTCGCGCGCAACACCGGCGATCCGTCCTCGCGCCTTCGGGTCGAGGCCAGCTACAAGTTGCTCGGCCTCGTCCGGACGAAGGCGGTGAGCACGGTGGTGGCGGGCCCGGCCTGGGCCCCGACCCAGCAGATGTCGACCGTCCTCACCCTGTCGACGATCATCGGCACGTTGATCCCCAGCGCTATCCAGGTCCAGGTCACTCCGCTCGACTCCAGGGGCAGGTGGCAGGTCGACGACCTCTACGTCGACCCCTTCGCCCGCCGCTAACGAGGTACGAGCCGGTAGACCGGTCCTTCGAGTGAGCTGACGTAGACCCGTCCCCGGGTGTCCTCGCCGAAAGAGCTCGGCGAGGACACCCGCAGGCCGAGGCGGCGGTCGCCGCGCGCACGTCCCAGACCGGGACTGAGACTGCGCAGCTGGCCTGCGCAGAGGTCGGCGTAGACATAGCGGCCACGCAGCGAGGGCAGTCGCGGGTCGCCGACGACGTAGCCGCCGATGACAGTGCAGCTGCCGCCGTCGCGACCGCGGCCGTAGACGAAGATCGGCTTCACCGTGCCGCCTGGATCGGGCGTGCCGCTGTTGGCGCCGGTGTAGGGAGCGTTCCCCTCGAAGGCGTCCCAGCCGAAGTTGGCGCCGCCGGCCGCGGCGACCGTCGTGTAGTCGATCTCCTCGAAGCGGTCTTGGCCGACGTCGGCGATCGCGATCCGCGGCTGACGCGGCGCGGTCACCAGGTCGAAGGAGAAGCGAAAGGGGTTTCGCAGGCCGTAGCTGTAGATCTCAGCGCGTCCCCCGGCGGCGCCGGCGAAGGGGTTGCCGGCGGGGATTGAGTAGGGCCGCCCTCCGCTTGGCCGCGGATCGATCCGCAGCAGCTTGCCGAGAAGGCTCCCCCTGTCCTGGGCGTTGTTGGGCGGATCGCCGCCGGAGCCGCCGTCTCCGGTGGCGAGGTAGAGGAGGTTGCCGAGGAACTGGAGCTGGCCGCCGTTGTGGTTCGAGTTGGCGCGGTGGGGGATCTCGATAACGGGCCGGAGCGAGCCCCTTGCCGCTCGGGTGGGGGTGCGGCGGCGGAGCTCGTCGACGCGGATGTCGCCCTGAGCGTCCGTGTAATAGACGTAGAAACGGCGGCTGCGGGGGTAGTCGGGGGGGAAGGCGATCGAGAGCAGGCCGCGCTCGCCGCCGAAGCCGACCAGCCCGCGGATGTCGAGGAAGGTGCCGGCGCGGCGGCCGTTGCGCATGACGATCACCCTTCCCTGCTGCTCGACGACGAAGAGCAGCTCCGGAGAGCCCGCGGCGCCGGTTACGTAGACGGGTTCGTCGAAGCTGCCGATCCGCTTTAGGGCGATGCCGCCGCCGCGTCGCTCTGCCCTGTCCTCCGCGGTCGGGGGCGGAGAGCTGGCCGAGCCGCAGGACGGCAGCGCCGCCAGCACCATCACCGCGAGTAGCGAGGCCCGGAAACGCATCAGCCCGGACCTACCCGCCGGGCGAGCGGGTCATTCCTGTTTTGGGTCCTCGATCTCAACGACCTGGCCGTCGTCGGTGACTTCGACCTCCTGGGGCACGCTGGTGATCTCCACCGCGAAGGATCCACCCGGCCGTGTGCCGCCGCCGGTCACTGCTTTGTTCTCGCCCCCGAGGCCGGAATCGACGGAGTAGAGCAGCGGGAACCGCCCCTCCTTGACCGCGCTCAGCTTCCAGACCGCCTCGACGGCCTCGTCCGGTTCGAGGCGGCCGAAATTGAAGGTCTTCTGGTTGGCGCTCTGGGCGCCTCCGGACTCGGCGGAGCCGGTCAGCCTCGGGTATGTCGCCGCGAGCACCCAGACCGGGCGATCCGGCTGGGCCAGGCCCGGCTGCGGATCGTGGATCGTGAAGGGGAGGGAGGAGGTGCGGCCTGCGCGGCCGCCGACCGAGATCGTCATCGTCAGCGCCGGCACCGCTCGCTCGCCGGTGTTGCGCACGCCGAGTCTCAGCAGAACCGTTTCGCCGAGCCGCTGCTCGGTTGGGAACTCCGCCGTGACCACCTTCACCGAAAACTCGCCGGAGGCTTCGTCGCCGTCGGACGACGAATCGTCGCCGCAGGCGACCAGCGCCACCGTCAGAGCCACCGCGGCGACCCCGACGAAGAGAGCGCGGAAAAGCGATGCTGTCCGGTTCCCCCCCAAGGCGGCCCGAACATACCACGGGCGCCGACCGCTCGATCCGTCTCGAACGCTCTCGGACAGGTGGTTAGCCGTATCTCAACAGTCGGCTAACCGTCGGCCGCCTTTCCATCGCATAGACTCGGGCGAGGAGGAAGCAGGGTACGCACAGGGCGGCCCGTCGGCCGGAGGAGAGATGGAAATAGCCGCATCGATAGGCCGCAGGTTCCTGCCGGCGAAGTCCTTCTTCGAGCAGGTGGGGGAGATGATGCTCCTCACCGCGCGCACCATCGTCTCTGCCATAAAGCCGCCTTATCCCTACGGCGAGGAGTTCATCGGCCAGTTCCTCTTCGCCCTGCAGCTCTGCTGGTTCCCGCTGCTGATCTCCACGGTGGCGATCTGCTTCGGGGCACCGGGCCTGCAGGCGGCCAACTTCCTCTCGCTCGTCGGTGCCCTGGACCGCCTCGGCGGATTCTTCGTGCTGGCGGCGATCCGCGAGATCGCTCCCTTCGTCACCGCCGTCGTGGTGGCGGGAGTCGCCGGCACCGCGATCACGGCCGACCTCGGCGCCCGCAAGATCCGCGAGGAGCTGGACGCCCTGCAGGTGCTCGGCGTCGACCCGATCAAGAACCTGGTCGTGCCGCGCTTCCTGGCGCTGATGCTGATCACCGGGCTGCTCGACATCTACGCGCTGGTCTTCGGGATCACCGGCGGCATTCTCGCCGAGCTCCTTTACAACCAGCCGCTGGGCGGCTTCTTCGCGACGCTCTTCTCCAATGCCTCGATCACCGACCTCTGGGGATCGGTGGTGAAGTGCACCCTCTTCGGCGCGATCATCGCGATCGTCTGCTCCTACAAGGGGATGACCGCGACCGGTGGCGCCGCCGGCGTCGGCCGCGCCGTCAACCAGGCGGTCGTGATCGCCTTTCTCGGCGTCTTCTCCTTCAATTACGTCTTCACCCAGACCCTGCTCGCCACCAACCCGGAGCTGCAGACCATCCGATGAACGCCTGGCTTGCCGTCCCTCGGCAGTGGCTCGACTCCTTCGGCGAGATCGCCCGCTTCGGCTCGCGGGTGGCCGGTCTCGTCTACAGCGGCCGCGTCCTGCGCTTCTTCGGCGAGAGCCTGCGCCAGGCCGGCATCCTGATCCTCGGCTCCTCGCTGGTGATCTGGGGCTCGGTCTTCATCCTCGGCCTGCAGTGCGGGATCGAGGGGGCCTATCTACTTCGCGCCCAGGGCGCGCCGGCCTACGCCGGGGTCTTCTCCGCCTGGTGCGACCTGCGCGAGATCATGCCCTACGCCTTCGGCTACATGCTCGCCGCCAAGGTCGGCACCGGGATCGTCGCCGAGCTCGGCGCGATGCGGATCTCGGACGAGATCGACGCGCTCGAGGTGATGGGGGTGCCGCCGGTCACCTTCCTCGCCGCCACGCGCCTGCTCGCCGCCTGGATTGCCTTTCCCTTCATGTACCTGGTCGGGATCGGGATCATGTACCTGGCCAGCTACGTCGCCGTGGTCGAACAGATCGGCGACGTCTCCTCGGGCGGCTACCTGCTGATCTTCTGGATGTTCCAGAACCCCCCCGACCTGATCTTCAGCCTGGTCAAGGGCATGGTGATGGCGACCACGATCGTGCTCGTCGGCTGCTACTACGGCTACACCGCGAGCGGCGGGCCGGTGGGAGTGGGCACGGCAACCGCCAAGTCGATGGTGCTAAACATCGTCTTGGTGCACATCATCGGGATGCTGGGGACACTGATCTTCTGGGGAGCCAATCCCAGGGCGCCGATCGGAGGATGAGCAGATGAGCGAGCCAGAGCAGAGCGTTGCCGCGGAGCAGAGCGGCCCCTACGTGAGCGACGACGGCGCGGTGATGGGCCGCGACTTCGTCATCCCCGGCGTCGACCCGAGCGAGACCGATCCCTACCGCTTCCACACTGGTCGCAAGCGCGACCACGGCGGCACCGACGCGATCGAGATCATCGACCTGGTCAAGCAGTTCGGCCGCGCTCGCATCCTCAACGGCCTCAACCTCGGCCTTCCCGAAGACCAGATCTCGATCGTCCTCGGCCCTTCGGGCACCGGCAAGAGCGTGCTCGTGAAGCACATCGTCGGGCTGCTCTACCCCGACTCCGGCGACGTCCTCGTGCACGGCGAATCGATTCCCAACATGACCGATGACGAGCTCTTCGAGGTGCGCAAGAAGTTCGGCCTGCTCTTCCAGGACGGGGCGCTGTTCGGCTCGATGAACATCTATGACAACACCGCCTTCCCGCTGCGCCAGCACACCGACAAGAGCGAGGAGGAGATCGGCGAGATCTGCAACCGCCGCCTCAAGGAGGTGGGGCTGACCGAGGCGATCTACAAGATGCCCAACGAGCTCTCCGGCGGGATGCGCAAGCGGGCCGGCTTCGCCCGGTCGCTCGTCCTCGACCCGGCGATCGTGATGTTCGACGAGCCCGACTCCGGGCTCGACCCGGTGCGCACGGCGCTCCTCTGCGAGCTCGTCCGTGAGGTGCACGAGGAGAACGGCGGCTGCTACCTGGTGATCAGCCACGACCTCAACACGGCGCGGCGGATCTCCGACTTCATCGCGGTGCTCTGGAACGGCAGGATCGTCGAGTCGGGGCCCAAGGAGGAGCTGTTCGACTCCGAGAATCAGTTCGTCTCCCAGTTCCTCAGCGCTGACGTCAGCGGCCCGCTCTCGATGGATTGAGCGCGATCGCCGCCTGGGCGGCACGGCACGCGAAGACCGTCCTCCTCGTCTCCATCCTCGTCGCGCTGGCGGCCGGCCTGGCGGCGACGCGCCTGCCCACTGACGCCGGCGCAGGGACGCTGGTCGACTCCGGCACGGAGAGCTACCGGGCCACCCAGCAGGTGCGGGAGGCATTCGGCGAGGAACCGGTCGTCGTGCTCGCCGAGGGCGATCTGCAGCAGCTGGTTCTGACCTCGAACCTGGGTCGCCTGCTGCGACTCGAGGGATGCCTCTCGGGCAGGGTTCCGCGGGGGGTCGAGCCGATCCCCGGTCCGTGCACCGAGCTGGCGCGATTCCGCCCCGTCGAACTCCTCTCCGGCCCCGCCACCTTCCTCAACGAGGCGACGATCCAGGTACAGCGCCAGCTGAGCCGCCTGGTCGAGCAGGTGCCGCCGGACCGGCTCCGCGAGCTCTTGGTCGAAGTCGCCGCGCGCTACGGGATCACCAGCGCACCGAGCCTCGGCAACCCGGAATTCCTCGCCGCGGTCGTCTTCGACCTGCGGCGCGAGCGCGGCACCCCGAAGGCCCGCCTCGCCTACCTCTTCCCCAACAGCCGCTCGGCCCAGATCGTCCTGCGCCTGCGTTCGGACCTGACCGAGTCCGAGCGCCATCGCGCCCTGGAGCTGATCCGCGCCGCGGTCTTCGACCCGACCCCGCGAGCCGCCTGCAGGTTTCGCGGCAAACCGGAGCCGTGCTTCGCCCTGCGCGGCGGCAGCTACACCGTCTCCGGGGCGCCGGTCGTGGTCGATGGCCTGGCACCGGCGCTGAAGGACGCGCTGCTGGTCCTCCTCGCGGTGGCGGTCGTGGTGATGGCGTTCGCCCTGCTGGTGGTCTTCCGCTCCCGCTTTCGGTTGCTGCCGCTTGCTCTCGCCCTGGCGGCGGCGGCGCTGACCTTCGGCCTGCTCCGCCTCACCGGAGGCTCGCTGACGATGGCCTCGATCGCAGTGATGCCGGTCCTGATCGGCCTCGCGGTCGACTACGCGATCCAGTTGCAGTCGCGTTTCGACGAGGCCGTCGCCACCGGCCTGCGCGGCGCCGATGCTGCACGGGAGGCCGCGGCCCGTGGCGGCCCCACCATCGGCCTCGCCTGCCTCGCTACGGCCGCCGGGTTCCTCGCCCTCCAGCTCTCGCCGACCCCGATGGTCCGCGGCTTCGGCCTGCTCCTCATCGTCGGCATCGGAATTGCCTTCTTTCTTGCGATGACCGCCGGCTTTGCGGCTCTGAGTCTCTCCTCGGGCGGGTGGTGTCGGGGTGGGGTGTGCTCGGCAGCCCGGAGGCTGCTGAGGGCGAGATTGCACAGCTCGCACCGCAATGACCCTCTGCCCGAAGCAGCGCGCAGGGCAACGAGGGCACCCCACTCCGGCGACAGGACCCGCCCGCCGGAGCATCTTCTTGCCTTTGCGCTAGCTCATCCGCAACGGATCCTGGCTATCGGGGCCGCACTCGCGATCCTGGGTTGGGGGGTCGGTACGCAGATCGAGACCGTCTCCGATATCCGAGAGCTGGCGCCGCAGGATCTGGAGGCAGTGCAGGACCTGAACACGCTGCAGGACGTCACTGGCGTCTCCGGTCAGATCGACGTCAGCGTGAGCGCGCCGGAGCTGACCGATCCGGAGACGCTGCGCTGGATGAGCGGGTTCAAGCGGCGGGTGCTGCAGGCGGGTGGCTTCACCGGGCCGGAACCAAGTTGTCTCGAGGCGGAAGTCTGTCCGGGGCCGGCGCTCTCGGACTTCGTTGATGCCGCTGGTGGAAGCCTGACCCGCGATCAGGTCCGCGCGACGTTCGCCGCTCTCCCCAGCTACGACCTGCGTCACGTGGCCGAGATCGATCCGGAGTCCGGAATGCCGACCGGAACCGCGCTGCTCAGCTTCGGCATCCGCGCTCAGTCACTGGAAGACCAGCAGGCGCTGATCGAGCGGGTCCGGGAGGAGATCGGCGTGCCGGGCGAGCCAGGCGGACCGCCGCCGGGAGTCGAAGCGCGCCTCGCCGGGCTGCCGGTGATCGCCGCCGCCGCTGCCTCCGATCTCTCCAGCAGTCGCTACTGGCTGACCCTCGCCGGCCTGCTCGCTGTGGGCCTGGTGCTGCTCGTCGCCTACCGATCCCCCCGGCGCGCGCTCGTGCCGCTGGTGCCGATCGTGCTTGCCTCGGGCTGGGCCGCACTGGTGATCTGGGTGAGCGGCATCCCGCTCAATCCGATGTCGGCGGCGCTGGGGGCGTTGACGGTCGCGATCGCCACCGAGTTCAGCGTCATCCTCTCCGCCCGCTTCCACGAGGAGCGTCGTGAGGGGCGGGACGTCGCCGCAGCGCTGCGCGGCACCTACGCGCGCACGGGCTCCGCAGTCCTCGCCTCTGGGGTGACAGCAACGGCGGGGTTCGCGGTACTGGTCGTCAGCGACGTGCGGATGCTGCGCGATTTCGGCCTGGTGACCGTGGTCGACCTGACCGTGGCACTGCTGGGAGTGGCGATCGCCCTGCCGGCGGCGCTCGCCTGGGCGGAGCGGGAGCGATGAGGGACCGCTACTCGCTCGCGGTAGGCGCCCTCTTCGCGGCTCTGATCGTGGTCGCCCTCCTCAACACCGTGGGCGGCGATGACTCGGGCACGCTGGGGCTCGACGAGCAGCCACCCCGCTGGCCGCTGCCGGAGTTCGCGGTGCCGGTTGCCGCCAGCGACCTCGAAGGCGACGCCAACGTCGCCCAGGACGATTGCGAGACCTCGCGGCTGCCCTGTCCGCCCGACGCTCGCCGCACGCCGGCATGCAGGGTCGATGGGGCCGACGTGATCCGCGTCTGCGACTTCTTTGACCGCCCGTTGGTGCTCTCTTTCTGGATCGCCCGCGGCGGCGACTGCGCCGATCAGCAGGATGTGGTCGATCGTGCCCATGCGCGCTACGGTGGACGCGTGGGCTTTCTCTCCCTGGACATAGGGGACGATCGCAGCGCGGTGCGCGACCTGGTGCGGGAGCGCGGCTGGAGGATGGCGGTCGGCTATGACCGCGATGGGGCCGTGGGAAGCCTCTATCGCGTGGGTATCTGCCCGACCTTCGCCTACGTCTATCCCGGCGGCACGCTTCAGAGCACCGGGGTCGGCGAGCTGACCCTTGCCGAGCTCGATGCCAAGGTGCGCGAGCTGCTGCGGGCCACGCGTGCCGCGAAGGCCGGAAGGGCGCACGATGGACGGAGCTAGGGCGGGCACGGATGCCGCTTCGGCTCCCTCCCCCGAGCTGGGTCGGGTGGCGCCACACGTCGCCTCGGAGTTCCCGGGTCTCGGCATCGCCTGGGTCGAGGTCGAGGGCGGCCGGCGCCGAAGCTCCGACCAGGTCCGGCGGCGCCTGCGGGACGTCTCCGACCGCTTTTTCGGCGCGCAGGCGATTCACATGCGCGAACGGCCGATTCCCTGGGCCTACCGGGTTTTCTTCCGCCAGATCGGCCTCGACCCCGACCGCACCCGGACACCGGTCGAGCGCTTGGCGCTGGAGCGGCTGCAGGAGGGCGCCTTCCTCAGCCGTGGCATGCCCGCGGACGCGCTGACCATCGCCACGACCGAGACCGGGGTGGCGCTGCGCGCCTTCGACGCAGAGCGACTGGAGGGAAGGCTCTGCATTCGCGACTCGGCTCCGGGCGAGGCGCTCCCAGGCCGTTCGAGGGACCTAGCCCAGGGAACGCTGACCGTGGCCGACGAGCGCACCCCCGTGGCCCTGCTCTTCGGCGAGGCTGCCGAGAGCTACGAGGTGGGAAAGGGCACGCGTCGCATTGCGGTCGTCGCCGTACAGGTGAACGGCGTTCCCCAGGTCGCCGCCGATGAGGCGCTCTGGATCGCCGCCACCGCGATCGAAGCTTCTTAACCAACCCTTGCTTCCGGCATCGGTGGCGTGATCTACACTCGAATCGAGTCATGCAGGAGCTGCTCGACCGAGACACCTTCGCTGGGGTTCGCGTCAAGGGCGACGAGCGTCTCGCCCGTGCCGAGCTGCGGCGGCAGATCGGCCGCCTCGAGCAGGAGCTGTCCCGGCTGGCGAGCGAGGCGTTCCCGCGCCTCACGCTGGACACGGCGGTCGCGGCCACCGCGCCCGAGCCGCGGCTGATCGGCCTCGGTGAGCTGGAGCAGGTTCGCGACGCGCTGGCGATGAGGGTGGCCGCAGCGCGCGACGCGCTGGCTGAGCGAGCCACGCTCGAGACCGCCAATAGGGAGCTGCTCGAGCGGATGCTTGCCGATCCCGCCGAGTTCAAGTGGCTGCGGATCTCCCGCGCCGACCTCGGTGAGCCCGGGTGCGGTCACTGGCACTCGCGCCCGCGTTTGGGGCTGCTCGGGATGCTGATGGGCTGGTGGCGTGTCAGGATCTCGTCCGGATGCCCGTTATCCGGGCGGCTTGCGGCCGTTGAGCAAGCAACTCCAGGCCGGCGAGAGGCCGCCGGCGCCGTGGGGGGCCTTTCCTCTGGCCGAGCTGGTCGTGCTCGCCGGGATCATCCTCTTGGTGATCGGAATCGTCGGCGGCAACCTGACGATGCTGGCGGTTGGCATCACGCTCGGTGCGCTGGGCGGTCTCGAGGTGTCCGTTCGCGAGCACTTCGCCGGCTACCGCTCGCACACGACCATGCTGGCCGGCGTCGTCTTCGTCCTCGTCGTCGGGGGTCTCTTCTACCTGTCCGGCCTGGTCCTGGCAATCTGCCTAGGCGCCGGCGCCCTGGCTTTCACTGTCGCCTTCCTGCTTCTCCGCCGCGCTTTCCAGCGCGCGTCCGGAGGACTCTCCTTCAAAATCCGCTAACGGGCGTCAAACGAGGACCGTATCGCGGGTCTTCGTCGCCAGCTCGGTCGAGAGCAGCGCCCGCTGCCGGGGAGTGAGCGTGCCGAGGCGCTTGTTCTCGCTCAGAGAAAGGCCGAGCAGGAACTTGCGAGCCCGGGTGCGGCCCCAGCGGCGCTGGCTGGTCAGCAGCTCGGCCAGGGTCATGCTCTCCGTCTGCCAGGGACAGGCCCGCACCACCTCCGATACCTCTGTTTCACCACGTGCGATCGAGCGCTTCAGCTCCGCCCTCGCAAGTCGGACACGGTTGGCGCGAGCCAGTGCCTGCATGTGTTGAGGGCCACGAACTGTAGAAGCGGTCGTCGAAGCAGGGGCTATCGAAGCAGCGTCCACCAAGACTCCTCCCTTTTGGGGTCGTTTTGACTGGGGTATCTCTCATCCGCCGACCGCGGCGAGTGCTCAACCTCGTACTGGTGAGCCGAACTCTTACCGATGCCTGCCCCGGCATTCGGTCGGCGAGGCCAAGCTACGTGCTGCCGCGGTGCGGCGTCAACCCCGCGGTCGCGTCAACCCCGCCGGCGCGTTCGCTAAGAGCAACTTTTTCTCCGGCTTCGCGAGTTGCGCCGAGTTGGACAACATCGAAACTACCCCGAGCGGGGTAGGTCCGGAAAGTCAACCATGACTTTTCCGATCGTTTCGAGCGCTCGGTCGAGATGGTCGCGCCGGTGCGTCGCCATCAGGCTGGTGCGCAGGAGCGCGCCGCCGGGCGGGACGGCCGGGTGGATCGCCACGTTGGTGTAGACGCCGGCGTCGAAGAGCGCCTTCCACAGCAGCACCGCCTGCCAGTCGTCTCCGACGACGACCGGGACGACTGGGGTGGTGGCGACGGCGCCGTCGGGCAGAGTCCCCGGCTCGATCACCTTCAGGCCAAGGGCTCGCAGGCCCTCGCGCAGGTACTCGGCGTTGCCCAGCAGGGCGTCGAACAGCTGCGGCCCCTCGGCGCGGATCACCCGCAGCGCCGCCAGCGCGGCGCCGACCGCCGCAGGGACCGCGGAAGCGCTGAAGATGAATGATCGGGAGGCGATCCGCAGGTACTCGACCACCTCGGCCGAGCCGGCGATGAAGCCTCCACACGAGGCCAGGCTCTTGGAGAAGGTGCCCATCCGCAGGTCGACCTGGTCCTCGAGCCCGAACAGCTCGCTGGCGCCGGCGCCGCGCGCACCCAGCACCCCCGCTCCGTGGGCCTCGTCGACCATCAACCGGGCGCCGTGGGCCTGGCAGAGCTCGACGATTCGCGGCAGGTCGCAGACGTCGCCCTCCATCGAGAAGACGCCGTCGACGACGACCAGCACGCCCCCACCGTCTTCCGCGGCACGGCCCAGCATCCGCTCGAGCTTGTCCATGCGGTTATGGCGGAAGGGGCGCAGCTTGGCGCCCGAGAGGCGGCAGCCGTCGAGGATCGAGGCGTGGTCGCCGGAGTCGCAGATCACCGTGTCGCCGGGCTCGAGCAGCGTCCCGATCGCGCCCAGGTTCGACTGGTAGCCGGTCGTGTAGACGATCGCGTCGTCCTCGCCCATCCACTCCGCCAGCTCGCGCTCGAGCTCGACGTGCAGCGGCGTCGTCCCGTTCAGCAGGCGCGACCCCGTGACGCCGGTCCCGTAGGTCTCGAGCGCATCCCGCGCCGCCTGCTTCACCCGCTCGTCACCGGTCAGGCCAAGGTAGTTGTTGGAGCCGAGCATGATCGTCTCGCGCCCCTCCATCTCGACCACGGGCCCGGCCTGCGAGGTGAGCAGGCGGAAGTAGGGGAGGAGGTCGTGCTCGCGCGCCGCTTCGAGCTGCTCGAGCCGGTCGTGCTTACGCACCTTCTCGAAGACGTCGACGGCGGCCTTCGCCGGTTCGCTCATTGCGAGAGTGTAGGTTCAGCGCCCCGTGGCAAGCGTCTCTATCCGCCCCGTTCGCTCGCGGCGCGAGCTGAAGCGCTTCGTCAAGGTCCCCTTCCGGCTTCACCGCGACAGCCCCCAGTGGGTGCCGCCGTTGATCTTCGAGCGGATGGAGTTCCTCGATCGCGAAAAGAACCCCTACTTCGAGCACGCCGAGGCCGAGTACTTCATTGCCGAACGGGACGGTGAGCCGGTCGGCCGCATCAGCGCCCAGATCGACCGGCGCTGGGACGAGTTCCGGGGCGGCAACGACGGGATGTTCGGCTTCTTCGAGACGGTCGACGACCGCGAGGTGGCGGCGGCTCTCCTCGGGGCCGCGGAGGACTGGCTGCGATCGCGCGGGCGTGAGCGCATCCTCGGTCCGATGGACTTCACCACCAACGACGAGCTCGGCATTCTGATCGAGGGCTACGAGCTGCGCCCGATGATCCTGCAGCCGTGGCATCCGCCCTACTACCGGGAGCTGATCGACGGCCTCGGCTACGGCAAGGCGATGGACCTGTTGATGTGGTACCTGGAGCTGGGCGAGCTGAAGGAAGGCGACCAGTTCGCCCCCGAGATCCACGCCGCCGCGACCAAGGCCCTGCGCGACGAAGGCGTCGTCATCCGCAACATGCGAAAGCGGGACATGGCCAACGAGGTGCGCCGCTTCATGGACGTCTACAACGAGGCGTGGGGCGACAACTGGGGCTTCGTCCCGATCACCGATGCCGAGGTCGAGTTCCAGGCGAAGAACCTGAAGCAGGTGCTGGACGAGAAGTGGGCGTACATGGCCGAGAAGGACGGGGAGGTGGTCGGCGCCGCGCTCACCCTGCCCGACGTCAACCAGGTCATGGTGAGGATGAACGGGCGCCTGCTTCCGTTCGGATGGCTGCGCTTCCTGCTCGGAAAGCGCAGGATCGACCGGGTCCGGGTCCTCGCGCTCGGCGTCAAACACGACTTCCGCCACAGCGGCGTCGCCGCGGGCCTCTACCTCAAGCATCTCGAGACGGCCAGCCCCGACGGGATCCCCGGCGGGGAGACCGGCTGGATCCTCGAGACCAACGGGCCAATGAACCGGGCGGTGGAAGGGATGGGCGGCAAGATCGTCAAGCGGTATCGCCTCTACGAGAAGGCGCTGAGCGGATGATCGTCGCGCCCCGCGGGCACGCAAAATGCGGCATCGGTCACCCAGCGCCCCTTTGCCGTTGGGACGCATCGCTACAGTCGGCTGGGTGAGCAATACCGACCTAGAGCCGGTTCGAATCCGCGTCCTCCCCCATGAGAGCCCCGCCCCGCTGGCCGTGCGCAGCGAGGCGAAGACCGCGGCGATCGCCGCCGCCGGGGGGGTTCTGGCGGGAGCGGCGACGGTGGCTGCCGTGCGGGCTGTGGGCGCCGTGGCCAGCCGCAAGCGGTCCCCACGGCGCCTCCCTCGCCGGCGCGAGCGGCAGAACAACGTCGTCGCCAGTCGCTCCTTTCTCGTCGACGTTCATCTGCTCGGCCGGTGAAGCGGCTCGAAGCAGAGGTCACACCCCCCTTTCCCTACCGCCTGCCGACCTACGGGAGCGAGGACGGCGCGACGCGGGTCGCTGGTGGCGTCGTCTCCCGCCTGCTGCACGTCGAGAACTGCCCGGTCGTCATTCGTGCTTGGCATCCCGACTCCGAGCGGGTGGTGCTGCGGGCCGAACCGGTCGACCCCGCGGCGGTCGACGCTCCGTGCCTGAGCTCGGCGTCGCCCCGCCGGCCAGCCGGCGATGCTCAGCTCGAGATCGCGATCGAGCGGATGCGCTTTGCGCTCGCCGTCGACGACGATCTTTCCGAGTTCCACCGGCGTTTCCGCCGCGATCCCCTGCTCGGGCCGCTGCTGCGCCGGCGCCCACACTGGCGGCCGCGCCGTGCCCCTTGGCCCTGGGAAGCGCTTGCCTGGGCGATCGTCAAGCAGCTGATCGAGACGGGACGGGCGGCGCGGATCCAGCGCCGCATCGTCGGTCGTTGGGGCGCGCGTCTGGATAGCGAGCGCGGTGCTCTGCGCGACGTGCCAGGCCCGGCGGCGATCGCCGGCCGGGCGCCGGCCGAGCTCGAGTCGATGGGCCTGGCCCTGCGTCGGGCTATCGCCCTGCGGGCCGTCGCCGCCGAGATCGCTTGCGGTCGCTGCGACCCTGGGCAGCGCAGCGCCGATCGCCGCCTGCGGGCGGTGCGCGAGGTCGGCCCCTGGACGGTCCAGTGCCTCGGCCTCTTCGGCCGCGGCGACCCCGACTCGCTGCCCGCCGGCGACCTCGCCTACATCAAGCTTGTCGGTCGCCTCGCCGGTCTCGGCCAGCGGGCGACGGTGGAGGAGGTCGAGGCCTTCTACGCCCCCTACGCGCCGTTTCGCGGGCTGGCGGGACTGCTCACGGCTCAAGCGCCACGCCTTGCCGTCGATAAAGCCAGTGATGGAGCGTTCGATGCAGGGCGGGGGCTGGCCCGAAAACAAGGTCGACGAGTTCCTCGATCAGATCTCAGCCGGCGGCGAGGGCTACCGGCGACTGGTCGAGCGCCTACCGGCGATCGTCTACGCGGCTGAGCTCGGAGAGCACGGGCGCTGGCGCTACGTCAGCCCCCAGGTGGAGGAGATCCTCGGCTACAGCCAGGAGGAATGGCTTGCCGATCCTGGTCTCTGGGCGAAACTGATCCACCCGGACGATCGTGAGCGGGCGCTCGCCCAAGAGACCCGCAGGACGCTCGGAAACCGCAACCCGCCGCCGATCGACTACCGGATGGTCACGCGCGCGGGCAAGACGATCTGGATCCTCGACGAGGCCGTGCTCGAGCCCGACGAGCAGGGTGTCCCGATCTGGCACGGCGTCCTCTACGACATCACCGAGCGCAAGGACGCCGAGCAGGAGCTGCAGCGCGCAGCCACCCAGCAGGCCGTGGTGGCACGGCTCGGCGGGCGGGCGCTCCAGGACGGTGATCCCGACGCCCTGATGCGGGAGGGGGTCGCGGAGCTGATTCAGATCGCCGGCATCGACGGCGCCGGCGTTTGGGAGGTCGACCGCGATGGTCGTCGCCTCAAGCTGCGAGCGGGGCTGGAAGACCAGGTCGCAAGCTCGAGCCGCATCTCGGCCGCACGCGACTCCCACGCCGGGGCCGCACTCGATTCCGGCCTGCACGTGATCGTCGACGACTGGTCGGCCGAGCGCCGCTTCTCGATGCCGCCGGCGCTGCGGGTGCTGGGCGTTCGCAGCAGCCTCGCCGTCGTGATCGACAGCAAGCAGCAGCCCTTCGGCGTGCTCGACGTCCACTCGACCGAGCCGAACCGCTTCACCCCCCAGGACGTCCACTTCGTCCAGGCGTCGGCCAACGTGCTCGCCGACGCGATCGAGCGTCATATCGCCGACGACGCGTTGCGCCACCGGGTCCTGCACGACGCTCTCACCGGCCTGCCCAACCGGCTCAGCTTCGTCGACACCGTGAACGAGGCGCTGCGCCGCGCCACCTCCTCCGGGTCACCCGTCGGGATCCTCTTCATCGACCTCGACCACTTCAAGCTGATCAACGACAGCATGGGCCACCATGCCGGCGACGAGCTGCTGCGCGCCGTCGCCCCGCGTCTCCGCGGCCACCTGCGCCCCGGCGACGTCGTCGCCCGCTTTGGCGGCGACGAGTTCGGCATCCTCGTCGACCGCCTCGCCGACGAGGACGAGGCCGTCGCGATCGCCGAACGGGTCGCCACGACCTTTGCCGAGCCCTACCCGATGGGCGGCTCCGAGCACTTCGTCACCGCCAGCGTCGGGATCGCGGTCGCCCGCCCCGGCGGCGCGGAGCCGTTCGAAGCGGAGATGCTGATCCGAGACGCCGACGCGGCGATGTACAGAGCGAAGGAGCGAGGCCGGGCGCGCTGTGAGCTGTTCGACGCCGAGATGAGGGCGCGGGCGACACATCGGCTCGAGGTCGAGCGGGAGCTGCGCAACGCGCTGGAGGCCCAGGAGCTGGTGCTGCACTACCAACCGATGGTCTCGCTCGGCAGCGGTGAGGTCACCGGCCTCGAGGCGCTGGTGCGCTGGCAGCACCCGGAGCGCGGCCTGCTCGACCCGAGGGACTTCGTCTCGATCGCCGAGGACAGCGGCCTGATCGAGCCGATCGGCCGCTGGGTCCAGGAGAGCGCCTGCCAGCAGGCGCTCGAGTGGCACGAGCTGCGACCCGACCAGCGGCCCCTCGACATCGCCGTCAACCTCTCCGCGCGCCAGGTCGCCCACCGCGATCTCGCCGCGACGATCGCCGAGATCCTCGCCCGCACCGGGCTCGACCCTGCCCGTTTAAGGCTGGAGGTCACCGAGAGCGCCCTGGTCGAGGAGTCCGCGACCGCGGTCGCCACGCTCGAGGCCCTCAGCGAGCTCGGCGTCGGCCTCGTCCTCGACGACTTCGGCACCGGTTACTCCTCGCTCGCCTATCTCAACCGCTTCCCCTTCGACGCGCTGAAGATCGACCGCTCCTTCGTCGACGCACTCGGCGTCGAACAGGAGCGCACCGCGATCGTCGAGGCGATCATCGGCATGGCCCGCGCCCTCTCGCTGGACGTGATCGCGGAGGGGGTCGAGAACGAGGCGCAGGTCTCCGAGCTGCGCCGGCTCGGCTGCGACTTCGCCCAGGGGCACCTCTTCTCGCGGGCTTTGCCGGCCGAGAAGATCTCGACGCTGCTGGGCAGCGGGGTCCTGCGCTACTCGGGGATCGTGCCTGCCAGGTAGTCGTTGCTGAGCAGGCTCGACGGCGCCGGCAACGAGTCGATCAACCCGTTGTCCCGCATCCAGGCGACGAAGCGGCGCCAGCGGGTGGGATCCATGTAGCCGTAGGGGCGCTCGCTCGCACCGGAATCGAGCAGCGGCAGGGTGGCCGCAACCTCGGCCCGGGTCAGTTTCGGCTCCAGGTCCGGGTTCGCCTCGAGCAGCGCCGCCAGGGCCTCGTTGGGGCGCTCGACGGCGGCGGCCGTACCGCGCGCCAGCGCCGCGATGAAGAGTCGGATCTCCTCCGGATCCTCCTCGAGGCGGTCGCGCCGGGCGACCAGCACCAGCTCGTCATAGCTCGGCACGCCCAGCCGGTCGACCGGGGTGACGACCGGATCGAGGCTGCGCAGGCGCAGGTCCACTCCCTCGACGTTGCGGAACCCGCCCAGCATCGCGCCGGCGCGGCCGCTGGCGAGGGCCGGCAGCAGGCCGAAGCCGACGTTGACGGTGCGGACGTCGGAGGGCGTGAGGCCGGAGCGGGCGAGGATCGTCCGCAGGTAGGCGTCCTGGTAGGGAATGCCTGCGGTGGCGATCGTCTTCCCACGCAGGTCGGCGATCCCCCCGATCCCGGATTTCCGCAGCCAGATCATCGAGGTCAGGGGCTGGTCGACGAGGGCGGCGACGGCGACGACGTCGAGGCCCTGCTCGGCGGCGAGGACCACCTCCGGCTCGTAGGAGATCGCCAGGTCGGTGCGCCCGGCGGCGAGCAGCTTGATTGGCGCCGCCGGGTCGGAGGGGGTGCGGATGGTGACGTCGAGGCCGGCGTCCTCGAAGTAGCCCAGTTCCTCGGCCATGTAGATCCCAGCGTGGTCGGGGTTGGGGTAGAAGTCGAGCGTCAGGCTGAGCGGCTGCGGCTCACCGCTCACGTCCTCGCTCTTCTCGCCACAGGCGGCGGGGCCGAGGACGAGTGCGAGCAGGACAACGGCAAGTGGGAGGCGGCGCTTCATCTCCTACTTTCTATCGCCAAGTGACGACGCGACGCTCAGCGAGGGCCAGGAGGCCGAAGAGGGCGATCGCCATCGCCGAGAGCACGGCCACCGATGCGAACATCCGCGCCGTCTCCAGTCGGGCGCCGTCTTCGCGGATCAGCACCCCGAGCCCCCCAAGCCCAGCTTCCGCCGCGACCCACTCGCCAAAGAGGGCAGCGATTGGAGCTATGACCAGCGCGATCTTGGCGCCGCTGAAGAAGTAGGGGAGCGCCGTAGGCATCTCCAGGCGCCTGAGGATCTGGGAGCGAGAGGCGTCGAGGGTACGCATCATCTTGGTGGCCTCGCGGTTGACCGAGCGCAGCCCATCGAGCGTGTTGACCGTGATCGGGAAGAAGCAGATCAGGCCGACAACCGCCAGCTTCGGACCGATGCCGAAGCCGAGCCAGACGATCAGGATCGGGGCAAGGGCGAGGATCGGGATCGTCTGCGAGACGACGAGCAAGGGGTAGAACGCGCGTCGCAGCGTCTCGGAGAGGTGAAGGACGACGGCGAAGCCCAGTCCCACGACCACCGCACAGCCGAAGCCCAGCACGATCTCCCGCAGGGTTACCCAGGCGTTTTCGGCGAGCAGCGAGCGGTTCTCCCAGAGGGCGCTGGCGATTTCGGCTGGAGAGGGGACGAGGAAGGGTTCGAGGCCGAGCACGTCGGCTAGCGCGCCGGTCGACGCGGCCAGCTGCCAGGCGCCGATCAGCGCCGCGAGGAGCAGGGCGGGGAGGACCCAGCGGCTCACCGAGCCCCCTCGTGCAGCGCCGTCATCGCCCGCTCCCGGACCGCGACGAACTCGGGATCGGTGACCGCTTCGTCGCGGCTCGCCGCCCGCGGCTCGGGCGCGCTCAGCTCGGTGACGACCTTCGCCGGCCGGGCCGAGAGCACGGCGACCCGGTCGGAGAGGTAGAGGGCCTCCTCGACGTCGTGGCTGACAAGGACCACGGTGCGCGGGTCGGAGCGCAGCGCCGCTGCCAGCCAGTCCTGCATCTCGGCCCGGGTGATCGCGTCGAGTGAGGCGAACGGCTCGTCCAGGGCCAGCACCGGCTTGCCGGCCAGGAGGGTGCGCAGGAAGGCGACTCGCTGGCGCATCCCGCCCGAGAGCTCGGCGGGCCGGCTGCGCTCGAAGCCTGCAAGGCCGAAACGCTGGAACAGCACGCCGGCGCGCCGCCTCGCCTCCGCTCGTCCCAGGCCGCGGTTGCGCAGCGCCAGCGCCGCGTTGTCGATCGCCGTCAGCCAGGGCAGGAGGAGGTCGCGCTGCGGCATGTACGCGCAGTGGGCGAGGCGCCCCTGAGCCGTCGAGTCGCCGGCGACGGCGATCTCGCCGCGGGCCGGCTCCTGGAGCCCGGAGAGCAGCTCCAGCAGCGTCGACTTTCCGCAGCCGGATGGGCCGACCAGGCCGAGGACCCCGTGCGGGGGCACCTCCAGGTCGAGCCGCTCGATCGTGTTCAGGTCGCCGTAGGCGTGGTACAGCCCGCGGATCGAGACCGCGGCCCCCGGCGGATCGACACGAGAAGGCGATGCGTCCGCGGCGCCGAATTGAACGGCTTCCGTAGGCATATTGGTATCCTGGCGCACTCCGCGCTCCTGACCAAAGTGGTCGGGAAAGTCGATAAGCACCCGCGGAAACTCAGATGGACCCGGCGATAATCATTTTCGGCTTCGGTATCGGAGCGATGGTCGGCATGACCGGCATGGGTGGCGGCACCCTTATGACGCCACTACTGATCTTCCTCTTCGGCGTCAAGCCGGTAACGGCGATCGGCACCGACATCTTCTACGCCGCGGTGACGAAGACGGTCGGCGGCTGGCGGCATCTGCGGATGGGCACGGTCAACATGGGGCTCTCGCTCTGGCTCGCCGCGGGCAGCGTGCCCGCTTCGGTCGCCGGCGTCTGGCTGATCTCCCTACTCCAAGACAGGATCGGCGAAGAGCGCCTCGACTCGCTCGTCTACGCGCTGCTCGGCGGCACCCTGCTGATGGTCGGGATCATCACCCTGGCGCGGGCCCTGATCCTCAGCAAACTGATCGAAGAGCGCGAGGACTTCGAGCTCAAGCGCCGTCACAAGGTCGCCGCGGTGGTGATCGGGGTCACCACCGGCTTCGTGATCGGGATCACCTCGGCCGGCTCGGGCACGGTGATCGCGATCCTGCTGATCGCCGTCTACCGGCTCGTTCCCAGGAAGGTCGTCGGCACCGACGTCTTCCACGCCGCGATCCTGCTCTGGGCGGCGGGGATCGCCCACTGGGTCGGCGGCAACGTCGACTTCGTGCTCGCTGGCAACATCCTGCTCGGCTCGATCCCGGGCGTCGTGCTCGGCTCCCACTTCGCCGCCAGGGCGCCTAGCGGCTTCCTGCGCACCGCCCTCGGCGTCGTCCTGGTCGCGGCCGGGATCGTCACGGTGCAGGAGGGCGATCCGCTGGTCTGGCCGATCGCCGCAGCCGTCGCCGGCATCGGCCTCGGGCTGCTGATCTGGTTCCCGCGCTGGTGGAACGCGCGGCGGGTCGAGCGGGAAGCTGCGGAAGGCAAGGGCCCCGCACACGATCGTTCGGGCGACCTGGCGCCTGAGACGATCGGCTAGCCGCCTGATTAACTCCGTTCCATGCGCGTTTCCGCAAAGGCTGACTACGCCGTGCGAGCGGCTGCTGAGCTGGCTGCCGCCGGGGAAGGGCCCGTGAAGGGGGAGAGGCTGGCGGAGGCGCAGGAGATTCCGCTGCAGTTCCTGGAGCACATCCTGCTGGAGCTCAAGCACGCCGGAATCGTGCGGGCGCGGCGCGGCGCCAAGGGCGGCTACTGGCTGGCGCGACCGGCCGACGAGGTGACGATCGCCGACATCGTCCGTGCCGTCGAGGGGCCGATCGCCCACGTGCAGTCCGAGTCGCCAGAGGAGCTCGAGTACCGCGGCAGCGCACGTCACCTGCAGGAGGTCTGGATCGCTGTCCGCGCCAGCCTTCGCGCCGTGGTTGAGCACGTCACCCTCGCCGACCTCGTCTCCGGCGAGCTTCCCGACGAAGTGCGCCAGCTCGCCGCTCCCAAAGACGCCTGGGCGACCCGCTAGAGCTCGGTCGGCGGGGGTTGGGCACTACCCCCAGCTCAACTTTTTCGGTGGGGCGAAGGCGGCTGTCCGCGAACCGGACGCCGAAAAAGTACAAGCCGCTGGGGGCAGCACCCAACCCCCGCCAGTGCCGCGTCCAGCGTGTAGCGGGCAGCGGGGATCTCAAGCGGTTCGCTGCCCGCCTGAAACGCTCTGCTCCTTTCCCCGAGGTTCGCCATCCAAAAGCGTTCGGCACTTTCATCCATGCAGGCCCGCCCGCTCGCGCGGCATGATCATTTTGTTTTGATAGATCGGAAAAAGGGGATCAATAGAAAAAGTACATCGCCAGACGGAACCGTAGGGAGAAACGATGGGCAAGAGAGACCTTCAATACAGGGACAGGCGGGTCCACCCTCTCTGCAGGCAGTTGAGGCTGCTCTTCGCCTCCTCTCTCGCCATCCTCGCCTTCCTCTCTGCCAGCGCTTCCTCAGCCTCGGCTCTACCCGCGAAGTTCTTCGGAGTCCACTGGGCCGGTGGCCACGACAGCTCTGCCGACATGGAAGCGATTCAACGCTCTGGCGCCCAGTATTTCCATCTCCAGATCTCCCAGACCAGCAACGTGTCCGCGTACGACCCGATCTTCCAGCGCGCCTGGGAAAGAGGCATCACGATCCTTCCCTATCTCTATAGCGGTGGGCCGACTGGCTCGCAGTTTCCTACGCTGGAACAGATCGAAAAAGAAGGGAGCGGTCCCGGCACTTGGATCTACTTCGTCTACGACGTCGTGCATCGCTACGGTTTCCAGGGCGACTTCTGGTACGGCAAGTCAAATCCACAGCCGGTTCCCGCGTGGGAGGTCTGGAACGAGCCGAACCTTCGTGAAAATAACCCTGGTGGCGCGAGCGTGTATCCCGAAAGCTACACCCGCTTCGCCCGCCGCACGGCTGTGGCGATTCAGGCGGCTCAGAAAGAACGAAGCGGCTTTGGTACCCGCGTCAACTTCGGCAATCTCTTCTCTGCCAAAACCACCACGGAAGGCGCCAACTACAAGTCGATGAACGTCGCCCTTTTCCTCGAAAAGGCCGCAAACGTCGATCCCAATGGCTCTAATTTCACCGGCCTTGCTCTGCACCCATACTCATTCACAGGCGGCAGGGCAGGGGTGGAAACCAACGTCAACTTCGCTCGTGAAAAGCTCAACCAGTTCTTTGGTGGTTCAACCAAGGAGCTCTGGATCACCGAGCTGGGATGGCTCGCCGAAGGCGGCGACGCCAGCCATCCCGCGTCCGGGGAGGCCCTGCAGGACCAGTACCTGACCGACAGCTTCAACTGGATTCGTTCGGTACAGGCCGAAAAGAACATTCAGGCGCTGATCTACTTCAATTACCACGACTACGACGACCCCAATCCCAGTCACGGATGGGCCGAGCACGCAGGCCTGCGTCGTATGGATGGCAGCTATCGCCCCGCCTGGTACGCGTTCCAGCAGCAGACCGGCGCCCCCACGTGGCCCACCGGTCCCTGGACGACCGAAAACCTCGGGGGAAACCTGACCCTGGATCCCGCTATCGACTCCCGGGCGCCCTATCACCTGGACGTCTTTGCGAGGGGAACCGACGGCGCGCTCTGGCAAATGACCTGGAACGGCAGCAACTGGAGCTCGTGGTGGAGTCCGGGTGGCGGCCTCACCTCTGGCCCCAACGCCGTGTCCTGGGACGGCACTCGCGTGGACGTGGTCATGCGCGGGGGCGATGGCGCCGTCTGGCACTACGTGTGGAACGGAACCGCATGGAGCGCGGAGAGCCTCGGCGGGGGGATCGTCGGCTCCCCGGAGATCTCCTCTCAGGGCCCCGGCCAGCTGGACGTCTTTGCGCGGGGTCTTGACAACGCCCTATGGCATAGGTCGTTCAGCGAAGGCTCTTGGGGCAGCTGGCAGAACCTCGGCGGCAACCTGACCTCGAGTCCAGGCGCGGTCTCGTGGGGACCCAACCGGATTGACGTAGTGACCCGCGGGAGCGACAACGCCGTCTGGCACTGGGTGTGGAATGGGGTCGGCTGGGGACTCGAGAGCCTCGGGGGATCTGCCGCCTCGGCTCCCGACCTTTCGACCCTGGGACCCGGCTACCTCGATCTATTTGCGAGAGGTGGCGATAGCCTCTGGCACCGGTCCTTCAACGGTGGCACTTGGGGCCCATGGGTGGACTTGGGAGTATCGATGGCGTCGAGCCCATCAGCCGTCTCCTGGTCGAATACCAGAACGGATGTGGTCCACCTGAACAGCAGCGGGAATCTCATCCATACGTACTGGAGCCCGTAGCTTCAGCGAATCCCTAGGGATACGACCATTTGCTCCGGCTTGGGACTAAGGCGAGGTCAACGAAAGTCAGCGAAGAGCTGCTGCTATGCGGAATTTGGCTCTGTAGGCGAAAGGGGTGGGATTCGAACCCATAAGCCGCCTTACGACGGCTAACGGTTTTCGAGACTGCTCGCTTTCGGTCCCAAAGAGTGCTGGGGTCAGTCGCCCGCTGGGATGCCGCCGGCTACGACGTTGACGAAGTTCTCCAGGTGGCGTGTGGTCCAGCACTCGAAGGCGCCGTCGCAGTAGCGCTCGTAGGCGGCCATCACCGAGTCGCCGTAGTTCCAGTAGAGCTTCGGCTCGGGGTTGAGCCAGAAGAGGCGGCCGGCACGCTCGGAGATCTGGGCGAAGACCTCGGCGTGCGGCTCGCGGCCGTTGGTGCGGGCGTCGCCGAGCACGATCACGGTCGAGCGCGGGTCGAGCTCCTCTGAGATCTCGGTCAGGAACTCGAGCCAGACCCGGCCGTAATCGGTGTAGCCGGAGACGTCGGCGACGCCGCCCTCGCTGGAGATTCGCTGTGCGATCTGGCGGAAGTCCCGCTCGCGCTCGAAGACCTCGGTGACCTCCGAGATCCGCTCGATGAAGACGAAGCTGCGCAGTTTTCGGAACGAGTCGTGCAGGGCGTGCAGGACGGAGAGGAAGAAGACGCTGGCCGAGGTGACCGAGGTGGAGACGTCGCAGAGCACGTAGATCTCCGGCCGGCGCGGGCGCTTCGGCCGGTAGCGCAGGTAGAGCGGCACACCCCCGGTCTGCAGCGAGGCGCGCATCGTTCGCCGCACGTCGACCGTCCGCGCCTGGCGGCGCCCGCGCTGCTCGTGGCCGAGCGTCGCCAGGCGCCGCTTCATCTGCGAGACGGCTCGGTGCACGGCGGCCAGGTCCTGGGTCGGATTGGTCGGCAGGGCGCGATCCAGCTCGGCCAGCGGCCGCGACGGGGGCAGGGTGGAGGTGCGCTCGATCAGGTCGCGTTCGAGCTCGCGGCGCAGGTGGCGCTCGAACCGGTTGAGCTGGTCGCGGTCGATCGGCGGCAGCTCGGCGGCGCCGTCCTCCGCCGTCTGCTGAGCACCGGCGGAGAGGCCCAGCGTGCGGCGGATCCGTTGCACGTCGACCCCGACCACGCCTGAGCCCTCCTGGCGGCCGAAGGCGGCGATCGCCAGCCGCGCCAGGTCGCGCATCTCGCCGTCGTTGCCCTCGACGATCGCCTGGCGGATCTGCTCGCGCAGCTCGTCGATGTCGAGGCGCTCGCCTCCCTCGTGGCGCTGGCCCGCCTCGGCGACCCCCCGCTCGATCGCCTCGACCTCGGCGGCGCGGAAGAACCAGCGCTCGAAGAGCAGCTCGAAGAGACGACGGTCCTCCTGTGACTTGGCGATCGTCGCGGCCAGCGCCTCGCGGAAGTCGTCCTGCGAGGACCAGGGCACCTGCTCGAGCGCCGAGAAGGCGTCGAGGATCTCCGAGGTGCCGACCGCGACCCCCTCCGAGCGCAGCTCCTCGCAGAAGCCGAGCAGCTTGGCGGTCAGGCCGGGTGGGGCGGCCTCAGGCTTGGGGCCGTACGGACTCGGCAAGCTTCATCCCCACTCGCTCGGCGACCAGGTCGATGTCGGTGCGGTGCTTGACGATGATCGACATCGACTGCTCGAAGGTCTCGCGGTCGATGTCCTCGGCCCCCATCAGCAGCAGCGTGCGCGCCCAGTCGATCGACTCGGCGATCGAGGGCGGCTTCTTCAGGTCGAGGGCGCGGATCATGCCGACCACCTCGACCAGGCGGCGGTTCAGCGTCTCCGGCAGCTCGGGCGCGTGCAGGTGGACGATCTCCATCTCCCGCTGGAGGTCCGGGTAGTCGAGCCATAGGTAGAGGCAGCGCCGCTTCAGGGCCTCGGTCAGCTCGCGCGAATTGTTCGAGGTGAGGACGACGATCGGCATCGTCGTCGCCGACACCTGCCCCAGCTCGGGGATCGTGATCTGGAAGTCGGAGAGCAGCTCGAGCAGCATCGCCTCGAACTCCTGGTCGGTCTTGTCGATCTCGTCGATCAGGAGGACGACGGGATCGGCGCTGGCGATCGCCTGCATCAGCGGTCGCTCGAGCAGGAACTCCTTGTCGAAGATGTCGTCGTGTACATCCTCCCAGCCGGACTCGCCCCCGGCCTGGATCCGCAGCAGCTGCTTGCGGTAGTTCCACTCGTAGAGCGCCTTCGCCTCGTCGAGCCCCTCGTAGCACTGGAGGCGGATCAGCTCGCGGCCGGTGGCGCGCGAGAGCGCCTTCGCCAGCTCCGTCTTGCCGACCCCGGCCGGCCCCTCGACCAGCACCGGCTTGCCTAGTCGCTGGGCGAGGAAGGAGACCAGCGCGGCGGACTCGTCGGCGAGGTAGCCCGCACCGGCGAGCGCTTCCTTTACCTCGGCGACGGAACCGGCAGCCATGGGGGCGATGATAATTGCCAGCGTGCTTGACCTCGCCCTCCCACTTGCAGCGCTGCTCCCCGACCGCGCCGGCCCCTACATCGCGCTGGTCTTCGTCGGCTTCGCGATCGGCGTTCTCGGCCACTTCAGCCGCTCCCGCTGGCTCGTCGCGATCGGCGTGATCCTGATCGCACTCGGCGCCTTCCTCTTCCCGCTCGCCCTCGACCTGACCACGGACGAGGCGCCTCCGGTTCGAACCACGCGCTAGCGGCAGGCATTTTCGCGGCCTTCATGCCAGAATCTCCTCCCTCGGGAAGGGATTACTTTGAATCGACTTCGCATTTTCATCTCGTTCGCCGCGCTGCTTGCGCTGGCCACCGCTTTCGTCGCCTGCGGGGACGAGAGCAGCGGCAGCCCCGAGGCTGTGCTCGACAACGCCACCTTCAAGGGCGCCAAAAGCGGCAATATCGACCTCTCGCTCTCGGTCGACGCGAAAGGGCCGGAAGGCGGAACTCTCGACGTTAGCGTCGCCGGGCCCTTCCAGGAAGGTGGCAAAGGCCAGCCGCCGCGGCTCGACCTGACCTTGAAATCCGACGGCGACCTCAGCGGCGAAAACCTCGATTTCGACGGCGGCCTCGTGCTGCTGCCGAACAAGGCCTACGTCACCTACGAAGGCGTCGACTACGAGGTCGACCCGACCACCTTCAGCTTCGTCAAGTCGGCGATCGAGGAAGCCCAAGAAGAAGACGGGCAGGCAGCTGACGCCGCCGCCTGCCAGGAAGCGGCCAGCGAGCTGGAAATCGGCGACTTCGTCGAAAATCTCAGCGACGACGGCAAAGCCAAAGTCGGCGGCACGAGCACGACGAAGGTCACCGGGGACCTCAACGTGCCGGGGGCGCTCGACTCGCTGGTGGATCTTTCCAACGAGCCGGCCTGCGAATCACAGCTGAGTCAAGTCGAGGGACCGTTCGCGCTCACCGACGAAGGGATCGAAGCGGCCAAGGGCCAGCTCGAAGACGCGGTCAAGAGCGCTCCAGTCGAAGTCGACGTCGGCGACGACGACATCGTGCGGAAGCTCGCGACGCAGCTCGACATCGAACCGGAGGAAGCGGGAACCGGGCCGGAGCAGATGACCATCGACTTCGACCTCACCCTGACCGGTGTCAACGAGGAACAGTCGATCGTCGCCCCGTCGAAAGCCAAGCCGCTCAACGACCTCTTCCTCAAGCTCAAAGTGAACCCGATCGAACTTCTCGGTCTGCTCGAAGGCGGGGGCGGTGGGGCTGGTGGCCTCGGCGACCTGCTCGGCCAGGTCGGCGGTGGAAGTAGCGGCTCTGGCTCCGGCAGCAACCAGTCCTACACCGAGTGCCTCCAAGGCGCGCGCAGCGCCGCCGACATCCAGAAGTGCGGCTCCAAGCTCGGCTAGCAACGGGACGGTCCGACAGGTGAGCGGCGGCAGGCGATGAGCGTCCTGCTGCTGGCGCTCAGCTTCGCCGTGATCCTCGCGGGAGCGCTGCTCTTCACCAACGCGGTCGAGTGGATCGGCCACCGGCTGAAACTGGGCGAAGGCGCGGTCGGCAGCCTGCTGGCGGCCGTTGGCACGGCGATGCCGGAGACGCTGATCGCGATCGTCGCCCTGCTCGGCGCCGCGGAGGGGGGCGACGACGTGGCGATCGGGGCGATCGTCGGCGCGCCCTTCCTGCTGGGAACGCTGGCGATGGGACTGGTCGGCCTCTTCGCCTACCTGTATCGCGAGCGGCGCGAGCAGGGCCTGAAGCTGGACGCACACGGGCCGACGCTGGAGCGGGACCTGATCTTCTTCCTGATCTTCTTCGGCGTGGGGCTCGCCCTCGCCTGGGGCGCGCCGCCGGCGGTGCGGATCCCCGCTGGGATCGGAGTCATCCTCGCCTATGTCTTCTACGTGCGACGGACACTGCTCGCCAGCGGGTCCGTGCAGGACCACGCCACGCTCAACCCGCTGATCTTCGAGCGGCGAGAGAAGCGCCGCACCGACCCGAGCCTGCTGCTCTGCATCGTCCAGCTGCTGGTGGGCCTGGGTGCGATGGTCGGCGGCGCCCACCTTTTCGTCGAGGAGCTGCTCCACATCGCCGAGTCGCTCGGGGTCGAGGCCGTCGTCCTGGCGCTGATCCTGGCGCCGCTGGCGACCGAGCTGCCGGAGAAGGTCAACAGCTTCTTCTGGGTTCGCGAGGGCAAGGACAGCCTGGCGCTGGGGAACATCACTGGTGCGATGGTCTTCCAGTCGACGATCCCGGTCGGGATCGGCCTGATCTTCACCGACTGGGCGCTGAGCACCAACGCCGCGATCTCGGTCGTCCTCGGGCTCGCCGGCGGCTTCCTCGCCTACGAGATGCTGCACCGGCGCGACCGCTTCTCACTGCCAGCAGTAATCACCTGGATCACGCTCTACCTGTCCTATCTCGTGATCGTGGTCCTCAGCGCTTAAGGCCCCATCCCGGTAGGGGTGAAACGTCTTGTACTTTTTCGGCCGATCCGACCTCGGACGGCAGCAGCCGTCGTCCGAAAAAGTTAAGTGGAACCCCTATTGGGATGGGGCCTGAGTAGCGAGGGCCTCGAGCACGACGTCGTCATGCGTTTTCGGCGAGACCTTCGGGAACACGTGGGTGATCTTGCCGTCGGGGCCGATCACGAAGGTCGCGCGCTGCACTCCCATGTACTTCTTGCCGTACATCGACTTCTCGACCCAGGTGCCGTAGGCGTCGGCGACGGTGTGGTCGGCGTCGGCGAGCAGGGTGAAGCCGAGGTCGAACTTGTCGGTGAACTTCCTCACGTCCTCGACCGAATCGGGGGAGACGCCGAGCACTCGCGCTCCGGCCGCCTCGTACTCGGCGCTCCGGTCGCGCACGCCGCAGGCCTGCACGGTGCAGCCCGGAGTGTCGGCGCGGGGGTAGAAGTAGAGGACGACCGTCTCTCCCCGCAGCTGGGCCAGCGAGAGGTCGTTGCCATCCTGGTCGGGCAGGGTGAAGTCGGGTGCGGTCGCGCCGGCCTCGAGCATCGCCGGGTCAGTCCTCGCGGCCGGGGTCCTGGCCGTTCTCGTCCTCGTCGAGCTCGTCGTCGCCCTGCTCGAGGGCGGTCTCGGAGACCGAGCCGCTGGAGCCGGGGTGATAGCTGGTCTGGAAGGCCTCGAGGGCGCGGTCGCGGCCGTCTTCGTCGATCGGCACGTCGTCGGAGATGCGGACCCAGTCGGCCCCCTCGTAGGCCTCCATGTTGAAGACCTCCTGGTCGAGCGAGGTCGAGTCGTCGACCACGACCAGAACCTCGGTCTGGGGGTTGAAGTAGGTGCCGGGCTGCATCAGCAGCTCCTCGATCTCGTAGAGGTTCTCCTCGGCGGCGCCTTTCATCACTTGCCCAATCCTATGAAATCGGCGCACTGGCGCTCGGTCTCCGCCTCGATGTCGAGCGGCGCCTCGCCGCGGCTCATGCGCCGTTCGTTGCGGGCCACCACCAGTTCACGGACCTCGGCCCGGAGCTTCTCGTCGAGGCTGGGCTCGGCCGCCGCCTTTAAGGCCAGCAGGCGCCGCATCTCGGCCTCGATCTCGATCGGCGCCTCGCCGCGGCGCTGGCGCCTGTAGGACTTCGCCTCCAGCATCTGCCGGGTCTCTGCCGCCTGCTCGGCCCTGTCGACCGGCGGCGCCGGCTGCGAGAGGCGGGGTGGCGGCATCGCGTGGACGACCCCGAAGCGGCCCTTGCCGATGTTGTTCCAGCCGGCTCCGGAGCAGGCGAAGGCGGTGGCCGCGACCGGGAATACGAAGAGCGTCAGCGCCGCCAGCACCCAGCCGCTCTGGATGTCGATCGCCCCAACCAGTTGCGCCATCGGTCAAGAGTAGTGCGGTCTTCGTCCCCTGGATAGGGCTTTCTCCGTCGCGCCGCTATCCGCTACTCTCCTGCTTGGTTGACTGACCAGTCAATCGGTGGTCGCGCCCGGCGGCGAGGCCGCATTAAAAGGCTTACGCACGGACGAAAAGGAGTCGCGACCCGTGGTTGACTTCACCCTGACCGACGAGCAGAAGGATCTGCGCGAGCTGGCGCACAACTTCGCGGAGAAGGAGATCCGCAAAGTCGCCTGGGAGTACGACAAGGACGGCACCTGGCCCCAGGACATCATCGACAAGGCCTGGGAGGTCGGGTTGATGAACACCCACATCCCCGAGGCCTACGGCGGCCCCGGCCTCGACTACCTCTCCGGCTGCCTGATCGAGGAGGAGATGGGCTGGGGATGCTCGGGCATCGGCACCTCACTGATGGCCAACGGCCTCGCCTCCGCCCCGATCACCCTCGGCGGCTCAGAGGAGACCAAGAAGAAGTACCTGGGGATGCTCAGCGAGGCGCCTAAGCTCGCCTCCTTCTGCCTGACCGAGCCCGACGCCGGCTCTGACGTCTCGGGGATGAAGACCCGCGCCGTCAAGAAGGGCGACAAGTACGTGATCACCGGCTCCAAGTGCTTCATCACCAACGGCACCTACGCCGACTACTTCACCGTCTACGCCAAGACCGACCCCGAGGCCGGTCACCGCGGGATCAGCGCCTTCGTCGTCGACGCCGACCTGCCCGGGGTCACCGTCGACAAGAAGGAGGACAAGATGGGCCAGCGGGCCTCCAACACCGCGACCATCTCCTTCGACGAGGTCGAGATCCCCGCCGAGAACCTGCTGGGCGAGGAGAACAAGGGCTTCAAGCTGGCGATGATGACCCTCGACCGGACGCGTCCCGGCGTCTCGGCGATGGCGGTCGGAATCGGTCGCGCGGCGTTCGAGTACGCCGCGGAGTACTCGAAGGAAAGGGTCCAGTTCGGCGTCCCGATCGCGATGCACCAGGCGATCCAGTTCATGATCGCCGACATGGCGACCAAGGTGGACGCCGGCCGGCTGCTGGTCTGGAACTCTGCCGTCCTGCTCGACCAGGGCAAGCGCAACACGCTGGTCTCCTCCGAGGCGAAGCGCTTCGCCGCCGACTCGGCGATGGAGATCACCGTCGACGCGGTTCAGGTCTACGGCGGCTACGGCTTCATCAAGGAGTACCCGGTGGAGAAGCTGATGCGTGACGCCAAGATCATGCAGCTCTACGAGGGCACGAGCCAGATCCAGCGCCTGGTGATCGCCCGCGAGGTGCTGCTGCCGCGCAACATCGACGAGACGACGCCCGAGGCCGCAGCGAAGGCCAAGGAGTCCGAGTCAAGTCAGGCCGAGCAGGCGGCCGCTACCGTCTGAGCATGAACGTCTCCGAGCGCGCCGCCAGCGGAAAGGCCGCGCGCTCGCAGGCTCCCCGCTCCACCCACGGGCAGTGGGAGCCGCCGTCCGGCCGGGCCGACCCGGTCGAGATCCTCGAAGAGCAGACGCGCACGCGCGTGCCCGAGCTGGTCCCGATCCGCCACGGGCGGATGGCGGTCTCGCCCTTTGCCTTCTACCGCGGCGCCGCGGCGGTGATGGCCGCCGACCTCGCCGGCACGCCGACAACCGGCTTGCGGGTTCAGGCGTGCGGCGACGCCCACCTGGCCAACTTCGGTGTCTTCGCGGCTCCCGATCGCAGCCTGGTCTTCGACCTCAACGACTTCGACGAGACGCTGCCGGGACCGTGGGAGTGGGACGTCAAGCGCCTCGCGGCGAGCTTCGAGATCGCGGCACGGGAGAACGGCTTCAGGCGCAAGCAGCGGCGTGCGGCGGTGCTGAGCGCAGCGCGCACCTACCGCGAGGGGATGCGGGAGTTCGCGAAGCTGCGCAACCTCGAGGTCTGGTACGCACGCCTCGACATCGAGCCGGTGATGCGCGCTCTCCGCGCGCAGGAGGACGGCAAGACGGTGGCGAAAGCCGAAAAGGGCCTGGCCAAGGCGCGCGCGAAGGACAGCCTGCGGGCGCTCGACCGCCTCACCCGGATGGTCGACGGCGAGCTTCGGATCGTCAGCAGGCCGCCGCTGATCGTCCCGCTCGACGAGTTGCTCACCGGGCAGGAACGGGCGGATGCGGAAGCGTCGGTGCGCGAGGTCGTCGAGCGCTATGCCGAGTCGCTCAAGGGCGACCGGCGGCAGCTGCTGGAGACCTACCGCCTCCGCGACCTGGCCCACAAGGTGGTCGGCGTGGGAAGCGTCGGGACCCGGGCGTGGATCGTCCTACTCACTGGCCGCGACGACGGCGACGCGCTCTTCCTCCAAGCCAAGGAGGCGCAGGCCTCGGTGCTGGAGCCCTACGCCGGCGAGAGTCGCTTCGACAACCACGGTCGCCGTGTGGTTGAGGGGCAGTGGCTGATGCAGGCCGCCGGCGACAGCTTCCTCGGCTGGTGCCCGGCCCTCGGGATCGACGGGCGAAAACGCGACTTCTACGTGCGCCAGCTCTGGGACGGCAAGGGCTCCGGCGACGTCGACCGGATGAGCCCGCGGGCGATGGAGCTGTACTCGCGCCTGTGCTGCTGGACCCTGGCCCGGGCACACGCGCGCTCGGGCGACGCGGTGGCGATCGGCGCGTATCTCGGTTCGGGCGAGACGTTCGACCTGGCGATCGCCGAGTTCGCCTCCGCCTACGCCGACCGCAACGAACGCGACCACGCCGCCCTCCTCGAGGCGATCGGGTCCGGGCGCCTCGCCGCCGAGGACGCCTAGCTACGACTTGAGCTCGGGCGAGGCAGCGCGGGGTTCTGTCGCGCCGACTTCTGCCGCCTGAGCTTGTCGAGCTCGACCTTGCGCAGCCGGATCGACTCCGGCGTCACCTCGACGCACTCGTCGTCGCGCAGGAACTCCAGGGCGCTTTCCAGCGAGAGGCGTTTGGGCGGGGCCAGGCGGACCAGCACGTCGGCGCTGGAGGCGCGCATGTTGGTCTGCTGCTTTTCCTTGACCGCGTTGACGTCGAGGTCCTCGGGGCGGGCGTTCTCGCCGACGATCATCCCCTCGTAGACCGCCTCACCGGCACCGATGAAGAGCTCGCCGCGGTCCTCGAGGCCGAACAGCGAGTAGGCGGCGGTCTTGCCGGCGCGGTCGGCGACGATCGAGCCTGTGCGGCGGATGCGCAGTTCGCCGGCCCAGCGCTCCCAGCGGTCGAAGACGTGGTGCATCAGGCCGGTGCCGCGGGTCTCGGTGAGGAACTCGGTGCGAAGTCCGATCAGCCCCCGGGCGGGAACCAGGTACTCCATCCGCACCCAGCCGGTCGAGTGGTTGTGCATTTCCTCGAGCCGCCCCTTGCGCTGTGCCAGCAGCTGGGTGACGGCACCGACGTGCTCCTCGGGGACGTCGATCGCTAGCCGCTCGACCGGCTCGTGCAGCTTGCCGTCGATCTCGCGGGTCAGCACCCGGGGCTGGCCGGCGGTCAGCTCGAAGCCCTCGCGGCGCATCAGCTCCAGCAGCACCACCAGTTGCAGCTCCCCGCGCCCCTGCACCTCCCAGGCATCGGGGCGTTCGGTGTCCTCCACCCGGACCGAGACGTTGCCGACCAGCTCGGCGTCGAGCCTGTCGCGGATCTGCCGCGCCGTCAGCTTGCCCCCCTCGGTCCCGGCGAGCGGCGAGGTGTTGATCCCGACCACGATCGAGAGCGCCGGCTCGTCGACCGTGATCACCGGCAGCGGCCGTGGGTCCGCCGGATCGGCGAGGGTCTCGCCGATCGTCACCTCGTCCATGCCGGCGATGGCGATGATCTCCCCCGGGCCGGCCTCTTCGGCCTCGACCCGTTCCAGCGCCTCGGTCACGTAGAGGTTGGAGACGGTCGCCCGGGCGACGTTGCCGTCGGCCTTGCACCAGGCGATCTGCTGTCCGGCGCGGACCGTCCCGTGGCGGACCCGGCAGATCGCCAGGCGGCCGACGTAGGGGGAGGCACCGAGGTTGGTGACGTGAGCCTGGAAGGGGTGCCCGGGGTCGTGCTCCGGGGCTGGGATCTTCTCCAGCATCAGGTTGAGCAGGGGTGCGAGGTCCGTTCCTTCCGTCCCTTCCTCGAGCGAGGCCCAGCCGTCCTTGGCGTTGGTGTAGACGATCGGGAAGTCGATCTGCTCGGAGCCGGCGTCGAGCTCGATGAAGAGCTCGTAGACCTCGTCGACGACTTCGGCGATGCGGGCGTCGGGCCGGTCGACCTTGTTGACGACGAGGATCACCGGCAGCTTCGCCTCCAGCGCCTTGCGCAGGACGAAGCGGGTCTGGGGGAGGGGGCCCTCGGAGGCGTCGACCAGGAGCAGGACCCCGTCGACCATGGTCAGGCCTCGCTCGACCTCGCCGCCGAAGTCGGCGTGGCCGGGGGTGTCGACGATGTTGAGCTTGACGCCTTCGTGCTGGACCGCGGTGTTCTTGGCGAGGATAGTGATCCCCTTCTCACGCTCGAGGTCCATCGAGTCCATCACCCGCTCGGCGACGTCCTGCCCCTTGCGGAAGGCGCCGGTCTGCCACAGCATCGCGTCGACCAGGGTCGTCTTGCCGTGGTCGACGTGGGCGATGATCGCGATGTTCCGCAGGTCGTCTCGAGTGGTCATGGCAGCAGGCAGGGTAGGGAAAAGAAGAGGCCCGCCGGAGCGGGCCTCTTCACGACTAAGAGCGGTGTGCGACTACGAGGTCTGCTGGACGCTCGCGGCGGCTGGGCCCTTGGGGCCTTCCTCGGACTCGTAGCTCACCTTGGCGCCCTCCGCCAGGGTCTTGAAGCCCTCGCCGAGGATTGCGCTGTGATGGACGAAGACGTCCTTGGAGCCGTCATCCGGTGTGATGAACCCGTAACCCTTGTCGTCGCTGAACCACTTGACTGTTCCAGTGGGCATGCATTGCCTCCACTTCATGTGCTGCGAACGCGGAGGATGCTGGTAAAGCAACGACGCGAGCGCTACGCACGACTTTGTCGGATCAATCGACCCGACCGAACGCCGGGACCGTAGCAGGCGGCGAGGTCCGGACGCGTCAAGGGGTGGTGAACACCTTCCAGCGCTCGAAAGCGCGCCGGTGCGTGTTCAGGGAAGTGCGATCCAAGCCGATACCTTGATCCAGATGGCCATTAGGGGCAGCCACCGGCGCTCGGCGGTGCGACTTTCCATTGTCGTCTGGGCGATCGTGTGCGCGGCGCCCCTCCCGGCGGCGGCCTCTGTCGCCGGTGGGCTGACCGCGACCGAGGCGGCCGACCGGTACCTGTCGGGTGAGGCGATCGTGAGGTTCGAGCCCGGTGCGTCTGCCGCGGATCGCCGCGACGCACGCCAGGCCGCGGGCGTCCAGTTCGACGACTCGCTCGACCTGCCGAGGGCGCAGGTGGTCGAGTTTGGAGGAGCGGTGGCGGCGGCTGTCCGGCGTCTCGAGCGCCAGCCGGGAGTCGCCTATGCCCAGCCGAACTATCGCTACGAGGCGGTTGCGGTGGAACCGCCCGACGACAAATTCTTCGGCGAATTGTGGGGACTCGAGGATCCGGCATTGCCGGATCCTGGCGTCAGCGTCCTCGAGGCTTGGGAGAAAAGCGAAGGCGCTGATCAGGTCATCGCGGTGCTCGACACGGGCGTCGACCTGACCCACCCGGACATCAAAGGCAATCTCTGGGCCAATGCCGACCCTGATCCCGTAGAGAAAGATCTGCGCGGTTTCGACTTTGTGGACGACGACGGCGACCCCGACGACTACCAGTTTCACGGCACGCACGTTGCCGGCACGGCGGGCGCGATCGCCGGCAACGGGGAAGGGATCGCGGGGGTCGCCCCCGCAGCGGAGATCATGGCGGTACGGGTTCTGAACGGGGACGGCAGCGGCTCGACGGATGACATCGCCGGCGGCATCGCCTACGCGGCGGAACGCGGCGCCGACGTGATCAACATGAGCCTGAGCGGGGGGGCGCCAGAAGACAAAGCGATGTCCGACGCGGTCAGCCTTGCCGCGGCAAAAGACGTCGTCGTGGTCGCTGCGGCCGGCAACGAGGGGTCCAACAATGACCTCGTTCCCACCACGCCCTGCACACTGCCGCAGGCGAACCTGATCTGCGTGGCGGCGCTCAACCAGAGCGGCGGCCTGGCCAGCTTCTCGAACTACGGTTCCAAATCCGTCGACCTGGCCGCGCCGGGCACCAGCATCCTCAGCGCCAAGGTCGACTACGGGGCGCCGCTGTTCAGCGACGGCTTCGAGTCCGGGATCGGGCCGACGTGGGCGACAGACGCATTCAACGGCGGGATCGAGTGGGCCCCGAGCTCATCAGCGGCGAGCGGTACCCAGTCGGCCTCCGACAGCTCCGGGGATTACGGGCAAGCGGCCGATCCGAGCGAATTTGCCGAATCCGAACTCTTCACCTCCGCCGCCGTGGATCTGACCGGCGAACGAGGCTGCCGAGTGCACTTCAAGACCAAATACGAGATCGAGGAACTCTTCGACGTGTTCGCTGCGGGCGCGATCGACGAGGAATCATCGGGCCAGCTGCGCGAATTCGACGGCGTCTCGCCAGGCTATCCGAGCAAATTCGAAGCCGAGGAGGCGTCGATCTCCGAGCTGGACGGGCGCGACGACGTCCACCCGGGGTTCGGTGTCGTCTCCGACGAAGCGGTCCAGATGGACGGCGCATACGTCGACGACGTGCGCCTGATCTGCCGTGACGAGACCTACTTGGACGAGGAAGCGAAACTCGACGTGTACGACCTGCCTGACGCGGGCAGCTACATCCGCTTCCAGGGCACTTCGATGGCCGCACCTCACGTAGCCGGGGTCGCGGCCCTGGTCCGCGCGGCTGCGCCCACGGCTACGGCAACCGAGGTCGTCGCCGCGATCCTCGCCGGGGCTTCCGCCATGCCGCAGGACAATCCCGCCAGGCCGACGGTCACGCACGGCATCGCCGACGCGTGCCAGGCAATCGCCGTGGCGACCGGCGTCGACTTCAAAGTCGAATGTCCCGGCAGCAGCGAAAACGTCATTCCCCCGCCCCCGGTAGACACCGGCGAAGGCACGAGCACAGTCAGTCCGCCACCGCCCCTTCCGGCACTGCGCACCTTCTTCCGCAAGCACCCGCCAAGGCTGATCCGCACCCGCGGCCGCAGCGTCAGGGCAGTCTTCGTGCTCAGTTCGAACGAGAGGGACGTGACCTTCGCCTGCCGGATCGACGGCGGCCTCTTTCGCTCCTGCCCGGTCAGGCTAGTGAGGCGGTTCAAGCCGGGTTGGCACGCGGTGCGCGCGGCGGCTCGTGCTGCCGACGGTCGCGCCGACCGGACGCCTGCCGTCTATCGCTTCCGCGTCAAGCGGATCGACTGAAGTCCACGGGCGCGCCGCATCCGACATTCGCCCCACTGGGGTGTGGTCAATGTCGGATGCGGCGATGCGACTACGCGCGCAGGCGTTCCGCCAGGCCGGAATGGCGGGCGCCGCCGTCGTCGCGGCGCACGGCCATCTCGAGCGCGCCCCGGTCGCCGACCAGGACGCAATTGCTGCGCGCGCGGGTGATCGCCGTGTAGAGCAGGGGGCGGGTCAGCATGCGGGCGTGGGAGCGGTGGCAGACGGCGACCACGACCGGCACCTCGCATCCCTGCGCCTTGTGGACCGAGATCGCGTAGGCGAGGCGCAGCGTCGCCGTCTCCCCGTAGGGGATCGTCAGCCTGCCTCCGTCGTCGGTGTCGACAACGATCGCCTCTTCCTCGGGGTCGTCGGAGCGCAGGAAGACGATCGATCCGTTCATCAGGCCCAGCTCGTGCGAGTTACGGGTCTGGATCAGGCGGTCGCCGATCCGGAAGCGGTCGTTCAGCGCCGGCTTGCCGTTGGGGTTGAGCTGCCCTTGGAGGCGCTCGTTGAGGGCGTCGATCCCGACCGCGCCCCGGTACATCGGCGCCAGCACCTGCACGTCGCGGATCGGGTCGACCCCGAAGCTCTGCGGCGCCCGCTCGGCGACGATCTCGACCACGGTGTCGAGCGCCCGCTCCGGGGCCGGGCGGTCGACGAAGAAGAAGTCGCGCTCCTGATCCGCCTCCGGCTCCAGATGGGGCGGACGGCCCCTGTTCACCTCGTGCGCAGCGGTGGTGATCATCGAGCGGGCCGCCTGGCGGAAGATCTGGCTGAGCCTGACCACCGGGGCAATCCCGGCCTCGATCAGGTCGTCGAACGGCCGGCCGGCGCCGATCGGCGGTAGCTGGTCGGCGTCGCCGACGAAGACGACGTGGGTCGACTCCGCCAGGCCGTCGAGCAGGATCTCCATCGTGCGCAGGTTCAGCATCGAGGACTCGTCGACCACGACCAGGTCCGCGGGGAGGGGATGGCCGGGCCTGAAAGTGGGCTCGCGGCCCGGCATCCACTCGAGCATCCGGTGGATCGTCTGCGCCTCGTGCCCGGTCGCTTCCTCGAGGCGGCGCGCGGCGCGACCGGTCGGTGCGCAGAGGGCGATCCTCGCGTCGGCGGCGTCGGCCTCGGCGACGATCGCCCGCGTGCAGACGGTCTTGCCGACGCCCGGCCCTCCGGTGAGCACCGAGATGCGCGAGGCGAAGGCCCCCGCGACCGCCGCCCACTGCTCCTCGGTCAGGCCGTGGGCGTGCTCTCCGTCTGCCGGGGGCGACTCGCCGGGATCGTGGTCGAGATGGGGGGGAGCCGCGGCGCGGGTGGCGAGTGTCGCGGCGACCGCCAGCTCGGAGGCGTGGGTGCGCTCGCGATAGGCGCGCCCCTCGTCGAGCATCAGGCCCGGGGCGCCGACCAGCACGTCGGGATCGGCCGCCAGGCCGATCAGCTTTGAGGTGCGGCGGGTGAGCTCGTCGACCGGCAGGAACGCGTGACCTTCCTGCTCAGCCTCTGCGATTGCGAAGACCGCTGCCGCCTCGGCCCGCCGCGGCGACTCCGGCGGCACGTCCCCCGCCAGGGCGATCCGGTCGGCCCGGGCGAAGCCGACGCCCTCGACCTCGGTGAGGCGGTAGGGGTCCTCGTGCAGGACCGCCATCGAGCGCTCCTCGAAGCGGCGGTGGATCGGCGCGGCCAGGTGAGCCAGCCCGTGGGGGGCGAGTTGGACGTGGAGGTCGCGAATCGCCCGCGAGGCGTGCCACGACTCGGCCGCTGCGGCCGCCTGGCCGGGGCTGACGCCGCGCAGCGAGCCGAAGACGCCGGCGGGATCGGCGGCGATCGCCCCGAGCACGCCCTCGCCGTGCTCGTCGACGAGTCGCTCGGCGCGGCTGGGGCCGATGTGGCGCAGCGAGGTCAGGTAGGCGACGCGGCCCTCGCGATCGGCGGGATCGAGCGGCAGCGCTCCCTGCGCCTTGAGCTGCCGGCCGTACTTCGTGTGCGTCTGCCAGTCGCCGCTCACTTCGGCCCGGTCGCCGGCGCCCAGATGGGCGACCGGGCCGACCAGGGCGAACTGCTCGCCTGACTCCACCTCCTCCACCTCCAGCACCGCGTAGCCGTCGTCCTCGGCGCTGAAGATCACGCCCAGCACCTCGACCGTGCCGGTGAAGGCGGCCGCGTCGGCATCGAACAGTGTGGCTACGCCCTCCATCGTTCAAAGCTAGCCGCCCGCGCGGCGCTCACCGTCGCTTTGTTCGCACTTTCCGGGCCATAGGATGCGAGTCTCCGATGCCCGACCGAGCTGACCGACCTCCGTACGTCGACGAGCACTCGATCGAGGTGGAAGCGGGCGCAGATGCCACCTGGGAGGCGGTGCTTCGCGTCGCCGAGCGCTCGACCGGCTCGGGGGGAGGATCTCGGGCTGCTCGGCTGCTCGGCTGCGCGGACGTCGAGGCTTCGGGCCCGCGGCCGCTTGCCGTCGGCTCGGCTTTTCCCGGCTTCCACGTCGAGACTGCGGAGCGCCCGCGAGAGCTGGCGCTGGCCGGCCGTCACCGCTTCTCCGATTACCTGCTGACCTTTCGTATCGACGATCTCGGTGACGGCCGCACTCGCCTCCGCGCCGAGACCCGCGCGGAGTTTCCGGGCCAAAAGGGACGTATCTACCGGGCGCTGGTGATCGGCACACGAGGTCACGTGCTGGCCGTGCGCCGCATGCTCGGCACCGCCAAGCGGCGTGCCGAGGCGATCGGGCGCGCTCCCGGCTACTCAGCGGTGCCTTGACCGTTCCCGCCAGCGGCCTCTGCGATTCCTGCCGGCACCAGCAGCTCGTGCCGAACACGCGCGGCTCGGTCTTCTCGCTCTGCCTGCGCTCGCGGACCGACCCCGACTATCCCCGTTACCCGCGGGTCCCGGTCCTCAGCTGCCGGGGGTATGAGCCTCGGCCGGCTTCCTCGCCGCCCCGATAGCGCCGCCGATCAGCCCCAGCCCGACCACCACCGCGGCGAGCCAGACGAGCACGCCAAGGATCGGCACGAGGGCGAGGGCACGCAGGATCGCAAGCCCGGCGAGGAAGGCGAGGATCTGCCCGCGCGGCGGCTTGACGATCGCCCGGCCGAGCGCCCAGGCGGAGGTCACGTAGGCGATCGCCGCCAGCGGTAGCAACGCCAGGCCGATGCCGATCCCCAGCGGCAGGCCGACGAGGGTGATCGCAGCAAGGAGGGCGGCGAGCGGCAGGACGATGAGGATCGCGATCCCGATCGCGATCGTCGGGCCGATCCGCTCGCGTGCCTGCGCGAAGACGGCGTCGGCGGCGCGAGGGGCGATCAGCAGGAGGAGGATGCCGAGCACCGCCGCCGAGATGCTCATCGCCAGCCAGAAGACGAAGGCGCCGATGAAGGGGAAGAGGCCGATCGAGTCGGCCCAGTCCTCCTTTTCGATCGAGCCGCCGACGGTCGCCGTGGGCGCCACCTGCGGCCGCTCGTCGCCATAGACCAGGTCGCCGCTGACGCTGGCGGTCGGCAGCAGGCGCGCCTGCCCCCCGATCGTCACCAGGTTGCCGTCGATGCGGCCGGAGACGAGCGCGTCGCCGGCCGCGAGCACGACGTCGCCGTCGACCCTGCCCGCGATGCGGGCGTCGCCGTTGACGATAAAGACGCCCTCGACCGTCTCGCCTCGCTCGACCGTGACGTCGCCGTTGATGACGACCGTCGCCTCCTCGGCGTCGCCTCCGGACTGAGCAGCGGCGCCAGGGGCAGCGGCGGCGAGCAACGCTAGCGACGCTACGAGGAGGACCAGAGCGCGGCGCATCTAGTCAGCCTAGCTCGCCATCGGGTCCGGCTCGCCCAGCTTCGAGTTGTCGGGCGCCACGTATTCCCCGCCGGGAACGCCTCCCAGGGCGAGGAGCCGGATGCCGTCCGGCCCCGGCCAGACCTTGCGCATGGTGCCGGAGGCGACGCGGGCGATGTGGTCGGGGTCGAGCGGGAAGCGCTCGCCGGCGATCTCGATCTCGCCGCCCCCGCGCAGCGCCACGAAGACCTCCTCCTGGCCGTCTTGCGCGTGGTCGTGCTCGGGGTAGTTCTCGAAGTTGGGCGGCAGGTCGATGATCGACATGCCGAACGACTCGATGCCGAGCTCGGCGCGGGCGCGCTTGAAGGCGCCGAGGTAGACGGCTTCCATCTCATCGATCTTCTTCACGGTGTGGGTGCTCATGGGGTTCCTCCCGTTGCGATGTGGACCGTTCGATCATATGACACTTTGAATATCAAAGTGAGACCAGGCATTGCGATGATGCTGAGCGGAAACGAGCGGGAGGTATGCATGGAGGTCGGAATTGGATTGCCCAATGCCGTAACGGGCACCACTGGCGAGCAACTGGTCGAGTGGGCGCGCCGGGCGGAGGCGCGGGGCTTCACCACTCTCGGCACGATCGATCGCGTCGTCTTCTCGAACTACGAGCCGCTGACGGCGCTCGCCGCCGCCGCAGCGGTCACCGAGAGGATCGGCCTCACCACTGCGGTCCTGCTCGCCCCACTGCGCGAGAACGCCGCCGCGCTCGCCAAGCAGGCGCTGAGCGTGCACGCCTTCTCCGGCGGCCGCCTCACTCTTGGCATCGGCCTCGGCGCGCGCGACGACGACTACGAGTTGAGCGGCGTCGACATGCACGGTCGCGGTCGCCGTCTCGACCAGATGCTGGAGAAGATCGAGGAGATCTGGTCCGGCGACGAGGTCGGCCCCTCGACGGCTGGCGCGCCTCGCCTCGTCGTCGGCGGGCACGCCGACGCCTCCTTCGCTCGCGCCGCTCGCTTCGGCGAGGGCTGGATCGCGGGCGGCGCTCCTCCGAGCGAGTACCCCGGCCTGGTCGAGAGGCTGAAGGCCGCCTGGGCGGAGGCCGGCCGTGAGGGCGAGCCGCGCGCGATGGGCCTCACCTACTTCTCGCTGGGCGAGCGGGCCGCGGAGAGCGCCAGGGCCTACGCCCACGACTACTACAACTGGCTCGGCCCGGATGCCGCCGACTACCTCGCCTCCACCGCCGCCCAGGACGGCGAAGCCGTGCGTAAGTACCTCTCCGGCTTCGAGGACGCCGGTTGCGGCGAGCTGATCCTCTTCCCTTCCTCGAGCGATCCCGAGCAGGTCGATCTGCTCGCCGACGCGGTGGGAGAGTGGAGGGATGGATGAGGGGTCGAGGGGAGGCGCTGCTACCCAGCTGAGCGCCGACGTCGTCGTGGTCGGTGCCGGGTTGTCGGGGTTGGCTGCGGCGCGAGCGATTGCAGATTCGGGCCGCGAAGTGGTGGTGCTCGAGGCGCGCGAGCGGGTCGGCGGGCGGCTGCTCAACGCGACGCTCGGTGAGGGCGTGACGGTCGACGTCGGTGGGCAGTGGGTCGGCGACGACCACGAGCGGGTGCAACGGCTCGCCGGTGAGCTGGGGGTCGAAACGTTCCCCCAGCACGGCGCCGGCAGGAACCTGCTCGACGTCGGCGGAGTGCGACGGCGCTACCGGGGAACGATCCCGCGCCTCGGCCCGCGCGCGCTCTGGGACGTCTTCATCGCCCGCCGCCGCTTCGACCGGCTGGCAGCGGCGGTCGAAGCGGCGGCGCCGTGGGCTGCCGAGCAGGCCGCCGAGCTCGACGGCCAGACGCTCGCCGGCTGGATCGAGCAGAACACGAGGACGGAGATCGCCCGCAAGCTGCTCGGGCTCGCCGGCCGCACGATCTGGGGCACCGGCCCCGAGGAGCTCTCGATGCTCCACGTCCTCTTCTACGTCAACTCGGCCGGCGGCTTCGACAAGCTGATCGACACCGAGGGCGGGGCCCAGCAGGACCGCCTCGACGGCGGTGCCCAGCTGCTGGCGATCGGCCTCGCCGAGTCGCTCGGCGACCGGGTCCGCCTCGGCGCTCCGGTGCGCCGCATCGAGCATGGCGGCGGTGGCGTGCGGATCGGCGCCGACGGCCTCGATGTGGAGGCGGGCCGCGCGATCCTCGCCCTGCCGGCGGCGCTCGCCGCCAGGATCGATTTCGACCCGTCGCTGCCGGCGCGGCGCACGGAGCTCGCTCGCCGTTTCCGTCCCGGCCGGCTGAACAAGTGCATGGCGCTCTACGAGGAGCCGTTCTGGCGCGCCGATGGCTTCAGCGGTGAGGCGGTGACCGACGCCGGACCGGTGACCCTTACCTTCGACAGCTCGCCCCGCGACGGCTCGGCGGGTGTCCTGCTGGGGTTCGTCGGCGGTCCCGATGCCGACGAGATGGCTGGGATGGACGAGGCAGGGCGCCGCGCCGCCGTCCTGGCCTGCTTCGCCCGCCTCTACGGCCCCCGTGCCGAGCGTCCGCTCGACTACGCCGAGCAGGAGTGGTCGGCGGAGGAGTGGTCGGGCGGCGGCCCGACCTCCAACTTCGGCCCCGGTGGCTGGACCGAGTGCGGTCCGGCGCTGCGGCAGCCGGTCGGCCGCATCCACTGGGCGGGGACCGAGACCGCCACCGTCTGGAGCGGCTACATGGAGGGCGCGCTGCAGGCCGGCGAGCGAGCGGCTGCGGAGGCCCTGGCCAGCCCAGCCGCTGTGGGCTAGTGTCGTCGGATGGCTGGCCCCTATAGAACGGAGCTTCGATGGCCTACGAGATGCAGATCCGCGGCACGCAGGACGAGGTCAAGATCCGCAACCCGTGGGCGGTGGCCCTGCTGCCGTTCGTCACCCTCGGCATCTACCACCTGGTCTGGTGGTACCGGATCAACCGCGAGCTGCGTGACTACGGGCAGGCCAAGGGCTACGACCTCGGCCAGAACCCGACCAACTCGGTGCTGGCGCTCTTCCCCGGCGGCCTGATCGTCGTTCCGGCGCTGGTCACTTACTGGCGCGGCACCAAGCGGGTCCAGGGCGCATCCCGCCTCGGCGGCAACGAGGCGCTCAACGGCTGGATCGCGCTGATCCTCTACTTCCTGCTTGCGCCGGGGCTCTGGGCCTACATCCAGGTCTCGCTCAACGACCTCTGGCACAAAGAGGCGGACGCGCTGCCGGGCCAGGAGCTGCCGGCGGCACAGGAGACGTTGCCGCCGCGCATGCCCGAGGACCAGCCGGCAAGCCCGCCAGAGCAGCAGCCTCCCTCGCCCTAGGCCTGCGCGCTCTCCCTAGACTCGGGCGCGTGGATCGCGCTCTCCTCGACAGCACGCTGGCCGGCGCCGGCGAGCCCGCCTACCGCGTCTCGCAGGTGTGGGAGTGGGTGGCGCGCGGGGCGCGCTCCTACGAGGAGATGACCAACCTGCCGGCGGCGCTGCGCGAGCGGCTCGCCGCTGCGGTGCCGCTGTCGACCCTCTCGCTGGAGGCAGAGGCGCGCTCCGACGACGGCACCGTCAAGGCCCTCTTCCACACCGGCGACGAACGTCCGCTCGAGGCGGTGCTGATGCGCTACCGCGACGGGCGCCGCTCGGTCTGCCTCTCCTCGCAGTCCGGCTGCCCGCTGACCTGCACCTTCTGCGCCACCGGCCAGATGAAGTTCGGCCGCAACCTCAGCGCCGACGAGATCCTCGACCAGGCGCTGCACTTCCGCCGCACCGAACCGATCGATCACGTCGTCTTCATGGGAATGGGGGAGCCGACGATGAACATCGACGCGGTGCTGGCCGCCTGCGAACGGCTGCCGGACCTGGGGGTGACCCACCGCCGCACCGCGATCTCGACCGTCGGTTGGGTGCCGGGGATCGACCGTCTCGCCGAGTGCGAGATGCCGCTCTCGCTGGCCCTCTCCCTGCACGCGCCCAACGACGGCCTGCGCTCGCAGCTGATGCCGGTCAACGACCGCTACCCACTGGCCGAGGTGCTGGCGGCCTGCGAGCGCTACCGCGCCCGCCGCCGTCGCAAGGTCTTCGTCGAGTACGTGATGCTCGACGGCGTCAACGACCTGCCCGAGCACGCCCGCGAACTGGCGGCGCTGCTCGACTCCCGCGCCTACAAGGTCAACCTGATCCCCTACAACCCGACCGGCGCCTACGACGGCTCCTCGCCCGAGCGGATCGAGCGCTTCCGCGCGATCCTCGCCGAGCATCGTCTCGCCGCCACTGTCCGCCTCACCCGTGGCCGCGACATCGACGCCGCCTGCGGCCAGCTCGCCGCCAAGGCTGCAACCGCGTAGATGGCGGCAGCGGCCCGGCAGGGACGGATCCCAGTCGTCCTCCCGGGCGAAGAGCGCGGTCCGCTGCGCAAGATCCTCGGCCGACTTGCGATCGCCCTCGCCCTGATTGCGTTCGTCGCCGTAGTGACCTACGCCGGACGCGGCGGCTACCTCGACCCCGAGGACGGCCACATCGGTCTGCTCGACGCCTTCTACTACTCGACCGTTTCGATCACGACCACTGGCTACGGCGACATCCGGCCCGTCTCAGATGGTGCCCGGCTGGCGACCACGGTCCTGGTGACACCCGCCCGCGTGCTCTTTCTCATCCTCCTCGTCGGCACCACGTTGGAGATACTGGCGGAGCGCAGCCGCGAGGCCTACCGACTGGTGCGCTGGAGGAAACGCTTGAAGGACCACACGATCGTCTGCGGGTATGGCGCCAAGGGGCGCAGCGCTGTGCGGACGCTTATAAGCAAGGGGATCGGCGCCACCGAGATCGTCGTGATCGAGCCCAACGCGGAGGCACGCACGCGGGCGACCGCCGACGGGCTCGCCGTTATCGCCGGCAGCGCCGCAACCCAGGCTGCCCTGCTCGAGGCGGGAATCCGCGAGGCCAGCGCGCTGGTCGTCGCCGCCGACCGCGACGACACCGCCGTGCTGATCGCGCTGACCGCCCGCGAGCTGAACACCGAGGCGACGATCGTCGCCTCTGTGCGGGAGGAGGAGAACGTCCACCTCCTTCACCAGAGCGGCGCCGACGCCGCGATCACGTCGTCCGGTGCCGCCGGCCGTCTGCTCGGTCTCTCGACCCAGACCCCGCAGGTGACCGAGGTGATGGAGGACCTGCTGACCGTCGGCGAGGGTCTCGACATCTCCGAGCGATGGGTAGGCGAGGCCGAAGCGGGTCCTCTTCCGCGACGCGCGCACGAGGCGATCATGGTGGCGATCGTCCGCGACGGCGAGGTGATCCGCTTCGATGACGACCGCGCCGCCGAGCTGCGCCCGGGCGACCGCGTGCTCGAGCTGGTCAGTCACCGCAACTAAGCAGCTGTCATCGCTCTGCCCGGCCCCTGTTTGGCCGGTCAGCCAATTAGGATTCCGGCATGGCCGTTGAGACCCCGGGCAAGCAGGCGTCTCGGGTTCCGCCGCCCAAGCAGCTGAGCGACAACCCGGTCGTCCGGGTCGCCGACGACGTGCGGGCGGAGTTCAGGGTGCGCCGCCGCGGGACCTACCCGCCCGGGCCGCAGAGCTTCAGCGCCGGCCGCACGCTGCAGGCGGCACGCGACCCGCTGCCGCTGCTGCTCTCGCTCTACGAGGAGCACGGGCCGATCTTCAGCGCCCGCCTGCTCCACCACCCGGTGATCTTCATGCTCGGCCCCGAGGCGAACCACTTCATCACCGTCGCCCATCCGGAGAACTTCCACTGGCGCGAGTCGAGCTTCGGCGACCTGATCCCGCTGCTGGGCGACGGGTTGCTGACGATCGACGACGCCTACCACGACCGTGCCCGCGCGATCATGATGCCGGCCTTCCACCGCGACCAGGTCCGCGCCTCGGTCGAGACGATGATCGCCGAGGCGACCCCGGCGATCGAGCGCCTGCGGCCGGGTCAGGTCGTCGACGTCTACGAGTGGATGCGGGAGTTGGCGATGCGAATCGCGATGCGGGCCCTGCTCGGCCTCGACCCCGACGAAGCGGGCAAGGGCGCCGCCGCGGCCGAGCACTTCGAGCGCGCGCTCGGCTTCTACGGGATCGACTTCCACCTGCGCCTGCTGCGCGGGCCCGGCTCGCCCTGGTCGAAGATGGTCCGCTCGCGCGCCGTGCTGGACAAGATCGTCTACGGCGAGATCGCCCAGCGCCGGGCCGATCCCGACCCGGAGAAGATGGACATCCTCAGCCTCTTGCTCGGGGTGCAGGACGAGGCGGGGGAGGGGTTCACCGACAAGGAGGTGCGCGACCAGGTGATGACCCTGATGTTCGCCGGCCACGACACCTCGACCTCGACCCTGACCTTCATGATGCACGAGCTGGCGCGTCACCCCGACGTCCTCGCCAAGCTCTGCGAGGAGCAGGACCGGGTGCTCGGTGGCGATGCGCCGGACATCGAGAAGCTCGAGCGCGAGATGCCCTACCTCGAGATGGTCCTCGACGAGGTGCTGCGCCTCTACCCGCCGGCCTGGATCGGCCCGCGCCGCGCCGTCCGCGACTTCGAGTTCGGCGGCTACCAGGTCGTCCGCGGCTCCTACGTCAACTACTGCTCCTGGGCCAGCCACCGCATCCCGGAGGTCTTCCCCGAGCCCGAGGCCTTCATCCCCGAGCGCTTCACCCGGGAGCGCAAGGCGGCGCTGCCGCGCGGCGCCTACGTCCCCTTCGGCGGCGGCAGCCGGATCTGCATCGGAAAGCGCTTCGGCCAGACCGAGGTGAAGCTGGTGGCGACGATGCTGCTGCAGAGGCTGCGCCTCGACGCGATGCCGGGCCGGACCATGACCGTGCGCCAGATGCCCACCCTCTCGCCCAAAGGCGGTCTGGAGATGCGGGTACTGTCGCGCGGTTGACGGCCCCCTTGCTGCATCTCTCGTGAGCGGTTACGGTCGAGGCGTCCCCGATCGAACTGAGGAGAGACGATGGAGGCAGCTGAGCAGTTCCGCGAAACGCAGAAAGCGATTTGGTCCGCAGGCGACTGGCCCGGGTTTGCCCCAATCGTCCAGGACGTCGCCAACCTGGTCGTGGAGGAGATCGGCGTCGGCGAAGGTCAGGACTACCTCGACGTGGCGACCGGCAGCGGCAACGCAGCGATGGCCGCCGCCGCCAGGGGCGCCAGTGTGACCGGGCTCGACTTCGTTCCCGCCCTGGTCGCGGCGGCGCGCGCCCGCGCCGCGGAGGCCGGCGTCGAGGCCGAGTTCGTCGAGGGCGATGCCGAAAACCTGCCCTTCGACGATGACTCGTTCGACCGCGCCACCTCGATCTTCGGCGCGATGTTCGCGCCGCGCCATCAACGCGCCGCCGACGAGCTGGCGCGGGTGACACGGCCAGGCGGCGTCTTCGCCGTCACCGCCTGGACTCCCGAGGGCCTCAACGGGCAGATGTTCAAAACCATCGGGGCCCATATGCCGCCCCCGCCGGAGGGCATCGTGCCACCGGTGATGTGGGGTGATGAGGAGCACGTGCGGGACCTCTTCTCAGGGTCCGGACTCGAGGTCAGCTGCGAGAAGCGCATGGCCGACATCTCGTGGGACTCGCTCGTGAGTTGGATCGACCACTGCGAACGCAACCTCGGCCCGACCGTGATGGCGAAGGCCGTCCTCGAGCCGCAGGGTAAGTGGGAGGCGGCGCGGGCCGACCTGATGGCTCTCGCGGAACGCTTCAACGAGGCCGACGATGGCTCGATGCGGACGCCGGCCGAGTACCTGTTGACCACGGTGGCGGTCTCCGCTTGACCTCGGTCGACGCTCTGCGCGCGCGCTTCGCCGGCGATGTCTTCGCCGACGGCGAGGACGGCTACGAGGACGCTCGCACGATCTTCAACTCGATGGTCGGCAAGCGCCCGGCCGCGATCGCCCAGTGCGAGAGCGCTGAGGACGTGCGGGCGGCACTTGCCTTTGCCCGCGCGAATGGCCTCGAGGTCGCCGTTCGGGGCGGCGGCCACAGCGTCGCCGGCGCCTGCCTCACCGACGGCGGTTTGACGATCGACCTGCGCCGGATGAATGCGGCCAGCGTCGACCCGGCGGCGCGCACGATCACCGTTCAGGGTGGTGCCGCCTGGGGCGACTTCGACCGCGCCTGCCAGCCGCACGGCCTCGCCGCCACCGGCGGGCGGGTGTCCACCACCGGGGTGGCCGGCCTTGCGCTCGGCGGCGGCTCGGGCTGGGTCGAGCGCAAGTTCGGCCTCGCCTGCGACAACCTGCTCGCTGTGGAGCTCGTCACCGCCGACGGGCGCACCGTGCGCGCCTCCGAAGACGAGCACCCGGAGCTGTTCTGGGCTCTGCACGGCGGCGGCGGCAACTTCGGCATCGCCACCGAGCTGACCTTCCGCCTGCACGAGATGCCGGCCTTCACCGCGGCGCTGCTGTTCTGGTCGCCGGAGGCCGGTCCCGAGCTGGCCCGCGCCTACCGCGAGTTCATCGAGTCGGCGCCCGATGACGTCGGCGGCGGGCTGATCTATCTGACCGGCCCTCCCGAGGAGTTCGTCCCTGAGCATTTGCACAACCAGCTCGCGGTCGCGGTCCTCGTCACCTACACCGGACCGGAGGCCGAGGCGCGCGAGGCGATGGCGCCGCTGCTGGAGCGAGAGCCCGAGGGGGAGATGATCGCCGAGATGCCCTACGCCGAGCTGCAGTCGATGCTCGACGACCCGCCCGGCTTCCGCAACTACTGGTCGGCGGAGTACCTGAACGAGTTGCCCGACGCGGCGATCGACGCTTTCTGCGCCCGGGCCGACGGGATCATCATCCCCTCGCCGACCCAGCACATCATCTTCCCCTGGGGTGGAGCGGTTTCCCGCGGTGCCTCGAGTTCGCCGCTGGCGACGCGCGAGTCGCCTTGGGTCGTCCACCCGCTGACCATGTGGGAGGACCCGGCCGACGACGAGCGGGGGATCCAGTGGACGCGCGACGTGCGCGCCGACGTCCAGCCCTGGGCTACGGGCGCGACCTACCTCAACTTCGTCGGCGACGAGGGCGAGGAGCGGATCGTCTCAGGCTACGGGCGCGAGAACTACGACCGCCTCGCCGCGATGAAGGCGGAGTACGACCCGGAGGACGTCTTCCACCTGCACCACCCGATCCGCCCCGCCGCGGCTACTTGATGAAGAGCATCTCCTCGTACTTGGGGAGCGGCCAGAGGTCGTCGGCGACGACCTTCTCCAGCTTGTCCGCCGCCTCGCGCACCTTCTCCATCGCGGCGATCTGCTGGTCACGGGCGTGGATCGCCATATCCAGACCCTCGAGCCCGGGGTCGCCGTTGGCTGTTTCCAGCTCGGTTAGCGCTCCCGTCAGCTCCTCGATCAGGCTGCGGGTCTCGCCCTCCAGATCGGAGACGCCGGCCTCGCCGAGCAGCGCCAAGTGGCGCAGAGCCGCCGGCAGGAGCATCGTCTTGGCGATCGAGAAGGTCGTCTCGGCCTCGATGTTGGCCCGGATCCAGTACTGCTCGACCCAGACCTCGTAGCGCGACTCCAGCTCTCGCTTGGAGAGCACCTCGTAGTTCTCGAAGGCGGCGACGGTCTGGTCGGCGAGCACCTCGGGCAGCGCGTCGGGCGTCGTCTTCAGGTTCTTCAGCCCGCGCTGCTCGGCCTCGGCGTGCCAGGCCTCGTCGTAGTTGTCGCCGCCGAAGACCACGGGCTTGTTGGCCGAGTAGGACTCCTTGACGACCTCGATCACGGCCTCGGCGACGTCCATGCCGCCCGAGGTCTTCGCCTCCAGCTTGTCGGCGAGCTCGTCGATCGCCTCGGCGGCGATCGTGTTCAGCACCGTGTTGGGGAAGGCGAGCGACATGCTCGACCCCAGCGCCCGGAACTCGAACTTGTTGCCGGTGAAGGCGAAGGGCGAGGTGCGGTTGCGGTCGCCGCCGTGCATCGGCAGCGCCGGCAGCACCGTGGCGCCCAGCTCGAGGAAGGAGGCCGGCGTGTGGGGGTCGCCCTCGCCGGTCGCGATCGCGTCGAAGACCTTCTCCAGCTCGGCGCCGAGGAAGATCGAGATGATCGCCGGCGGCGCCTCGTTGGCGCCGAGGCGGTGGTCCTGGCCGATGTTGGCGACCGAGGCGCGCAGCAGCCCCTGGTGCTTGTTGACCGCCTGGATCACCGCGGCGCAGAAGAAGAGGAAGTGGATGTTGTCGGCCGGCGTGTCGCCCGGGTCGAGCAGGTTGGAGCCGGTGTCCGTCCCCATCGACCAGTTGTTGTGCTTGCCGGAGCCGTTGACGCCGGCGAAGGGCTTCTCGTGCAGCAGGCAGACCAGCCCGTAGCGGCGGGCGACGCTCTCCAGCACTTGCATCGCCAGCTGCTGGTGGTCGGAGCCGACGTTGGAGTTCTCGAACACCGGCGCGATCTCGTACTGGTTTGGGGCCACCTCGTTGTGGCGGGTCTTGACCGGGATGCCGAGCTTGCGCATCTCCAGCTCGGCCTCCAGCATGCAGGCAAGGATCCGCTCCGGGATCGAGCCGAAGTAGTGGTCGTCGAGCTCGTGGCCCTTCGGCGGCTTGGCGCCGAACAGGGTCCGCCCGGTGGTGATCAGGTCGGGACGCTCGAAGAAGAACTGCTCGTCGATCAGGAAGTACTCCTGCTCCGGGCCGACCGTGGTGAAGACGCGCTTGCTCTCCTCGTCGCCGAGTAGGCGCAGCGCCTTGATCGCCGAGCGCGAGAGGGCGTCCATCGAGCGCAGCAGCGGGATCTTGCCGTCGAGCGCCTCGCCGGTCCAGGAGGCGAAGGCGGTCGGGATGCAGAGCAGCGCCCCGTTCGGGTTCTCGAGGATGAAGGCGGGCGAGGTCGGGTCCCAGGCGGTGTAGCCGCGTGCCTCGAAGGTGGCGCGGACGCCGCCGGTGGGGAAGGAGGAGGCGTCCGGCTCGCCTTGGACCAGCTCCTTGCCGGAGAAGCCGGCCAGCGCCGCTCCCTCGCCGCCGGAGGGCTCGAAGAAGGAGTCGTGCTTCTCCGCTGTCGAGCCGGTCAGCGGCTGGAACATGTGGGTGAAGTGGGTGGCGCCGTTCTCCAGCGCCCATTCCTTCATCGCCTCGGCGACGGCGTCGGCGAGGCTGGGGTCGAGAGCTTCGCCTCCCTCGAGGGTCGCCTGCAGCTTCTCGAAGACGTCGGCGGGCAGCCGTTCGCGCTGCACGGCGACGGAGAAGACGTTGGCGCCGAAGGGGTTGTTCTCAGGCTGGGTCAGGTCGAGCGCACCGAGGGCCTCCCCGTTGGAGCTCCACTGCGCGGCGGTCACGTTCTGCTGGCGGATACGAGTCATCGCTTGGTCATTCCTCACTCGGCGAAGCGCCCGGCGGGCGGGCGCGGGTTGGCGTCCTTCCTCTCCCCGCGGAGAGGCAATGCAGGGTAAAGGGAATCGCGTCTGAACGGCTTTGTACCGCCGTACAACGTTCAGGCGGCGACCTTGTCCAGTCGTGGAGACGAGGTTCATGAGTTCGCCTTTTGTCCGGCTATGCACGACAAAAGACGAACTCAGTCAGCCGAGGGGCTCGGCCTGCAGCAGGCCGAGCGGGTGGCGCAGGCGGAAGCCGTCGGTTGAGCGCATCTCTTCGCTCCAGCCGGGGCCGTGGCCGTCGCCTTCGGTGGTCATCGAGGTGTCCCAGCGCAGACCCGCGATAACGGCGAAGACATGGCCGTCGTTGGCGTAGATCCGCACCCACTTCCCCGGCCCGCCGCCGCCCCAGCGCATGAAGCCACGCGAGTCGAGGGGTGAGTCGAGCAGGCCGGCCGCGTGCATCACGTAGCTGACCGAGCCCGAACAGTCGTAGCCACGCGAGCCCCAGCTCCGGTGACCGCCGCCCCAGCGGTATGGCCGGTTGCGGATCCGGTTCCCCGCTTCGATCATCGCCTTTATCGCGAGCGGCGCCGAGGCCGGCGCCATGGCGCGCCCGCCGGGCAGCAGCTTCGCATCGGGGACCTTGGCCGAAGCGTTGCCCGCGCTTGCGCCCAGGCCCACGGCGAGGAGACAGCAGGCGATCGGAAGGGTGTTCATGCCCCTGCGCATGAAGGACCTCTATCGGCATGGGCTCGGCATCTCTATAGCCTTCGCGCGTCCCCGACCCTGGAGGAATCGCAAGCCTATGTTCGTCTCGAAGGCCGCCGTCGTCGGCGGCGGCACGATGGGCGGTGAGATCGCGCAGGCGATCGCCGCTGCCGACATCCCCGTCATCGTCAAGGACATCGACCAGAAGTTCGTCGACGCCGCGGTCGAGAAGGCCCGCGCCGTCACCGAGGGCCAGCTCGCCCGCCTGGTCAAGAAGGAGAAGATCACCCAGGAGCAGGCCGACGCGCGCCTCGCCGAGGTGATGGGCCTGGTGACCGGGACCACCTCCTACGAGGACTTCGGCGACGTCGACTTCGTGGTCGAGGCAGTACCGGAGCGGATGGAGATCAAGCAGGCGGTCTTCCGTGAGCTCGACGCGGCCACACCGGGCCACGCGATCCTCTCCTCCAACACCTCCTCGCTCTCGATCACCGAGATCGGGGAGGCGACGCTGCGGCCCGACAAGGTCGTCGGCTTCCACTTCTTCTACCCGGCCTCGGTGATGCCGCTGGTCGAGGTGATCGTCGGCGACGACACCACGGTGGAGACGGCGACCGCCGCCTACAACTTCGCCCAGGCGATCCGCAAGCAGCCGATCGTCTGCGCCGAGGTGCCGGGCTTCGTCGTCAACCGGATCCTGATGGCGACGATCGGCGAGATCTGGCGCATCCAGGAGGAGCAGGGGCTCTCGCTGAAGGCGATCGACGAGGCGATCGCCGCGGCGCAAGTGGCCCCGATGGGGCCGTTCTTCCTCACCGACCTGCTCGGCCTGGACACCGTCCTGCACGTCGCCGAGCACCTGAGCGAGTCCTACGGCGAGGGCTTCTACGTCCACCAGGGGCTGAAGCAGCTCGTCGCCGACGGCAAGCTGGGCGCCAAGTCGGGGGGCGAGGGCTTCTTCAAGGACGGCGAGCAGACCGTGCCCGGCGACGCCGAGCCGGACGCCGAGGAGCTGGTCGCGATGTTCACCGGCCGCGCCTTGATCGAGGCTTGCAGGCTGGTCGAGGAGGGTGTCTGCTCGGTCCGCGACATCGACGTCGGGATGATGGCCGGAGCAGGGCTCGACCCGCGCCGGGGCCTCTTCCCGCCCTTCTGGAAGGCGGACCTCGAGGGGCTCGACAGCGTGCTGGAGCGGATCGAGCAGCTCGAGGAGAAGTTCGGCGAGCGCTTCACGCCGCCGGTGCTGCTGCGCCGCCTCGTCGCGCAGGGCCGCCTCGGCCTGCAGTCGGGCCAGGGCTTCTACCCCTACCCGCAGCCGGACGAGGGCGAGCAGGCGGAGACGGTGAAGCTGGAGACCCGCGGCGGCGTCGCGATCGCCTGGCTCGCCAACGCGCCGATGAACGCGATCTCCCCGGACGTGATCCGTGACCTCGGCACGGTCTGGGAGCGCGTCAAGGCCTCCGGCGAGGTCGGCGCCATGCTGATCGCCTCCTCGATCCCGCTGGTCTTCTCGGCCGGGGCCGACATCAAGGCCTTCACCCAGATGGACGAGGGCAAGGGCGAGGAGCTGATCCACACCGCCCACGCGCTGTTCCGCGACCTCGGGCAGGATCGGGTGGCGACGGTCGCGGCCGTCAACTCGATCGCCTTCGGCGGCGGCTGCGAGCTGGCGATGGCCTGCGACGTGAGGATCGCCGCCGAGGCGGCCGTCTTCGGCCAGCCCGAGATCAAGCTCGGGATCATCCCCGGCTTCGGCGGCACCCAGCGCCTACCGCGCCTGGTCGGTTCCAATAAGGCGCTGGAGATGAACCTGAGCGGCGACGCGATCCTCGCCGACGAGGCGCTCGAGTTCGGCCTCGCCAACCGCGTCGTCCCTGACCACGAGCTGTTCGAGGCGGGGCTGATGTGGGCCCGCAAGCTGGCCACCCAGGCGCCGGTCGCTCGCGAGCAGATCAAGCGCGTCTCCCACAAAGGGGACCTGGATGAGGGGATCGAGGCCGAGGAGGCCGGCTTCGCCGCCGCCTTCGGCAGCGAGGACGCCAAGGAGGGAATCGCCGCCTTCCTCGGCAAGCGCACGCCCAAGTGGGGCGGTAAGTAGGGGTTTGCCCGGCGGCCCCAGGGGAAGGAGCCTGGCATGGCCTCACCGGAGTTCTTCCCCAATCTCCTCTACGCGGACCCCGATGCGGCGATCGAGTGGCTAGAGCGCACCCTCGGGTTCGAGCGGGGCGAGGTGCACCGCGATGAGGAGGGCAACGTCGTCCACGCCGAGGTCTCCCTCGACTCGACAGTGGTGATGCTGGGCACGGCCGGGGTCGGGCGCGAGCCGTTTCGCAGCTTGCCGGCGGGTGGCTCGCTCGTCTACGTCGCCATCGACGAGGTCGACCCGCTTTACGAGCGAGCCCGTGCCGCCGACGCCGACATCGCGCTCGAGATCACCGACACCGATTACGGCTCGCGCGACTTCACCGTCCGCGATCCGGAGGGAACGCTCTGGTCGTTCGGCACCTATCGCCCGTCGATCTGAGCCGGGCGGCGGGCGGCGACCGGGCCTCTGGGATGATGCCGGCGTGGAGGCCGGCGCCGAAGAGATCAACGCGGTCGGGGCGGCCCAGCTCGCCGAGCTGATCCACGAGTCGAGCTGCACGGTCGCCCTGACGGGGGCGGGGGTTTCGGTGCCCTCCGGAATCCCGGACTTCCGCACTCCGGAGACCGGGATCTGGGCGAACGTCGACCCGATGGAGGTCGCCCACATTGACGTCTTCGAACGCGATCCGGAGCGCTTCTGGTCCTACTACCGGCCGCGCTTCCACTCGCTCGGCGACAAGCGGCCCAATGCCGCCCACGAGGCGCTGGCCGAGCTCGAGCGACACGGGCAGCTGGCCGGAGTGATCACCCAGAACATCGACCGCCTCCATCGCGCTGCCGGCTCCGAGAACGTGGTCGAGGTCCATGGCTCGATCGAAACCTCGACCTGCCGCAGCTGCGATGCCTCTTTCGGGATCGAGGCTGTGGACTCGCTCTTCAACTCCGACGGGGTCGCCGAGTGCGAGGCCTGCGGCGGCCCGGTCAAGCCCGACGTGGTCCTCTTCGGCGAGCTGCTGCCGGAAGAGGCGATGCGGAGCGCCCAGGAGCTCGCCGCCCGCGCCGACCTAATGCTCTGCGTCGGCACCTCGCTCGTCGTCCACCCGGTCGCCGGGCTGCCCGGTGTGACCTTGGCCTGCGGCGGGCGGCTGGCGATCGTCACCAAGGGGGCTACGCCCTACGACACCGACGCGGTCCTGAAGCTCGACGGCGAGGTCGACGAGGAGCTGAGCGCGCTCCTGGCGGAGCTCTCATAGTCGTGGCAAGCGCGAACGGTGGGGCGTCTGTCGCTCCCGAGGCGGTGATCTTCGACAACGACGGCCTGCTCCTCGACACCGAGTCGGTCTGGACCCGTGCCGAGCAGGATCTCTTCGCCCGCCGGGGGATCGAGTTCACCGCCGAACACAAGCGCGAGCTTGTCGGCACTTCGGCCGAGGTCGCGGGCAAGACGCTGGAACGCTGCCTGGAGGAGCCCGGCTGCGCCGGCGACCTGATCGAGGAGCTGAACGCGCTGGTCGTCGCCGAGCTGGAGCACGGTGTTGAGGCAATGGTCGGCGCACGGGAGCTCCTGCATGAGCTGAAGGAGCGGGGAACTCCGATCGGCCTGGTCTCCAACTCCCCACTCGTCTTCGTCCGCCGCTCGCTTGAGATCGTCAGCCTCCACGACCATTTCGACGTCGTTCTCAGCGCTCATGAAGTCGCCGCGCCGAAGCCTGCGCCGGACCCCTACCTGGAGGCTTGCCGGCGGCTCGGTGTGGAGCCAGGCCCGGCGGTAGTCGCCCTTGAGGACTCCCCGACCGGCGTCGCGGCAGCTCGCGCAGCGGGACTCACGGTGATCGGCATCCCCTCGCTTGAGGGCATGGCCTTGGAGGAAGCGCATCACCTTGCTGAGTCATTGCTTGACGACGTAGTCGTCGGTCGCCTCGCGCTCTGAGGGGAAGGGATACCCCCGAACGGGCGGATACTCAAAGTGCCGGTCTAATTAGACCGGCACTTGTCCGGGCGGGGTATCCCTTCCCCTCAGCCGCGCAGCACGCGGCGGCGGCGCAGGACCCGCTCGGAGATCTCCGTCAGTTCACGGATTGAGCGTTGTTGCTCGGAGCCGAGCTCGCCGCGCAGGGCGGCGTTCGCGGCTTCTCCGGCCTCCTTGCGCCTTGCCTCAAGCTCGGCCATGTCCTTCTCGTGACCAGGGTCGGTGAGGGCACCGCTGAGCTCAGCCAGCAGTGCCTCCAAGCCGACACGGAGTTGGAAGGCCGCCTCGCGGACGCGACCTGCATCTAGATCCGCACGAGTGCGCAGGAGCAAGGTCTCACAGGCGTCGGCCTGCTCTCGTCGGCCCAGGATCGCGGCCATCCGCTCCTGTGGGTGGAGGTCTTCGGCGCGTTGCCGCCGCCGTCCGCCGCCGCGTGCCCAGACGTCTACATCGTGCGCCACCGTGAAACGTCCGGCAGCGACTTGATCGCCACTGCCATAGCCGATTCGCACGGCCACCGATCGCTCCGCGGTCAACTCGCCCACATAGGGATCGGCGCTCGCTGAGGCTTGCGCGTGCAGCGCTCTGTTTAGGAGCGCAACTCCCTCCGCGACTGCCGCGTCGAGCGTTTCGTCTGTTGCCACGGCCTCACCGACCCAGGCCTCGGCTTCGGCGTCGAGATCGAATGGCTCGAAAGCACGTATTGCGGTGACGCGGACGAGGGGCAGCGACGGACGGTCGTCGGCATCCGCCGGCCTTGGCTTGCGCCTGCGGCGGCCGGGCGGGGGAGGAGCCCCGAGCGTTTCCACCACCAGCACCCGCTGTGCGCCGTCAGGACCTTCGTCGCGCGCCAGGTAGCGCCCGTCGGCGACGGCGAGCCGGCCGGCGAACTCGAGCTGCACGAATCCGAATAGTTGAGCCAGAGCGGGGATTATCTCCGCGTACGTCAGTCGCCGGCGGCGCCGCTGCGCCCGTCCGGCTTGACCGGCAGCGCCGACTCGGAGGGCTCGGTCGGCACCTCGGGGTTCTCGATCTGGCCGAGGCGGCCGATCAGGCGCTGCCACTGGTCAGCTTTCAGCAGCTGCACGAACTTGGCGTCGCCGACGCCGCCCAGCGGGCTGTAGCCGAGGTGGACGTGATCGGCGTGGTCGCCCATCGCGAAGCTGGGTCCGCCGAATTCCTGCAGCGAGATCAGCTCGTCGGGGACCAGCGTCCCCTGCAGTCGCAGCACCGCTTTCAGCAGCGCTTCGGTCAGCGTCCCAGGTCCCTGGTTGCCGAGCACCGGCACGCCGTTGATCGCGGCGATGTCAGCCGCGTTGCCGAAGGAGTGGTTGGAGATGTTGCCGCTTGTCGTGATGCTGCCGTAGCGGCCGCAGAGCATCGAGGTGACCGTCAGGCGGAAGCCCTGCTCGGAGAGGTAGGCGAGCGCTGCCAGCAGGCGGCGGTCGATCTGCCCGGCGCGGACTTCGATCCGGTCGCATTTGGGCAGCTCGATCTGCCGGTCGGCGAGGACCCGTCGCTGCAGCGCCTCCTTGGAGAGCAGCAGGACGCCGGCGCTGCCGAGCTTCTCGGCAAACGGGCTCTTGCCCTTGGCGCGGTAGATCGCGGTTGCCTCGAGCAGCTTCCAGCCGTCGAGGATCGGCTTCGGGTCGATCCGGGGCGCGCCCTTGCCGGCGGGTCGGATCGAGAAGTTGACGTGGGGGTCGATGCCCTCGGCCCCGGCCCCGATCCGAGCCAGGACCGTCCCGGCTATGACCTTCGACCCGACCTTGAGGGTTCCGTCGGCGCCGGGGGTGGTGACGCTGTCGACCGACTGGGTCGCTTCGCTGTCCTCGCCGACCCGGCCCGGCAGGGCGTGGATGCGGGGGCGGAGGTTCTCGCTGTCGATCGGGACCCGTTTCTCCTTGCCGGTCGGCATCACGACCAGGCGCTCGTCGCGGACCAGCTCGCCCAGCTTGGCGTACGTGAAGCGGTTGCCGTAGGCGTCGCGCAGGACCACGTAGCGGCCCAGCCGCTCGGAGTCGCCCATCTTCACGATCACGCCGTCGTTGACGGCGACGACCGGCGATCCTGCGGCGGCGAAGATGTTGATCCCGCGCCGGGTCGGCGAGGAGGCGATCACCTCGGCGGCGCTGCCGTACTCCTCTCGTTCGTCCGGCGTCGCCTGCGCCAGCGCCTCGCGGGTGGCGATGTCGTCCGCGTAGCGGGCGTCGGCGGCGACCGGGAAGTGTGCTCCCTCGGTCAGCCCCGTCAGCGAGCCGACCAGGTCGGAGGGCAGCTTGCCGTAGGCGCGCGCGTAGAGCAGCACCTCCTGCACGTACCAGTCGGCGTGGTTGTAGGCGAAGATCGCGTCGTAGAGGTCGTCATGGGCCCCCGCTGCCTTCAGGTAGCTGGCAGCGGCGCAGATCGCGTCGACCGGGTTGTAGGGGTCCTTGCGCCCGTCGCCGTTGGCGTCGACCCCGTAGGCCTCCCAGCTCGAGGGGATGAACTGCATCCAGCCCATCGCGCCGGCGCTGGAGACGTTGAGGTTGGTGCCGAAGCCGGTCTCGATCTTGTTGATCGAGGCGAGGATCTCCCAGGGGATCCCGTACTCGGTCCCGCATGCCTGGTAGATCGGCAGCAGGAAGGGCGGGATCTCGAAGGAGTCGATGACGAAGTTGGGAACTCCGATCGGGGCCGGGCCGAAGGGGGCGAAAGTGGCGGTCGAGTTGGCGCTGGTCGGCGAGCCGCCTTCGTTGAAGGCGGCCGAGCCGCCGCTCGGTCCCTCCTCCTGCGGCTGGTCTCCGGCGGTGGCGCTGGGAGCGCTGATTCCGCCTCCCTCGCCGATCGCGCCGCCGATGCCCTCGTTGCGGGTCACTCCTCCGTCGCTCGTTCCCGTCGTGCCGTCGATTGTCGCCCCCTCGACTGTCCCTGGCATGCCGTCGGTGGTGCCCTGCGGCGACGAAGAGTCGGTCTCTCCGGCGGGGGCCGGCGCAGCGCCCTCGGCTTCGCCGGAGGCGTCGGGGCAGCCCGGGTCTTCGAGATCGACCAGCTGGTCGCCGTCGTCGTCGATTCCGTTCGCGCAGGCGACCGCTTCGCCAGCCGGGGCGGCGGCCTTGAAGGGGCCTGTCGGTTGGGCGGCACCGAGGCTGCTCTGCTGCTCGGCTCCGGCCACGCCGACGCCAAGGGCAGTTACGGCCGCGAACCCGGTCAAGGCTGCAGCCAGCGCAAGCTTCTCTCTCATCCCGCTCTCCCCGCGCACAACCGGCACCACGCTACTTGCTCGCATGAGGGCGCGCAACGCCTGTCAGCGCCCCCAACAAGGGCTTAATCCCGAGCTCGACCCGACGCATGCGGGCGCAGCATCTCAGCCTTGCCGGATGCCTCGTTAAGCTGCTGTCAATGAGCACGGGCCAGGCGGGCGACTCTGCCTTCGACGAGGACCAGGAGAGCCTGCGCGCGCGCAGCGAGCAGGTGATCGGCGAGTTCGCTCAGGCACTGCTCGACAGCCAGGTGCTGGAGGGAGCCCTGGCCGCCGCCTTTGGCGCCCGCGAGAAGGCGGTCGAGGCGCAACACGCTGCGATGGCCGCCCTCAACCTGCCCTCGGCGGGGGACGTGGAGCGTCTGGAGCGTCGCCTGCGCTCGCTCTCCCAGCGCCTCGAAGAGGTCGAGGACCAAGTCGACGACCTACTCGGCGAGTTGCGCGCCCTCAGGCGCCAATCTAACCCTAAACCTTAGGCTGAGAGTAGGGCCCTCGCGGCGGTTCCGGCGCGCTTCGCTCCGCCTTCGAGTTGCTCGTCATCCGCCTGCTCGCCGGATGCGCTCTCAGCGACGATCAGAACGGCGGCGATCGCCACCCCGAGGGTCTCGGCACGGGCGAGAAGCGTCGCGGTCTGCATGTCCGCGACGTCGACGCGGTCGGCGTAACGAGGCGATTCGGCGACCCCGCTCTGGTGCAGGACGTCGAGGCTGGCGACGACCGCGGGGCGCCCCGCGCCACCCAGCTCGTCTCGCAGCCGTGCGGTCATGTCCGTGTCGGGAAGGACCGGCTCGCCGGTCCCGCCGCCGCCCCAGGCGTGCGCCTCCAAGACGGTCAGCAGGTCCCCCGGCCCCGGGTCTGACTCGATCCCGATGCAGGTTCCGACGCGGATCGCGCGGCGCACTCCCAGCTCGGCCAGGTCGTCGAGCACGATCGCGGCGCTCGGGCCGCCCATCCCGGTCGCCTGGATCGTCAGGTCACGTCCGCTCGCTGCCCCCGTGTACCCCCACAGGCCGCGGGCGTGGTTGCTCATCTTCGGCTGCTCCAGCAGCTCCTGCGCCAGCATCAGGGCTCGGCCGGGGTCGCCGACCAGGATCGCGTCGGGGGCGATCGGCGCCGTTGGGCGAAGTCGCGACGGCATCGTCCGACCCTAGGGCGTGGGCGGCGACGGCGCGGCGCAGCTCGCGCTTGCGCATCCACTCGGCGGCGAAGTAGCTGCCGATCACGAAACAGAAGGCGAGCAGCTGCGCGACCAGGGTCTCGACCGTGGGGTAGACGCCGAGCCAGGTGCCCATCCAGAGCGGCAGGTCGACGTCGATCGGGTGAATCGAGAGCCAGCCGACTCCCTGCATCGTCCGGGCCGTGTTGCCGACGAGGACGACGAGGACGAGGGCGATCAGCATCCCCGTCACCACCAGCATCTTCTTGTAGGGGAGGCGGCGCTCGAGGCTGAAGGTGAGGGCGCCGACGAGCGCGGTGATCGCCAACCCGAGCAAGACGCCGGCAAGGACGACGCCGGTGCCGGAGCTGAGCTGCAGCGCCTGCAGGAAGAGAACGGTCTCGAAGCCCTCCCTGAAGACGCTGGTGAAGCCGAGCGTGTAGAGGCCGGCCACCGTCGCCGCGCCGGCCCCGCCGACCAGCGCCGCCCCGGTCAGCGCCTTGCCGCGCTCGCGGTGGCCCTTGATCCACTCGGTCCAGTAGACCCGGTGGAAGAACCAGTTCATGACCAGCAAGAGCACCCCGATCGCGACCACGCCGACCGCCGCCTCGAGCTTCTCCCCGTATTGCGAGAGCGAGTCGAGCAGCAGGAGGGCGAGGAGGAACATGACGACGCTGGCCGGCAGGGCGAGCAGGGCGCCGCGGTAGACCGGCCGGCGCAGGGGAGCCCGCGGGCCGATCATGCTGGCGGTGATCGCGGCGAGGATCAGGATCGCCTCGAGGCCCTCGCGGAAGACGATCAGCGCCGAGTTGGTGATCGTCGTCATCGTGCTGGCGCCGTCGCCGGTTAGGGCCCTGGCGGTCTCGAGCTTTTCGTCGAGGACGAGGCGGGTGTCGCGGATCTCGGGCACCGGAGCACTGTCGGCGACCAGGCTCGCCAGCCCGGCATCGCCGTTGGCGCCGTACCAGATCAACCCCTCGATCTCGAGCGCCAGCTGCGGGTCGAAGGCGCGCAGCTTCAGCTCCGGCCCGAACTCGAAGAAGCCGTAGGCGGCAAGCCGCGCCTGCTCGGCCTGCTGGTACTGGCCGGCTCCGGCCGCCGCTTCGAGTTGGTCGAGGGAGATGTCGACGAGTTCGTAGTCGGCTTCGTCGCTGGGTTCCGTCCACTCCTCGGGCGCGATTCGTTCGAAGGTATCGGCGGCCCGATCGCGTGCCTCGTCGAGCTCTTCCTGGGGAGCGACGGAGACGCTTTGCTGGGCGTTGTCGACGTCCTCGCGCAGCTCCGCGTAGGCGGCTTCGATCGTCTCGACCGCGGCCGGGTCGCGCTCGAGCAGGACCGACTCGAGGTCGGCGAAGGCGGTTTCGACGCCGTCCATGAATGCGACCGCCTCCTGTATCTCGAAGGGGATCGTCACGTGACCATCGGCGGTGCCCTTGTCGTACTCCTTCGGCACCAGGTCCAGGAAGCGGGTCAGCTGGCTGGCCCGGTTGACCTGCTCGTCAGGGGTCAGGGGCGCCGCCGTGAAGCCCTCGAAGTCGGCTTCGACCGCACGCCGCGCCCGTTCGAAGCCGGCCCGGTCAGATGCGGCGGCGGCTGCCGCGAGCAGATCGAAGTCGCGTTCGGTGACGCGCCGCTCGGCGCCGCCGCGCTGCTCTTCGTACTCCGGTGCGATCGCCAGCCAGTAGCCGCGGGCGACTGCCGCCGTCTCCGCGAAGCGGCCGTCGAAGCCGCGCTCGGCTGCTTGCGAAGCTTCGTCGAGGTTGGAGGCGAGCCGCGCCTGGAATGCGTCGAGCAGGTCCTTTTCGATCTGAATCACGGCCTCGTGCGGGCCGATCTCGCCACTGGTGAGCCGGTCCACGGCTTCGGTGGCGTCGACGCCGGGACGCGTGAAGCGGGTGGTCTGGCGGAAGTCGCGAATCTGCAGCCAGCTGCGGGCCTGCGCCGCTTCGCCGCGATCCGCCGCGGCAACCGCAACGGCAAAGGCGCCGCGGCGCAGCGCCGAGACGATCCGCCCTCGTGCTGCTGCCAGCCCCACTTCGTCGAGCTCCGCCAGGGCTTGCTCGGCCGCTCTCAGCGAAGCTTCGATTTCCCGCAGCGTGGCTGGTGCCTCGGCGGCGAGCCCGCGGCGCAGGCCCCCCCGCAGCCGCTCCTCGGCGGCTGCGACCGAGCCCCCGCCGCTTTCGCCGAAGAGCAGCTGGGTCTGTGCCTCGAAGAGGTCGGCCCGGATCGAGTCGGCCGCTTGCCAGGCCGGCTCGGCTGCGGCTGACGGCGCTGCGAAGAGCAGCGCCGTCAGCGCGAGCAGGATCGAGCCGGCGCGCCGCACCTAGCCTTCCTGCAGCTCCACTTCGAGCTGCTTCGCAGCCTGCGTCACCTGGCCGGCGATCGCCTCCGCCTGAGCCTGGGCCTGGGCGCCGAGCGCGTCTGCCTGCTTGGCGGTGAACTGCTCACCGCCAGCCTCGCGGTCGCGCAGGTCGCTGGCGAACGCGACCAGTTCCTTCAGCTCCTTACGGGTCTGCTTCGCCTGCTGCGGGTTCTCCGCCGCGATCGCCGCTTCCATCCCGTCGTAGGTGACGAGGATGCCGCCGAGGATGTCGGCGATGTCGGAGAGGCGCGACGTGGCGACGAAGCCGAGTTCCTCGGCGTCCTCACCGGCGATGAAGCGGGAGTTCTTCCAGGCCTCGAAGTACTCGCTCATGGTCGGGGTCATGATCACGATCGAGGTCAGGGCGTCGGACGGGGTCGGTTCGAACTCCTGTGCGTCCTGGTCGAGGCTCTTCGCCTGCTGTTCGAATTCGTCGAGCGTCGCCTTGTAGACGTCGGCATTCGGCAGGCCCTCGCCGAACTCGACCTTGCCGTTGCCGTCGACGTCAGGCTGGACACCCTTCGCCTGCAGCTCCGGGTTGGTCCCGTAGAGCGCCGTCTCGGTGAGGAAGAAGAGGTTGCCGGGCTGCTTCAGCTGCTTGCCGGAGGGGGTGGTGAGGCTGAACGAGACCGCGTCTTCGGGGGTTGAGGCGTCCGAGCCGGCGTCGATGTCGACGTCGTACTGGGCCAGCCGCGGGACCCCGGCGACGATTCCCTCCATCTCCTCGTAAGCGGGGTTGGCGGTGACGAAGGCGTCCTTGGAGTCGGCGAGGATCTGCTCCACTTCGTCGCCGTGCTCGCTGAGCAGGCGCTGGTAGTCGAAGTCGACCGACTCGGCCAGGGCGTAGTACTCGTCAGCGTTCTCTCCCAGGACTTCGACCTGCTCGACCAGCTCGGCCGAGTGGTCCGTGAGGTATTGCTTGACCGGCTCCAGTTGCGCCGCGCTCGCCTCTGCAGTCGTCTCGTCGCTGCCGTCGTCTCCGCATCCTGCCGCGAACGCTGCGAGCGCAAGCGCCACCAGCGTAAGCCCCAGCTTTGCCCTGGCCTTCATCGATTCGGTGCCTCCTTGATCGGGTGAGTGTATTAGGTGTCCCTAAGCGATTTGGCAACCCTAACGGAACCCGAGTGATGGAGTCGGGATTGACACTGGTGAGAAACCCGCCGCCGGGATTTCCTCCAACCGTCTAAACACAGCGATTCCGCCCGTTCATACCTTGGGCCGCGATCGCAAACCGCGACCGCCGGGCCATGGCTGCGGCGGGCTAGGAGGACGTTTAGATGAAAGCCAAGATGGGAGTCGCCGTGATCCTGGCGGCGCTCGCCTCGCTGGTGCTGCCCGGGATGGCCTCGGCGCAGGGCGTCAGTGAGATCGTCGACGCCAAGGCCGTCGAGCTGGACATGGTCTGGGTCGCGGTTGCGACCGTCCTGGTCTTCCTCATGCAGGCCGGGTTCATGTTCCTCGAGATCGGCTTCTCGAGGCAGAAGAACGCGGGTACCGGCGTGGCCAAGGTGCTCGTCAACCTGGCGATTGTGACGATCGCCTGGTGGGCGCTCGGCTACGGCATCGCGGAAGGCGGCGGCAACGACTTCTTCGGCACCAGCGGCTTCTTCTTCCACTTCGACCAGGTGGTCGGTCAGGGCGAAGAAGCGTTCAACGTGGCCGGCTCCGACGCGATGCTGATGCTCTTCGGACTCGCTTTCTGCGCCGTCTCGCTGGCGATCGTCTGGGGCACGACCCTGGAGCGGATCAAGTTCGGCGCCTACGTGATCTACGCCTTCGTCTTCGGCGCCGTGATCTACCCGCTGATCGCGCACGCGGTCTGGGGTGGCGGCCTGCTCTCCGACATCGGCGGCAAGCCGGTGATGGACTTCGCCGGCTCCTCGGTGGTCCACCTGACCGGCGCCGTCGGCGCCCTGGCGGCGCTGCTGTTGCTCGGCGCACGCAAGGGCAAGTACGACGCCAACGGCAAGCCGCGGGCGATCCCCGGGCACTCGATGCCGCTGGTCGGCCTCGGCGTGATCATCCTCTGGATCGGCTGGTTCGGCTTCAACGGAGGCTCGACCTTCGAAACCGCCGGCTCGTTCTTCGGCGAGGTGATGCTGAACACCCAGCTCGCCGCGGCGGCCGGTGTGATCGGAGCATCGCTAGCGGTCTGGATGAAGAGCCGTACGCTCGACGTCGGCATGGCCGGCAACGGCGCGATCGCCGGTCTGGTCGGAATCACCGCCCCGTCCGGCTTCGTCGAGTTCTGGGCGGCGCCGATCATCGGCTTCATCGCCGGCCTGATCGTCGTCTACGCCGTGCTGGCGATCGAGAAGCTCCTCGACGACCCGGTCGGCGCCCTCTCGGCGCACGGCCTGGCCGGAATCTGGGGCACCCTGGCGGTGGGCATCTTCGCCTCACCGCGGCTGATCGTCGAAGGAGCCGGACCGGGCATCTGGTACGGGATCTTCGGCGACGCCTCCTTCAGCACGGCCGTTGGGCAGCTGGGGGTCCAGGGGCTGGCCGTCCTCTTCACCTTCGTCGTCGTCTTCGTCATCTCGATCACGACCTTCGCCCTGATCAAGGCGACGATCGGGCTGCGGGTCTCCGAGGAGGAGGAGGAAGCCGGGCTGGACATCAGCTCGCACGGCATGTACGGGTATCCGGAGCAGTTCATTCCGCAGCCGGAGTACTCGACGGGCCTTCCGTCGGCGATCGGGGCGCCGCCCCCGGTGCCGGCGGCGGCTCCTGCACAGATGACAGCGACCGAGTCGCGATAGGAGGGAGGGAACGCATGAAGAAGATAGAGGCGTTCATCCGCCACGAGGCGTTCGAGCCGATCAGGGCCGAGCTGCTCGACAAGGGATTTCCCTCCCTGTCGATCAGCGAGGCCAAGGGCTCGGGCCGCCAGAAGGGGATAGTCGAGAAGTACCGCGGCTCCACCCTGACCGTCAACGTCCGGCCGAAGCTGAAGCTGGAGGTCGTGGTAGAGGACAAGGACAAGCCGCTGGTCGTCGAGACGATCCTCAAGCACGCCCGCACGGGCGAGGTCGGCGACGGCAAGATCTTCGTCCTGCCGGTCGAGGAAGCGGTGCGGATTCGAACCGGCGAGGGTGGGGAGGCCGTGCTCCAAGCTCACGAGGAGTCGGAGATGCCGGCGTGAGGTACGGGCCTATCCCGGGAGGGGTTTCACTTAACTTTTTCGGAGAGCCGCTGCCGCCGGCCGAGGGGCGGATGGCCGAAAAAGTGCAAGACGTTTCACCCCTCCCGGGATAGGCCCCCAACACATCGCCGAGGCCCGTCGGCCTCGATGTCTAGCCTCGGCCGCCAGATGAGCGAGGAGCGGATATCGCTTAGTGAGGCTTCGCGGCGGGCGGGGGTGTCCGCCAGCACGCTGAAGCGCTGGGCGGCGGAGAAAGTCGTGCCGGTGCGGCGGGGGCGCTGGACCGCGGCGGCGGCGGCACAGGCCCGCGTCGTGGCGCGGATGCGCGAGCGCGGCCACTCGCTCGACGACCTGAAGAAAGCGGGCCGGGAGGGAAGGCTCGCCTTCGGCCTCGCCGAGGACCTCCTGCCCGAGCAGGAGGCGCAGGCGACGGTGGAGGAGGTGGCGCGGGAGACCGGCCTCGAGCCGGAGCTGATCGAGCGCATCCTGGTCATCCTCGGCACCCCCTTCGGCCGCGAGCGGATGCTGGGGCCCGCCGACGTCGCCGCCATGCGCCACTGCGCCCGGGTGCTCGCCGCCGGGTTCCCGCTGGTCGCCTTCCTCCAGCTGGTGCGCGTCTACGTGCAGTCGCTGCGGCGGATCGCCGACGCCGAGGTGCGGCTCTTCCACCTCTACGTCCACGAACCGATGATCCTCGACGGCGTGCCAGAGCTGGAGATGGCGGAGGAGATGGGTGGGCTTGCCGCCGACATCCTTCCCCTGGCGGCGCCGCTGACCGAGTACCTGCACACTCGCTACCTGCGCTTCTTCCTCGAGCAGGACGTGGTCGGACACATGGAGAGCGAGCTCGGCGCCGCCGCTCCTCACCTGGGCCAGGTCCCGGTCACCCTCTGCTTCATCGACCTCACCGGGTTCACCCAGTACACCGAGGAGGAGGGCGACCTGGAGGCGCTCGACGTGGTCGAGAACTTCGTCGAAACGGTGGAAGCGACACTGCCGCCTGACGCGACGATCGTGAAGACGATCGGCGACGAGGTGATGGTCGTCTCGCCCGATCCCGCCTCGTTCAGCGAGTGGGCGGTGCAGCTGCTGCAGCGGCTGCCGGAGCGCCCGCGGCCTCGCGTGGGGATCCACTACGCCGAGGCCGTCTACCGCGACGGCGACTACTTCGGCACCCACGTCAACCTGGTCCACCGCGTCGTCGGCCGCGCCCACGCCGGAGAGGTCCTGGTCACCGACCGCGTCGCCGACATGCTCGGCGGCCGGGAGCTGTCCTGCGAACCGATCGGCGAGGTGAACTTGAAGGGCTTCCCCGAGCCGACCTCGCTCTACATCGTTCGCGCCGCCTGAGCAGTCAAGTCACAATTTCGGGGGCGGTCACGTTTTCGTGACCGCAGACGAGAGATGAGCGAGGATCAAAAGATCAGCGAGGCGATGCTGGAGCACGTTCGCGAGGGCGGGCTGCTGCCGGCCGGGTCGTCCCTGGTCGCGCTGCTCTCCGGCGGGCGCGACTCGGTCTGCCTGCTCGACCTCGCGGTGCGGCTGCTCGGCTCCGGCTCGGTGACCGCGCTGCACGTCAACTACGGCCTCCGCGACGACTCCGACGAGGACGAGGCGCACTGCACGGCGCTCTGCGCCGAGCTCGGAGTCGAGCTGGCGCTCGAGCGTCCGCGCCGGCCCGAGGGGCCCGGCAACCTCCAGGCCTGGGCCCGCGACACCCGCTACGCGGCGGCGGCTCGGCTGGCCCTGCCGCACGGCTCCTCGATCGCCGCCGGCCACACCGCCGACGACCAGGTCGAGACGATCCTCTACCGGCTTGCCTCATCGCCGAGTCGCCGCGCCCTGCTCGGGATCCGCCCCCGCGACGGCAGCCTGGTCCGCCCGCTGCTCGACTTCACGCGCGAGCAGACCACGCGCTACTGCGAGGAGCGGGGGCTCGCCTGGCGCGACGACCCGACCAACGACGAGAACGGCTACGCCCGCAATCGCGTTCGCCACAGGCTGGCGCCCGCCCTGGCCGAGATCCACCCGGCGGCGGCCCGCAACGTGCTGCGCACCGCCGAGCTACTGCGGGAGGAGGCCGAGGTCCTCGACGCCCTCGTCGCCGCCGAGATCGACGGCTCGGGTGGGACGCCCCGCAGCACGATCAAGCTCGAGCGCCTGGCCGAGCTGCCGCGGGCCCTGCGCCGCCTCGTCGTCCAGCAGCTCGCCGACCGGGCCGCCGGGCGGCCGGTTCCCGGAGCCGCCCGTCATGCCGACGAGGTCGCGGCGCTGCGCCGCACCGGCACGGCGATGCTCGACCTCGGCGGCGGCGTGCGTGCGGTCGCCGAGCGCGGGGTCCTGCACGCCGAGCGTTGATGGCTGTATCTAGACTGCGCCCGTGAGCGAGCCCGGGATTGGCGAGACCCTCGTCTCGAGCGAGGACCTGCAGCGGCGCGTGGCCGAGCTCGGTGAGGAGATCAGCCGCGACTACGAGGGACGCGACCTCTTCATGGTCGGCGTCCTCAAGGGCGCCGTCCTCTTCCTCGCTGACCTGATGCGGGGCCTCTCCGTCCCCTGCGAGATCGACTTCATGGCGGTCTCCAGCTACGGGTCGCAGACCGACTCCTCGGGCGTCGTGCGCATCCTCAAGGACCTCGACGCGCCGATCGAAGACCGCCACGTGCTGATCGTCGAGGACATCATCGATTCCGGCCTCACCCTGCAATACCTGATGCGCAATTTGAAGGCGCGAAATCCGGCCTCGCTCGAGGTCTGCGCCCTGCTGACCAAGCCGGAGCGCCTGCGCGTCGACCTCTCGCCCCGCTATGTCGGCTTCGAGATCCCCAACCGCTTCGCGATCGGCTACGGCCTCGACCATGCCCAGCGCTACCGCAACCTTGGCTACGTGGCCGCGTTGGACGATCGGTGACCGCTCTGAAGCTCGGCTAGGAGGGCGAAATTGCCCTGGTACGCTGATTTTTCCCTGTGAGGCGTTTCTTCAAAAGCGCAGCCTTTCCGATCCTGCTGGTGGTGATCCTCGCCTTCGTCGCGCAGCGGGTGATCAGCAGCCCGGACGACACCAAAGCGCCGTCCTACAACGAGCTGATCGCGCCCCAGTCCGGGCTGATCGCCAAAGGCAAGATCGAAGAGATCACGGTCAACCCGAAGGACAACACGCTTGACGTCAAGCGCACCAACGGCGAGAGCTTCTCCACCGGCTATCCGTCCAATACCGAGCAGTCGCTGCTCAACCTGATCGAGCGCTACGACGTCACCACGGAGGTGAAGGGGACGGGCGGCTCGAGCCTGCTCTCGCTGCTCACCTACGTCCTTCCCTTCGTCCTCTTCTTCGGCTTCTGGATCTTCCTGATGAACCAGATGCAGGGCGGCGGCTCGCGGGTGATGAACTTCGGCAAGTCCAAAGCCAAACGGATGTCGGTCGACGCGCCGAAGATCACCTTCCGCGACGTGGCCGGGGTCGACGAGGCGGTGCAGGAGCTGCAGGAGATCAAGGAATTCCTCGAGAACCCGAAGAAGTTCCAGTCGCTCGGCGCCCGCATCCCCAAGGGGGTGTTGCTCTACGGCCCGCCCGGCACCGGCAAGACGCTGCTCGCTCGCGCCGTCGCCGGCGAGGCCGGCGTCCCCTTCTTCTCAATCTCGGGCTCGGACTTCGTCGAGATGTTCGTCGGCGTCGGCGCCAGCCGCGTCCGCGACCTCTTCGAGCAGGCGAAGCAGAACTCGCCCTGCATCATCTTCATGGACGAGATCGATGCCGT